>Ga0114972_10001764_pt1 | contig 16172 bp, 15 predicted proteins | sample M_140807_EF_Meta_FD_87354 | JGI IMG/M metagenome (GOLD analysis project Ga0114972, IMG submission 87354) | Freshwater microbial communities from Lake Montjoie, Canada to study carbon cycling - M_140807_EF_MetaG | ecosystem: Environmental > Aquatic > Freshwater > Lake | place: Lake Montjoie... | reverse complement strand
CTTTAGATAAAACGCTTGCTTTGATTGCATCTGTATATTTTGTGACTTGTCTCATCAGGAACTCCAACCACCCCGCTTAGAATTAATTTAACTCAGAAGCGACAACTTTCCTGAAATTGGGGGATAACATGTTTGCTAACATCTATCGAGATTTCCATTGGGATATTTCCTTATTTATTGGTGCTTGTTTAATACCAAGATCATTCATCGAAAAGCGGATCTCATTGTAATTTACATTCTGAAAATCTCCACAAACAGAATTGAGATAATCGATGGTTTTTTTCACGCAAGTCTCTAACTCTTGATCAGGGATCGACTTGCTATTAATCAGAAGTTGCAATCTTGATAAGTACAACAAGTTGGGAATAACGACATGGATTTGTTCGAGCATTTTCTTTATATCGTCGTCCATGGAACGAGGTTTTTTGTTGATATTGACCTCATTATTTTGGCACCATTTAATCAATTCCTTCATGGCTTTACCGTGCGAAATTTCTTTTGAATCACCTTTATAGATCTTATTTTCTGTGGCAATTCGAGTTAAATAGTCAATTTCCTTTTGAGTTAATCTTGTTGATATAGTGGTCATTTGGTTTCAATTCCTATCTAATTTTTTGTATACTATCGTAAACATTGTTTACTATTGTAGACAAAAACGTATACATTTGTAAACAATGTTTACCATTGTTTACAATATCTTTTTTAAGCCAATAAATATAAGGGTTCTATAGAATTTAAATGTTTACGTTTGTATACAAAAATCAAACCCCTCAAAAAGATGGATTTTTTCTTTGTTTTTCTAAAAAATGGACTTTTTGCAAATAATTCATATAAATCAATTGGTTGCGCGGATCAAAAAAGGCAATTTCCATTGCGTGGTGTGTGGTCTCTTAAAAAATACTATATTCATGCACTGTACTTTACTTTTCTCTCTATTTCGGATTAAGTTGGTTTTCATTTTTACCTTTTGAGCGCGGATAATTGCGTGTTTGTGATTGGTGTTTATTAAAATAGTTGGTTATGATTTTTGATGAATATGCCGAATTACTTAATGTTAATTATTCTTAAGATTCACAATGACAATATATGGCTGAACTCGATTAACTTGATTTTCAATATTTATAAAAAAGACCTGTATCGAAAGCATCCCAATGCGAAAGGTGTGCTGTGGTCCATTTATTGATCATGTACCCTGTTTTTTCTTTGGCTTATTTTATATTCAATCTGATCTTGTTTTTAATTCCAGCGCATTCTTTTTTGTTGCGTGTTGTGACAGGAAATATTCTATAGGGTTAAGGGCTTGTCTTTAAATAATAAGCAGGATTATTCACTGTAGTAGTTTTGCGAAGCGATGTTGCAGGAGTTCAGTTTTTAAATATTGTGTTTTTAGGATTGGAAAATATTTTGTGCTTAATTAAGTGATCGCAAGAATAAAACTGATGGAATGATGAGGAAAATTGCTTTGAAAATAAAGGGCGGTATTCCCGCCCATTGAGTTTAGTGAATTGAAAATATGTGCGTTTCGTATTCAACTTTAATTGAATAATAATCTGTCATAAAAAGATCCCGACGGAATGCTTCATAATCAATATAATATCGTATGTTTTCTGGGACATCATGAATGTAGCAATCATCAAATAGTTCGATGGCATACGATAGTTCGCTGTCATGTTGTCCGTGGTAATTGTTTTCTAGGGCATCCTGGGCACTTTCAAGGTCACCAAGGTATCCTATGAGCTCCATCCCTAGTTCCCCATGCTCTTTGATGAATAACGCCATCTCATGAACTGTAGAGAGACTTTCATTTTCACTTAAACTTAATGATCCGAAATCTGAGTAGCCATGAATTGCGTACTCTTCAGCATTAGGTATGCTACTGTCAGCCAGCATATGTTGAATGTCATCAAAAATGTCGTCTTGATCCTGATCGGCATCCACCCATGAGCCGAAAAGTATCCCGCTATTGTAAGATGCGAGGCAGGCGACATAAATTTTAGGATTTAAATTTTGATTGCTTGAAAAGTTATTGTTTGATACATTGCTTTGAGTCATTTTCACTACTCCTTAGTGTTGATGATTAGTGGTATTTTGTTGTTACAAGCAACTTAATACCACGGCTTAAACTACACTATAATTATATGCATTTTTGCCATATTTTTCAAGTTAATTCATTGAAATTTAACGTTATTCTTGATGATATATATCAGTGAATTTATTCTTTTTTACGTGAAAAATTCGTTGACAATTAGGGCGTCACGCCCTATACTGTCTACTAAGCCCGGGTAAATCACTCAGGGCATGTTAAGGATAGAAAAATGCTAAGTCACGAACAAGAAGAACAAATTATTGAACAGGCACTTTCAATACTGACTTCACGGCTAAAACAAAAAACCGAGTTCTTTTCTAATGCGAAGATGGTTAAATCCTTTCTACGGTTACAACTAGAACAAAAGGAACGAGAGCATTTTTCAGTCATGTTTCTTGACTCACAAAACCGATTGATTGAATACCAGGTCATGTTTATGGGAACCATTGACTCAGCAACTATCAGCCCGCGTGAGATCGTTAAGGCGGCTTTGCGGCTCAACGCGCGATCATTGATTGTTGCGCACAACCACCCGTCAGGTTTGGCCACACCAAGCCAGCAGGACATTCGTATTACAAAAGTACTTGTGTCAGCCCTTGATCTGGTTGAGATTAAATTACTCGATCATATGGTGATTGGTCATGACGATATTATTTCATTATCAGAACAACAATTAATGTGAAGTGAATCGCGCAGCTCTTTTGCTGCGCAAACAGAGGTGCTTATGGAACAACTTGGAACCTATGGAATAGAAGGAAGTATTCGCCCTGAATGCCTGCAAAGTGCCGACACGTGGGCGCCTCCTAATGGTCATGAAATAAGGATCGCACTTAACATGGCGGGGTGGTCAGGTGTGGAATTTTCAAAACGAATTGTGGCTAATGATCGTACTGTCAGACGCTGGATTAGTGACGAGATGAAAATTCCTTATGCTGCATGGTGCGTGTTATGCGCACAAGCTAATCTTGGGCTAATTTGGAAATAAAATACTGAATAAAAACGAAACTTTGCTGGAACAAATGCAATGAATAAAAAAAACAAAGGTCTCAAAAAACTTAAAAACTCTCAAATCAACACGCCGCACGATAAGCTGTTCAGAAAGTCGATGCAGATTCCAAATGTTGCAAAAGAGTTTCTGTTGATGCACCTTCCTTGCGACATCAAAAATAAAATTGATTATAGTACACTTGAAATTTTGCCTGACACCTTTATTGATGAAACTCTTCGACGATCGCAAGTCGACGCACTATTCAAGGTTAAACACGATGGCCATGATTTATTGATTTATATTCTGGTCGAACAACAATCACAACCAGACTACACCACGCCAACAAGAAGACTTTCTTATAAAAGTGATATCTGGGCATCATACATTGAGACACACAAAAATGATCTTCAAAAAACACTGCCACCCATCATTGATTTGCATTTTTACACAGGTTCAAGCCCGTATACCGGTCCACTTTCTCTGGCTGATGTAGCTGGTGATAATGCCGACCTGATTCACCAGTGCATCATTCAACCGATGATTAATGTTTGGGCGGGCGATATTACAGACGAACAATTGAAAAACCACCCGTGGGCAGCAACCCTTGAGTTCATCATGAATAATAGAAAAAATCCTGATCTACGTGAGGTTGTGAGAAAGATAGCGCCCAATATACGCTTATTTTATCTGGAAGATCAGAATCAGTTTGTGCTATCATTATATACATACATTGAAAATGTTTACTCATGTAACACACCAGTCGAAGATTTTGCACGTATTGCTGGTGAAGAAATTTCAACACAAGCCGAGGAAGATATTATGACAATGGCCGAACGAATTAAACATGAAGGGATGATCGAGGTCGCACACAAGCTTCTCAAAAAGAAGTATGATGTAACGCTTGTTGCAGAAATTACCGATCTACCTATATCTGAATTAGAAAAGATCAAAAAAACATTACATTGATGTATTGGAGTTTGGACATAAATTAACGTAATAATCGTCAATAAATTCACATGCTAATAAATAGATCTTGTAGTAATATAAAGTTGCAACAGTTGATTTCAAGAACACGAAACCCCAACGCTAACAATTTGTGCGTTTAAATTACTTTAATTTGTGCAACAACCCTATGTTTAGACAACCATTTCAGCAATATTTGCGCTTTTTTTCCTCTTTAATATAATCGCATGGTGCACCCGTTCCGGTTGCACATCTCCCATTTGCCTACCTTTCGATTTATTTCGGTGTTTAAGTGGTTTCGCTGGTGTGCCAATCTCCCGAATAGCCAGGTAACAGGATCACATTGCTGTTACCTGGCACTTGGTTTGGATTTTTTTTTGCTTCACCCAAACAGTCTGGATGGCTATATGCACAATCCCCCATAGATACGCACAGTTCATTTTTAAAGGATGGTTGGGACTGAATACAGTCCTTGAGCTGCTCCATTCCTACGGTAATACCTTTTTGATCAGTATTTACGCGTTCACAAGAAAGAGGAACAACCCACGGAAAGGAGTATTGTTCCGCTGATTTTTCAGGCAGGTAGGCGGCGATGCTATACTGATGCCCAATCGTGATCGGTTTATTGCCTGCGATAGCATTATTGGGTGCATACACGTAGCCACGATCTTCGACTGTCGGCGAGAACACCCTAGGGCTTGGCGTAACGTCGACAGCAAACAGATGAAAAGCTCGCACTGATCGTGAAATACAGTGTTCGCTTATGATACGAGTAGACTCTTTATTGAGGTCCGGCCGGGATTCTGACGAAAAGGCCCGTTTGATGCGTTTTATTTGCGCAATAGACCTTGGATAATAAATTTGTGCGCAACAAGGTTTATTTTGTAGCATCGCAGTTATTATCAGACTCTTCATCTTTAGCTACTTTAATTTCGTTATCATAAATACTTGCGACACGGTGAGTAATAGCGCCTAACTCCGCATTGTCGGATAGGTTAGTCATAATAATAACAGTCAATTTTCTATCCATATATCGTGAGATAAAAGCTGTAAAACCTTGCCATTCCCCGCCATGCTCAATGATACGTTGCCCATTAATATTATCTAGACGCCAACCTAAACCATAATGTTCAGATTTTCCATTTTTAAGCTTGACTGGTGACCACATTAACTCCATATTATCTTTTTTAAGTAGCTTTGTGGTATAAAGTGCCGCATCCCATTTAGCTAAATCTAATACAGTAAAATAAATAGCACCTTCAGCAGTAGAATTAAATGTAGGTGAAACATATTCTTGATTTTTTAATTCACCATTTACTAGATCATATCCTGCAGCTCGGTTCATAATAATATCTCTATCATTAATGACACGGGCCGTGTTCATTCCTAAAGGTTTAAAAATATTTTCCTGCAATAAATCGTTATAAGATTTCCCAGTTACTTTTTCCATAATAAAACCCAATAACTCGTAAGCTACATTACTATATCGAAATGAGGTTCCGGGTTCGAAATCAAGTGGATAGAGCCGTAATCTTCGGACGATCTCCTCATGAGTATAATCAAGCCGTAGATCCACATCCAAATTATATCGCGTCAATCCAGATGTGTGATTTAACAAATTGAATACTGTAATGTCTTTCCAGCTTTCAGGGGCATCTATTAAATATTGATTAATTTTATCATTGAGGTGTAATACACCTTTTTCAGTTAAAATCATGGCTAGCATTGCTGTAAATTGTTTCCCTATAGAGCCGGATTGATAGATGGTTTGTGACGATGCAGGCGACTGAAGTTCTATATTTGAAAAACCATATCCTTTGGTTTTCATAATTTGACCATTTTTTACAATCGCAATAGAAAGACCAGGAATTTTTAATTTCTTCATTTCGCACTGAAGGTAATTATCCACCTGGTCTGCTATAACCACAGTCGGATTAGAAAGAAAAAGACAGCCTAGCAAGACGCTACTTATTAACTTAATCATTGTGATTGTCCTGTTTTAAACCTATTTCAATTATTCTTCTGACTGAAGTACGGCCGATACCTAATTTTTTAGCAATTTCAGATTTACTTAGTCCAGACTTAAACAACTGATATACATCAGCTTCATATTGCTTTGTTGTTGATGGGCGTCCGTGACTTCCACCTTTTTGTCTTGCATGCGCGATACCGGCCTTCACTCTTTCACGCAAAATTTCACGTTCAAACTCAGCGAATATTGCCAATAACCCTGCCATGGCTCTACCTGTTGCCGTTGTTAGATCCAATGCTTCCGTTAAAGATATAAATCCAACGCCTAATCCGTTTAGTTCATTGAGCGTATGAAACAGGTCATTAACTGAGCGACCCCATCGGTCCAATTTCCAAACAATAATAACATCTATCTGTCGACGTTTAGCCTGATTAATCAGCTCTTCACGTTGAGGGCGAGTATCTTTAGCACCAGATCCAATTTCTGCAATTTCAGTTTCAATCTGCCAATCACGTGCCGTTACATATTTTTTCATCGCCTCAATTTGCATATTGAGTGTATGCTGATCATGCGTTGAAACTCTGGCATAAATTCCTGCTTTCATACCTGGCCAAAAACCCCTTTAAATTTGTCTTTCAAAAACCTTATAAACACTAGATCAAAAAGCTTGATTTTCACATGGCCATAAACTAATGTTTTTGGCCATGTGAAAATAACCGAAAATTGATATGTCCGCAACACACGAAACCGCCTATCCAAGATTGAAACCACATCCAACACCAATGGAGCTCGAAAAAAATTTCACGCCATCTGACGATGAACGAATTTTAATGGAGGAAAGTACGCGCTCCGGGACAATAACAAATAAATTAGGTTTTATGGTAACACTAAAATGTTATCAATGCCTTGGGTACGCGATTAATGTGAAGGATGTTCCCGATGCGGTTATTGGTTATATTTCAACGTTAATAGGCGGCCCAGACATTGCTGACCTCATGAGTTATGCCCCGAGCTCAAGAAAAAGACACCGAAAAATAATCTTGAAATACCTTAATATATCTGATGATGAGTACAAGCAACGTGACTTTATGAAACAAAGTGCTTTGAAGTCCGCTGTTTTCAAGGAAGGATTGCCTGACATCATCAATGATATGATTGAAACGCTTATTAAAGAACGATTTGAACTGCCCGGATTTAGCACACTAGAACGGATGGCGCGAGCTGCCAGAGTTCTTACCAGTACCAAGCTGTATGAGAAAATAACCACCGGACTAAATGATGAATCAAAAAAATTTCTCGACACATTATTTGATACCACTGTCGCGACATCAGATGAAGCTACGACACGATGGGCATTTTTAAAATAAGAAATGAAAGCGCCGACGACTCAAAACGTCAAGGCATTTATTGCTGGCCTAGCAAAATTAAAAGAGTGGCGATCTCATGTACCCGCTGTCATTGACGATATCCCAGCACATCGTCTGGAGCAATTTATAGAAGAGGCCACGGCATTAGACAGTTCAGACATGAAGAACCTGAAGCAAGACAAGCGTTATGCCTTGGCAACTGCAATGTTGCATTTTAAGCTTGCCAGCAAGTTTGACGACATCGCCAGTGTTTTTATCCGTTGGATGCGAAAAATGCGGCACGAAGGCAGGATGGCATTAGATGCCTACACATTAACTAAAAAAAGTGAGACAGATCGGTTAATAGAAATCCTCTATAAAGTACTGTTGGCTTCTGCTCAAACTGGAACGACGGATGAAAGACTGAATGCAATTGAAAAAAGTTTCCCGGAGAATAAGGAAGAAACCATTGCTCAATGTGAACAGTACTTAGCACATGCTGGCGATAATTACTTACCTTTTATGCTGAAACTCTATCAAAACAAACGTTATGTGTTATTTCAATTATTAGAACAAATCAAATTGCAATCAGCATCACAAGATAAATCCCTCGAGCAAGCGGCATCTTTCATTATTAAGCATCGTCAAAACAAGCAAAAGATAATTTCCATCATAGCCAAAGATTTTGATCAGTTAAATTGGTTAAGTGATAAGTGGTTTAACTTTGTCACCGATAACAAGCGGCAGGATGAAATCATGCTGGTTAATAAAAAACACTTTGAAATGGCTATATTCAATGCCCTGGCGGACGAGATCCACTGCGCTGATATGTTTTTGGTGGGTGCTAACAACTATGATGATCCCAATAAGCAGCTAATGACATGGGAAGAGTTTTATGCCGGTGTTGATGAATATTGTGGTTTAATTCAGCAACCAAATAATGCATCAGAGTTTATCAAAACATTGCAAACTCAGCATGTTGAAGCCGCAAAGCAAACGGATAGTGGATTTCTGTCCAATGAATATTTGAGTATTGAAAAGGGAATGCCTGTTTTAAAACGCGCCATTACTAAAAAAGAAGACAAAGCCATCACCGCGTTTGTTAATGAGGTTTCAGCACGATTGCCGCTCTCAAATATCGTCGATTTATATATGGATATTGAGGAATGGCTGACGCTTAGTAAATATTTTAAACCACTTTCCGGGCATGAGTCCAAGATAAAAGATTATGGTATGCGATTCGTAGCAACTTCCTTTGCTTATGGTTGTAACGTTGGGCCTGTACAAGCTGAACGTTGCTTACAAAAATATAGCCGCAAACAAATTGCATGGGTGTTCAATCATCATGTCACGGATTATCGATTAAGCAAGGCAACGGAACGCTTGATCAATATTTATAATCAATTCGAGCTACCAAAGTCATGGGGAACTGGTGATAGCAGCTCCGTTGATGGAACTTATTGGAACATGTATACCAACAATTTGCTGGCCGAGCATCACATTCGTTATGATCAATATGGTGGCATTGGTTATTATCACGTATCAGATCAATATATTGTTCTGTTTAGCAATTTCATCCCTTGCGGCGTATATGAAGCAACCTATATCTTTGATGGCGTTATTGATAATGAGTCCGATATTCAAATTCATGGTGATACAGGAGCTCAAAGCGAAGTGGTTTTTGCCTTTGCCTATTTGCTTGCTATAAAATTGATGCCAAGAATTCGAAATTTCAAACATCTAAAATATTATCGACCCATTGCAACGACCGGGGTTACATTCGATCACATTGATAGCCTATTTACCAATGATAAAATCGACTGGGCATTAATTGAGGCGCACTATTACGATATGTTGCGAGTGGTAATGTCGATTCAAAGTGGAAAAATCAAGGCATCTACGATTTTACGTAAATTAAACACGCAGAGCCGCAAGAACAAAATTTATCAGGCATTTCGTGAGTTAGGTCGTGTTATTCGAACAATGTTTCTGCTTAACTATATTAATGACATCGAATTGCGCCGAGCTATTCACGCTGCCACTTGCAAAAGTGAGGAATTTAATAATTTCATTGATTGGGTTGCATTCGGTCATGATGGTACGATTACTGATAATTTACAGGGCATACAGAAAAAAATCATTAATTTTGGCCGTTTGGCGGCAAATACGGTTATTCTGCATGTCGTTGCCAATATGACAAATGTTATCAATGAAATGAAGCTGGAAGGATATGACATTAGTCCTGAAATGCTTAATGGATTATCACCATATCACACAGGTCATCTGAATCGATTCGGATTATTTCCAATGACAGGAAATAGGGACAAACTGAGGGTGGAATTTAAATTGAATTAAATGTGAACATCAAACGGTCCTTTTCGTCAGAATCCCGGCCGACCCTCTATTAGGTGGGTTAACCGCAGGGCTCTTGTTGATGCGGTGGTCGCTTTATCGCGCATTGTTGGTGTTTGGTTTGCTACAAGCACTGACAAATGCATTCTTTATTGTATTTGCAATTGTCGGTCATCACTTGCCTACGTTTATCCTTGCGGTAGTGAGTGATAATTTTGCAGCAGGAATGGGTTCCACAGGCATTGTCGTTCTGTTTATGAGAATCGTCGATCGCCGTTTTACCGCTACCCAATTTTCAATTTTAGTGGCTTTTTCAACCCTGCCTCGTGTGTTGTCAGGCCCGATAGCGGTGGTGTTACAGTCATGGTTTGGTTGGGTTGGATTGTATCAAATTGCATTTATATTGGCATTGGTATTTGTACCTTTTCTTATGATGATTCGTGGTCAGACTGTTGTGAAAAAGGAGTCAATTAATCCTGATATGCCATTAGTCACTGAATAATCTAACGACAAATGCATCACGCTAGGTTTCTTTTTATCTGCTCCAATAATTTGACCAAAGATAATCACTTGGCATATAATGTGCGCACAGAGCTCAATTGTGTGAGAGCCATTAGCGATTTCAATTTAAGAGAGGATGTGAAAATGCCTGATATAAATTTGGATTTTACAATAAACATAGGAACAGCAGAGCCGATTAGTATTAAAGCGCTTCAATTTCAAACAGTATCTATTGATACCGCGGTACTAAAACAGACAATAGAGCAGAATATTGCGCGCATGTATGGCGCTGGAGTAGAGCTCGATATACAACAAAATATATGTTGTGAAGTAAAACTATCAGCAGATCAACCATCCAATGACACTAAGGTGAAAGGCGTGCATAGTACAACCCTGCTGAGAGAAATTAATCAGGACTTGGTTCGGACATTTGTAATAGCCGCTATAGAGAGTGAGGGCATTAAAAAACAGTCAAGAATTGCCACATCTACTAGTAACCTTGGTGCGCCTGACTTTCGACCTCCACCTCCTCCTAGGAACGTTAGGCCTGCCTTTCGACCTCCACCTCCTCCGCCTAGGAACGGTAGTGCGCCTACCGTTCGACCTCCACCTCCTCCACCTCCTCCTCCTAGGAACGGTAGTGCGCCTACCGTAAGCTCTTTAGCTCGAAGAAGAGGTGCTATTTCGGGTATCAAGCCGTATAACGAGAGCAGCTATGATGAGAGCATTACATGCAGTCTTACCCTAATTAAAACTGGAGAAAAAGATTTAAACTCATTGGATATACTCGATAATAATAACCGATTATATATTTATATGAATTTAAAGGGCCAAATCCAATTTAAACTTGAATACAATGACAGCAATAAAGCTGCAATAAGTAAATTATTGGAAGATCCTGCTTGGTTATCTGATGATCAGCCAGAGTATGCGCTATCAGACTTAAATTCTCTGTCATTAGCTGATGATGATCTATACTTAAGCGAACGCGATTTAGTGGCATTGAAAAGAGCAATGACCGAAGGTTTTTCCCTGGACAAAGTGAGTGAAAAAACTATAGATGCCGTGCTCGGTTGCGTATCTACTTGTATAGATACGTATGTAACTAGAGCAGCAAAAAAATGTGATTCAGAGGCAAAAAGTACTTCATCTAATAATAATGCCACCCATGAAGCGCAGACGAATGCAGGGCGTGCTGCGATGAAGGCTAGACTGGAGTCCTTCGCTCCCACTTTCAATGCCATTTTCAATGCCAATAGAGACGCTGTAGCAGGAGGGGGAAAGGAAGTTGAAGAAACATCATCAACAGGAAAAGCCAGTCCTCCGGTTGGGGATGAAACTGTTGGCGAGGGAGTCAATAAGACGCTACAAACAGAAAGAAGTATGGACGCAGCCAAAAAAATCCAACGTCGGTTTCGCTCAATGAGGAACCTAAATAAATGGATGAGACTGATCAACGAACGAAAATCAGTGCTCGCTGAGGTATTAGCAGAATCAAGTCATGAGAGAAGTGTTCTCATCGATTTGCCGGGTGACTTTGAGCTTCCCTTAATGAATGGTGTTTCTAATAATGATACATTAATCCCTATTATTGAATGGTTTAGTCTCAAGGGAATAGATTTAAATAAGGAAATGAAGTTGCCCTTTCTTGGATGTAAAGTGGAACAAGCAAAATTAACCAGAAAATGTGATCACACGGATGGTAGTACTGTATCTACTGAATCCAGAAGCGTCAACTGTTGGTCATCCGGAACAATGAATGATGATATGGCAATAGTTTCCATTGATACCCCAAACATGAGATATACTCAAGAACAAATAAAAGAACTTTTCTTCCTCATTAATAGGGTAGGGATAGATGTCAGTAATGTTCACCTGCACGCCGAAGAAGAGACCGTACGTATTTTTGAAGGTGTTAGGGCCGCTGCTCTAGATGCTCAGCAACAGCCATTTGACACATCAACATTGGTAGGCCAGGGTGAAAATCACAATCCAGAACCCGCTTCACGGGGCTTCTCCTTTGCGATGCTATTAAGCTTCATGGCAGACAACCCTGTGAAAACTATAGCGGGTGTGCTGGTCATTGTAGCGGGAGTAACTGCTTCGCTCATGTCATTAGGCGTGATTCCTGCCTGTGTTGCTTTTGCTGGATGTGTGGCGATGGTGGCGAGTGCGCTGTCTGTTTCGTCCGGTACTGCGACGGGTATAGTGGGTGGGGTTGCTTTGAGTGCGGCGGTGCTGACGGCTGGTGCTGGGTTATATTGTTCTCTTTTCCATCAGTCATCTAACCACGACGCAGGTGCTCCTGGACAAGATGCTCACCTCCCATTGAATAGGAATAGTGCCGAAGCGTAAAATGATACATGGTTGTAAACGCTCGGTTTTTCAGTCTGAGAGACCGAGCAATACCCCAATGTTCTGATTAACTCCTTCCGCCTCATAACAATTAAAATCATGCCGGTATTGATGCGCCTGACGTTGCGCTAAAAAAGCACTTCTTTTGTCGGCTGCGGTTTTTAAAATGTGAGTATCTATTAATGGGTTGTATAACCTCAAAACTAAATCTTGCCATGCTGTGTCAGAATAATGACCCGAACTAACCTGTGCTATGGGGGAATTGATGACGGGCATTGGTAATCCGTAATGATGATGTAACTGTTGGCTTATCTGAACAACAGCAGCCTGTTTTGCTTCAATGCTATGACCCGCAATATGGGGCGTACAAAGTGTTGCAAAATCGACGATTCGTGGGTTAATGGCCGGTTCTTCACAATAGACGTCTGTGCAATAGGTGATGGATTTATTTGTTGTTAGCAACGCGTCCTCATCAATAATCCCACCGCGTGATGCATTGATAATAATGACCTCAGATTTTAATTTGGAAAGAAAATCTGCGTTTAATAAATGTTTGCTTGGAAAAGGGGGGGATTCATGCAGGTTAGCGTGAATGCATATGACATCACACTCAGTTAACTCATCTAGGCTGACATACTGATGATGTTTATCTAGAGGTGCTTTAAGCGGATCAAAACAAATCACGTTAAAACCTGCGGCATGTAAGCGCTTTACAACACGCGAACCAACCTCCCCAACACCAATCACACCAGCTAGTTTTCCTGTCCGCTTCCCCATTTGGTGAAGTGCTGCAAGGGTTGCTACGATATAATCCGCAACGGAACGAGCGTTGGAGCCTTTGGCATCAAATAAGGTGATATGGTGCTGTGTTAAATAGTCACTATCCATGTGATCGGAGCCGCTGCTTGCTGTGGCCACGCATTGAATGGCAGAACCCTTGAGCAGGCTTGCACCAACACGCAAGGTTGATCGACATAACAGTAATGCCGATGATCAGTTAAAAGTTTACCCTGATCAACCGGTACTTAAGGAGCAGAAGACAGTTGATGGACTCATGGCTTTAAGAGAAGAAAAAATTGCTTTTATTCCTTCAAAGGCGGGTGATTACTCATTGCCGGCTATTGAAATTCCTTGGTTTAATACCAAGACTCAAGCGATGGAAATGGCGAGAATTCCAGAAACAAAACTAACGGCAGTTGCAGGAACAATTCAGTCTGAAGTGATTACGCCAATTCCTTCGGCTAAGATATCGGAATTGCCGCAACAGGTTGATAAGGCCCCTGCTATAAAAAATGAACCGGTAAGTAATGTTTGGTTATGGACCTCTGTTTTTTTAGCAGTTGGTTGGTTAATGACTGTTATTTGGTTTTTAACAAAACGGCTCGGTAAAAAACCGGTTATTGAGGATAATGAAGTAAAGCTCAACCACAGTAAACGCAATCAAACGCCGGGGAACACCTCAGCTATTTTTCTCTATATATAAAGCCTAAGCTGTTCCACCCCATATATTAAAAACTGACATTTGTAATGGCCGAGGATACCAGATATTGCCATGGATTGGGTTCAATGGTAGCGTGCAGTCCACAATGGACAGTGCAGCACCCAACCTATGTCACACCAGCACCTGGCAACAACCGGGGCAGTGGAGCGCGAAGCTATGGAACACACGCGCCATCAGCCTGAAAAAACCTTGTTATATCAGGTTATAGAAGAACATTACCCTGAATTTTTATCTCATCTGTCAGAGTTAGACAAAACACTCCCCCAATACGTTCAAACTGAATTTGAGGAATACCTAAAATGCGGACGACTTGAGCATGGTTTTTTGCGGGTGCAATGCGAGTCCTGCCACAAGGAACAATTGGTAGCATTTAGCTGCAAGCGCCGTGGTTTTTGCCCCAGCTGTGGTGCAAAACGGATGGTTGAGAGCGCTGCAATGCTGGTGGATACCGTACTTCCACACCAGCCAATTCGTCAGTGGGTGTTGAGTGTGCCTTTTCCCTTACGCTGGCTGTTTGCAAGCGAACCCCGTGTATTGAGCCGTGCACTTGAGGTACAAGTCGTTGCTAGTTATGGGGAATTTATTTAAAAAATATTGCGTAATTAGTGACCAAAAAAAATATGGAGTGGGCATAGGCACTAGAGCGGCCTTCTGTTAAACAGAAGGTGTTTATTTGCATCGAATTAATTTTGTTTCAGGCGAAAAAAATTCTAGGCCACGCTGCCCAGAACAGTTAAAATACTGGAAAGTATTTTGCCGCTTTACGGCCTACAAAAATGACGTAAATTTATCATTGTGTAAGCGATCGTTTTCATCGAATAATGATGCGCGCTAATGTGCTCGAATCGTACTATTAAGCGTTTGAACTTATCTTCCCAAGCGAACACGCGCTCAATTGTTCTGAAACGCTCTTTAAAAATAGAAGCACTAAAAAATCGCTTTCTGCCTCGTTTGTTGGCTTTTCGATTGCGTTTGTTTTCATTGATATTAGGCGTCATGTTGGCGTTGAAGATCATCTTTCGATTTTGTTTGCAATCGTAGACCCCGTCAAGGCTCATGACACAGCCACTCAATGAAAATCCGACGGCTTTTGCAATGCGCTTGAGGGACTTAAAGGCATCCGGAAACATCGGTGATTCGTTTCTGTTTCCTGGCGCTGTTACAAATGGCGCGATGACGTTACAGTTTCTGTCGGAAATAGAAACCACTTTATCTCCGCTCATGTGCTTATGGCCGCTCCGCCCTATATTGTCACCACCTTTTTTTGCAGCAGTTGTTGTGCCATCACCGTGAAGAACGCTGATGTCCACTAAGTTATTTTTAAAAAGTCTGCTAACCGATGATTCAAAAATACGATCAAAACTATCGCCTTCATTAACAAAAGCTTTGGTAAACATATCTTTCAAATTGCGGTAGGTCGGAATAACAATTTTTTGAGTATCAAGATATACCAGCAGTTGGCGAAATGTGTCATGACCTTTTGGATAGTATCTTAGCAATTCACATATGTGTGCCTCAATTTGAATGGACTGTTCCACCGACCAATCTTGATATTCAAACAGGTTGAGAATAATTTGTTTTTGCTGGTTTATGCGTTTACGAGTAATGCTGCCTTGGAACACTAAGGTTGTTTTTTTGAAAAATTTAGCAAGTACATATTGGGCATCTGCTTGAACATCATCAAAAGTAAAAGTGAAAAATTGGTTCTTGGCTTTAAAGTAAGCAAGTTGCAATATGAAATACACTTTTGTTTTGACTGTGCCAAGTTGACCAAGTAAATCTAATTCCACCTGATTTAGTTCAAAATAGAGCTGTTGTTCATTTTGATTGAAAATTGGCCTTGCATAGAGATCAGCAATTTCAGATTCAGGTAGGAGATAAATACGTTTGAGGTTCGTCATGCAGGTTCAAAAAAACGGAGGTTTCACTGGACGGATCAAGATCCGATATTGGGGTGTCATTGTACGCTTATTTTTAGTAATATAAAGCGGTTCAGTGAATCTATGCTCCGTACATGACAAAAAAATCTGTCATGCCCGCGCAGGCGGGCAACCATCTATCAAAATAATCCGATACCCAAATCAATCCACTGAGGATTGGTTTGCTCG
>Ga0114972_10001763_pt1 | contig 16172 bp, 15 predicted proteins | sample M_140807_EF_Meta_FD_87354 | JGI IMG/M metagenome (GOLD analysis project Ga0114972, IMG submission 87354) | Freshwater microbial communities from Lake Montjoie, Canada to study carbon cycling - M_140807_EF_MetaG | ecosystem: Environmental > Aquatic > Freshwater > Lake | place: Lake Montjoie... | reverse complement strand
CAAAGAGTGAAAACTGATGACCACCAAGCGACCACCGGGCTGCAACACTTTCAGACTGGCCTCGAGCGCTTGTTCAAGCTCCTCAAGCTCGGCGTTGATGAAAATCCGAAGAGCCTGAAATGTCCGCGTTGCAGGGTCCTTGCCCGGCTCGCGGGTTTTGACCGAGCCAGCCACGATCCCGGCCAAATCGGCGGTGGATGAAATTGGGCCCCGCTCTTGTCGGCGAGAAACAATCGCCTTTGCAATCGAAACAGCAAACCGTTCTTCGCCATAGTCACGCACGACCTCCGTGATCTCTTCCACACTGGCACTGGCCAGCCACTCGGCCACACTTTGACCGCGCGTGGTGTCCATGCGCATGTCTAAGGGGCCATCAAATCGAAACGAAAAACCCCGATCGGGATTGTCAATTTGGGGCGAGCTGATGCCCAAGTCCATGAGCACGCCGGCAATGCTGCCCACAGGCAGATCGCCCAAATGCTTGAAGCCGTCGTGCCGAATGGCAAAGCGGACGTCTTCAATTTCAGCTGCGGCCGTCACGGCCTCTAAATCTTTGTCGAAGGCAATTAAATGTGCGTTGTCGGCCATGCGCGACAAAATCAATCGCGAGTGGCCGCCTCGTCCAAAGGTGGCATCGACGTAAGTGTGGGCTGCGAGTGCCTTTTCAGGCCTTGCTTGAGCGTCACCCTGACCTGCTTCGCCGAGCAGTGCGTCTACCGCTTCGGTGAGCAAGACGGTGGTGTGTTGCCAAGTGGTGGTCACGCAAGCCTCAGAACGAAAAGTCCTTGAACACATCGGGCATGTCGCCCTGCATGGCTTTGGCCTCTTGCATGTCGTAGGCCGCTTTGTCCCACAACTCGAAGTGATTGCCCATGCCCAACAAAATGGTGTCTTTGGCAATGCCCGCAGCAGCGCGCAGCTCAGGCGAAATCAGCACGCGGCCGGTGCTGTCCATTTCGACGTCCATGGCGTTGCCCAAGAAAATCCGTTTCCACCATTGCGCTTCCATGGGCAGCTGGGCAATGCGCTCGCGGAACCGCTCCCACTCGGTGCGCGGAAACACCATCAAACAACCATGAGGGTGTTTGGTGATGGTCAATTGACCACCCGCCGTGGCGCTCAAAACCTCGCGGTGGCGCGTGGGCACCGACAGGCGGCCTTTGGCGTCCAAACTGAGCGAAGATGCACCTTGAAACACTTGATTCTCGATTCCTGATTGAATGACACGCAATGTGGGCATTTATCCCACTTAATTGCACTTTTTTGCACTGTATCAGGATTTCCAGCCTTCGCAAGGGGTCTTTCAAGTTTTTTCAATGAAATCAATGGCTTAGATCGGTTTGTGCATTCTAAATTGGCTAAAAAAATCGTTGAAAATTAGGCACTTAGATGTTTATCTGCAAGTAACTTCTGAGGCATTAAGTTTTTTAAAAAAAGATAGCGTTGGCAAAATATTTTGATGTCAAAGCAAATTGACGTCAGCTTGGGCCAAAAAAAAGACTCCCAAAAGGAGCCTTTTTCAAAATTGAAATTTGCAAAACGTCAGTCACCAAACATTTTTTGCTTCAGTTCACGGCGTTGCTGCGCTTCCAAGGACAAATTGGCTGTGGGGCGTGCCAGCAAACGGCCCACACCAATGGGTTCGCCGGTTTCATCACAATAACCATAGTCGCCCGCGTCAATGCGCTGGATGGACTGCTCAATTTTCTTCAGCAATTTGCGCTCACGATCGCGTGTGCGCAGCTCCAAAGCGTGCTCTTCCTCAATGGTGGCGCGGTCTGCAGGATCGGGCACCACCACGGTGTCTTCGCGCAGGTTCTCAGTGGTTTGGCCAGCGCTGGCCAAAATGCCAACTTTGAGCGCCACCAATTTGAGCCTGAAAAATGCCATTTGCGCATCGTTCATGTAGTCGTTGTCAGACATGGCCATCACCTCAGCATCGGTCAACTGATCGGGCTTCTTGGTTTTCCAATTGTTGGCCAACTTGGCGTCTTTTTTGATGGCCACAAAGGGCGGAGGGGTGAGGGCTTCAGAGGGCATGTTTTGTAAGTAACTGGCTTTTGCAGCCGTAGAAGCCACCGATTGGGCCATCGATGGCACTGTAATTTGGGCCAAGCGGGCGGATGGACGAACAGCACGCACAGGCACATCGGGCGTCGACGCAACTGCGGTGTCGGTGGGGGCTAGATTGGCAGCTTGCGGCAAAGCTTTGGATGTGTCGGTAGGCAATGACTTTGCAGGTTTGGAGGGTGTTTTGGCAGGCTTTGTCGAGGCTTTGACAGGGGCCTTCACCGCCGCTTTGACAACAACTTTGTCGGCCACCTTGGTGACCGTTTTGACCGCTGCTTTGACGGGTGATTTTGCAACCGTTTTAACACTGGCTTTAACCACCGCTTTGGAAGCGACTTTCACAGGAGTCTTTGCCGCCACTTTGACCGCTGCTTTGACCGCTGCTTTGGCCACGGTTTTGACCGGGGCTTTGACAGTTGATTTGACTGCCACTTTGGAGGCTGTTTTGATCACAGTTTTGGCTGCAGTTTTGGCTGTAGTTTTGGGAGCCACTTTGACAGCTGCTTTCACATTGACTTTGACTGCTGATTTGGCGCCCTTGACAGAGCCCGCTTTGGGCGGCGTGGCTTTGACGCTGGCGGTCTTGTTGGGTTTTTTCACGACGGACGATTGCTTAGCCTCTTTGGCTTTGGGTTTGGACGACTTGCTGTTTTTATTCGATGGCATTTTTGAGCTCGTTTTAAGGGGCTTTTTCACGTCTTGTCTCCTGGCCGTGGCGGCTTGCGAGCCTTCTAGAGGGCACCAGCCTGTTGCAAATGATGCGGGGTCATCGGCTCATTTGCGTCAAAACCCAAATGTTCGACCTTCTGGGTGCATAAGAGCGCCTAACAAGGCATCCCTTCAGGGCGCAGATTGTAGCGACAGATCACGACACAAACGCAATCTTTGAAACTAAACCAAGCATTGATCCAAACCTTGCAACAAAATGTCTTTGGGCAGGTCGATGCCAATGAAGACCATTTTGCTGATTTTCTCCTCGCCTGCGACCCAAACAGGCCCCAAATCACTGCCCATCAGCTGGTGTACGCCCTGAAAAATCACCTTCCGCTCAGCGCCTTTCATGTTCAGCACACCTTTGTAACGCAACATGCGAGGCCCATACACATTCACGATGGCCCCCAAAAAATCTTCAAGCTTGGCTGGATCAAAAGGCCGGTCTGATTTGAAAACAAAACTCTTCACATCATCGTCATGATGATGGTGATGCCCATGATCACCATGATCTCCATGATCTCCATGACCCTCATGATCGTGCCCGCAATGCTCATCGTGCACATGCGGCGTCTCTTCCTTCAAAAAATCAGGGTCAATGTCCAACTTGGCATTCAGGTTAAAACCCCGCAAATCAAACACCTGCGCCAAAGACACCTCGCCAAAATGCACCACCTGCTGCGGCGCACGCGGGTTCATGTGCGTGAGGCGATGCTGCAAAGCGTCCAGTTCAGACTTAGACACCAAATCGGCCTTGCTGATGAAAATTTGATCAGCAAAACCCACCTGCCGCCGCGCCTCCTGCCGATCATTCAACTGCTGTGCAGCATGCTTGGCATCCACCAAGGTCAGTATGGAGTCCAGCAAAAAACTCTCCGCAATCTCATCGTCCATGAAAAAAGTTTGCGCCACCGGCCCTGGATCGGCCAAGCCCGTGGTCTCAATCACCACCCGATCAAAATCCAGTTCCCCCTTGCGCTTTTGCGCTGCCAAGGTTTGCAAAGTCGTACGCAAATCCTCGCGAATCGAACAGCAAATACAGCCATTGCTCATCTGAATGATTTGCTCTTTGGTATCAGACACCAAAATATCGCTGTCAATGTTCTCCTCGCCAAATTCATTTTCAATGATGGCAATCTTTTGACCATGCGCCTCCGTCAACACACGCTTGAGCAAGGTGGTTTTGCCCGAACCTAAAAAGCCAGTCAAGATAGTGGCAGGAATCAAAGCCATTGAAATACTCCAAAAAATAAACAGTCAAACCTACAAAAACGACGCACAAAGTGTATCCCCCACCCACCACCCTGCAGGGCGAGGATGGCTTGGGCGGGCAACGATTTCTGGTAGCCAGTATGAGGCGCCCGCCCAAGCCATCCTCGCCCTGCGGCCCCAGAAACCCCAGAAACCTCAAAGCTTCCGAACAACCACCAACCCCTTAAGGTACTCCCCTTCAGGAAAACAAACAGTCATCGGATGATCCGGCGCCCCCTGCAACCGCTCGCTGATAAACCCATCCACCCCCGCATCCATCCCCGCCGACGCCACAATCTTGTGAAACAAATCGGCACTGATCCCGCCCGAACAAGAATATGTAAACAACTCCCCCCCAGGCACCAACAACTTAAACGCCAAACGATTGATGTCCTTGTAAGCCCGCGCGGCCCGCTCTGCATGCGCCGCAGTAGGGGCAAACTTAGGCGGGTCCAGCACAATGGCATCAAACTGCCTGCCTTGCTCAATCAAAGCCCGCAAAGAAGCATTCACATCCGCATCCATCAACGTCGTGCGCGACAACTCAAAACCATTGAGCAACACATTGGCCTTGGCCATCTCTAACGCCGGCCCCGACGAATCAATGGACGTCACATGCCCGGCCCCTCCCGCCAAAGCCGCCACCGTAAAGCCACCCGTATAGCAAAAACAATTCAGCACGTCCTTAAATTGACGATGCTGCGTGTGCTTAAAAAACCGAAAACGACTGTCGCGTTGGTCCAAATAAAAACCTGTTTTGTGCCCCTCGGCAATGTTCAGCAACAACTGCCAATGATGCTCTTGCAGCGTCAACTCGGTGGCGCCCTCTCCCCTGAGCCAACCCGTCACTTCTGGCAAACCCTCCAGCGAACGCACATTGGCATCAGACCGTTCATACAGCTTGCTCAAACCTGTAGCAGCCAACAACGCATCTGCCATCACCTGCTTAAAACGCTCGGTGCCACACGACGTGAATTGCGCCACCAAGGTATCGCCATAGCGGTCCACCACCAAGCCAGGCAAGCCATCTGATTCACCATGTACCAAGCGCATGCCATTGCTTTGAATGTCAAACAAACTGCGCGCTTGAACGGCTTTTTCAATCAGCCCTTGAATAAAGGCATCGTCAATGCGCTGCGCTTCGTCAAAACTCCAGACTCGTGCGCGAATGCGTGAGGTGGGACTGAAAGCCGCCCAAGCCAAAAATTCGCCCTCATGCGACTCTACCCGCACGGTCTCGCCTGCATCGGCACTGCCCTTGGCAATGGCCGATTCAAAAATCCAGGGGTGTTTGCGTTGCAGGGAGCGCTCTTTGCCCGCTTTGAGTCGTATCGATTTCATGCGGCCATTGTCCCACTCTCACGACCCTGAAAGGGCGAAAGGACTCTTAGTTTTTGCCTTGACCACCGCCACTGCGCTTGGCACGTGGGTGCGCCGCATCGTAGGCCTTGGACAAATGCTGAAAGTCCAAGCGGGTGTAAACCTGCGTGGTGCTGATGTTGGCATGGCCCAAGAGTTCTTGCACCGCTCTCAAATCGCTGCTCGACTGCAGCAAGTGGCTGGCAAACGAATGACGCAACATGTGGGGATGCACCGGTGTGGCCAAACCCGCCAACAAACTGCGCCGCTTCAAACGCTGCCAAATAGACTGGGCCGTTAAACGCGTGCCATGCCGCCCCGCAAACAGCGCCAACGCTGCGTCAGACAAACCCGGCGCGGGCTGCGTCATCATGCCCGGCAATTGACTGCGAAGGGGCAGCCATAGGGCCAAGGCCTTCAGGGCCGATTGCCCCAAGGGCACCGTTCTGCGTTTACCGCCCTTGCCCTGCACCATCACTTCACAGGCTTGCACATCAATCCAACCGCGGCCTTGACGCGCTGCATCGGTGCTGGCCACCACATCCAAACCTGTGAGCTCGGCCACGCGCAAGCCGCAGCCATACAGCAACTCCACCATGGCGACATCGCGGGCTTCTAACCAAGGATCGTCGGCCTCTTCTGTGTGCTCTGCCAATTGAACAGCCTCGTCCACACCCAAGGCTTTGGGCAAAGGCTTGGCCATTTTGGGGGCGCGCACGCCTTCTATTGGATTGTGTTGAATGAGGCTTTCACGGGCCAGCCAATGGTAAAAACCACGCCAACCCGACAAAATAAGTGCGATGCCCCGACCTGTGCGGCCGCCGCTGTGCATTTGCGCCACCCAGCGCCGCACATGCGGGGTTTGAATTTGCGCCAAATCCAAACCGGCCGCCATGGCGAGCGACTCTAATTTTTCGAGGTCGAGGGCATACAGCGAAGCGGTCCGTTGCGCCAAGCGTTTTTCAAAACGCACATGGTCCAAATACCGAGCCACTCGCTCGTCCATGGCTTAAACCTTTGAGGGCAGCAAAGCTGAAAATGCAGCGCTGCAAAGTTCGGCCAAATGCTCTAAAAAATCGGTGCCAATGCCGCTTCTAAAACGTTGCCCATCGGGCGAAGCCAATACCAAGAGGCCAAACGGCACTTGATCTTTGGCCAAGCGCAAAGGCATCAATGCAACAGACGCTGCCTCGGCTGGCGTGGGCAGCCATTGAACCGCTTCCATGCCCATGGCCGTACCCACATAAGGCGTGGCCATGCTGGCAGTCGTGAGCTTGACGTCTTCGCTCACGCCTTGCGCGTATGCAGCATCGGCAAACACATGGGCCAAGCCCCACAAACGAACACCCACTTGGGGCACTTGAAAGCGTGATTCGATGTTGCGAAGCGCCGAGGGCACCCTTTCTGCAGCGGGCGTTTGCAGCAATTCACAAGCCCATTTTTGCAACTTTTCCGTGATGATCATGTTCTCGTTGCCATGCCGAATCATGTCCATGATGCGCATTTCATGGGCGCGAATTTTGTCGCGCAACATTTGCGCTTGGCGCTCTTGCAAACTCACACTGCGGTGGTTGTCCGGGCTCATCAGTTGGATGGACGACAGGAGCTGTGCATGACGCTCAAAAAAGTCAGGCGTGTTCACCAAAAAATGCACGATGTCATCTTCCGTGATGGGGTTCATGGGGTTGAGGGCGGAAGGGGTCATGCCGTTTTTCTCTTTTTTGAATGTGTTGATAGGGTTCTAAATGGTGGTGCAATGGGCGCGCATGCTGTTGGGAATCACGCCAAGTTGGGCACTTCAATCTCGCCATCAAATACCGATGTGGCGGGCCCCGTCATCCACACAGCTTGCTGAAAATCATGGCATTCTTGGCCGCGCCATTCAATGGTCAGCACGCCGCCTTGGGTGTGCACATCCACCTTGGCATCGAGCATGCCCATGCAAATGCCAGCGACCACGGCAGCGCAAGCGCCAGTTCCGCAGGCCAAGGTTTCGCCGACACCTCGCTCATACACACGCAAGCGAATTTCTTGACGATTCAACACCTGCATAAATCCAGCATTCACACGGTTGGGAAATGCGGGATGGTTTTCAATCAAAGGGCCTTGGCTCAAGACGGGTGCGGTTTCAACGTCTTCAACCAACTGCACTGCATGCGGATTGCCCATGGACAACACGGCCACCTGCACTTGCGTCACCTCTGCGTTGCTCAAAGGCAAATGCCAAAGCTGACATTCTTGAACCAAGCTGTGCTGTATGCCCTGCGACACAAAAGGCACCTGCGACAGGTCAAATTCTGGCGCACCCATGTTGACCGTCACACGACCATCGGCGTTCAAGTGCAATTCAATCTCGCCTTTTTGAATTTTCACGCGCACCGTGTCTTTGGTGGTCAGCCCTTTGTCGTGTACAAAACGCACAAAGCAACGCGCGCCATTGCCGCAATGCTCCACCTCGCCACCATCCGCGTTGTGAATCACATATTCAAAATCGACCTCGGCATGAGGCGCAGGCCGAACCGACAAAATTTGGTCGGCACCGACGCCATAATGACGGTCGGCCAAGAACCGGTATTGGGCGGCAGACAAGTTGAGACGTGCTTGGGTTTCATCAAGCACCACAAAGTCGTTGCCGGCCCCTTGCATTTTGGTAAAGCGAATTCGCATGGCCGAATTATCCTCGGTTCATGCACAACTTGATACACAGCCGATAATCTCGCCATGGTCAGACCTCTTCAGCTCATACATCCTCAACGCGAACCCGCTCAACCGCGCCCCGCAGCCACCGTGCTCTTGCTGCGCGACAGCACGCAAGGTTTGGAAGTCCTCATGACACGCCGCTCGCTCACGGCCAGTTTTGCGCCGGGGGCATTTGTTTTTCCCGGTGGCGGCATCGACGAACTTGATGCCGCATCGCATGCGCAAGCCCACCAACGCCCCACCCAAAGCAAACTGCACCTCACTCAGGCCATTGCCGCCATCCGTGAAAGCTTTGAAGAACTGGGCATCTTGCTGGCCTACCGCGCAGACCAAAGCATGGCCACCGCACAAGACATTGCCAAGCTTCACAGAAACTTGCCCTTTGTGCAGCAATGCGCCGAACATCAACTCAGCTTGGCCGCCGATCAGGTGTTTGTGCTAGCGCACTGGACCAGCGACCGTGACTTGAGCACCCGTTTTGCAGTGCCCTTTTTGGTGGCGCGCATGCCTGAAGGTCAAACACCTGTGGCCGATGAGACCGAACAGTTTGAGCCGGTGTGGGTTCGCCCACAAGATGCACTGGCGCGTCACGAAGCTGGTCAATTCTTCATCATCTTTCCCACCATTCGCACCTTGCAGCGATTGCTCAGCTATGCCACGGTGCAAGACGTGCTGCAAGCTTGTGCATTGAACGAAGAGCCTTTGTGGACCAGCTGTCCACGGGCCGGTTGGTTGGCTGGCAAGGTGGAGCGCTACATGGAGCACGAGCCACCGTACGGTGAACTGGCCCTTACCAGCCCTGATGGGCAAATCGTGCATCATCTTGATTGGCAAACCGATCACCCGGTGGCGCTGCTTAAAAACGTGCATCGACTCACCGCCCCCAACCCCGGCGTGATGACCGGCCCGGGCACCAATACTTACTGGGTGGGCGACCCCCATTCAGGTTACATCGTGATCGATCCGGGCCCCGCAGACCCCGACCATTTAGAAAGAATTTGGCGTGCCACCGGTGGCCAAATTCGCATGATTGTGTGCACCCACTCACACCCCGATCATTCGCCAGGGGCCAAACCATTGCAGGAATTGTGCAAAGAACAAGCCCATGGCGCACCGCCCATTTTGGGCCTGCCCTCGGCCGCTACCGCCAATGCACAGAGCCAGTTCAGCCCCGATCGCAGCTTGGGCCATGGCGAAGTTTTGAAGGTGGGTGAACATAGCCTCAAAGTGCTGCACACCCCCGGCCATGCGGCCAACCATTTGTGTTTGGTGTTGCTAGAAGACGGCTTGCTGTTCTCGGGCGATCACATCTTGAACGGCAGTACCACCGTGGTCAATCCGCCCGATGGCCACATGCAAGACTACCTTGACTCTCTGGACCTGCTGGCCAATGAATGCACCACCACCGCCATTGAGTTCATCTTGCCGGCACATGGTTATGTGTTGGGCTTTGCTTCTCAGGCCATTGCGCAACTGAAAGCCCATCGCTTGAAACGTGAGGCCAAAGTCATGGAAGCCATGCGCAGCTTGCCACATGGCAGCTTGGAGGAATGGGTGGCTTTGGCTTACAAGGATGTGCCCGAGCGCTTGTGGCCCGTGGCCGCGCGCTCCTTGCAAGCCCACGTTGACCGCATTCAATCGATGCCACCTGGCAACCCTGCCGCATGATCCGACTGTCCAAGCGGGTGGCCGAAATATTGAAATGCTCTCGGTCGGAAGCCGAGCAAGTCATCGTGGGTGGTTGGGTCAAAGTGAACGATGTGGTGGTGGACGAACCGGCCCATCGCGTGGCCGAAGAGAAGATAGACATTCACAGCACGGCACAGCGTGGCAAAGTGCCGCTCCTCACCGTGATCTTGCACAAGGCTGTGGGGCTCGCTGGACAAAATGTGCACCTCAACCCCGAGCTGCGTTCGGCGCAAGACCGATCGGGCATCAGCCTGACACCTCGACACCAAAAACTGCTGCAGCATGGCGCCGAGCTGGAAGAGGCCGCAACAGGCTTGGTGGTGCTTTCAGAAGACCCCGCTTTGCTGCGCAAACTGCGAGACACGCTGCAGCCTTTGGAGCATGAACTTTTGGCCGAAGTGTCGGGCAGCGTGAGCGACCAACAGCTGCAAGCCATGAGCCCCACGGGACTTAAAACCAGCATCAGCAGTGAGAACCCTCACAAAACCAGTTTGCGCATGGCCTTCAAGGGCTACCAACCTGGCTATGCGGCAGGCGTTATAGAGCATGCGGGGCTTCAACTGCTGGCGCTGAAACGGATCAGGGTGGGCAGGGTTTTGTTGGCGCCGCTATTGCCAGGGGAGTGGCGAGGCCTCATGCCCTATGAAAGATTTTGAAAAAAATGAATCAAAATTGACTCATTTTTACGACAATCGCCTAAAATGAGTCCTTGAATTTCTTGCGGACATCCTCACTTATGCTTTAAGTTTGTGAAAAAGATTGTCAGAATACTGTAAAAATTATTCACCAAGACTGATCAAACCGAGATCGAACCCCGTTTACTGTTTGGAACGAAGATTCCGCTGAAAGGAACACACCATGCGTTTGAGCACCAAAAGTCGTTTCGCCGTCACGGCCATGATCGACGTCGCCCTGCGTGAAGACAGAGGCCCCGTTTCTCTTTCCGCCATCAGCGAGCGTCACCAAATTTCTCTGTCCTACCTCGAGCAATTGTTCAGCAAACTGCGCCAGCAGCAATTGGTGGAAAGCACTCGCGGCCCTGGCGGCGGTTACTCCTTGGCGCGCAACGCCGAAAAGATCAGCATGGCCGACATTGTGAGTGCTGTAGACAGTTCTGCTGAGCAAGAAGAAGCTTCTAACACCGAAGGCAGTACTTGGATGAGCAGCGATCTGTGGGCCAGCCTCAACGAAAAAATGTTGGCGCATTTGCAGTCCATTAGCCTGCGACAGCTGGTGTCTGAACAGCGTGCCAAAGGCGTCACCGTAGAGCCGGCACCCTCCGTGGTGAAGCGCGGCGTGTTTGCCAAGCCCAAAAGCCAGCCTGTTAAATTGAACGTACCCAACTCGGTGTTTGCCTTGGGCGCCAGCTTGGTACCTACCCGATAAGCTTGCAGCTTTGCACCCCCAAAAAACGCGCTGAAAGGCGCGTTTTTTCTTTTAAAAGTGTGAAGCCCGCCTGTAAGCCGGATTCTGTGCATTGAAGTTGCCCTCAATGTGACCGCCATTACTCTGGGCCAAGGGTTGCCCACTTGGCTCGATGCTACCTACCCGCACACTCTCCGGAACCAGATCAACGTGTGCCTACTTGGTATTGCTGCGCGTAGAGATTGCCCGTTTCACCCGAACTCAATCGGCTCGTCTCTGTTGCTCTAATCCTCACCTTGGTGCCTTGCGGCCATTCGGTGGAGAGGTGTTACCTCCTACGCTGTCCTGTGCAGTCCGGACGTTCCTCCAGTGCGGCCTTTCGGCCCATTGTTCAAAACATGCCGAAGCGATGTTTGAAGAATGGCTTTACAGCTAGCACCAGCGGCGGTCTGGCAGGCTTCACATCCGCATTATCGCCTTGCTGCATAACCATATGCAGAAATGGACAGAACAAGTAGGTCAAAATCACGCACTGTCGACCCAGTCAATTTGAAAAAAACACAAGGACAAACACCATGAAAGCCCAAAACGTTTTGCAAACCATTGGCAACACGCCGCACATTCGCATCAACAAATTGTTTGGCGAGCATGCCAATGTGTGGATCAAATCAGAGCGCAGCAACCCTGGCGGCTCCATCAAAGACCGCATTGCCTTGGCCATGGTGGAAGATGCCGAAAAATCTGGCGCCCTCAAGCCCGGTGGCACCATCATTGAACCCACCTCCGGCAACACCGGCATTGGCTTGGCCATGGTGGCGGCCGTGAAGGGTTACAAGTTGGTCTTGGTCATGCCCGACAGCATGTCGATCGAACGCCGCCGACTGATGTTGGCTTACGGCGCCTCGTTTGACCTCACGCCGCGCGAAAAAGGCATGAAGGGCTCGATTGCTCGCGCCGAAGAGTTGGTGGCCAGCACCCCCGGCGCATGGATGCCCCAGCAGTTTGAAAACCCCGCCAACATTGATGTGCACGTGCGAACCACCGCCCTGGAAATCTTGGCCGACTTCCCCGATGGCATCGACGCCATCATCACTGGTGTGGGCACTGGCGGCCACCTCACGGGTGCAGCCAAAGTTTTGAAAGCTAAATTTCCCCAACTCAAAGTGTTTGCAGTGGAGCCCACAGCATCGCCAGTGATCTCGGGTGGCGCACCTTCGCCTCACCCCATTCAAGGCATTGGCGCGGGCTTCATTCCCAAAAACCTAGACACCCGTTTGCTCGACGGCGTGATTCAAGTAGAAGCCGAAGACGCGCGTGAATACGCACGCCGCTCAGCACGCGAAGAAGGTTTGCTGGTGGGCATTTCTTCAGGCGCCACCTTGGCGGCCATTGCCCAAAAATTGTCCGACCTGCCTGCCGGCGCCACCGTGCTGGGCTTTAACTACGATACCGGCGAGCGCTACTTGTCGATTGACGGCTTTTTACCAAGCTGATTCTGGCGCCATAATCGCTCGGTCTGCTTGATAACCACAAGCCCAACCACCTAGCGCCATGATTCGAATTTCAGAACTCAAACTGCCCCTCACCGCATTGCCGGTTGAGGCTCGCCGCGCCACCGATGCGCCGTCCGAAACCGACGAAGATCGCACACCGCCACCGCACCCTGAACAAGCCTTGCGCCAACTGGCGGCCCATGCCTTGGGCATTGATTCACAAGCCATCGATCAACTGCATGTTTTCAAGCGCAGCTTTGATGCTCGCAAAGCCGATTTGTTGGCGGTGTTCATTGTCGACATCGCATTGAAAAATGCGGCATCAGAAGCAGCATTGATTAGCCAATTTGAGAACCATCCCTACATTCAAGCCACGCCCAACATGACCTGGCAAGCGCCGTGTCACGCGCCTGCAAACTTTGGCGCGCAAGAAGGCGAACGCCCCGTGGTGGTGGGCTTTGGCCCTTGCGGTATTTTTGCCGCATTGAGCTTGGCGCAAATGGGCTTCAAACCCATCGTGATCGAGCGCGGCAGCCCCGTGCGACAACGCACCAAAGACACCTGGGCTTTGTGGCGCAAACAAAGCCTCAACCCCGAAAGCAATGTGCAGTTTGGCGAAGGCGGCGCCGGCACATTTTCTGACGGCAAGCTCTACAGCCAAATCAAAGACCCACGACATTTAGGCCGCAAGGTCATGAACGAATTTGTAAAAGCCGGTGCACCCACAGACATTTTGTTTGCCGCGCATCCACACATCGGCACCTTCAAATTGGTCAAGGTGGTCGAAAATTTGCGTGAGCAAATCATTGCCATGGGCGGTGAAGTTCGCTTCGAACAACGCGTGGTCGACATCGACATTGAAACCACCGCCACAGGCCGGCAAGTCACTGGCCTGCACATGGAAGATCGACACACAGGCGCGCGAACACATCTGGCCACACGGCATGTGGTGCTGGCCTTGGGCCACAGCTCGCGCGACACCTTCACGCTGCTGTATGAACGCGGTGTGTACATGGAGGCCAAGGCCTTCTCGGTGGGCGTGCGCATTGAACATCCGCAAAGCGTGATTGATGCGGCACGCTGGGGTCGACATGCAGGTCACCCCTTGCTAGGCGCGGCCGATTACAAGTTGGTGCACCACGCCCAAAACGGCCGTGCCGTCTACAGCTTTTGCATGTGCCCTGGCGGCACCGTGGTGGCGGCCACCAGCGAAGCGGGCCGCGTGGTGACCAATGGCATGAGCCAATATTCGCGCAATGAGCGCAATGCCAATGCCGGCATGGTGGTGGCCATTGAACCGTCCGATTACCCGCTGGATGTGGCGTCATGGCAAGCGGCGTTTGGTGAAGTCGATGGTTTGAAGTGGGCCACGCAAGCACAGGCCATGGCACTGCAATCACCCAAGGCTTTTCACCCTTTGTCGGGCATGGTGTTGCAACGTCAGTTGGAGTCGAAAGCTTTTGTGGCGGGTGGTGAAAACTACACGGCGCCGGGTCAGTTGGTGGGTGACTTTTTAGCGAAGCGTGCTTCTACAGATTTTGGCGATGTGCTGCCGTCTTACAAACCGGGTGTATTGCTGGGTGATTTGTCGCAGGTTTTACCTGGCTATGCCATTGATGCGATGCGTGAGGCTTTGCCGGTGTTTGGTCGAAAGATCAAGGGGTATGACATGAAGGATGCGGTGTTGACGGGTGTTGAAACTCGCACGTCTTCGCCACTGAAGATGACGCGTGGTGAGAACTTTCAAAGTTTGAATACGCGGGGTTTGTATCCTGCTGGCGAGGGGGCGAGTTATGCCGGCGGAATTTTGTCGGCGGGGGTAGATGGGATTAAGGTGGCTGAGGCTTTGGCTTTGGCGCTTTCTTCTGCTGTTGGGGGTTGAGCAGACAGGTTATTGGCGTCGTTCTGCTGTTGGGGGTTGAGCAGACAGGTTAAGGCGGCTTCCTCATACTGGGGTACCAGAAATCGTTCAGCCGCCTTAACCTGTCTACTCAACTTCGTGCGCGAAAGGTTTATTGCAACTGCCCGTGCGGTTCCGAATCGAAAGGCTCCTAACACCAAAAAGTTGGTGAGAAGTCATGAGGGGGCTGAACGATTTCTGGTACCCCAGCATGAGGAAGCCCCCTCATGCCTTCTCACCAACGTCCAGCCGGAGAAAGTCCCCTCAAACCACAGGCGCAAACATTGTTTGCAAAGTTTCCAAAGTACGTCTCAGCGTGGAGGCATGGACAGTGCCTTCACGTTTTACCAATCTAGATTTGTCAAGGGTTCGAATTTGGTCCAACAAAATGAGCCCTGACTTTCCCTTGAATGTGATGGGAATTCGAAATGCAGCAGACCGAGAACCTTGGTCATGGGCGCAACAATGACAGTTCGCAAATGCTCAAGCATTTCTGGAGGCGAGATCAAAACGCAGGGTCTGGTTTTTTGTATTTCGCTGCCCACTGTGGGGTCGAGTTGAACCAACCAAATTTCGCCGGTATGCAATGCGGCAGTCGTTACCACTGAAGGTCCTTGTCGTCTGCATTTGCAAATTCTGGCCAAGCCAAATGCTCGTCTTTGTCCATGGCAATGCGTTGACTGTCGGCGGCCCAGCCTTCTCTCGGATTGCGTTTGACAGGACGGATTTCGATCACGCCGTTGTGAACACGAAGCTCTGCCACATCTTGTAATCCCGTTTGCTCGAGGATGGGTTTGGGTATGAGGATGCCCTTTGAGTTGCCTAAGGATCGGATGTTGACTTGCATGATGGAACCTTGGTGATGTTATTACAATGTTATCACTCGTCCAAGGAAATACCTAACAACTTTTTGAATGTTGTGCTTTCAATGGATTGCAATGGCATTTTTCTGCTGGTGGGGGTTGAGCAGACAGGTTAAGGCGGCTTCCTCATACTGGGGTACCAGAAATCGTTCAGCCGCCTTAACCTGTCTACTCAACTTCGCGCGCGGAAAATTTCTATCCTTTGCCTGTGCGGTTCCAAAGGGAAATGTTCCTAACACCAAAAAGTTGGCGAGAAGACATGAGGGGGCTGAACGATTTCTGGTACCCCAGTATGAGGAAGCCCCCTCATGTCTTCTCGCCAACGTCCATCCGGAGGAAGGGGATCACTCCACCGTAACACTCTTAGCCAAATTGCGAGGCTTGTCCACATCCGTGCCCCGAGCACAAGCCGTGTGATACGCCAACAACTGCAAAGGCACCACATGCAAAATAGGTGACAACACCCCATAGTGCTCTGGCATGCGAATCACATTCACGCCCTCGCTGCTCTCAATCTTGGTATCGCCATCGGCCAACACATAGAGCACACCCCCCCTTGCACGCACCTCTTGCATGTTGCTCTTGAGTTTTTCCAAAAGCGTATCGTTGGGCGCCACAGTCACCACAGGCATTTCACTGGTCACCAAGGCCAATGGGCCGTGCTTCAGTTCGCCGGCGGCATAAGCTTCAGCATGAATGTACGTAATCTCTTTCAGCTTCAACGCGCCTTCTAGTGCAATGGGATAGTGCGTACCGCGGCCCAAGAACAAT
>Ga0114972_10001762_pt1 | contig 16173 bp, 10 predicted proteins | sample M_140807_EF_Meta_FD_87354 | JGI IMG/M metagenome (GOLD analysis project Ga0114972, IMG submission 87354) | Freshwater microbial communities from Lake Montjoie, Canada to study carbon cycling - M_140807_EF_MetaG | ecosystem: Environmental > Aquatic > Freshwater > Lake | place: Lake Montjoie... | reverse complement strand
GTTGATAGTTCCCCGATTGCCCCGCTCGAAGGAGTCCTGGCCCGGTGATCGTCAACGTTCCAATCGGCAACGGGTTCAAATTGATCAAGTCTCCAGACGAGTAGTTCATTCCCGTCGTACCGGTCCCAATCGCAGTCGTCTTGGCTCCATTGACAGCGATTTCGTAGACGCCGTCCACCAAACCGCTCGGCCCGACATAGGTCCCAGTGAACTCTAAATCCACCACCGTTTTGTTGGCAACGAGCGACTTCGTCAACGTGTATGCAACTGTTGCGTTCCCAATATCCTTCTTGCGTACCGTGATGGCATCGGGCGCGATGGTCCCGAGTTCCATATCCCAAGTCAATCGCGCCTTGGAGATTGGGGAGACCAGCGGGCTGCCTTGTGTATCGGTCAACGCGACAACCTCGGGCCGATTGCCGACGTTAATAATCAACGTGCGTTCCACGGGAACGGATCCAGCGATGGTTGGGTCGCTTGCCCGAACGATCACCGTATACGATGGCTTGACCTCGTAATTCAACAACGCTCCCGATTTGAGATTCAATTGATTCCCAATCACCTCAAACCATTCAGCATCAGCTCCGGCCAGGGAAACAACATTCGTTCCGATCGCATCGTCGATGATTGTGATGTTCGCAACCCTCTGCCCCGCAGAAACATCATTGGTTTCTTGAATGAAGGTAGTGGTATTGCTCAACCGAACTTCGGTAGGGGCTTCGTTCACATCCCCGATCGAGAGCGAGAAGGTTTGCGACGCATCTGGGAAACCACTGAACGCTGCATCGTCCACTTGGACAACCACTCGGTAGGAACTCTTCGTTTCAAAATCCAATGGTGTCGTTGAGCGGAAGCGAAGCTCAGTGCCGACGATACTGAAATTCGCCGAGTCGAGCGAATTGGCGAGCGACAGCACGTTATTGCCCAGCGCATCATCGGTGACTTGAATGTTCGCAACCCTCACCGCAGTGCTAACCGCTGTCGACTCAGGCAGTGGGCTTACTATATTGTTGAACTGAAGTCCCGTTGGCTTTTCGTTGACGTCGGTGATCTGAAGGTTGAAGGTCACACTGACATCGGGCGTTGCTCCGAGCGTCGGGTCATCGGCCGAAACAATCACGGTGAACGTTGACTTGGTCTCAAAATCGAGCGGTATCGAACTTCGAAATCGCAGTTGTTGGTTCACGATCGAGAATGCACTGGCATCCAGTCCGGAAAGAGAAAGCGTATTGTTTCCCAGACCATCGTCGACCACGATGATCGTCGCGACCGTTACCGCGCTGACCATACTGGTGTTTTCCGGGACGTTCACGACGTTCGAAAAAGTCACATTCGAGGGGGCTTCATTGACATCGTTGATGTTCACAGTAATCGTACGGGTCGTCGACAACGACGGAGTCGCTCGATCGGTAACAGTGACCGGAACTAGAATGGTCGATTTGGATTCGAAATCGAGCCCGGAACTATTGTTTACCGTCAGTGTTCCATGGAGGGCATCGATGGCAAATACCCCAACCGGATTGGTGAATCCCAACGAGTACCGAAACTCACCGTTGATCCCTTGATCTTCATCCGATGCGACGATGTTGCCGAGTACTGTTCCTTTCGGACTATTCTCATCGATTGAGAAAGTAGCTCCTTGGACGACGGGTGCTTCATTCACGTCGGCTGGAATGAGAGTGATGGTCTTGACGATCTTGCCCGCGATCGGCAACGAATCAGCCACCTCGACGTCTACCAACAGGGGCGACTGGGTTTCGTAATCCCACTTGGAGGTATTGTTGAACCGTATCTCTCCGGTAAGTCCATCGATACTGAAGGGCCCGGATGGACTCACGAATCGATACGTAAGAGTCTGTCCAGGATCGGAGTCCGAAGCTGCGACAACCCCAACCACGGCGTTTGTCGCAGGGTTTTCGGAAATCAGCAACTGAGAGGTTTGGATCTCGGGTAGCACGTTCTGACGGTATCCGAAGAGCGGATCGCTGCGATGCTCAGATTTCGATACTGTGAGCGGGTACGCAGAATTGTTGCTGTCGAGAGGGATCTTGTCCCCCGGGTAGCCGCTAACGAGCAGTTTATAATCCCCAGCATGCAATCCCTCCAGCCTCAGGTTCCCTCGTGCGTCAGTGGTTTCCTGATACTCCGGATAGGTATAACGAAGCTTATCAAAGGGGCCGAACGGACTCGTGCTTTGAATATTGTCGTTCGTATAGATAATCGCGTACTTGATGTCCGCTTGCGGCCGGATCACGCTCAGCACTTCTCGATCCGTACCGGTTAATGGAGCGGTTTCCTTGACGGCGAGAAGGTTATTGTCGCGATCATATAACTCCATACGACCAACCGATGCCTTGAGTTTCTCAGCCGCAATGGCTTCGATCGAAATCGCATCCGCCTCGCGATAGAACATGACTTTCAAACGGCTACCACTATCGAACCAAGGAATACCTTCACTGGTCAAAACTCGAATCTTGTTGAAGTCAGGGTCAAAAGTCTCCTTGGTTCGAACAGCAAAGCCGATGTTCTTGCCATTAGCATCCGCGACCGTCAATGTTGCATTGGGAAAGACATTTGCCAGCTCCGCGCCTATTACTTGTTCCGCTGCGTTGACTTGTACGACCTTACTATCTCGGACACCATTGGCATTCATGTCCGCAAAAACGGTTACGCCCGGCAATGGAGCTTCATTGGCTGTGAGTTGTCCATCCCCGTTACTATCGACGCCAGCAAATCCAAAGTAACCACCCCCGAAATTGTAGGTACCGATATGGTTGATCGATCGGCCCGAGTAGACCAACGGACGAGGATCACCAAACGTTCCATAAGAGAATCGGTACTTAGAGTTCGGTGTGACCTTGTCCTCAACCGTTCCACCGCATACCCAATCCTCCAACCCATAACCAGTCGAGCTACCGATGCGTGCAACGTAACCGCAACGCTCCTGAACCGTGTACAACGTACCAGGTGCATAATTGTGATTTGTGGTCAATTCCGAGTAAGTGATTCGACCGTACGACCAACCGGGCGTTGGTGTGTAGCCCATCATGGCCACCGCATCGTGGATGGTCCATGATGCTGCAGGCCCATCCAAGACTCCATTATCGTCAACATCGATGTCCGTACCGACAGACGGTTTCACGGCGGTTTGAATCAGCAAGAAACTCAGCGAAGAACTCACGTGCGCTAAGCGATCGGAGATAGTCGAGGCATCGGTCCAACGATTATTTGGTAGTCCGGAAAACGCGACACCCGTGCCCACCAACTTCGTCGATTGCGGATCCACTTGGTAAGTATTCCCAGCCTCCAGGATGGTAAGAAACCCATTGCTGCCGAAGGTTAGATTCGAAACATCGATCAAGCTATGGATGTAACCTGGTCCACCTGGGTACGCTCCCCAACTCTCGATGGTCGCAAAATACGTCCCATTCGGAATCAACGCATTCGGTTCGCCTCGCAACTCGATGTACTGGTCGATATCGTTATTGCCGAAGAGCGGCGAGTATTGAACCTCGCTGATGTACGATGCGAGAACCCTTCGTTCTTCGAGTAATTCAACCCCCAAACGCCTTCTCGCTTGAAGACGTCTGTTCCGACGAAGTTTTTTCAATACGTTGCCGATGCGTTTGTGCAAATTCATGGTTGGGCCGCTAGTCACTTAACCGTCTTGTTATCCTGCTGAATGCCAGTTGTCAAATTCTAATCCGATCCCTTTTGTCGAACAACCAAATCGCAAATGCCAAATCTCGAAACCACACAACCAGAAAGGGGGATTGCTCGTATCGCAGCGCATCGCGGTGGAGGAGTATCGGGTTCCACGCGAAGGGGCGAAGACGCGAAGAAACAGTAGAAACAGGAACTGCAGTAGAAGCGAATGGAAGGGAAATCGCGGGTTAAGCGGGGCCAGGGAAAAGAATCCGGCCGTTGCCCTCGAACTTCTCTTGGCGTTTTTGCGTGCCCCCTGCCCCGGGCTTACTTTGCCCCGCGGTCGACGATAACCGACAACTCGGCCTCATCCAACTTTCGTACTCGGACGATACGATCGTCGGCGCGTTCAAGAAGCGGGTCAGATCGTCGCTCACCCGCGCCGGTAAAACGAATCTTCGATCCATTACAACTGAAACGCGTCTTCCTCGGCTTGCTCCGCATACAGAGGCATATAGCGATAGTAGACCTCGAGCATCATCGTGGACATGCACGTGCAGTAAAGTCGTCCACCTGCCTGGGCGCTGATACCGTCTTCGACATACCAGCTGCCCGCTCCATGCCCCGTTTGGACTTGGGTCGAGACGATCTGATCCCGCATCTTGTTGTTCCAAGCATCCCACTCGGGTCCACCGTACTGCTTCATGACTTGCGTGGCGTAGTAGTTGTAGTAGTTATCGGTTGGACTAGGCCCATCGGCTGCAAACTTCTCCGCCGCGGCCTTGATCGTAGGTTCTTGTTTGTTCCAACCAGAGTACATACGGCACAGCACGCCACATGCCGTCATCGCGGGCCGATAATCGGTCGGACTCTTCATCTTAGAGTCCAGGCTATAGTGGTACCCAAAGCCTCCGGGAACTTGCATGGTATCCAAGAACACATTCGCCTTGCGAACGACATCCAAGTCGAAGTTCAGTCCAGCCATCGCGCCGCTCTTGATAGCCATCATTTGCCAACCTACTACCGACAAATCTCCAGGTAGACCGCCGATCGGGAAGGGCGAATAGTGCCACCCACCGGTCGCCGGGTTCTGTGCGTAAGCCAAGTAATTGATGCTCAACTGGGCTGCTTCTAATAGACGTTCATCTCGCGTCATTCCATACGCTTCGCACATCGCGATCGATGCAATCCCATGCGCGTACATGTCGTCGAGCCCTTTACTGTGCCCATCGCCAACCCACCACGCGCCGTAGGGACCTTGGACGCGCATGCTATTGATCAAGAAACTGAGCCCCTTGAAGACGGTCTCTTTATACTCTCCTTCCATGTGCGTTTGGCCCGCGCCGAGGAAGCACATGAGGGCCATTCCCGTCGCCGCATTCATGCTCGCAACCCGCTCTCCCGGCCGATCGCACTTGCCTCCACAAATCAACGCATGGGTCATCGTCCAAGCACCCGTTTCCGGATTTTGGTGCTCGGCCAGCCATTTGAGGGCCATGGAAACGGCCCGCTCGGTGTCGGAAGTCCCACCAAATTTCTTCAGCAATTCACGCTTGGTTTCTTTCGATCGGCTGCTGAGTGCCGCTCGCATCGCCGCATTGCTCTGCGCTGCGATCCCCGACGAAGGAGCTAGGGATTGGCTTGCGCTGGGCATAGCAACAGCGGGAGCCGCCGCAATGATGTTGCTCAGGTCCACCGCGACTTTGGTATCGACCATCGTAGGCTCAACCGTCGGAGCGCTGGCCGCCATATCCTCGGTTGGATCGGTTTGTATTTCAGCAGTCGCATTATCGATTGCGAACTCTTCGAGCGAGTTGTCTTCGTCCCCCGCCGGCTCGCCTACCGTCAGCATCAGCTTGAGCTCTTTTTGAATCGGCTCGATGTTCCAAGCTGCCAACGCGAGGATCGCTGCTACGTGAACCACAGTGCTGATCAACCAACTCGGAGCCGCACTCCAAAATCCACGAGTCCGATGCTTGTGCTGTCCTTCGTTCTCATTGATGTCATCGGTTGACGAATCACCCACCATCACCGTCGTGTTCGGATCCGATGCAGATGAAATAACCGTACTCACCGACGACAAACTCGAAGTCCCATCTTGTTTCCCTCGAACTTGACTCGCAACCGTCTTCGCATCGCTGACAACCGTCGCGGCAGCAGCCTTCACTGGACTGTTCTTCACTGGACTGTTCTTCGACGGTACCCCCTGAGACGGAGTACTGCTCGAGGGAGACGTACTCATTGGCTTTGATTTTTTCGGCGGTACATTCGATGCTTGCGGGTTCGTTTCCGGACGATTCGAGTTTGGCAACGAAGACCCATTGGATTCAGGCGTCCGTTCGGGTGCCTGGAACTCTGGTAAGCCTAGGTCCAAATTATTGAGATCGTCGCCTGGGTTTGACATGAAAAAACCTCGATCCAAAAAACCACCGCATCAGAAACCACGCTCTGGTTTTGGTCGCGCAGTGCTTGATGGATAATCACCTATCGGAAAAGAAAGTTTGCGGCGGTATTTTTTCCGTTTGGAACCCTCAAACAGCCAACCACCTCACCTTACCATGGTAACGATTCGTTACATTCAGGTGTACTCAGGAACTCGCAAAATCCCCCCTTCCTGTCGCTTATCTTTCGGTTCCTCCCGCAATCTCCTACCGCTTGAAATTCCTACCCCTTGAAACGAGGAGCAATTCCCATCATGCAGTCCCCGCTCCCCTCAACGAATGCCGGTTTCACGATCCTTGCCCTGCTCGCCTTGTGCATTTCCTGCTCGGCGAAATCAAACCCATCAGGAATAGAGTCCGAGTCGATGGAGTTTGCGGGAGCCAACCCGGCGTTGGCCAAGACAAGCGGGCTTGGTTTGCCATCAATTGCCACGCCCCCATCCCCAGTCTCGATCGATCTCTCGGATGCGTCGAAAACCGAGGTATTCCAAGTGAAAATCGTTGGGCTTCCCAACACTCAAGGCAATTGCTTGATCGCGGTTTATGCATCCCCCCGCGGATTCCATAATCCCAACGTCGCCATTGCCAAAGAAACCATCCAGCTTTCAAAGAACTCCAACGACTCGGGACAGCTGAAGAACGATGAACTCGTTTGGTCCTTTGCCCTACCTCCAGAGGTTGACGCGTCTCAGGCAGGCAATCCTACCAGTGCACGTAGCTCAGCAAGCGACGAAAACACAACGGATGCTATCCCCGAGATTCGCTTGGCGATCACCGCCTTTCACGATGCAAATGGAAATGGGGAACTCGACAAGAGCGCGATCGGCATTCCTACGGAAAAGTATGGGTTCTCGAAAAACCCCGCCCCGGGCTTCGGCCCCCCCTCCTTCGACCAGACCGCCATCCCGCTGTCGCAATTGCAATCCCAGGGCTCTCCGGTCGAGATCAAGTTGCGGTAAGTTGGCTCCAATTCTATGTTGTGAGTCCTATGTTGTGCGGAGTCCCAAACCCTGGATTCGAAACCTGCGTCCCAAAACGCTACTTGCCAAAACGCTACTCAATAGAAGAATCTAAGCCCTGTCATGACCATTTCTATTGGCGAAGGTTCTCCAACCGCTGACGGTTCACAAGGCCGTGAACGGCTTGGCCGCAACTCTAAGCGTTTGGATACCGATCCATGCAATGTCGGACTTCGGTTGACCGAGCAAGCCCTCCAAAGGCCGGACCAATTAGCGATCGCAACCCCAACCGGCTCGCATCGTCGCGGTACATCCCGCCGATACCACACCATTACGATGGAGGATCTCGACCATCGCTCCACCTCATTGGCTGCGGGTTTCCAGGCGATGGGCATGGGGCCTGGAAAGAAGATCGCACTGCTGGTCCGATTCGGCGAGGACTTTATCACGCTCGTTTTCGCGCTGCTCAAGTGCGGAGTCACGTTGGTCTTGATCGATCCCGGCATGGGGCGCAAGAACATCTTGAACTGCCTCCAAGCGACCTCGCCTGATGGGTTTGTCGCGATTCCGATCGCACAAGCGATCGTCAAGGCCTTCAGCTCAAGGTTTCCTAACGCAAAACTGAACGTGACCGTCGGACGGCGTTTCGGTTTATTGCCCCACCCTACTCTCTCGCAACTAGAGAACTCAAACCGCGCCTCATTCATTCCCCCTCCAACATCGATGAGTGATCCAGCGGCCATCATCTTTACCACAGGGAGTACGGGACCACCCAAAGGTGTCCTTTACACCCACCAAACGTTCAATTCCCAAATCGATATGATCGCCAGCCACTACGCGATCGAGCCAGGTGGACTAGATTTGAGTGGATTCCCACTTTTTGGACTATTCAATGCAGTGATGGGAACAGGGACCATCTTGCCAGACATGGATCCAACTCGTCCCGCCGATGTCGATCCAATCCGATTGCTCGACGCGATCGATCAATGGGATGTGAACCAATCGTTCGGATCCCCAGCACTTTGGACCAAGGTCGGTTTGTACTGTAAGAAAACAGGCAGACGAGCCAACTCGCTGCGCCGGGTGCTCTCGGCGGGCGCACCGGTTCCACCGCGGGTCCTGGAACAAATCCGCGCTGCCATGCATCCCGAGGGGATGATGTTCACCCCGTACGGCGCTACCGAAGCGCTCCCCATCGCCTCGATCGAATCGCGCATGGTGCTCGAAGAGACAGCACCGTTAACACGCATTGGCAAGGGAACGTGTGTCGGCAATCGCTTTGCCGGGATCCGTTGGCGCGTCATCGAAATCACCGATGGCCCACTGACGCATATCGATCAAACCCGCGAAGTCCCTCCGGGTACCATCGGAGAGTTGATGGTCCAAGGTCCCGTGGTGACACAATCGTATGTTACCCGCACCGACCAAAACGCGATGCACAAGGTTCGCGATGATTCCTTGACACCCCATGGCACGGACACGCCGGTCTATTGGCATCGTATGGGCGATGTCGGTTACCTGGATTCGAACGATCGCTTCTGGTTTTGCGGACGCAAAGGACATCGGGTCATCACACCGAGTGGCACGCTGTTCACCGAACAGGTCGAAGCGATCATCAATACGCATCCTTGGGTATACCGTTCGGCGTTGGTCCCTCGCGGAACCGCACCCGACCAGAAGCCGGTGGTGATCGTCGAACCCTGGCGAGACCGTCGACGTCTCGTCGCCGACAACAGTTTAAGCCTCCAAAAAGAATGGTCCCAATTAATCCGAACCCAGATGCCCGATCATCCGATCGATGATTTTGTGGTGCATCCAGGCAAACTGCCGACCGACATTCGGCACAACTCAAAAATATTCCGCGAACAACTAACGCAATGGCTTGATAAGCGTTGAAAAACACGGCCTCAGCCAACCCATGATCACGATGCTCGTAATCCAGCTCTCCTTCGACCTGGACACCGCCCCTCGCGATTGAGTGAAACTCGTATTATGCGGATCGCAACAGCAACCGTACTAACGCTTTGGATTTCCCACGCATTGGATTGGGGATCCCTACTCGAACCAAGGAGTGGGGGACTGCACTCGGAGAGTACTGGTCACAAAGATTGAGTTGAAGATTGCGATTAGAAGACGACTGCGAATGAACCGGTCCGCATTTCTTTTGCCGGTGACTTGCGTGCGGCTCTCGGATGGATCAAAGTATTCGGCATGAAACACTACATCCTTGCCGCTCGCGTTGCTATTGGTCTTACTGTCCTGTTCTCCTCCATGGAGTTCTCTAAACCCTCATGGGGCCAACGAGCGGATAGTTCGCGTGCACTCCCTGAGTCCGATGAAGGCCTTCCGGGGACTGGACCGATACGACGCTACGACTGGTTCCGAAATCTCTGGAACGAAAAACGCAAGGTTTGGGCGACGAAAACGCAATCGGATCAAAACGCGGTCGTCTTCCTAGGTGATTCGATCACGCAAGGCTGGGGCGATGACATGGGGAACAGTTTCCCTGGTCTCAAAGTCGCCAATCGCGGCATCAGCGGTGACACCACACGCGGAATGCTCGTGCGACTCAACGACGATGTTCTCGCCCTGAATCCGAAGGGGATCGTTATGCTCATGGGGACCAACGACCTCGAGGAAGGTGCCGATGCTCCCACCGTAGCTGGCAATATCGAACTCATCCTGACTGCGATCCAAAAGCACAACCCGAAAACGCCCGTCGCTCTCTGCCGCGTTTTTCCCGCCTCCGCCTCCAAAAGCCGGCCATCCGACAAAATCCAAGCGATCAACACCGCGACAGCGAACGTTGCAAAGAACTTCCCTCAAGTCACCCTCGTCGATACCTGGACACTCTTCGCGAACGACCAAGGTGACGCCAAAGAAATTGAGTTCCCTGATCTGCTGCATCCCAACCAAGCCGGTTATGTAAAATGGGCCGCTGCGATCCGACCAGTATTGGCCACCCAAGGACTCACCGAAACCGAAAAGGATCCATTCATCCCAGAACCAGGTTTCGTGTCGTTGACCAACGGCAAGGACCTAACGGGCTGGAGATTGGCCCCCTCCAAATCCGCGCCCGCCGAAGAGAACTTGGAGGGACGAACGGCAACCAGCGACGGTCGCTACGTTGCAGTCAATGGACGCATCGTTGTTACGACACCCCCCGAAGGCCGACGCATCCAACAACTCTACACCAAGCAAGAGTTCCCGGGGGACTTTGTGCTGAAGCTCGAGTTTCGAGCCACCCCCAATGCCGATAGCGGGGTCTTTATCCGGGAACCACAACTTCAATGCCGCGATTATCCTCTCGCTGGTCCCTACAAAGACCTTAAAAAGTACAAACCTCAAGATTGGAATGAACTGGTGGTTACCGTCAAAGACAACGTCGCTGTTTGCACCTGCAACGGGGAAATCATCGAAGGTGCCTTCAAACTCCCCTCCACCGGTCCTATCGGCTTGGAAGGTGACCATGGCCAGATGGAATATCGCCGCATCCGAATCTCGATGAGCAAATAGCCGGCTTTCCCAACCGACCAATTGTCGCTTGAATCGCCGGGAATCCCTCAGGAATCCATCGGTAGGAAAACGAGTAGTCGAGTACGACTAAATCGATATACTTATTCGTTTCTCCCCGGCGCATTTCCCAACACACCAAACGCTCGTCTTGGTGCTTGGCTTCCCAATCCGATGGAATATTCACCAGCCAACACGCCCGAAAAGAACCGAATCTGCCAAGGGGAACGGTCGAACTCAAACTCAGTCCGGAAACAACCGACAGCAGCCATCGAGTACGAGTCCCGCTCCGCTGAGTACGAGTACAAGTACGAAAAGCAGCCATCTGCCAGCCATCCCTCGTACTCAGTCCGCAACGCGGACGGTACTCGTACTCGTACTCGTAATCGCTGCTCCGAACCCGCCTCGATGATGTCAGGCGCTATGTCAGGCGCTACTGTCACGATCCCAACAGGACTCGAAAGCCTGAGAGAACCCGAACAGCCGACAGCAGCCATCGAGTACGAGTCCCGCTCCGCTGAGTACGAGTACGAGTACGAAAAATACTTAGCGCCCGGTTTCTCATCACCACCCTACGACAACTTTTTTGTTTTTGATAAAGCATAACGATTCCATGAATGCCCCCACTCAACCTCGCCCGACAGCGGGCCGCGCTGAACAGCTTCACAGCGAACGCGTTTTGGTGCTCGATTTCGGATCCCAATTCGCCCAGCTCATCGCGCGACGGGTTCGGGACGAGAATGTTTACTGCGAAATCGTTCGGCATGACATCTCAGCCGAAACCATCGTGGCTCGCAAACCCTCAGCCATCATCCTGTCGGGCGGACCATCGAGTGTCTACGACGAGGGTGCCCCGCGTTGCGACCCCAAGCTGTTTACGCTCGGAATCCCGATTCTTGGGATTTGCTACGGAATGCAACTCACTGCTCATTTGCTCGGTGGGACCGTCAAACCTTGCCCTGCGAGAGAGTTCGGACGGGCTCGGTTGCAGATCAGCAATTTGGAAAAACTCTTTGCGGGCTTCCCCACCGAAATCGATGTTTGGATGAGCCACGGCGACCAAGTCCACTTGGTTCCCGAAGGGTTTGAAGTCATCGCAGGAACTGCAACGTGCCCGATCGCCGCAGTCAAGCATCACGAGTTGCCGATCTACGGATTGCAGTTCCACCCCGAAGTCTCCCATACCGGATTAGGCGGAACGCTCATCCATAATTTCCTGTACAACATCGCCGGATGCGAAGGGCGATGGCATCTCTCGAATTTCGCCCAGCAAACGATCGAGCATTTCCGTCAAGTCATTGGGAACGATCGCGTCATTTGCGGACTCTCGGGAGGGGTGGATTCGTCGGTCACCGCGGCCCTTCTCTACAAAGCGATCGGCCCCCAATTAACCTGCATTTTGATCGACAACGGTTTGCTGCGAAAAGACGAACAGTCCGCGGTTATCGCCGAGTTCACGGATCACTTCAAAGCCGATCTTCGCGTCGTCGACGCGAGCGAGAGATTCCTTTCTTCGCTTGCAGGCGTGCGGGACCCTCAAGAAAAACGCCGCCGTATCGGTCGCGATTTCATCGAGTGCTTCAAGGCCGAAGCGGTCAAAATCAATGGTGCGAAATACCTCGCCCAAGGAACCTTGTACCCCGATGTCATCGAAAGTGGAGCTGCACCGGATGGCCCAGCGGCAACTATCAAATTGCATCACAATGTCGGGGGCCTCCCAGAGCAACTCGGTTTTGATCTCGTGGAACCCTTGCGCGATTTGTTCAAAGACGAAGTCCGTCGACTGGGGATCGAATTGGGATTGCCCGAGCATTTGGTGTGGCGACATCCTTTCCCAGGCCCAGGACTCGCCGTCCGATGCCTCGGTGACGTCACCAAAGCCAAGCTGGATGTTTTGCGCGAAGCGGATGAAATCGTTATCAATGAAATCAAAAATGCCGATCTTTACCGCTCGACTTCGCAAGCCTTCGTCGTATTGATGGAATCGCAGAGTGTAGGGGTGATGGGAGATGCTCGAACCTACGAGAATGCCGTCGCCGTCCGATGCGTCAATACCGACGATTTCATGACCGCAGATTGGAGTCGATTGCCTTACGATCTCCTCGCCAGGATTTCAACCCGAATCATCAACGAAGTTCGGGGGGTCAATCGAGTCTGTTACGATATCAGCTCAAAGCCTCCCGCCACCATCGAATGGGAATAAACCGTCCACCACCTCAACTCCTTTTCCATTCTCCATTCTCCATTCTCCATTCTCCATTTTGCCTTACACCTTACACCTTACACCTTACACCTTACACCTTACACCTTAAGCCTTAAGCCTTAAGCCTCACCCCTCGAATCCAACTCCTTCTCGCTCACACAACCGGAAACACGTGCGATGAATCGCCAGTACATTTATCAAATTGAAAACCTCACCAAACGGCATGGACAAAAGGAAGTCCTCAAGGACATTTGGCTGTCGTTCTATCCCGGAGCAAAGATCGGCGTGCTCGGTTCCAACGGCGCCGGGAAAAGCACCTTGCTCCGCATCATGGCCGGGACCGACAAAACGTTCGATGGGGTCGCTCGATTATCCAATGGATTCACCGCAGGGTACTTGCCTCAAGAACCCCAGCTCAATCCGGATAAAAACGTTCAAGAGAACGTTGAGGAAGCGGTCGCGCCCAAACGTAAGATCATCGATCGATTCAACGAAATATCATCGCTGCTAGGTGAGGTTACCGACGACAAGTTGATGCAGAAGCTATGCGATGAGATGGCAAAGCTTCAAGACATCATCGATGCTCAAAACCTGTGGGAACTCGATCGCCAAGTCGAGATGTCGATGGGGATTATGAACTTGCCGCCAGGAGATGCCGCAGTCACCAACCTCTCCGGGGGTGAACGACGGCGGATCGCGCTTTGCAAACTACTGCTCGAACAACCCGATCTGTTGTTGCTCGACGAACCTACCAACCACCTTGATGCAGAAGCAATCAACTGGTTGGAACAACATCTGGCCCAGTACACAGGAACCGTGGTCGCGGTGACCCACGATCGTTATTTCCTCGATAACGTTGCTCAGTGGATTTTGGAACTCGACCGAGGCTCTGGGTATCCGTTCGAAGGAAATTACACGAGCTGGCTTGAGCAAAAACAAAAACGGTTAAAGATCGAGCAGAAGTCGGCTGCAGCTCGGCAGAAAACCCTCGACAAGGAACTGGAGTGGATTCGCATGTCACCGAGAGCTCGGCAGGCGAAGAACAAGGCCCGTATCAGCGCTTACGAACAATTGGCTGCCCAGCAGTTCGAGGAAAAGCCAGATGAGCTCGAGATCCAGATCCCACCTGGAAAACACCTCGGTGAAGTGGTCGTCGACGCAAAAAACATCCAGAAGTCCTTCGGGGACAAAACGCTCATCGACGACCTGACGTTCCGATTGCCAGCAGGTGGTATCGTGGGTGTCATCGGCCCGAACGGTGCCGGTAAAACAACGTTGTTCCGCATGATGATCGGTAGCGACAAACCAGATACAGGAACGATTCGAATCGGGGATACCGTCGAACTCGGCTACGTCGATCAATCGCGCGATTCGCTGACTGCAACCAATTCGGTCTACCAAGAAATTTCGGGAGGTCACGATTGGCTCGAGATGGGTGGCAAGCGTCTCAACTCGCGCGCCTATGTCTCCAAGTTCAATTTCAAGGGAACCGATCAAGAAAAGAAAGTCGGCGATCTGTCCGGTGGTGAACGGAACCGCGTCCATTTGGCGAAACTCCTCCGACGAGGTTGCAACGTGCTTCTGCTCGACGAACCTACCAACGACCTCGATGTCGATACCCTGCGAGCACTCGAAGAAGCGATCCTCAACTTCGTCGGTTGCGTGGTGGTAATTACTCACGACCGCTGGTTCCTTGACCGAATCGCTACCCATATCCTGGCCTTTGAAGGGAACGGTTACGTCCATTGGTGCGAAGGAAACTTCGACACCTACGAACAGCAACGACGCGAACGACAAGGTATCTCGGGGGATGAACCACAGCGATTCCGGTACAAGAAATTGACCAACTAAAGGGGCACGTGGTTAAACGGAACTTGTGAAAGCACGAAAGTTGCATCGCAATATCTGGGGATCTTTACGCCGCTGACAGAACCCCAGCCTCCTAGTATTCTGGCATTCCGACCCGCGGTAACTTTGCCAAGCGGCCGTTGTATTTGTTAAACTACGTCGTCCTTTTTTTCCTCACCCATTTTCTTGTAGAGTCCCGAATATGAATCCATTCGACATCTTGACCGAAATCCTGAACTCCGGAGCAGCAGCACAACAACAACAACAACAACGCGGCGGCTCGCGCGGCGGTAGCTCGGGAGCTGATATCCTAAAAGATATTCTCGGCGGCGGCTCTGCGCAGCGGGGTGGTTCCTCTGGGGGTGGTGTCCAATTCCCTGGCGTGCTCCGCGAAGGCCGCGGCGGATCGGGTGCTAAGATTCCATCCGAAGCCGAACTGGAGGACATGTTGGGTGTCGGCCGATCTGCTCCGTCGCAACAACAGCGAGCGCCACAACCTCAAGCTCCTACCAAGCCTGCACCAACACAACCTGCACCAAATAGCCAACGCGGTGGAACTCCACAAAGCGATATTTTTGGCCAACAACCTCAACGTCAAGCACCCGCGCAAGTTGAACTGAGTGCAAGCGAGCAAGAACAAATGGTGACCTTGATCCGCGCCATGATCTATGCCGGTAAAGCGGACGGTCGGATCGATGCGAATGAGCAACAAGCCATCGTGGATCGCATCGGTAATACATCCCCTGATACCATCCAATTCCTCCGCAAAGAGTTCGCCAGCACAACCAGCGTAAAAGATTTCGCGTGGTCCGTTCCGCTCGGAATGGAAGCCGCTGTTTACGCCGCATCGTTGTCGACAATCGAGATCGATACCCAAGCCGAAATCGATTACTTGAAAGAATTGGCCCAAGGATTGCGATTGCAACCAAAAGTCTGCAATCAAATCCATCAACAATACGGCATCAAACCGATCTTTTAGAGACGGTCGATCGCCAGGAATCGCATTCACCCACCCGAGTCATTCTTGATTTTGTCGATCGAACGCTCTGTTTGCGTCGGTCGACGTCCCACCAAACGCATCTACAGGATTTACCCCACCATGAAATTCCTCTCGACCTGTTTCGCTATCGCTCTCGTCACCACTTCCTGCTCCATCGCGTTAGCTCAAGAAAAACCCAAGACCAAACCGGTTCGTATGGGGACCGGTATCATGACCTTCGATACGGTTCCGGGCTGGGGGTTGCGTCCAGATGGTCAGTCGGCGATCGGCCCAACTCACGGCTCCGTCGTTATCGACAAAGCTGGCAACATCTACACCAGTGCCGATCAAGGAGTCTATGTCTTCTCGCCTGAGGGCAAAGTCATCCATAGTTACGTGGGTGGCGATTACACCCGACTCCACGACATGGAAATCCGAGCCGAAGGGGACAAAGAGTTTATCTACGGCGCTCGGAACGCGAACGCAGAAGGCATCAAATTCAATGCGTCGACCGGCGAAGTCGTCATGCGACTGAAGTATCCCGAAGAGTCGGGACTCAACCTTAAGCAATTCAATCCGACCGCC
>Ga0114972_10001761_pt1 | contig 16174 bp, 13 predicted proteins | sample M_140807_EF_Meta_FD_87354 | JGI IMG/M metagenome (GOLD analysis project Ga0114972, IMG submission 87354) | Freshwater microbial communities from Lake Montjoie, Canada to study carbon cycling - M_140807_EF_MetaG | ecosystem: Environmental > Aquatic > Freshwater > Lake | place: Lake Montjoie... | reverse complement strand
ATTTTTCCTAAAATTTTAGGACCTTCTAATTTCTCGGCTCTAATATTTTCGATGGTTGGAGGGGCATCATCTTCAACCTTTGGAGCAGCTGCAACTGGCTCAGGCACTGCAGGCGCTTCTTCCGCTACTTTTTTCTTATCGGTTTTAGCAGCTGGTTTTTCTACTTCTTGTGCAGGTGCATCCTCTGTTTTTTTCTTCGCCGCTTTTTTAGGACGGGTCGAAGAATCAATGGCAGATAAATCAATTTTATTGATCACTTTTGGAGCTTCAATTTCTGGAGCTACTGTTTTTTCAACTTCTGGCGCTTTTACTTCTGGAGTTGGCGCAGGAGCAACAGGTGCTTCTACAACAGGCTCTTCTTTGCGCACTTTTTTATCTTCTTTTTTAGCAAAAGAAAGATCTTCTTCATCTCTTTTTTTCTTAGGCTCTGCTTGTGCAGCAACCTTAGGTATTTCTACCTGATCGGCTTTGTTTTTTGCAACTTTATCTCCTTGGAACTCTGCTTGTAAAGCATAGTACTGGTCTGATGAAAGTTTTGCCGTAGGCTTTAACTCATCACGACTAAAACCTTTTTTCACTAAGAACTCAACCAAGGTATCTTGGCCAATGTTGAACTCTTTAGCGGCGGCTAACAGTCTGGGTGTTTTCAATTCTGACATTCAGTGTTTTTTAGTCCATTCGTTCATTGAAATGTGCCACAGCGTATGAACGCTTCTGCCGTGGATCTTTGCTTTAATAAGGGCAAAGATAGTTAACTATACGCTGCTTAAGCTTCTTCGTCAAATTCGGCTTGAAGCACTTTAAGTACGTCTTCGATGGTTTCTTTTTCAAGGTCGGTTCTACGCTCTAGTTCATCTGCTGTTAGTTTTAAAATACTGCGAGCAGTATCACAACCAATACGCTTGAACTCGTCAATCACCCAAGCCTCAATTTCATCACTAAATTCGTCTAAATCAATGTCAAATTCATCAACAATCTCTTCATCTTCTCTAAATACATCAATTTCATAACCTGTTAACTCGCAAGCTAGCTTGATATTTACCCCTCTACGGCCAATGGCTAATGAAACCTGGTCTGCTTTAAGGAATACTTCGGCGTGCTTTTTATCATTGTCTAACTCCATGTAGCTAATCTTAGCTGGGGTTAAAGAACGTTGAATTAAGAGTTGAATATTGGTGGTGTGGTTAATCACATCAATGTTTTCGTTTTTCAATTCACGAACAATGCCATGAATACGAGAACCTTTCATACCCACACAAGCACCTACTGGATCGATACGATCATCGTAACTTTCTACTGCAACTTTTGCACGTTCTCCTGGATCACGTACAATCTTTTTGATAGCAATTAAACCATCAAAAATTTCAGGTACTTCAATCTCTAATAATTTAGCTAAGAAGAGTGGGCTTGTTCTAGATAAAATAATAACTGGTGTATTATTTTTAAGATCAACACGCGCTACAACAGCTCTGATGTTTTCACCTTTTTTGAAATAGTCTTGTGGAATTTGCTCCGACTTTGGTAAAATAAGTTCGTTGCCTTCTTCATCTAAAAGAAGTACTTCTTTTTTCCAAACTTGGTAAACTTCGGCACTGATGATATCACCAATACGGTCACCATATTTTTTAATAAGTACATTCTTCTTAAGATCGCTAATACGGCTAGCAAGGGTTTGCTTAGCAGCCAAAATAGCTCTTCTTCCAAAGTCAATCATGTTAATTTCTTCGTACAAATCTTCACCTACTTCAAAGTCTGGCTCAATTTTGGTTGCATCGCTGTAACCCACTTCAGATAAGGGATCTATCACTTCACCATCTTCAACAATAAGTCTTCGACGGATGATTTCTAAGTCACCTTTTTCGGCGTTTACGATAACGTCAAAGTTATCATCACTACCATATTTTTTACGTAACAATGTTTTAAAAACATCTTCTACCACTTTCATCATCGTGGGACGATCAATGTTCTCTGCATCTTTAAATTCCTGGAATGCTTCGATGAGGTTAATACTAGCCATAACGCTTTATTTAAAGTTTCAAAAGTTTTAAAATTTAATTTGAACCGTTGTTGATTTTATAGTTGAAAACGGAATCACGAGTTGTTGTGTTACCGCTTTTTTACCTTTACCTTCTGTGTGTTCTACAATAATATCAGCCTCTGCCACTTCTAACAACAAGCCTTCTTTGCTGGTACCATCGTTAAACAATACTTCAATATTTCTACCTTTATTTTTTACATACTGACGATGTAATTTTAAAGGTTCATCAATCCCTGGCGAAGAAAGTTCTAACGAAAAATCTCCTTCTGGATAATAGCATTCTTCTTCAATTAATTTATACAGTTGCTTGTTAAAGCGGACACATTTTTCGATAGCAATACCCTGGTCGCCGTCCAAATACACTTTAATGTTATTGGTAGGCTTAATCCGGATAGAAACCAAAAAATAGGTAGGCTCCTCTTGTAAGAGCTGCGCTATTAAGGCTTCAATTTTTGCTATTTGTAATTCAGTTGACATATTAAAAAAGAAGAAGGGAACGGTAGCCGTTCCCTTCAATTGTTTCATTTTCTAATGCAAATATAGTGTTTTTAGGCCTAATCTTCCAAATTTTGCTTTTGTAGAGTCCTTACCTTTGTAGTCTATTACGCTTATCGTTATGATGAAACTTATATTTTATTGCTTCTTATTCTACGCTCTATATCGCTTTGTATTTAACGTGGTAGTGCCTGTAAGTAAAGCCAGTTCTCAAATAAAAAGCACCTTACAAGAAATGCAAGCGCAGCAAGCTGCCGCAGCCAGGGCACAACAAGAACAAGCTGCACAGGCCCAAAGACAGGCAAAAACAGAAGCTTCTAAGCCTGCTGCCAAAGAAGATTACATTGATTTTGAGGAAGTTAAGCCTTAAAGGCCTAAGTCTTGTACGGTTAGACCCCCACTTAAAAATATGGTTTGAAGGCCAGCCTTTTGAGCGCCTTCTATATTACTGATGGTGTCATCGATAAAGAGTGTTTGGGAAGGGTCAAGGCCCGATTTTGACAAAACGGTGTCAAAAGCAGCTACATCAGGCTTTCTTTGACCAAGCGTATGGGAATAATGAGCCTCCTTAAAAAAATGGTTAAAATTGGGGTTTAAGCCTATCAAAGGGGCAGTTTGCGCATATATACTAGTAAATGCTTTGTAATGAATAGCATTTGTATTAGAAAATAAATAAATATTATACTTGTTTTTGATCTGATCCAACCATTGTAAGCGATCAGTCGGAAAATCAAGCAACATGGCGTTCCAAGCGGTTTCTAATTGGGCATTGGAAAGGGTTAATCCAGTAGCTTTACGGAGGGACTCGTAAAATACCTCGGGTTCAATGGCACCTACTTCTAAGTTTTCAAACAATGGATTGGCTTTGTGCTGGGTATAAAAAGCATCAAAGTCTTGAACACCTATATTTTCAAATGCAATACGCGTTAATTGATAATTGAGATTTAACAATACACCGCCTAAATCAAAAATGATATTTTTTACAGGAGTTACCATGCTGCAAATTAAGCGCATTATTTTTTACAAATTGACCATATTGATGTCTTAGGTTAAGGGTAAATATTTTACATTTGCCGTTCATGAATATTTGGGTAACCAAATTTTCAGGGCCTATAGCTCAGTTGGTTAGAGCACCTGACTCATAATCAGGGGGTCCCAGGATCATGCCCTGGTGGGCCCACCCATTAGTAATCAAGCAGTTACAAGCTAGTTTTTAACAACTTTTTTGTAGCTGCTTTTTTCATTTGCACCACAATTTGCACCACAACTCATTTATTAAAACCCGCGGAAACATTGGGAGTGATATTTTTGGAAATAATAGTTATTTTGGAGAAAACACTATTTAGATTGACGTCATCACAAATGGATAAAAAAAATTTATTAGCATAAGTTGAATAACTTTATATTCATTGAAAAGAAAAAATATGGGCAAGAAAGAAATGAAAGTTATTGAATTATTTGCATGCGTAGGTGGCTTTAGATTAGGACTTGAAGGTTATAAAGGCAAGTCTTCAGTAAATAATTATGAAAAAAATGAACTCAGATACTGTTTATAGAGTAACATATAGTAATCAATTTGAGCCATCAACAAAATCACAACATGATTCAAAAATTTATGAGAAGCGATTTGGAAATCTAGGTCATTTAGATATCTCTGAATTAAGTTCAAAATTAATAATGGCAACACAGTTTGGTGAAAAGATTAGGGAACTAAGGACTAAGCAGAATATGCTTCTGCGGCAGCTCGCTTCAAAATTAGACGTTGACACTTCTATTATTTGCAAAGTAGAACGTGGCGACAGGCAATTAAAGAAAGAATAGATCCCATTATTAGCCGAAATACTACAAGCCGATAAAGAAGAATTGTTGATACTTTGGCTAGCCGACCAGTTGTATAATGTGATTGAAGGTGAACCAATGGGAGACGAAGCATTAAAATCAGTATCTAAATAAATAAAGAAAGAAAAATAATCATAGTATGGAAGGCACTTCATTAAACATAACAGATGACCTTATAAAAAGGCTAAAGGAAATTATCCCTGCTGCATTTACAGATGACAAAATCAATGTAGAACAGTTGAGGCAACTTTTGGGCGAAGCAGTAAATACAGACACAGAAAGGTATCAGCTCAATTGGGCAGGTAAAAATGAAGCCTACAAAATTTTGCAATCTCCAACAACAGCTACATTGGTTCCAATGCAAGATGATTCTAATAATTGGAACGAAGCACAACACATACTTATAGAGGGTGAAAATTTAGAAGCATTAAAGATTTTACAAAAATCATATTATGGTAAAGTAAAGGTTGTTTGCATTGACCCTCCTTATAATACAGGCTCAGACAGCTTTATTTATCCAGATAAGTTTTCTGAAACGAAAGAAGAATATTTAAAGAGAATTAGCGAAAAAAATGATGAAGGCTTATTGATGAAAGAAGGATTGTTTCGACCTAATAGAAAGGAGAACGGGCAGTTTCACTCTAATTGGCTTTCAATGATGCTTCCAAGACTTTTTCTAGCAAGGAACTTAATGAAAAATGACGGTTTAATATTTGTCCATATTGATGACAATGAAATAACGAATCTCCGTTTGTTGATGAATGAAGTTTTTGGTGAGGAGAATTATGTACAAGAAATTGTTTGGCAACGCCACGCTGGTGGTGGTAATGATTCTAAATATTTTGCAGTTGACCACGAATTTATTTTATGCTATGCAAAAGACTTATCTGCAATTGATAGATTGAGGTTGCCATTTGATGAAAAGGATATTGCAAACTATAAGCTAAAGGATAAGCATTATGAAAAATTAGGGCCATATAAAACTAAATCCTTTTTAAGGATGCGACCAGATGATCCAAGACCTGGATTACAGTATGAAATAAAATGTCCTGATGGCAGTATGCTTTTTGATGAATGGAAATGGGAAGAGCAGTCTTTTCTGAATGCATATAAGGAGGATAAAGTATTAATTCGTAAGGATGATAAAGGGAAGTGGAGTGTAGAGTACAAATTATATCTTAATGCTGAAGATGGCGAAGAAAAGCAAAAAGTGCCTCGTTCTTTATTCCTTAATGAAGCAAGAAACAGTCAAGGTAAACAAACGCTAACTAAAATTTTAGGCAAAGCAAATATCTTCAACAATCCTAAACCAATTGAGTTATTGAAGGTGCTTATTAATCTTGGAACTACACCTGATGGCAATGATATAGTCTTAGATTTTTTTGGAGGTTCTGGCTCAACAGCACAAGCAGTAATAGAATTGAATGAAGAACAAAATTCTAATAGGAAATTTATACTTGTACAACTACCTGAAAAAACCGACATAAATTCTGAGGCTTATAAAGAGGGGTTTACAAAAATATCTGATATAACTCGTAAAAGAATTTCAAATGTCATAGCCAATCTAACTACCACTAAAAAATCAAAACTGAATTTTGAAAACAAGTCATTACCGGGTTTCAGATTCTTTACCCTTAACCATTCAAATTTCAAGATTTGGAGAGGTGATATAATTGAGAATGAAAAAGATTTAATTACTCAAATTGAAATTTTCAAAAAGCCTCAAAGAGAAAACACACAAGAATACAATATACTTTGGGAGTTAATGATAAAGAACGGGATTAGATTAGATACTCCAGTTCTCGAAAAGAAAATTGATAATTCAATAATTTATCACTTTACTAATCAAAAATTCTGCCTTTGTCTTTCACTAATTTCAGAAAAGGTTATAGCTGAAATTGTAAAAATGAAACCAAGTCAATTAATATGTTTAGACAGTACTTTTAATAGTGAAGATTGCAATAAAACCAATATTCAGTTAAAACTTCAAGACAACGGCATTGAACTAAAATCAATTTAAAGAAATAGTAAGAGTATGAAACTAAAATTAAGTAAAATAGACTGTCAAATTCCTGAGAATAATTGGAATGTAAAAAGGGTTTTTGATATAATTGATTGTACCGTTGTTAAAGGTTCTTCTGAGTATAACACGTTTATAGATAAAGCAAATAACCTTGCCAATTTAGTAAATTCAGTAGCAGCAAATAATTCTGCAATGAATAGAGTACAACACAGAAGAGCAAAGGATGCACTTGGCGGAGTTCTTTCAGAGGAAGGTTGGATTCAATTTATCAATTCAAATTTTGATGACATTGCCTCTTACACAGAATTACTGGATGTGAAATCGCAAATAGATATAAAATTACAAAACGGTGAAAAACTTGAAGTAAGGTCTTCGTTTCCAAGAAATGGAGTAAAATTTGGCATCTGTAACAATAAATTCAATTTTAAAAACATAGGACCTTATTCAAATTCAGTGAAACCAGGAGAAGTTCAAAAAGATTTTTACTTGGCAGTTTTGTTTGATACTCCAAAGAAAGACTTGTTGGATGTTGAAGAAATAAAATTTTCCTTAATCGGTGGTTCTACTTGGGAAATGATGATGAGAATTGGCTATGATGATCCACTTATTCCTTACGACGATTTAGTGCCTATTGAAAGCACTTACAAAGTAATCAATTTAAAGGATGTGCTTGATACAACTCAGTTAACTACTGCTATTTCTAATTTAGGTTACAAACAAAAATGATTTAAGTGTAAATATGGCAATGGTTTGTAATACGACCCATAAGAAAATCAATAATTAATGCAAAATTTTAAAATATGGGAGGCACTTCATTAAACATAACAGACGACCTAATAAAGAGGCTCAAAGAAATTATCCCTGCTGCATTTTCTGATGATAAAATAAATTTTGAGCAGTTGAGGCAACTCTTAGGCGAAGCTGTTAATACTGATACGGAAAGGTATCAGCTTAATTGGGCAGGGAAAAATGAAGCATATAAAGTTTTACAATCACCTGTTTCAGATACTCTAATTCCAAATTTTGATTCTTCAGTTAATTGGGATTCGGCTAATCATATTATGATTGAGGGCGAAAATTTAAGAGTATTGAAAGTACTTCAAAAATCATACTATGGTAAAGTTCAGTTTGTTTCAATTGACCCCCCTTACAATACAGGTTCAGACAGCTTCATTTATCCTGATAAATTTTCTGAAACTAAAGAGGATTATTTGAAAAGGTTAGGTGAAAAAGATGAAGAAGGATTTTTGATGAAAGAAGGATTTTTTAGAACAAATAGAAAGGAGAACGGACAGTTTCATTCAAACTGGCTTTCTATGATGCTACCAAGATTATTTCTTGCACGTAATCTTTTAAAAGAAGAGGGAGCAATATTATTACATATTGATGAACACGAACAACCGAACTTATCAATACTATTAAATGAAGTATTTGGCGAGGAAAATTTAATTGGTAATATAATTTGGGATAAAGGCAATCCAAAAGGTGATGCAAGTGGTATAGCCTATCAGCACGAAGTGATTTTAATTTATGCTAAAAATAAAGAGAAGTTCTTTTCTGAGATAGAATTAACAAGGAAAAAGAAAAATGCTGAAAGGATAATAAAGAAAGCAGCGGATTTTTTTAAGCAGCTGGGAAAAGAAGAAATACCAGAAGACCTAAATAATTTGCACAAAGAGTATGATTTTCCTGCTACATTATTACAAAAGTTTAAAAGAAAAATTACACTTGAGGAAGTAAATAAGCAGTTTTCCGCTTGGCTAAAAAAACAGGACTTAACTGGCGGGGAACTTGCGTATAATAAAATTGATGAAAATGGAAATGTTTATAGGTTAGTTTCAATGGCGTGGCCTAATAAAAAGAAAGCACCAGATGACTACTTTATTCCCTTAATTCATCCCAAAACTAATAAGGCTTGTCCAGTTCCTCAGAGAGGTTGGAGATTTCCTTCTTATTCAATAAATGATTTGTTGGCAAAAGGAGAGATTATTTTTGGTATTGATGAATCAGTGCAGCCTCAACGTAAATACTTACTAAAAGAAAACTTAACTGAAAACATTCCTTCCATTTTATTTTATGGAGGCAGTGATGATGATCTACTTCGTAAACTTGGTTTAGAATTTGAAAACCCTAAACCTGTTGATTTTACAAAAACATTAATTCAAGCTCTTACAAAGCCTAACGATAATAATATTATACTTGATTTTTTTGCAGGTTCCGGCACAACGGCACAAGCTGTTATCGAAGCAAACAAGCAAGACGGGGGCAATAGGAAATTTATTTGTATTCAACTACCCGAACTATTAGATGAAAAGTCCGATATGTTTAAAAAAGGTTTTCGTTCAATTGCAGATATTACAAACGCAAGAATCAAATCAGTAATTGAAAAAGCAAATTTAGAACTACAAACCCATCTGAATTTTTCTGGTGAAACCAGTGTAGGATTTCGTAGTTATTGTTTAGCAAACTCAAACTTTAAAATTTGGCGTGGTGATGTTATAGAGAATGAAAGTGACCTAATTAGACAAATGAATTTATTTACTAAACCACAAAAGGAAAATTCTATTTCAATTAATATTCTTTGGGAGTTACTGATTAAAAACGGATTGCCCCTTACAGAAAAAGTTCAAACAATAATCATTAATAAAGAGGAGCAGATTTTTATCACTCAGAGCAATAAAATAGCTTTTTGTCTTGATTCATTTAGTAGTGCAATTCAAGATGAAATACTAAAAATCAAACCTTCGGTTTTCATTTGTTTAGACTCACTATTTGAAAAGAACGATTGTAATAAAACAAATACTCATTTAAAATTCCAAGACAAAGGAATTGAATTTAAAACTATATAAAATTATGAACTATTATAGAAGTAATGCACTGTATGACTTCATTTCTGCTAAGAACATTAGTCAATTCAAGTTTGTAGTGGGCAATGCTTGGCAGCTTGTTTATGGTGACAATTCTTGCAAACCTTTGGTCTTAATATTTGCGGTTGGTGTTCCCTTATCGGAATTAAATAATACTCCTACACTTGCTGAAAAAGATGCATTTAATTTATTATCAGTTGCAGGGGTTAATGCTAATTTACCAGTCAGGTACATAAGATTTGCAAGTGATGCAGCCGAAGTGGATACAGTTCGAGTAAGTGATAATTCATATGTTTATACTAATATGACAATGCCTCAGCTTTCGGCTTTGTTTGGTTCTTTTGGTTTACCTGTATCAAATACACAAACTTCAAAATACCTAAACGATAAAACTTCAAGTGCATATCATAATTGGCAACGTTCCAGTTTGGGTGCAGCATTAACAGTTTCTGATATTGATTTATGGCGTTTAAATAAATCTGGTAATCCAGAAATTGTGTTTGAATTAAAGCGGTCTTATTATGACTTGGAACGTTGGAAGCCGTTTACTGATGATTACAGAAATTTTATGTTGATTTCAAATTTGTGCAACAAAGCTGGGCTTCAATTTAAAATCATTTACAACCAAAGAATAAAAACTCCATTTGAAGATAAAATAGACAAGTTGAAAATATTTACTGTTGACTTTTCTAAAACACCTCCTATTTCCGAAAATGGAATAATTATGTTGAACGAACTTGAAAATATTTAGAAAATGAAATTACAATTCGATAAAAACCAAGCCTATCAGCTTGATGCCATACAATCAATAGTTGATTTATTTGAAGGGCAAACTTTGAATAATTCAGACTTTGAATTTTCTTTTTCAGATAATGGGAAAGGCAGTTTACAATTCACTGAAACAGGTGTTGCAAATAATCTTGTTTTAACCGAAGAAGAACTATTGGTAAATCTTAATAAAACTCAAACTACAAACGAACTTAGAGCAGATGAAATTTCAGCAGGTATAGAAAAATTATGGTACAATGATGATGCTAATATCAAAGATATCGTTGAAGGTAAAACAGTAGTTGCCAATTTTCCTAATTACTCAATAGAAATGGAAACAGGTACAGGTAAAACGTATGTTTACCTCCGAACCATTTACCAATTAAACAAAGTTTATGGTTTCAAAAAGTTTGTAATAGTAGTGCCTTCTGTTGCTATTCGTGAAGGTGTTTTAAAAAGCCTTCAAATCACATTTGACCACTTACAGGAAATTTACGAAAACCAACCAGCCGAATATAAGGTTTACGATTCAGGTAGGTTAACCGAGTTGGGCAATTTTGCTAAAAGTAATGCTATACAAATTTTGGTTATCAATATTGATTCATTCACTAAAGATGCCAACGTAATTAACCAGGTCAGAGAATCAGGAGTAAGGCCAATTGAATACATACAAAAGAGCAATCCTATTGTAATCATTGACGAACCCCAAAATATGGAAACAGATATTCGTAAAAAAGCAATAACAAATCTCAATCCATTATTCACACTTCGTTATTCAGCTACACACAAAAATCTTTACAATCTTGTTTACAAATTAGACCCGGTAAAGGCTTATGATTTAGGCTTAGTAAAACAAATAGAAGTTGATTCAGTAATTGCTAAAAATGATAGTTCAGGAGCTTTTATAAGTGTAGACAGTTTCAAAGTAGCCAAGCAATCTATTACAGCCAAACTTTCCATTTTCATAAACGAAAACGGAGGTGTAGCAAAAAAACAAGTTACCGCCAAAATTGGTGATGATTTGCATAAACTCTCTAAGGGTTGGGATATATACAAAGAAGGGTATGTTATCAATGAATTAGATGCTGATAATGGCTTCATTGAATTTTCAAGTGGTAAAATAGTTTACAAAGGTCAAGCAGTTGGAGGATTAACCGACCAGATATTAAAAGAAATGGTTGATGCTACAGTAGAGAACCATTTTAAGAAAGAAAAAGAATTAAGAAGCAAAGGCATTAAAGTTTTATCAATCTTCTTTATTGATAGAGTTGCTAATTACCGCAGTTACGATGAACAGAGCAATGCCAGTAAAGGAAAGTTTGCAGTTTGGTTTGAAGAAAGTTTTACTAAGTGGCAAAATATGCCAGCTTACAGAGGTTTGTTTTCATACACAGCCGAAGAAGTCCACAACGGATATTTTAGCCAAGATAAAGGCAAATTGAAAGATACTAAGGAAGGTAAGTCAACCAAAGCAGATGATGAAACCTTTAAGCTAATAATGCAGGATAAAGAAAGGTTATTAGATACTGCTACACCGCTTCGTTTTATTTTCAGCCATTCGGCACTTCGTGAAGGTTGGGATAACCCAAATGTATTTCAAATATGCACCCTCAACGAAACCAAATCTGATCTTAAGAAAAGACAGGAAATAGGCAGAGGGCTTCGCCTCTGCGTTGACCAAACAGGAGCAAGAAATTTAGACAGGGCAGTAAACCGCCTTACAGTAATTGCAAATGAAGCCTATGATAGTTTTTCAAAAGCATTACAAAAGGAAATTGAGGAAGATTGCGGAGTGAAGTTTGAAGGGCGTATTAAAAATGCAAGACTAAGGGAAAAAGTAAAGCTAAAAGATAAGTGGTTAGATGATGCTTTTTTTAAAGATTTATGGGATAAAATCAAACATAAAACTGAATACAAGGTAGATTACAACACAAGCCAGTTAGTGGCCTATTGTGCAGCAGCATTACAAGCAATGCCTACTATTGAAAAACCAGTTATTTACAGAGAAAAGAACATTGCAAAATTCATTAGAGATGCAAAAGGCAATTTGATTGAAATAAGCGGTGAACAAAAAGGCAGTAAAGAAAGAATCGCAAAGGATGCCAATTATGAAATCCCCGATTTTGTAGCTTACATACAATCCAAAACTGAACTAACAAGAGATACCATTACTCAAATTATATTGCAGAGTAATAGGTTGGTTGAAATTTTCAACAACCCTCAATTATTTATGGATACGGTTGTTCGTATAATCAAGTATGAATTTGACCGCATCAAAATAAATGGCATCCAGTACGAAAGAATTGCAGGGCAAGTTTATGAAATGAAATTGTTTGAAGCTGCCGAAATAGAACAGTATTTAGAAAACCTTATTGCAGTAAAAAAGCAACATAAAACATTATACAACTTCATTGCCATTGATTCACTGAGCACACCCGAAAAAAAGTTTGCCGAAGATTGCGATTCAAGAGATGATATTCTGTTTTATGTAAAGCTGCCAAAAACATTTCAAATTAAAACCCCAATAGGTCCATATAATCCAGATTGGGCTTTAATTAAAAAAGAAGAAGGAGAAGAAACTAAAATCTATTTTGTTGCAGAAACCAAAGACCCGAAAGCAGCAAAGGATAAAACACTTTTAAGAGATAGTGAAAGAATGAAAATTGCTTGTGCTGAAAAGCATTTTGAAATAATCGAAAATGTGCATTATCAAGTAGTAGGTTCTGTAAGCGATTTAAAAATTTCATAACCATAATTGAACACCATTTTTAAATATGTCAGTAGAAGCATAATTTTTACAAACCCTACAAAAAACGAAACGGCAAGACTTTGAAGTGTTGCTGAAAAAGGAATATCGTGTCATTTGGAAAACAGCTATAAAAAAGTATTCCGATAGTGCCCATTTTGTTTATGAATTGTTGCAAAATTCTGATGATACGAAAGTTACTTGGGTTGAATTTGATATTGAAGAAAATTGTTTATGATTCAAACACAGGGTTATGATTTGGGAGTATTGGAAAAATGAAATAGGCGTTTAAATTGATCATACAAAGCAATTAGGAACAGCTTGTTTCATGGCGACAAATCCTATAATCAAAAAAGACTTGGAATTAATAAATTCAGTCCTTCCTACATTATATGAATTTGCTAAAGAGGCAGTAGAATATTCTAAGGCATTATAAAAGGCTAATAAAGCTTATAAAAATCTATCGTAAATACTTTATACGCTGCATACAACACGGCTAAACAAATGTCAACTGAGCTTTCATCATTAGGATATAAGTTTAAATGACTTTCGGCTGCCTTACCCATTTGTTCAAGTACATAATGCTTATTTGAAGCTTCAACCTGCCATGAAATATGCTCATCATTATAAATTGTTGTTACAAGCCAACTTAACTCTTTCCAATGCTTTGTAAGCACCACTAAATCATGCGGATATGAAGCATTTAGTTGCTCTTTTCGCAGAACATCTCCAGTAATTACCAAATTTGCACCACCCCATTCTTCCTGACTTTGAACTTCCTCCGGAAAATTTCCTTCAGAAATTAAAGATTGGTAATTAACAAATTGATCAATTGCTTTTTGAAGCCTCTCGTTATAGTTGGGATATCCAAAACGATATATCATATTCTGATATTTTGTTGGAAACATATGAGAAAAGGCAGCATCCAAAATAATTTTTAAATACTCCATAGATGGCGGTATAGTATTAGCTGATTTATTAACTACAGTATACACAAGCGCATCAATGTTAGTCCCTTTTAATGGATTGTAATCTAATATATCATCGTATTTGAAACAGCTTACTATTTGCTTTGTATAGCCTTGTTCTTTGATATCAAGTTTAGCCAAATCATCATCTGTAATTGAATATAAAACCCCATAAACACAATCATCTTCAGATACAATAATATCAGCAACCCCTCCACCGCGGATTGTAGACATTTTTGTAAAATCTAGCTTGTATCCATTTAAACGAGCAATCCCAACATATTTACTATCTGGGCATCTTTCTTTCATTTGCTCGAAACTCATATTTGAACCGTATGCGAAATAATTTATCATATAATTTATGTTTTATTTTTTAAAAATGCTTGTATAAAGTAACTAATTAAACCTCACTCAAAATCAAAGCCCTCGTATTAACATATTCTTCTGCAGACAGCATCCCCTTACTATTTAATTGTTCCAATGTCACTAAACGTTCTTCTATAGTAGGCTTAACAGTCGCGATTGACTCCATTTTAATTTTATATTCTTCTATTTGCTCTGGGCTCAATATTTCTATTTCAAAATTTACATAATCATCATAATTGATGCGGCAACAAGCAATTTTTCCATCTCTGGTAATATCCCAGCCCGTACTTGACCCCCAGCACAATACTTGATTTGACATCCAACCAACATTTCCGTAACGGGGTTTATATTTCATATGCATATGCATACCCCTTTGTATTTGCTTTAAATGAACGCCATACTTAGTTTCTAAAACACCACTATAAACCTGATTAAATGGCATCATCTGATGCACCAAAACCGGGGTTAAATCATCCAAAACTTTTTGACGAAGCGCCTTTTCCTGATCCTCTAGTAATTTAAGATCTATCAATCCCTGCTGCTCCTGAGCACTAATTATTTTAACCTCATAAAAGATATAATCTACAAAAGTATACCGGAGGCATAATAGGCTTGCATCATAAGTTATATCCCATCTGTTCGGAAATTGTTCTCCTAGGCTACCACCCCACCCAAGCTCACCATTAAACACCCAGGGGGCCTTGGTAATAGAATGCCTGCAATCAAAACGGTTGCGTTTAATTTCAATTAAATCAAACCCATGGGTTCGGGCAAATAGACCATCGTTTACATCATCTAGTGTAAAGCTGTTTTTCTGAAATAAATCAACAATGAAGTCGGGGGATATTTTGTTTTCCATATTTAAATATTTAAGTAAAAATAGAAGGGCAAACCTTACGCTATTGGAGGACTAATCTTATATTTAATAATATTTTACGCAATGGCTTATCTAACAAAATCAAGGTTTAAACTAGCACTTAGCTGCCCTACCAAATTATACTACGGTACCAAAGGAAATAACTACCATGACACCAAAGCAGACGACCCATTTATGATGGCACTCGCCGAAGGTGGCTACCAGGTAGGTGAGTTAGCCAAATTTTTAATTAGTGACAACCCAGTAGCCGAAGATATTAGCATTGATGACCTCGACTATCAAATTGCATTAGACAAAACAGCAGCAAAGAGAGCCAAGGGTGGAAGGGTGGCAATTGCAGAAGCGGCATTTGCCTATAAAGACTTGTTTATTAGAACCGACTTATTTGTTGAAGAAGGCAACACCATTAAACTATATGAAGTAAAAGCAAAATCGTGGGATGACGATGTTGAATTTTTAAAACCCATTACCAGAGGGCCTCACAAAGGAGAAATTACCATTGATGGTGAATGGAAAGAATATATGTACGACATCGCTTTTCAAAAATATGTTGTTCAAAAAGCTAATCCTAACAAAACAGTTATCACATACATTGTTTTAGCCGATAAAACAAAGAGTGCCACTATAGAAGGGCTCAACCAAATGTTTAAAATTAAAAGAGAGCAGAAAAGAATAGAAATTGAAATTAAATCTGGTATTACCAAAAAAGACTTAGGTGAAATTCCTTTAAAAGTTGTCAATGTAGATGATGTATGTACCCATATCTATGCTAATTATGTAAACATAGACTTAGCGCATCCAAAAGGGGAAGAATGGAATTTTGAAGACCTTGTTTACTTTTTATCAGACAAATACAATGCAAATGAAAGAGTATGGACCAACAAAGTTGGTTCTAAGTGCAAAACCTGCCAATACGTTAACAAAGCATACCCACAAGGTGATACAAAAAGCGGACTCCACGAATGTTGGAAAAAAATTACCCAGCTATCCGACACCGAACTAGCACAACCATTGGTATTAGAATTGTGGGCTGGGCTTGCAGGACAAAGAAGCATTATCAATGAAGCCTGCGCCGATAAACGCTATTTACTTAAACAAATAGACGATGATTTTTTTCCTAGAGCTGGAAAAAAAACAGAACCAGAAGGCGATGCCATTGACCCAACCAAACGAAGATTAATACAGGT
>Ga0114972_10001759_pt1 | contig 16193 bp, 12 predicted proteins | sample M_140807_EF_Meta_FD_87354 | JGI IMG/M metagenome (GOLD analysis project Ga0114972, IMG submission 87354) | Freshwater microbial communities from Lake Montjoie, Canada to study carbon cycling - M_140807_EF_MetaG | ecosystem: Environmental > Aquatic > Freshwater > Lake | place: Lake Montjoie... | reverse complement strand
AGCATCTGTCATATCCCCTGGATAAGTTTTTTGGGTCATAATTTTAGCTCCTTTTTTATTTGGACATCCATGTTAACACACTATCCATAGTGGGCTTTTGACTTTTCAAACGTCCTCTAAGCGAGATAGTGTCTTGCGGATGAATATGGCTCTTGCTTTAACGCCTTATCGTTTTGATGCGACCTTTCATCAATCCCCTCTAAACGCGGGAGTAAGTCCTTGGAAAAATTCTCCAAAATCTGCCTTGCTTCATCGTGAAATTTCCCACACCGCTTATCAATATCCCTTTGCCCTTGCTTATAACGATTGCACAGAAAAGCCAGATTGGGTAAAAGCTTTACTTAATGCGATTAGTGAACTTTCGGATGTGGCAGGAGGTCATGCCCGCAGTTATTACGAAATGGCTCCAAAAAGCATCGTTGCGCGTCTTACATCCTGTCTGGTGGCGGGATTTAACACCTACGGTTTTGATGAAACTGGCGATTTTGCTGAATTATCACGCTTGAATTCTGACGATCTTCCTGCGGATGAATTTTGGATTGGCGGTGAGATTGTCCGTAATATGAAAGCAGAAGAACGGAAACGCCTAAAGGATGCGGGGGCTAAGGTGTATGAAAATCCACAAAAGCTGCTTGCTGACCTAGCTAATGACTTTTTAGGATAGGAGAACTTCATGAATTGTCTGTGGTTGCGTCTTCGTGCGCCATTTGCTGCCTATCGTGCTTTTCAGGCGGGTGTTTATCGCTCAACTATGCCGATTATGCCCCCCTCTGCCGCTTTGGGATTGGTGTTAAATCTAGCTGGAATTGAAATGCGAGATTACAGTAAGTCTCCTAACTTGGGCATTCGCTCCGATATTCCTTGTTTACAGTTAGCGATCGGTACAGTTGATGGTTCAGAAAGTGAGGTTTGTTCGCTTTATCAACAGCTTCATAGTTATCCTGTTGGCAATTCTGGCAAGGAATTAAAACAAAAAACTCACGGTGCAAAATACTGGATTGTACCTGTACGTCGAGAGGTTTTGGTCGGTCTGGATTTAATCATCGGTATTCGAGAATCTAAAGATTTATTTGATCGTATCCGCCAAGGATTACGCGGTGAGCTAAATGATCGCCGTTATGGTTTACCCTTCGCAGGAGATAATAACTTCCTGTTTGATCGTATTGATATTATTGCCAGTCCACCATTAACTTATTGGTACGAACAAATGAAAGTCGATTCCACGCCACGAAAGAAGTCCCAACGTTTAACTGTCGGTATTGACCGCGTGGATAACAGTAAGACTACTAACGTTTTGTTTGCGCCGAGAGAAAGTTCTAGTTTGTATCCTTCAGAGGATGCTTGGACTTGGACACCCAAAGAACCTACAAAATAGTAATTTTCATTTCTTAGATGCCGTCAGGCGTTAAGTAAAATTAGAGAAGCGATCGCCTAAACTAAAAAGCAATTAATAACAGGATTGATTTAGATAATGACTAATCGTGAACAACTTAAACTAGCATTGGATTCTGTCGATGATTCGATGATTAATGTTCTAAATTCAGTTTTGATAGCACTCAAGCAGACCATGCCAACTTCCACTTCCACTTCCACTTCCACATCTAAAACAGATTGGTTTGCTAATAATCCGCTTAAAAATACTGTCATCTATGAAAAAGATGTTATTAGCCCCATTGAGGAAGTTTGGGACGTTGAACAATGATTATTTTAGATACTCATGCTTGGTTTTGGTGGTTAACAGAATCCCCTAAGCTTTCGGTCAAATCGGCTGAAGCAATTCAAAACAATACTATTATTGGTATTCCTGCCATTAGCTGTTGGGAATTAGCAATGTTAGTTTCAAAAAATCGTATTGGCTTATCAATGGATGTGCAAATCTGGATTGATCTAGCCTTTCAACATCCTAAAACTCAACTTTTACCGCTTAGTCCAGAAATTTCAGTGCTGTCAACTCGATTACCAGGAGATTTTCATGGTGATCCTGCGGATCGCTTAATTGTGGCTAGTTGTTTAGTCCATAAAACACCCCTAATTTCTAAGGATGAAAAAATCCAGAAATGGGGATATTTACCAATCATTTGGTGACGGAATAAATTTCTTTTCAACTCGGAAACGTTTTTTCCGCGATCGCTAATTATATTGGGACTATCAAACATCATAAATGATTCCCATGCAAGCTATCGAACTAGAAACCAATATCCGAATAGAACCGACTCAAGAAACAATCAGAGTGTCAGCCCTTCATGCCTTTGCCTATTGCTCTCGTCTTTTTTATCTGGAAGAAGTTGAAGAACTTTACACCCAGGATGCCGCCGTTTTCGCAGGACGAAGACTACATGAAGAAATAGACAAACAAGAAGATGAGGAATGGGAAGATCTTTATCTAGAAGACGAATATCTAGGATTACGGGGAAGAGTGGATGTTCTTCGTAAACGGGATGGTCAAACGATTCCCTACGAACATAAACGAGGTCATTGTTATCGTGACGAAAAGAAACAACCCCAAGCCTGGGAAAGCGATCGGCTCCAAGTTTTGGCCTATTGTTGCTTAATTGAAGCGGCACTCGGAATTACGATCCCCGAAGGAAGAATCCGTTACCATGCGGATAATGTATTGGTTCATGTTCCCCTGGATGATTCAGGAAGGCAGTGGGTCAAGGAAAATATTCAATACGCACAGGAATTAAGAAAATCCCCCTATCGTCCCCCTGTTACTAATAATGAATACCTCTGTACTCGTTGTTCCCTATCTCCTGTTTGTTTACCCGAAGAGGCTCGACTTGCCCACAACAAAGAATGGCAACCTGTTCGGCTTTTTCCCCAGGATGATGAACGAGAAATCATTCATATCTTAGAACCAGGAACCAGGGTAGGCCGTACAGGAGAGCAATTGAAAATTAGCCGACGCAATGAACCCGACGAAAAAGTTTCAATACAGCAAGTTAGCCAACTAGTTCTCCATAGTTTTTCTCAAATTTCTACTCAGGCACTCCATTTTTTGGCAGATAAAGAAGTTGGTATTCATTTTGTTTCTGGTGGAGGGCGTTATGTGGGAAGTTTTGACACCCGTGCTGGCAGTATCCAACGGCGGATTCGGCAGTACCAAGCTTTAAGTCAGCCTGAATTTTGTCTGGAATTAGCCAAAAAATTGGTAAATTGTCGGGGGGAAGGACAACGTAAATTTCTCATGCGGGGTAAACAGAAACTTAAAACTGACGACCCTACACTGGAGGAGGCGATCACGCAAATGAAAGCGGTTCTCAAACAAGTTTCTAATGTTGAATCTCTTAGCTCATTATTGGGAATTGAAGGAAATTTAGCGGCTTTATATTTCGGAGCTTTACCCCATTTAATCAGTGATAACGTGTCTGATTTATTACGATTTTCGGGGCGGAATCGTCGGCCACCGAAGGATCGTTTTAATGCTTTATTGAGTTTTGGTTACGCACTGCTAATTAAAGATGTGATGAACGCCATTCTCACCGTTGGACTTGAACCAGCTTTAGGTTTTTATCATCAGTCCCGTACCCAAGCTCCGCCCCTGGCATTGGACATGATGGAGGTTTTCAGAATTCCCCTAGTAGATATGTCTGTAATTTCTTCTATTAATCGCAATCAGTGGGATACGGTAGCGGATTTTGATGTGCGAGGCCAACAGGTTTGGCTTAGTGAGGTCGGGCGGCGTAAGTTTATTAATCTCTATGAGCAACGCAAGACCGAGAGTTGGAAGCATCCTGTTACTGGCTATTCTTTAACCTATCGACGTTTATTGGAATTAGAAGTCCGATTACTCGAAAAGGAATGGTCAGGAGAAGGTGGTTTATTTGGTCAATTGATTATTCGTTAGGTGACAAGTATGGCAGAACTCAAAAATTGGTATCTGGTCTGTTACGATATTCGCTGTCCTAAGCGGTGGCGTAAGGCGTATAAGTTATTAGAAGGTTATGGCGATCGCCTCCAGTATTCGATTTTTCGTTGTTGGCTGAGTTTGCGTATGCGAGAAAAGTTGCGTTGGGAGCTAGAGAAGATTCTGACTCTTGAGGATGATCTTATTTTTATTCGTCTTTCTCAACAATGCGTTCGGGATTTACCAAAGTATAATCGTCCGAATACTTGGCTATTGGATGAAAAGGGCTTCCGAATCATCTGAAAAACAAGTATCTATGGCTGTTTGCTAAAAAGGGTCAGGGTTGAATGCCTATAGTGCCTATCCTGTTGGGGTTAGACCTCATTATTTTCTGTTGAGAGATGCTTGTATTTTTAAAAACCTTTGCTGTGTCTTTATTCTATTTAAGGAAAAACCTACTTTGATGTTGATTTTTCAAAGATTTTTGATTTTTCAAGGTGATTCCTGTAAAATGCTCTATAGAGGCGCACTGGATAAGGTTTTTAGTCTTCGCCGTGCGAAAACCTTTGATGCCATTAGGCGTTGATCACATTATCCAACGGTCGGGAGCAAGGAAAGGTAAGAATGTGCGAAAACCTTTGATGCCATTAGGCGTTGATCACAAACTAAATGAGTATAGGGAGCAAATCAACAGGCAGTGCGAAAACCTTTGATGCCATTAGGCGTTGATCACAATTTCGTGTTATCACTGAAAGATAACATCATTGAGTGCGAAAACCTTTGATGCCATTAGGCGTTGATCACATAGACAAGTTAACAATCCTTTCTCAATGGACTACGTGCGAAAACCTTTGATGCCATTAGGCGTTGATCACTTGTAATCCATAAAACTAGGCTTCAGAAATTCTTGTGCGAAAACCTTTGATGCCATTAGGCGTTGATCACAAAGAGGCGATCGCGACTCAAGGATTGGCACTAGCGTGTGCGAAAACCTTTGATGCCATTAGGCGTTGATCACAGTGTACGAGAGCAAAACTTAGTTGGATGTTCGTTTGTGCGAAAACCTTTGATGCCATTAGGCGTTGATCACCGTTGCCATTCGCTTGATTGAGGTACGGCTATTGATGTGCGAAAACCTTTGATGCCATTAGGCGTTGATCACACTATTAACGCTGAAATTCAAACTTTAAAGTTAAAAAGTGCGAAAACCTTTGATGCCATTAGGCGTTGATCACTTCGTATTGCTGAAGTAAGTAAAAGGGCTGGGGAAGGTGCGAAAACCTTTGATGCCATTAGGCGTTGATCACGAATAACATCAGTCAATATAGATTTAACTAAAAACAGTGCGAAAACCTTTGATGCCATTAGGCGTTGATCACGAATACTACTCAAGGGAGATTTCTCCAAGATAAAGCTGTGCGAAAACCTTTGATGCCATTAGGCGTTGATCACAGTATAGGGAGAAAATAAATCAGCAAATCAGTATTAAGTGCGAAAACCTTTGATGCCATTAGGCGTTGATCACTCCATCAAGACCTCAAAGATTTAATTAAAGAAGCAGGTGCGAAAACCTTTGATGCCATTAGGCGTTGATCACAGGGCATGGGTGGTGTTGACTGACCGATTAACCATGTGCGAAAACCTTTGATGCCATTAGGCGTTGATCACAGTATAACCATAGAATCACCCTTGCTCGTCGTGCTGGTGCGAAAACCTTTGATGCCATTAGGCGTTGATCACTCTAACAGCTTTGCCTCTGTCATGGATCAAAAGGGTGCGAAAACCTTTGATGCCATTAGGCGTTGATCACGAAACCATTGCTTCTGAAGCAAATGCTTCCTATGGCGTGCGAAAACCTTTGATGCCATTAGGCGTTGATCACACGGATGCTGAGGCATTAAAAGCGGCTCAAAAGAGTGCGAAAACCTTTGATGCCATTAGGCGTTGATCACGCGTGGGTGGCAAATTCGCCTTTATCCAGGGAAAGACGTGCGAAAACCTTTGATGCCATTAGGCGTTGATCACATATTTGCGAAAAGTTCTTTTTCTCCAGTCCCATTTAGTGCGAAAACCTTTGATGCCATTAGGCGTTGATCACAAAATGGATAGAATTTATTTGATCAGAGAATCCTATGTGCGAAAACCTTTGATGCCATTAGGCGTTGATCACTTATTTGACCCGTCACAAACCGCAACCGCGAAAGGTGCGAAAACCTTTGATGCCATTAGGCGTTGATCACGGACTTATCCATCAAATAGCAGAAGCAAGTAAAGGTGCGAAAACCTTTGATGCCATTAGGCGTTGATCACAGATCCACGAAACCGCTATCCCTTACCTAGACTCGTGCGAAAACCTTTGATGCCATTAGGCGTTGATCACTCCAGGCCAATAAATACACCGAAGATTTTGCTCAGGATGTGCGAAAACCTTTGATGCCATTAGGCGTTGATCACAACAGAGAAGGTACTTAGATGACAAGGAAGCCATTAAGTGCGAAAACCTTTGATGCCATTAGGCGTTGATCACATTCTATTACCGACATTAAAGATGTTGCTAGTGCGTGCGAAAACCTTTGATGCCATTAGGCGTTGATCACAAGATAGGCGATCAATCGAGGATTTTGTTCGGTTAGTGCGAAAACCTTTGATGCCATTAGGCGTTGATCACAATCTTGAGAGATTGCCAGTGATGGTGTATCTCTGGAGTGCGAAAACCTTTGATGCCATTAGGCGTTGATCACCTCAAAACTCGCTATTGGAAAGGGAAAAGATTCAAGTGCGAAAACCTTTGATGCCATTAGGCGTTGATCACGATTAATTAAACACATGAATGCAAGGTTTGTTGATCCTGTGCGAAAACCTTTGATGCCATTAGGCGTTGATCACGAAACGCCAGGGAGTAAACTGCGATCGCGGTATGACTGTGCGAAAACCTTTGATGCCATTAGGCGTTGATCACTTAAGTATTTCGCACACTACACTATGGAACAGGATCAAAGTGCGAAAACCTTTGATGCCATTAGGCGTTGATCACGTATTGGAGAAAAATGATTTGTTGGTAAAGTGTCAGTGTGAAAACCTTTGATGCCATTAGGCGTTGATCACGGGAACTCTTTTGGCGATGCCTTCACCAAGTTTGCAGTGCGAAAACCTTTGATGCCATTAGGCGTTGATCACCCCATAAGGAAGAAATGTTGGCGCGGGGTGAGTGGTGCGAAAACCTTTGATGCCATTAGGCGTTGATCACCAATCACCCTAAAACAGCCTTGGGCGCATTTGATTCTGTGCGAAAACCTTTGATGCCATTAGGCGTTGATCACAGTGGCAAGAAACCCTATCTAGCGGCGTTACATGAGTGCGAAAACCTTTGATGCCATTAGGCGTTGATCACAATACTCCTTTGTCTCGATTGTCTTTTGCTATAGAAGTGCGAAAACCTTTGATGCCATTAGGCGTTGATCACACCTGTACGCTATTCCAAACGATCAGATAGATACTGTGCGAAAACCTTTGATGCCATTAGGCGTTGATCTCCTTCACTTCATTCGTCTAATGAAGCAAATACTTACCGAGCTATTTAGTGGAATTATTGCAGGTGATGGAGACATCGGCAGTCGTATGGCTTCAAGTCATCCAGGGGCAAAACCACCCTATCCCCCACCGATTGATAGTTATGTCGAGAATCTTTATAAAGACTTGAGACAGGGCAAATTTAATCACCTAACCCCAGTACAAATTAAGGCACTGGCCACTGAGTTAGCCGATAGAGTGTTGAAAATAATGGGATAGAATGCGAGTTAAACTAAGTCGTGATGTCTCTATTCTATTTAATTTCTACCAATGACCACTCAAAACTTATCTAATCCCCAATTTACAACCGAAGCGTTAAAAAATTGGAATCAAATCCCCATCTCAGCACAGAATAAGATTTTAGGAAATGTGTGGTGTAGCCATTGTTGTCGGGGTGTTCATCTCTCCATCATGTCGGCGATAAAAGAGGGCAATAGTTTGATTCTGCGAGGAACTTGTAAAACGTGCAGTGGAAAAGTATGCAGAGTAATAGAATTCGATAACGACACTCTTTAGCCTGAAATTTAACCATTGGTTTTCCCTCACATTGCATTAGGCGATCGCACCCATACTTTTCCAGGTTCTCCTAATAAAATTTTTAAAACACATGAAGGTTACACCATGAATTTAGAGCAAATTGCCCAAGATGTTCAACAATTAACCCAAGGGGAAACCGTAGCGATCGCCCTGGCTGAATCCGATGGAGCAATCATGTATTACGCCACAGCGATCGGTAAACACGCCACAGCCATCATAGGGAAACGAGGAGAAACCGCTAAAACAGGACTATGTGGAACAGTTGCCAGCGAGGGACAGCCCGTTTTAGTCTGTCAGGCCTTGGGAGATAACAGAATTAGGCAGGACATGGCCGAAGCTTTTGGGACAAAGACAGCCTTAGCGGTTCCTGTTTATCAAGAGGGAAAACTATTTGCTGTTTTGATGGTCTTAAATCGTCTTGATGGCCAACTACTCAAGGTAGAAGATGAACGACGCTTATCCGACTATGCCGAGCAATTAGTCCTTTGATTACTATTTTAAAGCGATCGCATTCTACTTTCTCCACTAACCGTTTGGGATTCCTTGTTTTAGTATGATGCAATCGCTTGTTCGTAGGACTGAACCTACTTTAGTTGAATTAATCGCAATACTTCTTGCCATAAAGTACTGCTTTGGGGAGCAATCGTCTCCAGATATTTACGTCAGGCAATGGCAACTGCCTGTTCTTCTTGCACTTCTCGTTTTGTTCTTGTTTTAGCTTGGTTTGGGCTTTTACATAGTTATACTTGGACAATAGGCGATACGGTTTTAAGTAAAATCTTCTATATTTACAAAACAATGGATCATTTACCCCGTGATCAGTCTAACTCAACCGCAGGGGGCGGACTCCCTGTTATCCAATACTGGTTAGAAAAAACGCTCTCACCCCAGGGATTACGACTATGGCAAACGCTTAATCATCAAAGTGCCTGTTTATCCTGTGCCTGGGGAACGGGAGGTCAAAAAGGGGGTTTTGTTAATGAAGCAGGGGAATATTTACAACGCTGTGCCAAAAGTGTCGAGGCGATCGCGGCAGAATTACAGCCCGCCATTCAACCAGATTTTTTTCAGCAATATGATCTCAGTGAATTACAACAACTCACTTCCCAGGAATGCGATCGCTTAGGACGACTGAGTTATCCTCTGATTCTCAGGGCAGGATCATCCCATTACGAACGGATTAGCTGGGAAGAAGTTTACCAAATCGCAACAATGGCTTTTCAGCGATCGCCTGAACGCATTGCCTCCTATAGTTCGGGACGCTCTTCCAATGAAGCCGCCTATTTACTGCAACTATTCCTGCGATCGCTGGGTAGCAATAACCTAGCCGATTGTTCGGATTTATGTCATGCTCCCTCAACCATTGGCTTAAAACAAGTTTTCGGCTCAGGAACCTCAATGGTCAGCCTAGAGAACCTAAAACAGAGTGATTGTATCGTCTTAATCGGCTCTAATGCCCCCGCCAATCATCCCCGACTGATGAACGAATTGATTCAGTTGCGAGAAAGAGGCGGCAAAGTGATTATCATTAACCCCCAAATTGAAATCGGTTTAGTTAAATTTGCCTCTCCCGCCTTTCCTATCAAATCCTTACTCCGAGGCGGCTCAGATATTTCATCTCTGTATTTACAACCCATCCCTGGTAGCGATGTCGCCCTATTCGTCGGCTTACAAAAATCCCTATTAGAACAAAATCTAGTTAAAACAGACTATCTCATCGCCCATACCCAAGATTGGCAAGCCGTGCTAGAGTATGCTCGCAATACCTCCTGGCAAACCATCACCTCCACCTGTGGCCTATCCCAGGAAGAAATTACCGCAGCCGCTTCTCTAATCGGCAACTCAGAACGAGTCGTTTTTGCCTGGGCAATGGGAATTACTCAACACGCGAACGGAGTCGATAACGTTTTCAGTATTGCCAACACCGCTCTAATCACAGGTAACGCAGGCAAAATTGGCGCAGGAACAATGCCCATTCGCGGACATTCCAACGTGCAGGGCTTTGGCTCAATGGGAGTCACCACTAATTTACGGGAAGAAATCAAGCAGGCACTCTCCGAACTGTTAGGAAAACCATTGAGTGAAACCCCTGGTTATCATACCCGTGACCTAATCGAAGCCGCAGAATTAGGCAAAATTGATACGCTTTTTTGTTTAGGGGGAAATCTCTATGCCGCCAATCCTAATTTGAAACAAGCCCAATCAGCCCTATCGCAAATTAAAACCATTTTTTATGTTGCAACTAAAGCGAATTTAGGACACTTTCATGGACTCGCAAAACAGCAAACTTTAATTTTGCCTGTTTTTAATCGCTTTGAAAATCTCCATCCAACCACAACAGAATCAGGGAATAATTTTGTCCGCTTAAATGAAAAAGGAGAAAGCCATTTACAAGCTCCCGATGCTGACCTGATTTCTGAAGTAGAATTAATCACCGAAATTGCCCATCGTTTGCAGGAAGAAACACCGATAAATTGGCGAAAACTTCAAGATACAATTTATATCAGAGAATTAATTGCCAAAACAATTCCTGGCTATCAGAAAATTGGACAAATTGACCAGACCAAGGAAGAATTCACCATTAAAGGAAGAATTTTTGAACAACCTAAATTTTCGACAAAAGATGGCAGAGCAAAAATGTTTGTCACACCGTTACCAACATTATCTTTACCGCCAAAATCATCCTTTGATGTTTCGGAAAATCAATCAGGAATTGTCGTCATTTTAGGAACAGGACGCAGCTATGGCCAACATAATACGGTGGTTTATCGTAATGAAGATAAATATCGAGGAATGCCCCATCGTCATTGTATTTTGATGAATTTAGAGGATATTAAAAAAGCGGGATTACAGCAACATCAGCGCGTTAAAGTGAAAGGAAATGCAGGAGAGTTAGATAATATTGAAATTATTGCGGGTACAATTCTTGAAGGCGTTACTTTTATGTTTTACCCCGAAGCCAATATTTTATTTAAAGCAGAAGTTGATCCCAAAAGTGGAATACCAGCCTATAAAAGAGTAGCCGTTTGTGTTTATCAAGATCAATAAGCAATTATACAGAAAATTACATAAAATGAAATTATAAAAATGGAAGTAGAGAGTCAAAAAAACGGCCGTTTATTTGGTATAGCCTCTTAAAATTATTTTTTCCGTTCTCGAAGCGAAGCAATAAGGTTTTAGGCGTACCATGAAACCCGTCGATCAAATCTAAGTGCTAAGTCTGAAAGATGAGATGAATTTTGTGGTACGGAATCTTGAACTAAAATGGCCAAATGTTAACCAGAAGATTTTCATGACAATCAAACAGCTTCCGATTGAAGTCTGCGACGCACCTATGAAAAAAGTCACATCATTTAGGAGCAGAGTGAAGTTAACGTCCCATGCTGCATTTTGAGAACAAGCGGTTTCCGTGAAGGAATTGCTTAGTTTAACTTTACTACTTAATCCCCAACCTGCTGAATGTGGGAATTAAATATTCGTTTGCTGACCTTTCAATAGGTGGGACTGCCCATGAATGAATAGCCGTGATCGCGGCTTACAAATTATTTCAGTAAAGTTAAAAATTATAAACTTTTTCTGGTTTTTAATTTTTCCATTATAGAAATAAGGTTAGAACACTCGTTAGCAAAAATCCAAAAACTGTTCAAGAGCGTTAAAAAAGGGATGAAAAACGATGCCTGCCTCCCAAGGTTTACTCTCACTTCAGCTTGTTAGTACGCAGTCTCCTAATCAAATTTTGGAGGGGTTAAGGATTTGGCAAGACCTGGGATTATTGACCAGTAGGGAAAGTCGTTTACAAATCAGCGTTAAGCGTACTGAAGAACCAGGGATGCAATTAACCTTAAATACGGACATGAATCAGTCCCAAATCATTGCGGGCTTAGATTCCTGGTTGGCAATGGGGCTATTAGAGCATTCCACGATCACCTGTGAAATTCAGGTCAGCGATCGCCATCCCCAACTGTTAACGGGATTAGATTATTGGCTAAATTTACAGTTACTAACATCGGCTGATATTCGTCAACTAGTTAAAACTCACCTGACTTGTCGGATTCCTGAACCCATTAGGCAACCTACTCCAACCATCATCCCTGTTTTTCAAGAAGAGTACGAGCCAGCAGCAATCCCTCAAAGGCCCAGGGAATCAAGAGAACCAAGCAAAGCCCAACAGGTGACGCAATCGCTCTTAGCGGAACTAAGTGTACTGTGGTTGCTGCTGTTAGGAGTTTTTATGGTGGTGATCTCCTCGGTCGTTTTGGCCGCTAGTCAATGGCAAAATTTTCCCGCTACCATTCAATACGGCATTTTATGGCTTTATACAATCGCCTTCTGGGGGGCCAGTTTTTGGGCAACCCGTCAATCCCATCTTCGCCTCACAGGGCAAGCTCTTCGCATTGTCACCTTGTTACTCATTCCCATCAATTTTGTGGCGATGGATAGCTTTCAACTCGGTCGCAGTTTGGGGGGTTTGGTGGTCATGGTGATCGCGGCTTTATCGTTATCGGTATTAGCCAGTAACTTGTTGATCAGTTTGCGAAAAAGACGACAACAGCGTTTATTAATGGTCAATCATCTGGGCTTAAGTTATTTGCACTGGGGATGGGCAATTCCAGGGCTTCCTTTAGCGGCAACCTATGCAGGCATGGTGGGAACAACGGCGATCACCCTCTATCGCTTTGCTAGAGAAGAGGCATCAGAAACCCAAAAACGCGCCAATTTGCCATTTAGTCTCAATGGAGCTTTGATTATCTATGCCCTGCTGATTTTATTGATCCGTGCTATTTTCTTTGCCTCGGTTCCCGTTCCCCAATTAGGGTTGGCGATCGCCCTGGGCGGTGCATTAATCGTGGGGCAGACGGCTCAGGAATTTCGGCACGGGGGGTCATCTCGGTTTGGCAAGAGTTTATCTCTAGAGAATTGGGAAGCAATCGGTGGTGGATTGATCGTTTTAGGCTGGCTGCTTTCTGTCCATACCATTGCCTGGCAAGCCTTAATTATCAGTCTTTTAGGACTTTGGTTTTTCACTTTACGACTGTACCGACGAAAGCAAGGCGGGGATTTTATTTGGCTCTGGTTAACGGGCTTACAGATGTTTTGGTTAGGGTGGCGATTAATACCTGATTCTTTGCAAAATACAGCGATCACCTGGGGTCAACAGCTAACAGGTTTAGAAAATCAATCTTTACCCCTTTTAAGTTTGGCACTCTTTCCCTATTTAGTGCTTACGGTTAACTTTACTGAATATTTTATTCGACGAAACAAAGAGAATTTAGCCGTTATCTCGACAACAATTTCTGGTAGTTTAGGGATTATCTTAACAGTTTTCAGCTTAGTGAATCCTCTCCTGCGAACTTTGAATTTTGGAGGTTCTAGTCTACTGTTAATTAGCCTGACTCGGACAACTGCTTTAAAAGAATGGCAACGAGAAACTGAAGAACTTTCGCCTCCTCAAGCTTTAGCTCTCTGTAGTCATTTGGGATTAGTCTTAACCCTGGGGGCAGGAATAGATTGGCTTTTTCCTAAACTGAGTATCGGTTATTGGGCTTTAATTTGTTTAGGATTAACGTTATTAGAAACCCTTTGGTATTTAAAACCATTACTCTCTCCTATTTGGTTAGCTTTAATGGGATCATCAGCCAAGGGATTTGCTCTAAGTTTAGGGGCGATCGCCTATTGTTTGTTGTGGTGGAATCAAATAGGTCAAGGTCACGGGGTAACGCAATGGGCAAATTATCCTTTAGTGCCGCTCACCTGGGGACTATTTTGGGGATTAGTTCCCCTGAGTTGGACAGCGATCTCGGTTTTGACCCCCCGTAAACGCTCCGAAGCCAGTAGTCTCGGCATTTGGACAGGCATTGTTTGGCAAGGATTGACCATACTAGAATCTATCACTCGTTGGTCAGGATTAGGGACTGCAACCATAGTCTTATTTGTGAATACCTCCTACGCACCAAGTCCATTACGAACTATTGCAACGGTGGGAGTTGTCCTCGGTTTTTGTATTACAGGGTTGGAATTTGCTCAGATTATTTCCGTTTATCCCCTCGATAACGCGCTCTTACTGGCGATCGCCCTGTTGGGAATGCTTTGGGGTTTACGGCATTGGTTGACTAGTCGTACTAGCTTGTTAGCAGAACTCTATCGCCCTGCCCTAGATTTTTGGGCCTATCCCTTAGCTGTTTTAACTTTAGGCAGTTTATTACTGAATAGTCCCTACGGTTTAATACCCCCATTGAGTCACGCATTCCAAGAACCCCTTGCCTTAATCGTAGGAACCCTGGGGTTAATCGCTTTAACCGCCTATCGTAGTCGCCAATTTCCCTATACTCAGAAAACGATCAGCTTTAATATCGGCGTTGTACTCTGCACCCAATTAATCCTCTGGCATTATAAACCCTGGTACTTAATCTTACTAGCGATCGCCTTTGGCGTAATTCTTTGGCAGACAAAACGTTTAAACTCCCTAGCAACGGCCTTGATTTCTGTGGGTCTTCTGCTGGCCTTGGAAACGAGATTATTACTGCTCTGGTTGCCGACTCTGATTTCCGCTACAGGTTTATTTATCAGTGCAGTGACAGTGATCGCACTTTGGGGAGGCCGTCAAATTTTAAGTCGCAGGTCTGACCCCTTAACAACGCTCTATGCGCAAACCGTGGATAGTTGGGGGACTGGACTTTGTGCAGTTTCCTTAATCGGTTTAACCCTCCATTCTTGGCTGATTTATAACGACATTGTGCCAGCTTCTTTGATGGGTATTGGGGCAGCGATCACTATTTTATTCGGTTTAATCTATCGTCTGGGATTGCAACCGCGTAATCGGGTCGTCTATGCCCTGGCCTGGGGCGTGGAATTATTAACTCTCGAAGTTCTGGGCTGGACAGGCCGTTCCTTAGTTCCTCTGATGATCGCCAATTTACTCTTAGGGATCGCCAGTCAAGTCCTGGGGGATTGGTGGCAACGACGTTTAGTACGTTCAAGCGTATCAGGCTTATCAGGTGAACCAGGAGAACCAAACTCTCCCCAAAAATTATATCTCAGCAGTTTTCATATTCTTCCTTTGCTCTACGGTGCGTTAGGAGCCAGTTTACGTTGGGGTTTGTTTACTCGTTGGACAGGCTTAACGACCCTCAGTTTGGTCATCATTGCGATCGGAGTTGGTCGTCGTCGTCAGGAATTTAAACCCTTGCTCTATGCCGCCGTAGCAGGTATTTCCCTCTCAGCCTATGAACTACTCCAGTACCACATTATCGGCTTGGTGATCGGAGATCAACTGTTAGCAATGGCCACCTTGGCTACTGTGATTATGTACTGCTACCGTATCTTAACACCCTGGTTAATCCATTACCTTTATTTAAGCAAGCAAGAACTCAAAATCATTGCCCATCTACACTGGATTTTAGGCAGTCTTTGTCTATTGCTAACGCCCCCATTTACAGTAGAAATGAATGAACTCATGGGGATTGGTGCAGGTATCTTTTTGACCCGTTATGCTCTCTGGCAAGGTCGTGATCCCAATGAGCCTAAATCTTTAGAATATTGGGTTTATCTGGGGTTAGGAGAGGGAATAGGCGTTATTAGCTATGCTTTTTACAGTTTCCATCCCCCTACCGAATTAATTCAAACTTTATTTCCCTTTATCGGTATTTTGGCGGCGATCGCAGGAATGATTTTGTATCTCTTACCCTGGGCCAATTGGCAATGGTCAACTCGTCCCTGGCAACAATTAGCAATGATAATTCCCTTAGTAGGAATTCTGCCAAATTTACAGGGTTTTTATCCATTAAATCTTGTAGCTACCGCAGGATTTTATGGAGGATTAGCTTATTATCTGCGACAATTTCGGATTAGTTATCTCAGTCTGATTTTAGTGGATCTAGCGATGGTGAATACCCTCAAACACTTTGGCTTAATAAATCCATTTTTATTAGGGTTAATAGTCAGTTTCTCATTATTTTATTGCGCTTGGTTAGAACCCCTTTGTGCTTTAGGATTAGATCGTCAATCCCGTCATACCTTGCGTTTAATTGGCACAGGCATTATTGGCGTTTTGGCTCTACGTTATTATGCTCAACCAGGGATTATTCCTGGCATTATTGGTGTTATTTTCATCTTTAGCGGCTTAGAGGACGTTTGAAAAGTCAAAAGCCCACTATGGATAGTGTGTTAACATGGATGTCCAAATAAAAAAGGAGCTAAAATTATGACCCAAAAAACTTATCCAGGGGATATGACAGATGCT
>Ga0114972_10001753_pt1 | contig 16222 bp, 16 predicted proteins | sample M_140807_EF_Meta_FD_87354 | JGI IMG/M metagenome (GOLD analysis project Ga0114972, IMG submission 87354) | Freshwater microbial communities from Lake Montjoie, Canada to study carbon cycling - M_140807_EF_MetaG | ecosystem: Environmental > Aquatic > Freshwater > Lake | place: Lake Montjoie... | reverse complement strand
GAGTCCCAGGCGCAGGGCATTGGCCCGCACCCGCTCAAGGCGCCCGGCGGCACAATCCAGGGCTAAAAGCTCCCCCTGGTTTTGCATTAGTTCGGCCAGGTGGGTGGCTTTGCCCCCGGGCGCTGCGCAGGCGTCGAGCACCCGCATGCCCGGTTTTGGATCAAGTAGCGGGGCAATGAGCTGGGCAGCTCGGTCTTGCACGCACCAATGGCCCTCCGGGTAGCCGGGGAGCTGGGGCAGGGGGCCGGGTCTTTGCATGAGGCTGATCCCCTGGGGTTGATCGACCAGGGGCGCCACCGCCAGGCCCGCCGCCGTGAAGGCATCAAGCACGGCCCCACGGCTGCTGCGCAGGGGGTTTACCCGCAGGTCAATGCTGGGGATTTGATTGCTGGCCTCGGCCAGGGCGATGGTGCGTTCTGGGCCTAGCTGCTGCCAGAGCTCCTGCACTAACCAATTCGGCAATGACTGCTCAAAGGCAAGCCTGGCGATGGGATCGCTGGGCGACTGCAGGCGTTCGCCGGCGGCGATGGCCCGGGCGGCACTGCGTAGCAAGCCATTCACCACTGGGGCCAGCGGGGCCAGCCGTTGGCGTTTGGCCAGTTCCACGGCGGTGCCCACCGCCGCTGAGGCCGGCACCCGATCCATGGCCAGGAGCTGTTGCAGGCCCACATGCAGCAACCAACGCAGCCGCGGCGGTTGGCGGCTGGCGGGCACCTTGCCTAGCCGATCCAGCCAGCCATCCAGCTGGCGCCGCTGGCGGATGGCGCCGTAGGCCAGTTCAGTAGCTAGGCCGCGGTCTAGGGGAGCCAGGGGTTGCCGCCGCAGTTCCCGCTCTAGGGCGAGGTCCGCATAGGCCCCATCGCCCACGGCCTCCAACACCCGCCAAGCCACCAAGCGGGGCCCCAGTCCTGGGGGGGTAGGGGCGGAGTTGGGGTTGGCGGGCAAGGGTTGTGGGTTATTTGAGCCTTGATCCTGCCCTAGGGGGCAAAGCTTGGTTGCTTTGCGCTCATACGTTTGGGCTAGCATTCGACATATTCACGAGCAGCAGGGCAAAGCCAGACAGAAAAAGCCCCAGAAATGGCACTAACACGTCAGTGGTGGTCATGGCAATTGCCTGCAATACTGCGATTCTGGCGCATTTCGTTAAGAATTGCGAAGCTCAAGCCCCTACCCGCTGCTGGGGCTGCGGCAAATTCAATGCTGATCCGAGGTGGATTTTACTAGCACATAACCTGAAAAATTCAAAATTCTGTTTTAAAGTGTTATAGTGTGGTGTCCCCGCAGGATGGCATGACTTTCACTATCGAGCGCGCAGCACAAATTTTTTCGAGTACTCGCTCGGCGGATGTGGTGCCAGCCCTGACGGCACGCTTTAAGCAGCTTTCCCCTACGGATCAGTTGGCCCTGATCTGGTTTGCCTACTTGGAAATGGGAAAAACCTTGACAATTGCCGCCACGGGTGCGGCAAGAATGGAATTTGCTGAAAGGACGCTTAATGAAATTAAGCAAATGACTTTTCCTCAGCAAAGCCAGGTAATGAGGGATTTGGCTGAAGGTAATGATACACAAATCTGTAGAACTTATTCCTGCTGGTCTGTAAATATCAAGCTGGGCTTTTGGTATGAATTGGCCCAATGGATGAACCAGGGGATTGTTGCCCCGATTCCCCCCGACTATCAGATGTCCCCCAATGCGGCACCAATCCTTACGGAAATCAAAACGATTGAGCCAGGTCAGCAGATAACCATTCTCCGCAACTTTGTGGTTGATATGGGTTTTGACCCCGCCAAGCTTGAAAATATCGAGCGCATTGCCGAGCCCCTGGTGGCTCCCACTGCCTTAGCAGATCGTCAGGGCGTTTCCATAGCTGGCATCGAGAATCAGACGGTTGTTGACTATATGAACCTCTTAAATGCCAACGACTTTGATAACCTTATTGAATTGTTTTTGCCCGACGGTGCCCTGCAGCCCCCCTTCCAGCGCCCCATAGTTGGCAAGGAAAAGGTACTGCGCTTTTTCCGAGAAGACTGCCAAAACCTCAAGCTCCTGCCCGAGCAAGGGGTAAGTGAGGATTCCGATGGGGGATTTACCCAAATCAAGGTAACCGGCAAGGTGCAAACCCCTTGGTTTGGGGCTGGGGTGGGCATGAACGTGGCCTGGCGCTTCTTGCTTGACCCCCAGGGCAAGATCTATTTTGTAGCAATTGATTTGCTTGCATCCCCCAAGGAGCTGCTGAATTTCGTTCGCTGAATAAGGTTTTTTGTTTACCCGCCAGATATGCTTGGGCTGGATATTTTAATCAAAAGTCCAGTCCAAGTTTTGTTTGACGTTGTTAATTATTAATGCATGGCCGCTGGACCCCTATGGCTGGATGCAAAAGTATTTTTCTCGCTTTGCTTGTTCTAGGGCTGTGGCTTTCTAGTCTTTACTTCCTCCTAACTGGCCCAAGCTTGGGTTATTCTTTGCCAATAGTTTTGTTTGCAGTTTTGTTGCGAACTTTTTTGCAGACCGGTTTGTTTATTGTTGCCCACGACGCTATGCATGGCAATTTGTTGCCAGGTAAATTAGTAATTAATGATTGGTTTGGTGTTGTCTTCCTGGGCTTTTATGGGCTTCTCCCCTATGATATTTGCCGTGAAAATCATATAAATCACCATCGTTTTTGTGGCCAGCCTGAGGATCCAGATGTTCCTCTGGCCCTGTTGGCAAGGCCTATGGCTTGGTATTTTCGATTTATGTATTCCTACACATCTATGCGTCAGTTATTGGGCCTTGTGTTGATTTGGGGGTTGACTCTGGTTGTTTTGCCTGGGGAGTGGGGCCAATTGCTCTTTGGTTTGGCCTGCTTCTGGATATTGCCCATGGTACTGAGTTCGGCTCAGTTATTTGTATTCGGTACTTATTTTCCCCATCGCTCGGCCGTTGGTCACCAGGGAAATTCCAGCCAAGGGCCCGGTGGTTGTTTAATAGTTAGTACAGATTTGCATGAGTTTTGGTCGCTGTTGAGCTGTTATCACTTCGGGTATCACTGCGAACATCACAGCAATCCAGCCCTGGCTTGGCACCAATTGCCCCTGGCCCGCAGGCAGAATTTGAAGGCAGCCACATATCTGCCCCTGGCTGGCTAGGCTTGATCATCAATTCAATTAATTCCCACAACCCTCATGGCTGAGGATAATCGTTGCTCTGGCTGGAGCCAGGAAGAGGCTCAACTGGCGGCTTCCATTTATTCTCTTGCCCAGCAGCGGGAATCCGAACGGCTGGTTGGGGTTGTTAAGGAGCGGGTCTCCGAGGTGAATGAACTTAATCATCTCTGGCAATTGCATGATTTTCTTAGTGCCCGCCGTTACGATATTGAAGGTAGATCCGAATTAGATTTTGATACCGTATTATTTACTTTTGCCGACTTTGTTAAAAGTCAGCTGTTAGTTCTCGATGAGTTGAATGGTTTGGCCCCCCAAAAAATCAGCAAGATCTCTGCCATGGTTAGCTATCTTCCCGACTAACCCTGGGATTCCATGAGCACTGCCCGCTGGAAACGGCTGAAACCGCTGGGGTCAGGCTGAACAATGCCACTGTTACCCAGGCGTTTTGAGCGGCTCAAAGCGGTGCTCAACGGCCGCATGGCTGATCTCACAGTGGTGTTGGAGGAGGTGGAGAAACCCCACAACCTCTCGGCAATTTTGCGCAGCTGTGATGCGGTGGGGGTGCTGGAGGCCCATGTGGTGAGCCTTAAGGGAAGGCCCCGCACCTTCAATAACACCGCCCAGGGATCTCAAAAGTGGGTGCCCCTGCGGGACCACAGTTCGATTGAGGCCGGCTTTGGCCAGTTGCGCCAGCGGGGCTTTCGCCTCTATGGCACCCACCTGGGGGTGGAGGCCGTGGACTACCGCCATTGTGACTTCACTGGCCCCACGGCCTTTGTGCTGGGGGCAGAGAAATGGGGGCTCACAGAAGCAGCCACCACCGGGGTGGACCAGGCCCTGTTTATTCCGATGGGGGGAATGGTGCAGTCGCTGAACGTGAGTGTGGCGGCGGCGGTGCTGTTGTTTGAGGCTCTACGCCAACGGCAGGCGGCTGGCTTGGTGCCCCTGGCGGGGGAGGGCCTGGCGCCAGAGCTCTACGGGCGCACCTTGTTTGAGTGGGCCTACCCCCAGGTGGCCCGCTGGTGCCGCGACACCGGTCGCCCCTACCCAGCCCTCAATGAAGCGGGCGAACTACTGGAGGACCTGCCCCGCACCGTGAAGCTGCGCTACTGAATAGAGAGGCCTTAAAGGGGCAAAAAGATCTCGTTGCTGTTCGAATGGGGCAGGGGAGCTTGGTTGGTGCGGGCCTTGGGCAGGGTTAGGGCCAAGGCAAACAAGCCAAAGCAAATCAGCAGGTGCAGGCCGCCCACGCAAAGGGTTACCACCAGGAGAACCACCGCCAGCACCTTCTCGAGGATGCCAATCACCTCATCACTGTTCCGGGCCCCCAGGGTCCAGAGCAGGGTGGTGAGACCCATCAGCAGCAGCGAAACCGGCATGGCAAACCGATTAACAGTTCCAACTTAGGGATTCTGCGCCCCATCGGCGCCACTTACCCAGGCATCTAAGCCTTCCCCGATAAAGGAAAGGCCCAGCACCAGCACAAACATGGCCAGGCCGGGGTAGATGGCGGTCCACCAAATGCCGATGGGCAGGGCGGTGAGGGCCTGTTGCAGGTCGCTGCCCCATTCCGGTACGGATTCCGGTAGGCCCAGGCCTAGAAACCCCAAACCGCCAAGCACCAACACGGCATCGGCGGCATTGAGGGTGAGCACCACCGGCACGGAGGTGATCACATTGCGCAGCAGGTAATGGCGCAGGATCCAGTAGGGGCCAGCCCCAAGGCTCTCGGCCGCCTCCACAAATAACTCGGCCTTCACAGAGGCGGTTTGGTTGCGCACCACCCGGAAGTATTGGGGCACATACACCACACAGAGGGCGGCAGCCGCATTGGGCAGGCCCCTGCCCAGCAAAAAGGCAAGCACCACCGAAAGCAGCAGCACCGGCAGGGTGTAAAGGGTGTCCATCAGTAACACCAACAGCCGATCCACGGCGCCGCCCAGGTAACCACTAAGCATGCCCAGGGGTACACCAATCACCAGGGCCAGCACCAATGCCAGGGCCACCACCTCCAGGGCCACGCCAGCGCCGGCCAGGGTGCGCACGCACACATCCCTACCGAGCCGATCGGTGCCACAGAAATGCCCCCAGCTGGGGGCGGCATAGATGGGGTTATTGATGCCGCTGTTGGGGTCGCTAAGTAGGCCTAGCTGGATCAAGGGGCCGGTAAGAAGGGCGATCAGCGTGTAAGCAAGCACCACCCAAAGGCCGACGCGGGCCAGCCGGGCCGAAAGGCTGCGGGGGCGCCAAGTCCACAGGCGCTGCAGGGGGGTGAAAGCCATGGGCGGAGGCTAGCTGGCATTGCTCTCAGCTAATTCTCGCGGCGCTTTAAGCAAGTTCTCAAGCGGGGCTCAGCCAGCTCTCAGATACAAGCGGATTAATGGGGGGATATTGAAAGCAACGCACCCCCGGAGCCCCGGGCAAACTTCCAATGAGCACCACCTTCAAGTCCCAGTTTGTCCGTCAACTGGCTAGCAACCCCAAAGGCAAGCGCAACGCTCTGCTGCAAAAAGGCTTCACCCTCGTTGAACTAATGGTGGTGATTGTGATCGTGGGGATTTTGAGTGCTGTGGCTTTGCCGAAATTCTTGGGGGTAAAAGATAAGGCGAAGATCAATACACAGTTGGGTGAGGCTGCTGGCCTTATTAAGGAGTGTTCGGCGGCAATTATTTCTGATGGGCCTTTCCCCGCTGCCTATTCGGCCACAACTAGTACAGGTCTTACAATTACAGGCAAATGCAGTGGCGCAACCACGAATGATAAGCCGGCTGCGGATATTGTTTTCACTACAACTGCAGCGCCAGCGGGCCCAGGCTCTGTAGCTAACTGTGGACCAACGGCTCTGGCAGTTAGTAAAGCATGTGAAATTACTGTTGACTTTACCACCGGCGATGTATCCTATGCACAAGTGTAATCTCTGCCTATTTCTGGGCTGACTGGCTTGACATTTAAGCCGTAGAGCTAAGGGACTGTGGTAAGACTTAGCGCTAAAAGCGAAAGGGAGGCTTCTCTCTTTCGCTTTTTTGATTAAGAGCTTTCAATTTTTAGGATACCTTGGAAAATTTTTAGCACCAGCTTATTTAGCATGTAATTATTCTCTTGCATTGATTGCCCTCTGTTTGGTAAGTCTAGATATTGGCTCTGGGATCTTTTTGTTTGGACTCTCAGCCGCTTCTAAGCCAGCCCACAGCAACTGCTAAGCCAAAGTCTAGGATTTCCTAGGCTTGCTCTCAGTCTCCGCTCAGCCAGAAATCCAAGGGAAGACAGAGAATATCTAGAGAAGAAGGTGCTGGGTTGTCATGGCAAAATGCCTGGGAAAAAATAACAATCAGCTTGGGGAAAGTTTACAGGGTTTTACGCTAATTGAGGTGCTTGTTACTGTCACCATAGTGGCGACATTAAGTGCGATTGCACTGCCGCGTTATCAAAATATTATTCATCAGAGTCGCCAGTCAGATGTAGTTAGTCAGATTACTCAAATTCAAACAACTATCCAGGCCTATGCCGATGAGTTTCTAGCCGCACCCACCAGCTGGGATCAATTGGCAAGGCTGGCGCCAGTGATGGGCAATAACGGCGCAGTTACCGGTGGCAACTTAAGTGCTTTTGATAGCCCCAATGGTGGCAGCTACAGCATCAGTGCAGTGAGCAGTGGCAATACCTTCAATATTACCGCCACCCCTAAGCAGGCATCCTTGGCTAATTGGAATATTAAAGCCTGCGTAAATATAAGCAATGGTGTTTCCCAGGTTCAGCGGGGTACGGGAGTGAATGCGGCTGCCAATGCGATCTGTCCAGATACGGCAAGTTGAAAAATGACAACCTCAATTAAAAATCAGATTAGGACCATCTCCTTAGGCCAGGCCAAGGCTGATGAGCAGGGGGTTGCCCTGGTCTTGGCTGTGCTGATGAGCATCATCTTGCTAGCAATAAGCACCGGATTATTGGCAAAACAGCTGATTACCCGCCGCAATGGCGCCTCGGAAAGCTATAAGCAAATGGCGGAGACTGCCGCTAGCAATGGCTTGAATCGGATTCTTGCCAAGTTGAATAATAGTAATACGGATATTTCATATCTCTGGCGCCTGCAACAAAATGCTCAGCAAGGTATGCAGTGGAACTACAGCCAAGAACAGTTGCGTCCAATGATGGAGCAACCCTGCACGCCATTATTACTAGATCAGCAAACATCATTAGTGCTGGCGGGGGGTGATTTATCGCACAGCAGCAACCTGCGGGATGACGGCAGCTCTGAAGCCGTAGCTATGGCCTACAAGCTGCGTTCCTACGGGGTAAGTAGTAACCAAGCCACATTTCAAATTGAAGGTATCGTTAGCCGTGGCAGCACTAATCCGCCAGCAATAGCTTCGCGTTCCCTGCTAACGCGGATGTTGGCGCTCAAAAATGTAATACCAGATGCCAACCATTGGGGTGCTCTGGCAGCTACTCGCATGGAATTAGGCCCTAGCAGCATTGTTGGTCCTGGGCGGGCGATTTTATTGCTTAAGAAGGCAGATGCCGGGCCTAGCTTTGTTCCCGCAGATGCCTGTTCAGCCCCGCAGCTTGGGGCAAGGGTAGGAGCAACAAATATTGATATGAAATCAAAAATCTGGCCGCTGCTTGATATTGAATTCCCCTCCCCAGGTATTTTTGATCAAGAGGTGGCAGTCGATCAATTTATTCCCAGTGGTAGCGCTAGTATGCAAAGACGTATCTGGAATATAGATGACAATCGTCCTGCTAACTCACTAATTGGTTGTAATGCCATTGTTTGCAGCCGTGGCGAACTTGAAACCAGCTATAAATCTCAGGATTCTCTCTATGTAAGTAATGGCACAATTACACTGCCTGGATTATCTTTATGTGCGGATCAGCAAGCTAAGCCATGTTTGCTTTGGATTGAGAAGATTAAGTTGAGTGGTGTAAAAAAACTATTGATTGCTAGCAATCAAGCTGCGGTTTTGCGTATGTTTAGGCCATTAGAAAGCATTAGTGTTGTTAGCCCTAGCAGCCTTTGTGCTGCCAATAGTGGTGGAACTAGTTGCGGCGAAGAGGCTGAACGTTTAGCGATAGTTGCCAATGGTGGTGATTCCCCCAGCAGTTGTGCTGCAGCCACTCAAAAGCTCTCATTTAATGGCAATGCTATACCTGCAGCTTTGGTTTTGATGCCCCAAGGTACCGTCAGTGTTACTGGTGGAGCCAGCATGCGGGGCTTGATTTGGGCCCATCAAGTTTGCGCCACAGCTGGCTTGGCTCTTACCACCACTGCCCCTGACAACGGCAACATCATTGATAAGGCAAAAACAAGCTGGCGCTGGAATGATGACATAAGCCTGGGGTTTCTGTTACTAAGGGGCTGCGTGGTACTGGCCTAGATATGTTTAGGCGGTGGTAATAATGATTAAGCAGCAAAGGTTGCGTTTACAGCATATTTCCTCAGGCTTTGGCCTTGTGGAAGTGCTGATGGCTGCTTTGCTGATTATGGCGGTGATGACGAGTGTTAGTCGTAGCCTAATATTGGGGATGGCTACGAATCGACATATGGGTGAAAGAATTGGTATTGAGTCGGAGATTTTGAATGATATTGAAGTGATTCAGGGTATTGATGCTTTGGCAAATAAAGATACCGCCGCTGGTTGCGGTAATCCTGCTAACTATTTAGCCACTCAGATCACCCTGAAAAATCCTGAACAGGCTGGCAGTAAATGGCATAGGACTTTTGATGTTACTGATCCAAACGTTCTTGTGGTTACTTATAGCTTTAATCGCCCTGAAAGTCCGGCTCGCATCGAAAAACGCATAGCGGAAATCAATCCCAGCTTACAGGCTGAATGTCCATGAATACTTCAAAATCTGATTTGAATGGATATACTCTCACTGAATTGCTGGTTACGATTGTAATTATGGGCATTGCCGCAACGGCTGTGCTTCCTCAACTTCAAAAGAGAATTGAGCAATCAGCAGTGGATTCATATACAGACAAGGTGGAGATGGGCCTTGCTCAGCTCAAGCAAAATATGCTATCAAGGCAGGTGGGATGTACGTTCATTTTCCCCTCCGGTGCAGGAGGTGAAACGCCAATCAACCCCATTGATTTTGAAGTGCGTACCCTGTTAGATAAGTCTGATCCCTTGATAGACTGCAGTTCTAAAGTTGGTAGTTTCTCTGCTTTGCGTATTGTTAACTTACCGCGCCATCCAGGCAGCAGTCAGCAAGAGGCATCTCTAAAAGCCAGTGAAAAAGTTGAACTGTTAATTAACCAGGATGATCTTACGATGACTTCCATTGGTGGCGTGGCGGCGCCACTGAGTAGTGGGAATCAAAAGCCTTTTGTGATTAGACTTCGCTCTAAAAAACTTTATCAACAGGGCCAGGGTTTTGAGCGCTGTGTGCAGATGGAGCCGATGACAGGAACTTTGATCAGAGGCACTTGGATTGGTAGCAGCTTTAGTAATGGGTCCTGCACGCAAAATCGCTAGCTATTCTCATGAAACTCTCAGCTAATCCCCAGTCTCTACTTAGACACGGATGATAGCGTTGGGGCGAGAATGAATACATCAGCCAATCCCATGGATGGCAGCCATGTCCACCATTAAGCAGAATTTTAGAAGCCCCCCTGGCCCCTTAAAGGACCAGGGTTTTGGCCTCACTGAAACCCTCGTGGCGGTGGTTGCCGGGGCCCTATTGATCACAGCTACGGCCATTGGGGTGCGCACGATCAGCACGGCCATCCATCGCAATGAAGATCTCACCTCCATGCGTAGTGCCAGCGGCAATGGTTTGAGGCTGTTGCGATCAGAGGTGCAGCGCAGCTTATATCTGATTGTTAAGGGCGGTACCCATGATTTGGATCGAGATTATACGAATATCGCTGATGTAAATCATCCTGAATACAAAGCAGCCCTTGATCAATGCAATGTGCTTAAGGGGGAATCTGTATTTACTCCTGTTTTTGGCATTAAGATGGCAGAATTAAATACGCCTGTTATTTATGGCTTGGGTCTATCTAAAAATGGCCAAAGTTTTGCGCTGCTGCGCTGTGGTGCTGCCCTTAATTTAGATGGGCGCTACGAAACAGAGGATATTTTGATGTCTTCTATTCTTGAAAATATTGCCTCCCTGCCTTGTACGGATCCCAAGGGCGTTTGTAGCCCCCCTAAGGATCCCCAGGGCAATGAGTTGAGCTTGGCTCAAATTGTTCAGAATCTAGATACAACTTTGACTGCAGATAACCGCAGTCCCCTGGCTACCTATCGGCAACCAGCCTTTGCAATTCAAACGGATCCCCTGCGTAAGCTTCTTAAAATTGTTGATCCTACGGCATCTACGGATTCAATTAATTATAGCTTTGTGATGATGCCTCAATCCGGCAATAATCCCCCAGCTGTGGATCTTAATTTCATTGCCTATGCCCGCGCAGACAAGGTGGCTCGCACTGATGCCTACTACCAAGCCATGCAGGGGGACACTACTGCCAACAGTAACGATAGCCCCCTGGCTGGCTGTAGTGGCGCCAATTGCAGCTTCTATGGAATCCCCGTAACCACAAATTCCCTACAGTTCATTCTTGATGGTTCTGGTTCGATGAGTGCTTGCATCGTTTGGGGGAGCACCTATGGCACCAGTCGTACCTATTACAATGGAAGTAACTATTCAGCCACCCGTAAGAGTTGCCTTTTGACCAGGATGGAATCGCTGCAAACAGAGATGCGCAATATCCTCACCTCTTTGCCTGCCTCTACTAAAATTAGTATTCAAGCTTTTAGTTCCCCTGGTTACCTTAACCACCGCAACTGGAATAGTGGAAACTTGATGGAACTCACAGATCTAAATAGAGCCAGTGCGATTACTTTTGTTAATTCGCTCTCCTCTGGGGATGTGACCCGTTGGGGCGGCACAAAGCCCTGGGATAGCCTCGATAAGGCTGTGCTTGATCCTGAGTCAAAGGCTATTTACTTTATGACCGATGGTGATCCAAATAATGATCGCAATGGTGGCAGCTGGACCACCGGCGATTTCCACCCCACTGCCACCTATTATCTAGGTAAAAATAATGCCAGAACGGTTAAGCTGGCAATAAATACCATATCGGTGGGTCAAGATTCGCCTTGGTTGCAACTTATCAGTTCAGGCAGCACAGGCACCTACAAGAAAGTGGATCAGGCCTATGTGGCCAACTAACTTTCGCTTACTGTTGATAAACAACCCTTCTGGCCTCAGGGGCTGAAGGTTGATAGCCGTAGCCATAGGTGCCCCCCTGTTCATCATCAATGATGCGCGGGGTGACCACCATCACCAGTTCACGTTTTTCCCTGGTGTTGTTGGTACTGCGGAAGAACTGACCTATTAAGGGTAGGTCTCCAACCACTGGCCATTTCGATACAGACTCACGGATCTGATCTTGAATCACCCCCGTAAGAATTAAGGTTTGGCCATCGCGCACCCTAAACTCCCCTGTTTTGAGCTGTCTTACCACCAGGTTCCAGAGTTGATAGGTAACGCCATTGCAGATGGTTTGATCTGGGCTGGTGGGCGCTTTTAGGGTGGGGTTTAATTTCATTGTAACGAAGCCATTGTCATCAATTCTCGCCACAGACACATCCACTTGCAGCCCTGCCACTTCCTTTGATTGATCACAGCTGATCGTGCCCGTGGGCGTGGTTGCTGAATTTAATTTAGTGGTGTAGGTGGTGCCCACGCCCACGCTGGAGCTCTCCCCTTCCTGTACCAATAGGGTGGGGTCAGCCAGGAGCTTGGCACTGCTGGATTGGATCTGGGCGGAAATAAAATCAAAGAATTGATTTTGTGGATATTGGAAGTTTTTAGGGACTTCCGATAGTTGTGTGGCGTTAGTTGTGGTTGTTACGCCGCTAGGCGGTGTAGATGTAGCTCCCTGCACCTGGGTTTGGCCCGGCTGGGCCGGATTGGCATAGGGGCCAAAGCCCGCCCGGGGCACTCCCCCCGGTCCATAGCCGCCTGCATAGGGGGTGGCTGAATTAACAGGGCTCTGGAAGGTTTGTGACCCCCCCGGCAGTTGAAAGGCCCCTGCCCCCACCAACGGTGATGTATTCGGAGCCCCCGTATAAAGCCCCGGCTGACCGGCGGTGTCGGTGGCGGGTGGCTTTAGGCCACCGAAATTAACCAACATCTGGCCATTGCGATTAACTATGAATGTGTTGCCAGTTTTAAGGGCAAAGCTGTTGTCAATTGATTTGTCATTGCTTAGATCTACATCCACAATTTGCACCCTAACTGCCACCTGGCGTTTACGTAAATCCAATTGCTTTAGATAGCCTTCGGCGATGGTTACTAAATTTGGCTCGCCGGTAATGGTGATGGAGGAGAGGCGATCATCCGGTGAAATTGTTAGGCCCCGCAGGGGCAGGGCCCCATAGGCCTTGCCATCGGCTTCCACCGTTTGGATCGATACACTTTTGCCGGTGAGCTCTGTTTTTGGCCCTGTGCTCACTGAATTGCCGGCTTGACCCACCACCTCCACCGGGTTAACAGCAATTGCTTTTTCCTCAAGCACCTGGGTGCGGTAAAAAGTTGCCCCCTGGCTCATGAGAAACTCACTGGCTCTGGCGGGTGAAACCTGATTTAGTCGCACCGTGCGGCTGAGCAGCTGCCTTGCAAACGAGGGTAATTTCTCTCCCACGATTAGGTTGCGGCCGCTCACCTTTGCCTGTAATCCCCCGAGGGTGAGCACCATATTCACGGCATTTTCAATACTTTCATTCTGAAAATCCACCGAGATTGGATTGCCAGCCTGGGCTGATCTGGCATTGCCACTGGTGCCGCCACTGCCAATGGCACCGGTTTCTGAGGCAGGCTTCGCATAAAAGGCCACGTTGTAACCACCGCTGCGGCCCAACAGCATCAACACATCCCGGGCAGGGGCATTGCGCAGGCTGAGCCGTTGCAAGGTGCCAGCCCCCGGCAATTTCACCTCATTGCCCCGCATGGCAATGGTGCCAATGGCCATGTCCCCCACGGGGGGGGCACTGGCCCGTTTCCTTAGGGGTGGCACAAAGTTTTCTTGGGGCACCCGTCCCGGTGCCGAAAGGTCATAGCTGCCTGAGGTGAATTGTGGCAGTGGTTGGGTGGCAAAAGTTACCCGAACGCTGTTTCCATCACTGTTTACTAATGGTGCTGGGAGGTTTCGGCCGGCCAGGCTGTTTACCTGTAACCGCCAGCGATTGCCGCTGCCGTCGAGCACGATCGATTCCATGCCGGCATCGGGCATCGCCAGGAACCGGGCGCCCCCCGCTAATTCCCCCGCTTGGCTGGAGCTGATTTCTAGGGTCCAGCCATTTTCACTGCGTTGCTGCCGGATTTCAGGTTGGGGCCCCATGCCCTCCACCCGCAACTGGATCGAGCTAGGCAGGCGCAGCACCTTGAGGTCTACCCGCTCCAGGGCACGCACCTGGGCCACCGGGCTCAACAACGCCGTAGCCAGGGCAATCGGCAGTAGTTGTCGCACAGGCCAGCGCAATTCCTTTGGCCGGACGCTAACGATGGATTTGCTTTGCTTCCAGTGCCCCAGCCCTGGAACTGTTTCAACTGCCCAGCTGGGCACTGCCGCTTATTTCCAAGCGCTGGGCCGTTTTGCCGGGGTTCTGAAATTCCTGGGTGAGGCGCCATTGCAGCGTGCCACTGCTTTCCTCCATACAGGCGGCTAACGGCAGCAGCTCCGTGCCGCTGAGCAGCGTTGCTTGGGGCAGGTCGCAGCCCTGCCATGGCTCAGGGGTGGGATCTAGCCCATCGAGCACCACCCGGTTCTGGAAGGCGGCTTTGCCATTGAGGGAGCCATCGGCCTGGAAGGCCCGGCCGCAGCGCATCAACACCCAACCGCGCCAGATCGCATCCGGAGGTTTGCCCACGCTGTAGGTGGTAACAGTGCCATCGCTGGCGGTTATTTGGAGCACTGGCGCCCGCCCGGTGAGGCCGCAGGCCGCCTTAACCGTGGGATCCCGCGGGTTTAGCGCCACCGCCACCCCCCGCTCCAGGTCGCCGCGGATCAGGGAGCCGGCCCTGCCCATTACCTGACGTTCCCGCACCTGGCGCCCCAGCCGGCGGCCCAGATCTGCCTCTGAAAAGAGGCTGTTTAGGGCAGCCCCCGCCACCACCAAGCCCAGGGCACTGGCCAGCAGCAGTTCCAGCAGGGAAAAGCCTTGGTCAGAGCGTTTCATCGGCCCCACAGCTCCCCTGCCGATAGCGACCCACCCGGGTGATTCCCAGGGGCAAACTGATCACCAAACAGCGCTGCAGGCTGGTGCCTTCCATGGCCAGCACCACCGTGCCGCCACTGAGCACCAGGCCATTGGGGGTAAAGCTCAGGGCTCCGGCCAGGTTGTGGTTGAGCTTGAGTTGGGCGCCATTGGTCCCCTCCAGCAGGGGGCCGATGGCCTGGGTGCAGGGGCCGAGGTTGCCGCCATTGGGGGCGCGCCAACCCTGGGCTGAGAGTTCAAGGGCACAGCCCTGGCCCTGGCGGCTGGCCTGGTCACGGGCTTTTTCGAGCCCCAGCCAAAGTTCGCGGGTGGCAGCCTCCAGCCGTTGGCGGGCCAGGGGTTCGCCGCCGTTGGCCAGGGCCATGGTGGCCAGCAGGCCCGTAATCGCCAGGGTTACCAACAGTTCTGAGAGGTTCATGGCTGGGCCAGCGCTAGGCACACCCCGAGCCCTTCCAGGGAAAAGCGCCGTTCCCGCACGGTTGTTTCCCCCTGGTCATTGAGCCGCAACAGCAAACTGTTGGCTCCGTTTTGCACCGAGCGCTGCCGTTGTTGGGCCTGGAGCAATGGTTCTGGGCCGGGCAACATTCCCGCTGCAGTTACCAGTTGGCCTAGGGCTTCCAGCCGTTGCCACCGTTGTTGGGGGTCGGCGCAATTGGCCGGGAAGGCCAAGGCCGCCCGGCGGAGGAGGCCCTCATCCCTATCCAGTTGTCTTTCCATCCAGGTAAGCAGCAGACCCTGGCGCTGCCCTTGCTGCACCGTGGCTAGGGCCCCCTGCCACAGCTGCAGACTTGTCACTGTGAACAAGCCCAGCAGCACCGCTGCCACCAGCAGCTCCGTTAGTCCGAAACCGGCCTCAGCACCCCGGCGGCGCTCAGTTGAAACTGCTTGCTGCGCCAGGCCTTCACCCCCTCTGCCAGCCGTTCCACGCTGAATTGCGCTGGCCCTGCGCTGGGGCCCTGCCACTGGCGCAGCCGAAACCGACCGGCCGCCAGCGGCTGTTCCGTAGGGCTTATCCCTTGGCGCTGCTGCAGGGTGATCGCCATCGCCGCCGAAAGAAAGCCATCCTTCAGTTGCGCTTCCTGCAGTAGCAGGCCATTGCGGGAGCGACTTTGCAGGGCCATGCCCTGCAGCGACAGGCCGCTCACCAGCAGCAGTAAACCGGCCACCAACACCAGGGGCAAAACAAAGCCCCCGGAAGTTTTGGACGTTTTTGTGATTCTGGAGGTTTTCGCAGTTTTCGAGCCGCACACCCTCGATTAGCAACTACATCCAGCTTTCCCCGGGGGCTCTAGTTGTTGCAGGGCTGCGCTGGCTTTAAGGGTTGGCCCGGTTGCTAATGCTTACTGATTGAGTTTCAGCACTGCCATGAAGGCCTCCTGGGGCACATCCACCTTGCCCATGGCTTTCATGCGCTTTTTACCCTTTGCCTGTTTCTGCAGTAGTTTCTTTTTGCGGGAAATGTCGCCGCCATAGCACTTTGCGAGCACATCCTTGCGCATGGCGCTAATGCTTTCGCTGGCCACTATGCGGCTGCCGATTGAGGCCTGGAGGGGAATCTTGAACTGTTGACGGGGGATCAATTCTTTTAGTTTTTCCACCAGGCCTTTGCCCACGTTGTAGGCCTTGTCGCGGTGCACGATTGTTGTGAGGGGATCAGCTTTTTCGCTATTGATTAACACGTCTAGCCGCACCAGGAAATTTTCGCGGTAGCCAATCAAGCTATATTCCATGGAGGCGTAGCCCTTGGTGCGGCTTTTCATTTGATCAAAGAAGTCTGTGACCACCTCGGCCAGGGGCATCTCGTAGGTGAGTGTGACGCGATCGGTGGTGATGTATTTCATGTCT
>Ga0114972_10001748_pt1 | contig 16244 bp, 12 predicted proteins | sample M_140807_EF_Meta_FD_87354 | JGI IMG/M metagenome (GOLD analysis project Ga0114972, IMG submission 87354) | Freshwater microbial communities from Lake Montjoie, Canada to study carbon cycling - M_140807_EF_MetaG | ecosystem: Environmental > Aquatic > Freshwater > Lake | place: Lake Montjoie... | reverse complement strand
GCCTCTCGCTTCTGGCGTTCGTCCTTAAGTTGTGCCAACAACTTATCCACCACTGTGGATAACTCGTGGGGAACTGTTTTGAGCGTGTTCGCCAGCGATACTAGTTGTGCGTGCTCATGCTGGGCTAATTCGCGGGCGGCGGGACCGGCGACAGCTTCAATTCGGCGAATTCCGGACGCGGCGCTGGCCTCGGCGAGGATGCGGAACGGCAGCACTTCGGCCGAGGTGCGGACGTGGGTGCCGCCGCAAAGCTCCTTGCTGGGACCGACTTCGACCATGCGCACTTTGTTGCCGTATTTCTCGCCGAACAATGCCATGGCACCGCGGGCCTTGGCTTCTTCAGGGGTGATATCGACATGGGTCACGACATCGAAATTCGCCTGAGCAAGTTCGTTGACGCGCTGCTCAATCTGCTCGCGCTGCTCGAGGGTGAGGGCGGCACCATGGGTGAAATCGAACCGAAGGCGGTCGGGTCCAACGTATGATCCGGCCTGAGTAGCATGGGCACCTAATGCCTCGCGCAATGCCAGGTGCAACAGGTGAGTGCCGGTGTGATGCGGCTGGGTGCGGTTACGGCGGTCGGCATCTACGCGGGCCAAGACGGTATGGCCAAGGGCATCGGCCGGTAGTTCCCGAACTGAATGCCAGAAGGTTCCGGCATTCTTGGTGGTTTCCTCGACGGTAATTTCGGTGCCGTCGGCAAACTGAAGCGTGCCCGAATCCCCGGCCTGGCCGCCGGATTGGGCGTAAAACGGAGTCTGGTCAAGCGCGACTAGGAAGCCATTGGCGGCGGGACGAACGCGCACGATGCGGCCAGTGGCTTCGAGGGCGGTGTAACCAAGAAACTCGGTGGTTTCGGGGGCATCCGGGGTTGCCTGTTCATCGGCGACGTTGACGTTTCCATAGGCTGACTTTTCTCCCTGAGCGCCGCGGGCGAGGGCTTGGTCTTCTTTCAATGCTCGCTCGTAACCGTCTACGTCAACGGTTACGCCCACTTCAGCGGCCAGTTCTTGGGTGACCTCGAGCGGAAATCCGTAGGTGCTGTAGAGTTGGAACGCGTCGGCTCCGGATACCACGGCTGAGGAAAGCAAGCCTTGCAGGCGTTCCTCACCCGCATGCAAGGTACGGCGGAAGGCTTCTTCCTCGTTCTTTAGGGTTTCGACGATGACGCCGCGTTGTTCTTCGAGTTCGGGATACGCGTGGCCCATCGCCTCAACGACGCCATCGAACACTCGGTAAAGGAAGGTGTCATTGATTCCAAGCGCCCGATCGCCTTTCAGGACGGCACGGCGAATGAGCCGTCGGAGGACGTAGCCGCGACCCGTATTGGAAGGCAAGATGCCGTCGGCAATACAGAAAGTGGCGGTGCGGATATGGTCCGCAATGACACGGCGGGCAATCTTATTGGCTGTGGTTGGACCATCCTGGTCCACCGTGTCTCCGACCATCTTGGTCGGAGTTCCCACGAACTGCCATTCAACCAACCCCGCCTTTGCTGGATTTTCCTGAATGTAGTTCACGTAGCGGGTGAATTCGGCTTGATTTCGGACGATGTGATCGTAGCTTTCGTCCATCCAGACATCTCCGGATCGGCCCAAGGCGTGGTTAATTGCGTTGGCGGTGAAAGACTTCCACGAATGGAGGATTGACGACAGTTGATGGTCAGCCCGGGGAGTGAGAAGCGCATGCACATGATTTGGCATAACCACCCACGCCCACAGGTCGTACCGTTCCTGGTCAAAATGTTTCAGGGCGTCGGCGACGATCGTTGCGGCGCGCGGATCATTCAGGTGGCATTCTCCGGCTCCGGCATCTAGGTAGCGATCAACCTCTTCGCGTAGGAGATACCGAGCTGACGCCCGCTCGCGATCGGAAAGAACTCCGGCGGCTTCAAGCCTGGCTAACTCATCCCGTTCGGCACGCCATTGATCACGGCGAGAACTGGGTACCGAATCGGTGAGACGGAAGGTAACGAAGTAGGTGGCACCCTCGGTGCTCCAATGCGGAAGATGGCGACCTTCACGCTTCTTGATATCGATGTCTTGGGAATCGGAGACCAGGATGGTCTCCGACACGGTGGACCAGGATGGTCCAACCACTCTCGAGGTGGAACCCATCTTAGGACTAAGGCGGTCAATCGCGGCGAAGATGGCGGTGAAGGCGTCGGTTTCGTAGACCGTGCTTTGACCACCGAGGACCATGGCGGTGCGCTCGAGCCCCATTCCTGTATCGATGGACCGGAAGGGGAGATCCGGCATTCCGGTCTTGCGATATCCTTTTTCGAGGGCTTCGCCTTGCCACTCGTACTGAATGAAGACGTCGTTCCAGATCTCCACCCAGTTGCCGGCGGCGTCATCGTCCAGCCAGTCTTCCCGCGATTGACCTGCCGCCGGAGGCGGACCGTCTCCCACCCAATAGAACATTTCCGAGTTTGGGCCGCAGGGGCCGGGAGGGCCTTTGCTGAACGAGCCGGCGGGCCAGTAGTTGGTTTCTTCACCCAGTCGGACAACGTGGTGCGCGCCGCACGATTGCCAGATGGCTACGGCTTCATCATCCTCTTGGAATACGGTGAAGGAGAGACGAGCCGGATCTAGCCCGAGCCACTCGGGAGAGGTGAGGAACTCCCACGAGAAACGAATGGCTTCTTCGCGGAAATAATCGCCGAACGAGAAGTTGCCCAGCATCTCAAAGAAGGTGAGGTGGGTGTCGTCGCCCACTTCGTCGATGTCACCGGTCCGAACGCACTTTTGGCACGTGGTGAGACGCGTGTGTTCGGGCTTTGCGATGCCGCGGAAATAGGGTTTGAACTGGATCATGCCGGCGCCATTGAACAGCAGGCTGGTATCCAGGCGACCGGTAACGTCGTAGGGGATCAGCGAGCCCGATGGAAACGCCCGGTGCCCCTTTGAAATGAAAAAGGCCAGGTACTTCTCCCGCAGTTCGCGAACGGTCATGCTACAGATTATGAAGCCCCGTCGCGAACCGGTCACAATAGTCTCATGAGGCGGATCCAGTTTGGTTTGGTGGCGGCGATGGGTGTTGGGCTGACTGGTTGTAGTTCGACCGGAGCCGAAGTGGGAAACACCGCACCAGAATTGAAACTGGAAACCCTTGCCGATGGCAAACCGGTGAAGCTCTCCGACTATGCCGGCAAAGTGGTGGTGTTAGATTTTTGGGCCACCTGGTGCGGGCCGTGCCTGAAAGCGATGCCGAAGCTTGCCGAAATCCAGGAATCGTACGGAGATAAGGTTCAAGTTCTGGCGGTGTCCAGCGAAGATAAGGATAAGCTCAAGAAGTTCTTGTCCACAAATCGCCTCCCGCTAAAATTTGTTCGAGATCCATTTACGCTGACCACCGAGAAATATGGAGTCTCAGCGTATCCAACCACTTTTGTGATCGGAAAAGACGGAAAGATCGCCTGGAAATCTTTGGGTATGGATGAAGAAGGTTTGCAAACGGCCCTCCGCGACGCCACGAAGTAATGCTCTGGCGCACGTCGTTTCACCCGGATGTTCGCTACAGTTTGCGAACGCCGGAAATTGAGGGGAATTACGATCTCGTGATCGGCGTCTTCTCGCTGGTGGCGCTAGCCGAGCTGGAGATTTGGCGACGATTGGCGATGGAAGCAGAGATTCGCTTTTGCGAAGGATTCTGGCTCACCGAAGCGGAGGCCGAACAGTTGCCATTATTGCTCGCCCCATCTCGACTGTCAGCAGCACACCTGGGCGTGGATCGGGAAGCTTGGTTGACGGTATTAGATCCGGTACCGATAGATGGGGCTTTTGCGACCTCGTCCGCGACAACAATTATTGGACCGTGTACGGAAGATGCCTGGGAACTGATGCTGAACCGGCTAAAGATCCCGCTTCCAACGCTCGAGTAACGTGAGAGCCTGCAGCGGGGTAACGGCGTTCACATCCATGCCGCGAAGCTCTTGCACGATGGCTGAATCTTCCACTTCAAACAGGGTCAACTGCAGTGCCTGCCGCTGGGTGGGAATGGCGCGCGGCGAGGAATCTTTCTCTTCTAACTCGCGGAGGATCGTTTTGGCCCGTTCCAGCACCAGGGGCGGTACGCCGGCCATTCGGGCCACATGAACGCCGTAGCTGCGGTCAGTTCCGCCGGGAAGCACGCGATGGGTCCAGATGATATCGTCGCCAATCTCGTCGACCGATACGCGGAAGTTCGCGACGGCAGGGAGCTGAACGCTCAGGGCGTTCAGTTGGTGATAGTGAGTAGCGAAGAGGGTTTTGGCCGCCAGTTCCGCGAGAAATTCCACCATAGACCAGGCGATCGCGAGGCCATCGAAGGTGGAGGTCCCGCGACCGACTTCATCGAGGATGACGAGAGAGCGATCGGTGGCGTGGTTAAGAATGTTGGCGGATTCCACCATTTCCACCATGAAAGTGCTCTGACCGAGAGCGAGTTCATCCTTTGCCCCGATGCGGGCGAAGATGCGGTCGCAAAGACCAATCCGCGCCACTTTCGCGGGAACAAACGAGCCGATTTGGGCGAGAAGGGTGATCAGCGCGCACTGGCGAAGGTAGGTGCTTTTCCCGGCCATATTGGGGCCGGTGATGATGAGGACGCGGGGCTCCGCGCGAATGGCCAAATCGTTGGGGACGAAGCCCGAACTGGTGACTTCTACCACCGGGTGCCTTCCACCGAGGATTTCGAGCCCGTTGCCTTCGGTGAGTTCAGGCGCCACGTAGTGCCGTTTCACCGCCGCTTCGGCGAGTCCGGCGAGGGCATCCAGTTCGGCGAGGGCGCGAGCAGTTTTGAGAAGATCGACCGCCTGTTCGGCGACGCGGGATCGCAGCCGGAAGAACAGATCGCTTTCTAGAGCGACGGCCTTTTCTTGAGCGCCGAGTACCAGCGATTCGTGCTCCTTTAGCTCAGCAGTGATATAACGTTCGGCGGCGGCGGTGGTCTGCTTGCGAATGTAGTTGCTGGGAACGCGGTCGGTTTGGTTTTTGCCAACCTCGAGGAAGTAGCCGAACACGGAGTTAAAGCCTACTTTGAGGTTTGTGATGCCGGTGCGCTCGCGTTCTTGGGCCTCGAGGGCGGCGATGTAGCTCTTACCGTTGCGGGCAAGGTCGCGCAGCTTGTCAAGTTCGGGATCGTATTCGGCTCGAATGACGCCTCCATCGCGGATGGTCATGGGAAGATCGCTCAGCAGCGCCCGATGCAGGAGGAGAGCCAACTCGCGGTGGTCTCCCAGTTGTTCACGCACATACTGCAGCCGTCCCAAGCTCACCTTTACCAGAGGCTCGGCCAGCAGCGGGAGGATGTCGAGTGACGTCCGCAGGGCATCCAGATCGCGCGGGCCGGCGTGACCGGTGGCGCACCTACTCACGAGCCGTTCCATATCGGCCACGCGGCGCAAGAGATCGCGAATGTCGCCTCGGACCATAGGTTGATCGGTGAATCGGCGCACCGCGTCTTGCCGCTCCTGGATTCGCTGGCGGTCAAGCAAAGGTTGATCGACCCAGCGCCGGATGAGGCGCGCTCCCATGGAGGTCAGCGTTTCGTCGATGATGCTGAGGAGGGTGAACTTGCGCGAACCATCGGTGAGGTTTTGGGTGAGCTCCAAAGACCGTCGCGTGGCCGGATCCAGGCGCATGAACTCGTCGGTTGCGTAGGTGGTCAGGGTGGCGACGTGGTCTAGGGCCAGTCCATTTTTGGTGGCGTATTCCAGCACCATGGCGGCGGCGATGATAGCGGTCGGCTTATCGTCGCAGCCGAACCCCGAGAGCGAGGCGACGCCAAACTTGGTTTTGAGCAGACGATCGGCGCGGTCTAAGCGAGGCGAATCCACCGGGGTTACGGTGATCCCCAGCCCAACGGCGGCTGCCTCCGATAGCTCTTCCGCATCGGATCCGATCAGAAGTTCCGACGGGCGTAGCCGGGCCAGTTCGGGAAGAATTTGGTTGCTCGATTCACTGCTCGCCACCTCGGTGACGACAAATTCTCCCGTGCTGGGATCGAGCGTTGCCAACCAGACGCGATCGTCTCCGCGAAAGATGGCAGAAAGGAAGCTATTTTGGCCCGACGCAAGCAGCGAATCCTCGACCAGGGTGCCGGGAGTCATCACCCGGGTGACGCCGCGTTTGACAAGTCCTTTGACGGCTTTGGGGTCTTCCAGTTGGTCGCATATAGCAACTTTAATGCCTTGTTGAAGCAGTCTGGCGAGGTACCGCTCCACCGCGTGATAGGGAACGCCGGCCATGGCCACTTTGCCATTACTACCGTCGTCTTTGCCGGTCAGGGTGATCTCGAGGGCGCGGGCGGCGATGGTGGCATCCTCGCCGTAAAACTCGTAAAAGTCGCCCACCCGCATGGCCATCACTACGCCGGGGTGCTCTGCCTTCGCCGCGTAGTATTGCTTCAGCATCGGCGTCTGCGGGATCACGGTTTGATTATGTTCCGTTGTGCCGTGATGCAATCGGTACGCTTAAACTGATGAAGCAACCGTTCGTAGCACCATTGTCCACTTCGGATGGGGATCTGACCATTAGGATGTATCAATTGGGGGACGCGGCGGCCTTAGCGTCCGCTACGGTGGAATCTTACGAGCACCTGCGGCCATGGATGCCCTGGGCGGTGCTGGAGATGGAGGACGTGGCGGCGGAGCTACTGGTTCGCAGATTCATCTCCCAGTACCTTTCCAACACCGAGTTCACGATGGGGATTTGGCGAGGCGATTACTACATAGGGGGGACGGGATTTCACCTGCGGGGACGATCGCTGGATGCTTCGGTCGGCGAGATTGGCATGTGGATTCGGCAGGATTGCGCGGGGCAGCGTCTTGGTCAACAAGCCCTGCGGTTGATGCTGAAATGGGGTTTTGAAGAGTGGGGCTGGGAGCGTATTTTCTGGCAGTGCGATGCCCGCAATGCGGCCAGCGCAAAGGTGGCCGTCAACTGCGGATTACATCACGAAGGCACGCATCGATCCGACGATTTGACCGTGGACGGACACCGCCGCGACACGCAGTACTACGCCATGATTCGGTCTGACTATTTCCAGTAGCAAAGTAACCAATCAATAGGTGGCACAGTACACTCGATGGGTGCGGAAATCCTCGTGCGTCGCCCTCCTTTTGTCCTTCCTGATCGCATCCGGATTTGCCGCTTCACCCATCGAATTCGCCAGTCCGCTGGTGGGAACGGATGGCCACGGCCACGCTTTCCCTGGCGCGACCACGCCGTTCGGAATGGTGCAACTCAGCCCTGATACGCGCACCGATACTTGGGATGGTGCATCGGGTTATCACTACAGCGATTCCACCATTCTCGGTTTCAGCCACACCCATCTGGCGGGCACCGGGGTGGGATGCCTGGGTGACATCATGATCATGCCAACCGTCGGCGATGCGACGGTGAGAGAAGCCGAATACAAATCGCCCTTCTCCCACAAAAATGAGGTGGCCAAGCCGGGTTATTACCGGGTTTTTCTGGAAAAGCCGAAGGTGACCGCGGAGCTGACCGCCACGCCGCGAACGGGCTTCCACCGCTACACCTTTCCCGCCTCCAGCCAATCGCACATCGTGCTGGACCTCACGCACGGAATCTCCAACGATTCCACCGAGACCCACGTGGATGTGCTGAGCAATAAAGAACTGGTCGGCTACCGAAAGTCGAGCGGATGGGGTGGAAACCGGACGGTTTACTTTGCCATTAGCCTCTCCAAGCCGTTCCGAACGATGGGACTGGATCTCAACGGATTGCGGATCAAGGCCCAGGAAGCGACGGGACAGATTAAGGCGCACCTCGATTTTCGAACCTACGAAGGGGAGGCGATTGAAGTCCGAGTTGGGATTTCGGCGGTGAATGTGGATGGTGCGCGGAAGAATCTGGCGTACGAGTCCACTACGCACAGCTTTGCCGATGTGCGGGCGTCGGCGGCGGCAATGTGGTCGGAAGCCTTGGGGCGTATAAAGGTCCAATCGAAAAGCAAGGCCGACCTGCGGACATTTTATTCCAATGCCTACCTGTCGTATCTGGCGCCGAACCTGTTTTGCGATGCCGACGCAACCTACGTGGGGCTGGATCACAAGATTCACGCGCCCGAGGGATTTCAAAACTACAGCACGTTTTCGCTGTGGGACACCTACCGCGCGTTGCATCCGCTGCTTACCATCACTCAACCGGAGCGTGTGCCGGACCTAACCCGGTCGCTGATTGCCGAATACGAGCAGGGACCCTACGGCACCACGCCGGTTTGGCCGCTGGCCGAGAACGAGACGTGGTGCATGATCGGCTACCACAGCGTGCCGGTGCTGGTGGATGCCTACTTTAAGGGCTTGCTGGGGGCCGACGCGGAGCGGGTCTATACCGCCATCCGCGCCTCGGCGACGCGCGATACTGAGGACCTTCGTTACTATCGAAATTTGGGTTACGTCGCTTCGCGAAGCGGGGAGCAGGCGACCAGTAAGACCATCGAATTTGCGGTGGACGATTGGGCAATCGCCCGGATGGCGGCCACGCTAGGCAAGCGGGAAGACGCCGATCTGTTCTACAAACGCGCTACCAATTACCGCAATCTGTTCGACCGTACCACCCGCTTTTTCCGGGGCCGAAAGGCAAATGGAAACTGGCGGACGCCGTTCGACACGCGGGGGCTGGTGGGCGATGAGTACACCGAAGCCTGCGCCTGGCAGTATGGCTTTACCGTGCAGCAAGACGTGCCCGGAATGATCGGGCTGTACGGCGGGGATAAGGCGTTTGTGGCGCGGATGGATGAGATGTTCAACATGGATTCCCGCATCAACACCGGAATTCCGGACATCACGGGGCTGGTGGGCCAGTACGCGCAGGGGAATGAGCAATGCCATCACCAGGCTTATTTGTACGACTACGCCGGCACCCCGTGGAAGACGCAGTTCCGGGTGCGAGACCTGATGGCGCGGTTTTACAACGAGCGGCCCGACGGTCAGATTGGTAACAACGACTGCGGTCAAATGTCGGCTTGGTACATCTTTAGTGCCATCGGCTTTTACCCGGTTAACCCGGCGAGCGGAGACTACGTGATCGGCAGCCCGCTGGTGGATTCGGCCGTGATCAGCCTGCCGCGCGGCAAGCAGTTCTCGGTGATTGCCCAGAACAACTCGCCCAAGAATGTCTACATTCAGCGGGCATTCCTGAACGGAAAACCGTACTCGCGAGTCTGGTTGAGTCACGATCAGATTCTCCAGGGCGGCGTTTTGAAGCTGGTGATGGGGCCGTCACCAAACATTAAGTGGGGCACGGCGATGAAGGATCGTCCGCGACCAACGATGCCGGCGGGATTCAAATGTGCTCCGCTTCCTGCAGCTTCCACAAACAAGGTCATCGTGCTTCCGCTTCCCATTCGCGTGGCGGCAGGCGAGGATGATCCGGTGGGCAATTTTGTTGGCGACCCGAACATGAGTGAGGGCAGCACCAATCGCACGGGCGGTGGGGTGGATACGTCGGACCCGCTGGCGGGACCGGAGCGCATCTATCTGAGCGAGCGCTACGGGCAGGATTACACATTCCGCTATCCGGTCCCGGCCGGCGCGAAGTACACCGTGCGGCTTCACTTTGCGGAAGTGTTTGGAGATACGCCCGGTCAGCGGGTGCAGAACATCAGCATCAACGGAAATCGCGTCTTAACGAACTTTGATCCGGTGGTGGCGGCGGGTGGCCCGCGGCGAGCGGTAGTGCGATCGTTTACGGGCATTTCGCCCGAAGCCAAGGGCCAGATCACGATTCGGGTTCAGGCGGCCCCGGGCAGTCCCAATCAGAACGCCAAGATTAGCGGAATCGAGATCATCGCGGAATAAAAGTCGAAAAGTCCCGCTAAGTGAGGGCGGGACTCACCGAAGCCAGGGCGGCGGGTACACAATACGGTGTGAAGCGATTGTTGGTGCGGTGGTTGCTGCTGGCCGTCGCCGTTTTTGTGGCGAGCGTGGTTTGCCAAGCGTTGGGTCTCGGTTTCCGCGCGAACGTAGATTCGGTGGGCTCGGGAATCGTGCTGCTCATCGGCGTCGCGCTTCTGAGTTTTCTTAATGCCACGCTCGGCAACATCTTGCGAATTCTCACGCTTCCGCTCAGTTGCATCACGCTGGGCCTGTTTTCGCTGGTGGTGAACGCCTTTGTGTTGTGGACAGCCGCAAGGTTGGACCTTGGGTTTCGCATCACGAAGGATGGAGCTCCGGGGTTTGGCGCAGCGTTCGTGGCAAGTATTCTCATTTCCATTATCAACGGCATGCTCGGGGTGTTTCTTCCGGCCGATGATAAAGACTAGACCGACCGAGATTTGATCGGCGTTTCCGCCTAGATATAGTAGATTCCGCGATGAGAAATTACCGACTTCGTAGACTCATCGCTCCCACCCGGGGATTGCAGCAGGCCGTGGTGCTGTTTTTACTCGGCCAAATCGCCTTTGTGCTGGGGGTTGGGCTGAGCTTTAAAGATTTCATCCGGCCGATTCTGGCGGGTACCTCCGCCAAGATTTATGGCGGCGTAGCGCAGTTTGTTCCTCCAGACCGGGTGGCAATTACCACCCATTACACCGCTGGCATTTTGCTTCTGATCGGAGGCTGGCTCAGTTACCGGGGCATCCGCTCAGCTCTGGGGCATATCGTGGAGACCTTGAACCCGGGATTGAAATCGGGGAAGGTAGACCGCTACATTCGCAAACTGCAACTTGCCCAAGGGCCGCGGGTCGTTGCGATCGGCGGGGGGACCGGTCTTAGCACGCTGCTGCGTGGTCTCAAGCAGGAGACATCGAACATCACGGCGATTGTCACCGTGACCGACGACGGCGGATCGAGCGGCAAGTTAATCAAAGAGAAAGGGATGATCCCTCCCGGGGATATCCGTAACTGTTTGGTGGCGCTGGCCGATGCGGAAAAGGCCATGACCGACCTTTTTCAGCATCGCTTTGTGAACTCGGGCGTATTGACCGGCCACTCGTTGGGCAATCTGCTGATCGCCGGCTTGACCGATCAGAACGATAGCGATTTTGAAAAGGCTGTGGAAATTGCCAGCGACGTACTCAATATCCGCGGCCGGGTGATTCCCAGCACTTTAGCGCACGTTCGGCTGGCGGCCCGATTCCCGGGCGGCCGGGTGGAGTACGGCGAAACCAACATCGTGGAGCAGCACGACACCATCCAGACCGTTTTTCTGGAGCCGGATAACTGCGAGGCGCATCCCAGCGCGCTCGAAGCCATTCGCCAGGCGGACCTTATTTGCATCGGTCCCGGCAGCGTTTACACCAGCGTGGTGCCGAACTTGCTGGTGCCCGGGATCGCCGATGCCATCTTGGCGAGCACGGCCAAGAAGGTTTATATCTGCAACGTCATGACCCAGCCGGGCGAGAGTCAGGGCTTTACGGCCAGCCGCCACGTGGCGGCGATCATGGATTGCGTGCGCAAGCGGACCTTCGATTACGTGCTGATAAACACGGCAATCCCTACCGAGGCGGCACTTCAAAAGTACCAGGGGTCGGGTCAGCACATGGTGGAGGCCGACGAGGATCAAATTCGAAAGCAAGGCTTCCGCATCATTCGCGGCAATTTCATGAGCGAGACGGACGTAGTCCGCCACGACCCGGTAAAGGTCACCGCGCGTCTGATGAAGCTACTGATGGAGTAGCGACGGATTGATTAATTGTTTAGATTGGGTTGGGTCGCGGCTCAGGGTAGTTCCAGAGTTTTTTGGGCGAGTTCGGGTTTTACGAACGTGCTGGGGGAGGCTTCGATTTCGCCGAGGGCGGGGAGGGCTTTTTTGGCTTGGACGCCGATCTTTTGCATGTCGCGACCCGTGGTGAGGAGATTTCGTTCCATCGAACCGATGGTTTCGTTATAGTTGCCGACGGCGAGCCCGAGGTTGCGACCTAGCTTGGTGAGGTGCTCGGCGACGATGGCCATTCGGTCCACCATGGTGGCTCCAAGGTCGAGGATTCGCTGAGCCTCTTTTTCAGCGCGGGATTGATTCATTACGTAGCGCGCTAAGTGGACCACGGCGAGGATGGAATGCGGGCCGGCTAGATACACCCGGTTCGCCTGTCCCTCGTCGGCGAGGCTCGGGTCTCTCTCCATCGCCAAATTGTACGCACCTTCGTGAGGGATGAACAGAACGGCACAATCCGCTCCTTCGTAGCGGGTCCAGTAGTTTTTCTTACCGAATTCGCGAATGTGGCCCCGCACGGCGGCAACGTGGCCCTTGATAAACTGCTCACGAACCAGTTCATCGGTTGCGTTCATGGCTTCCATGTACTGACTGAGGGGAACCTTACAATCGATGACCAGCTTCTTCTGGTTAGTGAGATTGATCACAAAGTCCGACCGCAGGATGCCTTCGTCGCCGGTAGTGGAATCTTGTTTGGAGAAGTCTTGCCCTTCCACCAATCCAGCGTTGGTGAGGGTGAGTTCCAGCTGCATTTCTCCCCACGCGCCGCGCGATTGGGGCTTGCGGAGCGCGTTGGCGAGTCGCTCGGTCTCCTTTTGAATCGTCTGGATGCTGCTCCCCAGCATTTCGAAGCTGGCGTGGCGTTCCTTGTCGATGGTAAGGCTGATTTTCTTAACTTCCTCGAGTTCTTTGGTGATCGGCTCCAGCAGCTGCTGAATGCTGCGTTGACGTTTGGTGAGGTCGTCTTCGGCCTTGGCATCGGATAGCTTTACGAAGTCTTCCTGCGCCTTCTGGACCACCTGACCGGCCATGTTTTCGAAGGTGTCGCGGAGGCTCTGGTGGGCTTCTTGGAGGCGTTCCTGCAATTGCTGCTCGAATCGCTTCTGGGCCAGGGCGTGATCGTCGCGTAGCTGAGCGATTTCCTTCGCGTGGCGGTCGCGGAGGTCGGTGAGGGCGGTTTCGGCGGCGCGCTGACTGGCCACCACCAACTGCCGGGCGGTTTCAAGCTCCGCTAACTGGGCCCGCAGTTCAATGCTTTGATCCCGCGCGATATCGCGCTCTTTCGTTAGCGTGTCCACGGTCGCGGCGCGTTCTTCCGCGCGGGCAAATTTGGCGGTGAGATCGGCGTTTTGCTGACGCAGATTGAGGAGTTCATCGGCTTGCGTTCGCAGCGAACTCGCCACCGTGCGCTGAGAAAATAGGTAGGCGGCGGTGGCTCCGAAGAGCAGGGCAATCACGGCAATGGTCGCTTCAATCATCTCGTGGGTTCCTTCCGCACTGAACGCGTGTCTACTATACTACAGGGAATCACGATGATTCACCGCTCGTTTGCCGCGATCCTAAGTAGCATCGCCGACTTGCTAGATTCCCACGAGGGGCCGCATCGCGCGTTCGTGCGCGAACATATTTACACCGTGGATGAAGCGGTTTTGAATGCGTGGGAGATTTGGGGCGGAGAGGGATCGGTGAGTGACTTTTCGCCGACGGATCCGGCGGTGAATCGGGCTCTGATGGAGCTTTTGGTGGAGCTAGAGGACGGAATGGGGGCGATGGGATTAAGTAGCCCGCGGGCGCGGCAGATTGCGCAATTGATGGAAGACTGGCTAATTACCTACCCGCAAGGAAGCGAAGGCGGTACAAGGGGCGGTGCGTATTTTTCTTCGTAAAATCTTCGAGGCACGAGTGACGGGAGCGGCCGCATTCGGTCTGTTGGTGGTGCGGGTGTTTTTCGGCGTGGGATTGATGCTGCACGGACTGCCGAAAATTCAAAATCCGCTGGGATGGATGCCATCGAGCGCGGGAATTCGTCCCGAATTATTGGCTCTATCGGCATTTACCGAATTTTTTGGTGGTTTGGCATTGGTGATTGGGCTTTTGACCCCGCTGGTGGCATTGGCGGTGGTGGTGAATATGGGCAAGGCGGTGGAGCACCTGGGAGCCCTAAAGGGAACGCCGCTGGTGGCAACCCCTCCTCAACCCAGTCTGGAACCGGCGTTGGTTTACCTGGCGGTGGGGCTGATGCTCATGTTCACCGGAGCGGGTGCCATTTCTCTGGATGCGGCGCTCTTTCGCGGTAAATCCAAGCGCTGATGGTTATAATTCGGACTGTGATGGATTCTCATTCAGCGGCCCGATTTCTCTTTACGGCGGTCAGTCTTTCCGCGCTCACCGTCTTGGCGATCGCCCGGGTGGATGATCAACCAGAACACAAAACAAAGCTGGCCCCCGCACCGGTGAAGGCTTGGGGCAAATTGCCGGACGGAAGGGTCGCGCACCTTTACACCATCCGCAATGCCCACGGAGTTAGGGCGGAAATCTCGGACTACGGTGCCACTATCACCCGCTTATTAACGAAAGATTTATCCGGAAAATTTGGTGATATCGTGCTGGGTTTCAACACGCTGGAGGAGTATCGCACCAAGTCGCCTTACTTTGGCGCGATCGTGGGTCGCTACGGAAACCGGATTGCCAACGGCCAATTTACGCTGGATGGCAAGACTTATCGCTTGGCCAAAAACAATACTCCCGGCGGACTTCCCTGCTCGTTGCACGGTGGGAATGTGGGTTACGACAAGCGTCTCTGGAAACTGGTGGGGGCACCGACTGGCTCCTCGCTGACCCTGGAATTGGTGGATCCAGCCGGAACCGAGGGGTATCCCGGCACGGTGACTACACGGGTGAAATTTGAGCTTGAACCCGAAGACACGCTCCGCATTTCGTACCGGATCACCACAACGGCGGCGACGCCGGTGAACCTAACTCACCACGGGTACTTCAACCTGAATGGGGAAGGGAATCCGTCGATTCTCGATCACCGTCTGCAGCTCAACTGCTCGCGGTACACCCCGGTCACGAAGGGATTGATTCCGACTGGCGAGTTGGCGACGGTAAAGGGAACGCCATTTGACTTTAAGACCTCAACCGAGGCCATCGGCGCGCGCGTGAACAACCTCCATCCTCAGCTGGATTACGGCGGAGGTTACGACCATAACTTTGTGGGAGACAAACCAGCCGGTAAGTTTGGACTTCTGGCCGATGTGTGGGCACCATCTGGACGCCGAATGCAGGTGTGGTCCACCGAACCCGGGATTCAACTGTACACCGGAAACTTCCTTGATAACACGCTTATCGGAAAGTCTGGTAAGCCATACCTGTACCGTTCGGCGTTCTGTCTGGAAACTCAACACTTTCCCGATTCTCCGAATCAGCCGAAGTTTCCGACCACCATTGTGCGTCCGGGCCGGCCGTACTTGTCGGTTACCGAGTATCGATTCAGCGAGTTTGTTCCGGTTGGCTGGAAGAAATGAGGCTGGAGTTCTAAGTCACTTTGGGGGTGGGAGCATCTGCCGGTCGCGGAGGCATGCCAGGACGTGCTCAAACGTGGCTACGATGGCATTGAAACGCCTATTGGAACCCTCTTAGAGGCGAGAGCGGCGGGATACGCCGGAAAGGCGATCTCCCTTCTGTTTCCGGGCAGTACGGATGAACTGAGCGAAGGCTTGCGGGATTCAGCCACGGCGGTGGTGCAGAAAGTTACGGTTCATGCTGCCAAAGATTGGTGGTCGAACGATCGTGCTTCGAGTTTCTTCGAAAAGGCCATACCGATCATCGCGGCTTCGGGTTTAGAGGTGAATTTTGAAACCCATCGGGGTCGGTTGCTCTTTAGTCCGGCATCCACTCGCTACTTCTTGGAAGAGTTTCCCGCGCTTCACGTCTGCGCCGATTTTAGCCACTGGACGGCGGTTTCGGAGTCGCTGCTACAAGATCAGGACGAGGCGTTAGAACTCGCAATCTCGCGGACGCGGCACTTGCACGCGCGGGTGGGGCACGAAGAGGGGCCTCAGGTGCCCGATCCACGGGCGGAAGCCTGGCGTGGCCATACGGAACGGTTTTTGCAGATTTGGGATCGCGTTTACGCGGCGGCGGAGCAACGCGGAGATACGGTGCTGACGGTGGACCCGGAGTTCGGGCCGCCAAATTATTTGTGGACCGATCCCGCGGACGGGCGTCACCTGGCCGATCAGCACGAAATCTGCGATTGGATGAAGAATACGTTGCGCACCCGGTGGTCGTGAATGCCGGGTAAATTCGCCTCGCATGTCTAAAAGCGCTCTCATTGTTTACGGCGGCTGGGACGGTCACGAACCCGACCGAGTGGCCGATCTTTTCGCCGAGATTCTCCGGGCCGAGAATTTTGAAGTTGAGGTTTCGGACACCTTGGACACATTTGCCGATACGGATAAAGTTTCGTCGGTGAACCTGATTATTCCGGTGTGGACGATGGGAAGCATCACCCCGGAGCAACGGAATCCGGTCGTGAATGCAGTCGTCGATCTCGGCGTGGGAATCGCGGGATGCCACGGG
>Ga0114972_10001747_pt1 | contig 16246 bp, 8 predicted proteins | sample M_140807_EF_Meta_FD_87354 | JGI IMG/M metagenome (GOLD analysis project Ga0114972, IMG submission 87354) | Freshwater microbial communities from Lake Montjoie, Canada to study carbon cycling - M_140807_EF_MetaG | ecosystem: Environmental > Aquatic > Freshwater > Lake | place: Lake Montjoie... | reverse complement strand
CGATCCTTTTCAGGTTTTCAACAAACTTTCTGAAATCAAATATTTGTTGTTTGAAAACCACGACATCAATTGTCCTGAGAATGATAAATTATTTGACCAATGCGCTGCATTTGGTGAGCTGGTAAAAGTGTTTCACTCCTTTCTTGCAGCGGAACCTGAAGCCTCAGAGATTCGGATGACTTCGCATTTTCATGAATGGATGGCCGCCACCTGTATTCCGGGAATCAGGAAGGATAACCTGCCGTATAGAATTGTATTTACCACCCACGCAACCTTGTTGGGTCGCTACATCGCCATGAACGATGTGCACTTCTATGAACGGCTGCCCTTTTACGATTGGCAAAAGGAAGCCAGACATTTCAATGTGCTGGGCATTGCAAAAGCAGAGCGTGCTGCTGCGCATGGAGCGCATGTTTTTTCAACGGTATCGGATGTAACTGCCCTTGAATGCCGGTACCTTCTTGGCCGAGATCCTGATGTGATTGTTCCAAACGGACTCAACATCGAGCGGTTTACTGCTTTGCATGAATTTCAAAACCTGCATAAGCAATACAAGGACAAGATCCATGAATTTGTGATGGGTCACTTTTTCCAGAGTTATTCATTTGATCTGGAAAAAACCCTCTATTTCTTCATTTCTGGTCGTTTCGAATTTCGGAATAAGGGTTTTGATATCACCCTTGAGGCGCTCGCAAGGTTAAACTGGAAAATGCATCTGGAAGGACTCGACACAACGGTTGTCATGTTTCTTGTGACCAAGCAGCCCTTCCATTCAATGAATCCATATGCCTTGCAAAGTCGGGCAATGATGGAAGAAATCCGACAGACAACCCGATCCATTGAGCGCATAGTTGGGGATAAATTATTTTATTCCGTTGCATCAAGCCGAGATAACAAACTGCCCAATCTCAATGAGTTTGTAGATGATTACTGGCGTCTCCGCCTTCGCCGGATTTTGCAATCCTGGAAATCGGATACGCTTCCTCTGGTTGTTACCCACAATCTGGCAGATGACCATTCTGATGAAATTCTGAATGGGATTCGCAGTCACGGTTTGCTTAACCACCGGAACCACAAAGTAAAGGTTGTGTATCACCCGGATTTCATTGCCAGTACCAATCCGCTTTTTGGGATGGACTATACCCAATTTGTTCGGGGTTGCCATCTTGGGGTATTTCCAAGTTATTATGAACCATGGGGTTATACGCCACTGGAATCCATAGCCTCTGGAGTGCCCACCATCACCAGTGATTTGTCTGGTTTTGGGGATTATGTAATGAAGACCATGCCGGAGCATGAGAAAAACGGAATTTATGTTACCCAAAGAAGGCAACAGAGTTTTCATGATGCAGCCGAAGAGCTCTCCGACCAAATGCTTGCTTTTGTAAAGCAAAGCCGCCGTGACCGGATTAGTCAACGCAACCAAACGGAAAGATCCTCAATGCTTTTCGACTGGGAGTATCTGTATGAGAATTATAGGAAATGCTACCTTGATAACTGATTTTTTTATCACTTTATTTCAGTTTACCAAAACGTTATCTATGGGTTGGTTTTGGTAAATTAATATCTACTTAATAGGTTTGTAGAACCGTAAAAAAACAGCAAAGTATTGGCGAAATAATTCAAGTTAGTTCTTGTTATTTTCAGTTTTACAACGGTATTAACCCAATGAAACATATAAAAGTGAAACAATCAATATTTTTATCGTCTAGATCTTTAGTTTTAATTACTTTTTTATTGAATCTTATATGGATTTTTCAGGGCGTCGATATTAAAGACAACGGTACGCATATTACAAATCAATACATTTTGTCTAAAGGATATCTATGTTTTCCGACTCCTTTTGCAATTTTTTCTGATATTATCGGCGGATTATGGCTGCATGGCATTAGCTTACATTCCCTTATTTGGGTTAGATGTGGATATCTTTTGCTTGTTACACTATGTTCTTTTTTAAGTTATTCAGTTCTCTCTTATTATTTTCCTTTTAAAAGAGTTTGGATTGCATGCATCGCCACCGCAATCTTTGTTCCTGCTACAAATACATTATTTTCAATTAATTATGACACATTTCCTGCTTTCCTGCTTTGCATAATTATTTTCTTAGTTCATAAGGCGTTGATCTCTAGACCACTCAGTTTTTGGTTTTGTTGTTACACCTCATTGTCTGGTTTTGCATTTGGCATACTGATATTTTCTCGAATACCATCATTACTCGGTGTTTTTGCAGGTATTTTAGTCGTTGGTTATTCGATCATTTTGAAAGCTAGACCAATTACCATTCTATATACCATATTTACATTTATATTAGGAATGATGGTTTCGGCGGCTATTTCATTTATAATTCTTGATATTTATGGATTTAATAATGAGTTACTAGTTTTCTTCAATCAGTACTTAAATAAAAGTGTAGTTAATAATACAGGAGCACATGGTTCTGTAAGTCTCATGAAAATGTATTTTAGAGATTTTACTAAATTTGTTTTAGTAATTTCTGTGTGCTTTTTTACTCTTATTTATTTTTTATCACATCTAATTTATAAAATCGGCAAGGCATCTACTTTTTCTATATTCTCAGGATTACTGGTATGTGGTATCATCTTTGGTTATTACCATTATGGCAATAATGCATTTTTAGTGCATTATGTAACAAGGTGGGCTGTAGGTTTTATTCTATGCATAATTGTCGCTGATATCTATATTAACGGCAGAAAGTGGTCTGGATTAGTTGTTTTATCTATTATAATAGGGTTTACTACGATTTTGCCAGCTCTGGGTTCAAATGGTGGATTGGGTAAGTCAATACATGGTATGTGGATTTCTTTGCCTTTGGCATTATTGCTTGGTTGGGAAATGCAAGCTCGGGTAAAATCAAAAGCTATTAAACAGATGTCCGAGTTTATACCAATCGTTATTGGAATGGTATTTGTATTAGGACTTGTTCTACGATTGACCTGGCAGTATAAAGAAGTTGATAACCGATTCCTTCAGACTGTATCATTTAAATTTCCATCGATGAAAGGTATTTACTCCCATGCCTCAAGAACTAAAGCACTTGATGAAGTTCTTTTTGAAATTAGTAAAAGAACCAAGCCTGGGAGTCCTGTGGTTATAGAGCCATATGCACCTCTTTTATATTATTTAAGTGGGACTGTTCCTGCTTTCAAAGCTTCATATATTAGAACATTATCTTTTGAAAAGAGAATTCTTCGTTATAAATCAACTATTTCTTCTAATAGACCAGATATAGTTGTCTTATCTCTTGTCAATCCCAAGACTGAAAATTGGCCAATTAAAAGTTCAAGTGATTCGGATTATAGGTCAAATGATGATATCTTGATTGAAATTAGAAGAGAGGTTATTAAACCTATGGGTATGAAGCTTTTGTGGACAAATAATGTTTTTGAAATTTATGGATTTCCTAAGAAGGACTAAATAATTGGATTAATGCTCCATTTTTCACCAACCTTAATAACTCAAATTTTAAAACCGCAATCCCAGCAAACTGTTAGCCAGCAATCTTTCATTGCTTAATCGCGGAACTTTGTTTTGTCCACCAAGTTTGCCCTGCGATTTCATGTATTCCTGAAATGCCCCTTTTTTAAGCGGACTTACAACCAGCGTACTCAGAATTTTTCCATCGATCAGGTCCTTGTAATAAACATTTAGCAGGCAAAGGCTTTCATCCAAACGCCGTTCGAATGCCGGCATGTTGGCCGGTGGTGTTGCAAATTCCATCAACCATTCATGGTGAGGCAAGCCATCTTCCGGATTGACCTGAGGCGCCACGGTAAATTCAGAAACCGCCACTTCGGGATGGTATTGGAGGGTTCTTTTCAGGGCTTTCTCAACTTCTTCTCCGATTACATGCTCACCAAAAGCGGAGATGAAATGTTTAATTCTTCCGCTTACCACCAGTCGGTATGGATTTTTCGAAACAAACTTTACCGTATCGCCAATGCTGTATCCCCATAATCCGGCATTGCTGTTGATGATAAGGGCATAATTTTTACCAAGCTCAACTTCACGGATGCTTAAGCGCCTTGGATTTTCTGAAAAATATTCCTCAACCGGGATAAACTCATAAAAAATACCAGAATTCAATAAGAGCAGAAGTCCCTCAGAATTTGGCAAATCCTGAAAGGCAAAAAATCCTTCAGATGCCGGAAAGAGTTCAACGCTGTCGGTTTTTCTTCCGATGGAATCAAATAGTTTTTTGCGGTAAGGTTCGAAGTTTACTCCACCATACACAAACAGCGAAAAATCAGGAAACACATCTTTGATTTCCTTGCCGGTTCGCTCCCGAATGCGGTCGAAATACATTTGTACCCACGGTGGAATGCCCGAAATCAGGCCCATGCGCTGGTTTAGGGTTTCGTCTATAATTAGTTCCAGTTTTTCTTCCCAGTCTTCAATGCAATTGGTGGGGTAAGATGGCATCTGGTTTGTGCGTAAATAGCCCGGCACATGGTGATTTGAAATGCCGGATAAACGGCCGGTTGGGATACCTCCCATTTCTTCAAGTACTGGCGAACCAGACAGGAAAATTAGTTTTTGGTCAAGAAAGGCTGCATTACCACTATGGTAAATGTAATTGAGCAAGGAATCTCTCGCCCCGTTGATGTGGTTGCTAATGGAATCGCGGCTGATGGGAATGTATTTGCTTCCGCTTGTGGTACCACTGGTTTTTGCCAGATATAATGGCTTTCCAGGCCAAAGCACATTCGGATTACCTTCTTTTACAAGGTTGAAATAATCTTTGAGCCCTTCATAATCGCGGATTGGTACCTGCTTTTGGAAATCGGCATGGTTCCGGATTTGGCCAAAACCATATTTAACTCCAAACTGCGTATTGGCGGCTTTTGATACAAGTGATTGGAAAACAGTTTCCTGCGTCTGCGCTGGATGCCGCATCCAGGTTTTTTGCCTCGATACAACCCATGATGCCAAAGGTCGAGCGAGTATTGACCGAATTCCCATGCAATTTGATTTGAAAGCCCAAACTAAGAAACAAAGCCTTCAATCTGCAAGGTGATTTTAAGCTTGAATAAAATGATTTGCTTCGGGTGAGATTCCCCTGTTGAAATCAAATAGATTTCACAGAATCTAAATTCCGGAATAAACCTCGTCTGCCAGCCAGTTTGGGAAAATCTGAATGTGCGCCTTGCTGATTTCAACCAGCAATTCTTCTCTCAATCTGTTGATGTTGAGTTTTTTTTCTGCGGAAATAAAAACCGAATTGTGGCTGCTCTTTTCTTCGAGGTGATTTTCAGAGGCAGGAACCATGTCAATCTTATTAAAAACCAAAATCGTGGGTTTTTCAGAACATTTTAAATCTGCCAAAATCTGATTCACCACTTCAATGTGGTTTTCATGGGCCGGGTGCGCTACATCTACAACATGCACAAGAACATCTGCTTCGCGGATTTCGTCCAAGGTGGATTTAAAACTCTCGATCAGGTGCGTTGGTAGTTTCCGGATAAAACCTACCGTATCTGTCAGCAGGAACGGAATATTGCCCCACACAATTTTTCGGACTGTGGCATCAACGGTGGCGAACAATTTGTTTTCTGCAAAAACATCCGACTTGGAAAGTAGGTTCATCAAGGTTGATTTCCCCACATTGGTGTAACCGACCAAAGCCACCCTAACTATTTTTTCGCGGTTTTTTCGGCGGGTAACCGATTGCTTGTCAATTTCTTTGAGTTTTTCTTTCAGGAAGGAAATTCGGTCGTTTACGATTCGGCGGTCGGTTTCGAGTTCTTTTTCTCCGGGACCCCTGTTTCCGATTCCCCCTCTTTGCTTGCTTAAGTGACTCCATAAACGGGTAAGTCTTGGCAGCATGTATTGGTATTGCGCCAGTTCCACCTGCGTTTTTGCCTGGGCTGTTTGAGCCCTCATGGAAAAAATATACAGAATTAGGAGGCTGCGATCCAGAATTTTAACCTTAAGTTCGGCCTCCAGATTTCTTACCTGAGCCGGGCTGAGGTCGTCGTCAAAAATGACGAGGTCGATTGGGTTTTCTTCAATCCAGGCTACAATTTCTTCCAGTTTTCCCTTTCCCACATAAGTGCTATGGTCCGGCCTTTCGAGCTTTTGAACGAATCTTTTCACCACCTCTGCCTTTGCAGTAGTAGATAGAAAATCAAGCTCGTCCAGATAATCCTGGGTTAGCCTTTCCGCTTGTTGCTTGGGTGCCACAGCCACCAGAATTGCTTTTTCCTGTGGCTTCGTGGTGTCGTAAAGCTTTTTCTCAATCATTGGTTGGCAAAGGTGGTCGCATTTTTTGAGGCTTAACAATGAAATTGCCAAACCATGACCTGATTTTTCTTAAATTTTAGACAAATATGATTTTTATAGAATTCGGTATGCAGCTGGGGAAAAAAAAATGACCCCGGTTTTGGGGCCATTTTTGGTTTTAATTCGTTTCCCTATTTAGGCAAGTACTTCCCTAATTTTATCAGCCGCCTCTTTTAGCAGGATGGCAGGAAAAACTTTTAGGCCTGATTCTGAGATTATTTGAGCACCCAGTTCTGCATTTGTTCCCTGAAGGCGCACAATAATCGGGATGTTGATTTCTCCGATGTTCTTATATGCTTCTACAACGCCATTGGCTACTCTGTCGCAACGAACAATACCGCCAAATACATTGATGAGGATGGCTTTTACATTTGGATCTTTCAGGATAATGCGGAAACCGGCTTCCACTGTTTTTGCGTTGGCCCCACCTCCTACATCGAGGAAGTTGGCTGGTTCTCCTCCGGAAAGTTTAATTACATCCATTGTGGCCATCGCAAGTCCGGCACCATTTACCATGCAACCCACATTTCCATCGAGTTTTACATAGTTGAGGTCAGAGGCTGCTGCCTCTACTTCCAAAGGATCTTCTTCATCGAGGTCGCGCATTGCGGCAAGTTCCGGATGCCTGTAAAGAGCATTGTCGTCCAGATTTACTTTTCCGTCAACCGCCAAGATTTTATTGTCGGATGTCTTAAGCACCGGATTGATTTCGAACATAGAAGAATCTGTGTCGAGGTAAGCGCGGTAAAGAGAATCCAAGAATTTAATCATCTCCTTGAAAGCATTGCCTTCAAGTCCTAAGGCAAAAGCAATTTTTCTTGTCTGAAAAGGCTGAAGACCAACTTTTGGATCAATCCACTCTTTGAAAATTTTCTCTGGAGTATGTTCTGCAACTTCTTCAATGTCCATTCCACCTTCTGTGCTGGCCATGATGACATTGCGGCTTGTGCCTCTGTCGAGCAGTATGCTTATGTAATATTCCTTCGTTGGGTTTTCGCCTGGATAGTAAACATCTTGTGCAACCAACACTTTACGAACCAGTTTTCCTTCTGGACCTGTCTGGTGTGTAACCAATTGCATGCCCAAAATTTTTGAAGCCAATTCTTTGGCTTCGGAAGCAGATTTGGCAAGTTTTACCCCACCTCCTTTGCCACGACCACCGGCATGAATCTGCGCTTTAATTACGCACCAGCCAGAATTATATTCTTCATTTAAGCGAATGGCTGCAGCCTCTGCTTCTTCGGGTGTATTTGCCACAATGCCCTCCTGTATGCGTACGCCGTACTTTTTGAGGAGTTCTTTGGCCTGATATTCGTGGATATTCATAGGAAATTGGATGTCTTACAGGGCGCAAAAGTATCACTTGGGCCCTGCTTTACAAAGGAATGCGTATGGAATCTTGCATTCATAAAAAAAGAAATGGCCTACATTTGTCTCAATGGCTTCCTTTCCTTCCTATTGGCGCAAACTTTTATTTCCGGGGATACTTCCGATTTTGCTGATGGCCTGCTTCAATGAAAGGAGTCCGGAAAAGCCTGCCGAAGGCACTGATTGGGTTTCACCGACAGAGATCAGCATTTTGATGGATAACCTAAGCCGAAATTTGTCAACTCTGAATTTGAATAATTACCGGCGCTGCCTGGCCAGTGAGAAATTTTCTTTTTTGGCAGATCCTACACTGGCGGCAAACAATCAGGGTCTTTTCGGTACCTGGAACTGGGACAAGGAAAATCAGTTTTTTAACAACCTCAACCGGGCGGCACAGCCGGTAAGTCAAAACAACTCTTTGGTTTTTAGCAATATTCGGAACAACAATTTTGGTCCTGATTCTGTGGAGGTAACGGCCGATTACCAGCTATCGGTTTACCACCAGGATACGGCTTTCAAGACCGTTAATTTTCGGGGCCTGGCTTCGTTTCAGATAAAACGAAACACCCAGAATGAATGGCAGATTGTAAAATGGCAGGACAATAAGACCGGCACTGGCACATGCATTACAGAATTAAAGCAGCATTTCTTCGCCCCCTGATTGTCCTTATTGGGCTGGCGCTGATGTTTTTGCTGGCATGCAATCCATTTGCGCCCAGGCTGGAGGATGTGGTGGCAGACCGGAACCAGGTGCTTGGCAACCGAAAGTCTGTGGCCGGGCTTTTTGACTGGTTTCGTTCTTCCTACGAATTGCGCGATACATTGCTTTATGGGCAGATGCTGGCACGGGATTTTCAATTTAGTTATTTCGATTTCACCAACAACAATACCCAATATTGGGACCGTGACATTGACATGCGGACGACTTATAACCTTTTTCGTTCTGCCAAATCCACAAGTCTTCAATGGCAACATTATGTGTATGCCGATACTTCTGGTTCTGACACTCTGGCATCGGTGGAGCGTTATTTTAATGTGACCATTGTGCTGGATGACCAGAGCATTTTTCGCAGCACCGGAAGTGCTCGACTTGGACTTCGCAGGAAAAACAGGGAAGATTACTGGCAGATTTTCAGCTGGTTTGACAAGTCTGATTTTTAAATGCGAAACCTCATTTTAAGCTGATTTTATTTTTGTGCTCTGCCTGCAGCCGCGATGGGAGGGCGCGAAGCGGTGTTGAAGCGCAGCGCAAACACGGAACCCCGGACAGCGCAATCCCGCCGGGCCCAGGTTTTGGTTGTTGATCCGGATTATTGACTGCCTATCCGGCGGGAGCTGCCCAATATCAATTTCTACCGGATTTACCTTAGTTTTGCCCCCACTTTTACCGAAATGAGTTTACAATGTGGAATCGTGGGCCTGCCGAATGTTGGCAAATCCACTCTGTTTAATGCCTTATCTTCTGCGAAAGCGGAAGCGGCCAATTATCCTTTTTGCACCATTGACCCCAATGTGGGAGTGGTAACCGTTCCGGATGAGCGTCTTGATGCGCTCACGGAAATCGTAAAACCAGAAAGGGTGGTGCCAACCGTGATTGAAATTGTGGACATCGCCGGTTTGGTAAAAGGTGCCAGCAAAGGGGAAGGACTTGGAAATAAATTTCTGGCCAACATCCGTGAGGTAGATGCCATCATCCATGTAATCCGCTGTTTCGACGATCCAAACATTGTGCATGTTTCGGGCGGTGTGGATCCGATTTTTGATAAGGAAATTATCGATTACGAACTCCAGCTCAAGGATTTGGAATCGATCGACAAGAAGATTCAGAAAATTGAGCGTGTTGCCAAAGCAGGTGATGCTGCTGCCAAAAAAGAACTGGAAGTGCTTCAGGGCTTCAAGGCGCACCTCGAAAGCGGGAAAAATGCACGGAATTTCTCAACCAGTGCTGAAGAGCGTGAGGCCGTTGCCGATTTGCTGCTTCTGACCGATAAACCGGTAATTTATGCAGCCAATGTAGATGAAGCTTCTGTGAACGAGGGCAATGAATTCTCTGCAAGGCTCTGGGATAATGTAAAAGGTGAAGGCGCCGAAATGATTATTGTTTCTGCCTCGATTGAAGCCCAGATTGCTGAACTTACAGATCCGGACGACAAGGCCTTGTTTTTGGAAGAATATGGGCTTCAGTATTCCGGATTGGAAAAACTCATTCAAAGTTCCTATAAAATTCTGAACCTGATTACCTACTTCACTGCGGGTGTAAAAGAAGTTCGGGCCTGGACAATTCAGCGTGGATGGAAAGCTCCAGCAGCAGCCGGCGTAATTCACTCTGATTTTGAAAAAGGATTTATTAGCGCAGAGGTGATTAAATACGCCGATTATGTGCAATACCGCTCTGAAAACGCGTGCAAAGAGGTTGGAAAACTTGGCGTGGAAGGCAAGGAATATGTTGTCCAAGATGGCGATATCATGCACTTCCGTTTCAATGTTTAAACCAAAGTTTCCCAACCGGGTTTTTACATCATGATGGAATCGAAATACAATTGGGAGGAAATAAAGGTTTACGAGGAAATCCGTTACTCCTATTTTGAAGGAATCGGAAAAATCAGCATCAATAGGCCGCACAAGCACAATGCATTTACGCCGTTAACGGTGTCGGAAATGATTGATGCCATTCAACTGGCCCGTGAGGATGAACGCATCGGGGTTATCATACTTACTGGCGAAGGTGGAAAAGCTTTTTGCAGTGGTGGAGATCAGTCTGTTCGTGGTACAGGTGGTTATATTGGTGAGGACAAAGTGCCGAGGTTAAATGTTCTGGATTTTCAGCGACTTATCCGCACAATTCCCAAGCCCGTTGTGGCAATGGTTGCAGGCTGGGCCATTGGCGGAGGCCATGTACTTCATGTGATGTGCGACTTGAGCATTGCCGCCGAAAACGCCCGTTTCGGTCAGACAGGTCCGAATGTTGGAAGTTTTGATGGTGGATTTGGTGCATCGTATCTGGCCCGAATTGTGGGACAGAAAAAGGCCCGTGAAATCTGGTATCTCTGTGATCAATATGATGCCAAAGAGGCTTTGGACATGGGTTTGGTAAACAAAGTTGTTCCGCTCGAAGAACTTGAGGAGACCACGGTTGCCTGGTGTAAGAAAATGCTTGAAAAGAGCCCATTGGCCCTGAGACTTCTAAAATCAGCCTTCAATGCTGAGCTGGATGGACAAGCTGGAATTCAGGAATTGGCAGGCAATGCAACTTTACTTTATTATATGAGCGAAGAAGCTCAGGAAGGAAAGCGTGCTTTTCTAGAAAAGCGGAAACCCGACTTTGGAAAATTCAATCGCCTACCATAGTCCATAACATAACTTATTTTTATCCTAATTCCTTATTTTTTTTCAGGAGCATTGGGGTAAGGTATTGTTTCGTATTGTATTCTTCTACATTTTGCGCCCCGCAATCGTAGATCCAAAAATTTTGCAAAACGCAATCGTTCAATCATTTAGCGGCACTCGAATGAGGGCTATTAACCTATTTATTCAAAAACAAGGATTCTTTATGCCAAAATCTGTATTCCTCACAAGCAGGAGTTTACAACGCTGTATGCTTTTGTTTCTAGGTCTGTTCTGGAGTATTTCCGGTTTTTCGACCCGCTTTTATGTAGGTATTCCCGGTTCAGATTCACCCGGCGGAGGTGGTGCTTTCAATCCATTTGAAACTTTAAGTTTCGCCATTTCTCAGGCAAGCAATGGCGATAGCATTGTGGTTTTGCCTGGCATTTATTCAGAAACCAACATTGTAATAAATAAACAAGTTAGGATTTTTGGTAATGAATCCCTTGGCAATCCGGGAATCGGAAATAAGCCGGTTTTTAGTGGCACAGCTTCAACCGCCAACAGTTCGGTTCTGATTCTTCAGGCCAACAATATTGAAATCCGCAACCTTGAAATCCGAGTTGATCAAGACAATGTTTTAAAGGGAATTTTCGCAGCAGCCGGAGGTTTTAATGGAGCCTTCATTGCTGACAACCGCATTGTATCTACCAAAACAGGCGTGAATTCAGTATTTGGATCGTATGGAATTATCCTCGGTCAGAATATATCAATTGCAGGGGCAGATTCAAGTTTGATTATCCGCAATTTGATTGAACCAGCCAGCGGTGCTGCACATTTTGGAAGGGCCATCCGACTTAATGGTGGTTTTAGCACAATTGGTGGAACCGATATCGATGATGGAAATACACTTACAGGCGATTATGGCATTCAGTATGGTAGCGCAGTTGGTGGCAGGGTGAGAATCTTAAATAATATCATAAGTGCGATTTCTGCAGGTATAGAATTCAACAATCCAACTTTTGCAGGAACCCATAGAATTGTAGGAAATGCAATCAGTCCGATTCCAGGAAATCAGGCTTTTTCGATGATTGAAATTAAGAACCATAATAAAGTGGGTTCTGTCCTTGAAATTGATGGGAACAATTTAAACGAGTACATGAACTTCGGAATTTTCTCTTCCAAGTCTGCCAATGTATTTGTTACCAACAATATTTTCACTCCAGCCGATACGGCACGCAACTTTGTGAGCATCGCTGTGAATACGAAACAGCAAACTACAGGTATAGAAACAGCCAGTGCTTCTTCAATTAGCATTACCGGTAACAATTTTAAATCTGCTGGTGGTTTTGGTGGAACAGCCATTTCATTTCAGAACCATTATTCAGGAGCAAATCCACCATTTCAAAATGTTGTGATTGGCGGAGCCGGTGCATTGGCAAATACCTTTGGATTGTTCCTTTCGAAAGTATGCGAATTGGATGCCCGTTCTGGAGCTTCCAATACCTTGGCTCTTTGGAGTCCTGCCAATTATAAAATAACGCAGATGGTTCCGGCAGAAGGTGACTTCGATTTAAGCCAAAATAAATTTGATCTTGGAACAGGTGCAAAGCTTCCAAGCCTACTTTCTACTTCGGAGTTAATGGCGCTTGAGGATAGGGTTCAGCATCAGGTAGATTTTGATTCCCTGGGTTTTGTAACGGTTGTTCCGAACAATGTTTATGTAACATCAGGCAGCGTGGTTTTTCCTAAAACAACCACCCCATCTCTTAACCGCGGTTTGGCCGCAGTAAATTCAGATGCTTGGACAATTACTGCCTCTCCAATTGCTTTTGCAGAAAATCTTACCATCGGCAGCAGCCTTACACTTAAGTCAGAACCTGCTGGTGAAATCGGACTTGCCTCTGTTACAATGGACGGAGCGGGAAAAACACTAAGTCTTAAAACAGATGTTTTATTGAACTCATCTCTTACCCTGAATGCAGGAAATATTGACCTTGGTTCTTCCAACCTCAGCCTTGCCAATGGTGCTACAAGCGGTAACGGATCTGCAACTTCTTATGTTGTAACAAGTGGCACCGGAAAGTTTGTTCAGAAAGGTTTGGGTGCTGCCTTCACCTTTCCGATTGGAACTACATCAGCTTTTACTCCAACTATTTTAAATAATACAGGCACCGCCGATGACATCGGTCTTCGTGTTCAGAATGATGTACTTTCAGCCGGTCTTACAGGAAGTCCTGTTGATTCTGTTGTAGGTGTAACCTGGGTAATCAATGAGGCAACTTCAGGTGGTTCTAATTTGAATGTAACCGCACAGTGGCCTGGTTCTGCCGAGAAGGCGGGCTTTAATCGTGGTGCTACATTCTTTCAGGGATTTGTTGGAAGCTGGACCACACTTTCAGGTACTGCAGTAGCCGCAACAGGAACAGGGCCATTTACCGCTTCTTACACAGGAATTGCTGGTAATTTGCTTGAGCTTCCACTTCGGATTGCAAGTGCAGATGCACCTGTTTCGGAAAGCAATATTTATTATGTATCAGCAACAGGTGGAGATGACAGCCGGAGTTCTTCGGATGCAAAAAATCCTTCAACACCTTGGTCAACCATTGCAAAAGCCCTTGCCTCTTTGGATAATGGAGATACTTTGCAAGTACTAGCTGGTACTTATTCAGAAAGCAATCTTGCTATTACGAAGGGAATAAAGATTTTTGGAAATGTAATTGGAATCGGAAGCGGAGCCGGAGCTGGTACTGGAGTTAAGCCGGTAGTAAATGGAACTGTTTCTGGAATTGATAAATCAATTTTTATTCTCAAATCTACCAACGTTGAAATTCGGAATTTTGAAATCCGTGTAGATCAGGACAGCATTCTGAAAGGAATTTTCGCAGCCGCCGGAGGATTTAATGGCGCTGTAATTGCTGACAACCGCATCTTATCCACCAAAACAGGTGTGAGTTCAGTATTTGCATCTTATGGCATTATTCTCGGTCAGAACACATCGACTGCTGGGAACGATTCCAGTTTGATCATTCGCAATGTGATTGAGCCTGCAACAGGTGCAGCCCGTTTTGGACGCGCCATTCGATTAAATGGAGGTGCCAGTACAGTTGGTGGTACCAACCCTACTGATGGAAATACACTGACAGGCGATTATGGTATCCAATTCGGAAGCCCAAGGTTTAAAGGCTCTCAGATTCTGAATAATACAATTTTTGGGATTTCTGCAGGAATTGAATTCAACAACCCAACCGTTGCTGCTACGCACAGAATTGCTGGAAATACAATCAGCCCGATTCCGGGAAGTCAGGCTTTGATGATGGTTGAAATCAAGAACCACAACAAGGTTGGTTCCATCCTTGAGATTGATGGAAACACTTTTAGCAACTACATGAACTTTGGTGTTTTCTCTTCCAAGTCTGCCAATGTTTTTGTTACCAACAATACTTTTACTCCGGCCGATACGGCGCGCAACTTTGTGAGTCTTGCTGTGAATACGAAGCAACAAACCACAGGAACAGAAACAGCAAGCGCTTCTTCTATTACAATTACCGGAAACGATTTTAAATCTGCAGGTGGTTTGGGTGGAACAGCCATATCATTCCAGAACCATTTCTCTGGTGTCAATCCACCGTTTCAAAATGTTGTGATAGGAGGTTCTGGCACTTCAATCAATAAGTTTGGACTTAACTATGCGAAGGTATTTGAACTTGATGCGCGTTCTGGTGCATCCAATACCGTGACGCTGTGGAGTCCTGCAAATTATAAAATTACCCAGATGCGTCCGGTTGAAGCTGATTTTGACATCAGTCAAAATGAATTTGATCTGGGTTCTGGTGGAAAACTACCGACATCATTAACGGCTACCGAGCTTATGTCGCTTGAGGATAAAATCCAGCATCAGGTAGATTTCGATTCACTTGGTTTTGTAACGGTTGTTCCAAACAATGCTTTCGTAACTTCAAACAGTTTCCTTTCTCCTAAAACAACAAGCCCATCATTTAATCGTGGTGTGGCGGCAGTTAATTCAGATGCATGGACAATTACGGCATCTCCGATTAATTATGCCGAAAGCGTAAGCATCGACAGCAGCCTGACCCTTAAGTCAGAGCCTGCGGGTGAAATCGGTTTAGGCTCACTTACAATGGATGGAGCAGGTAAAACTCTTAGTTTGAATACTGATGTTTTGGTTAATTCATCTCTTACCCTGAATGCAGGTAACATTGACCTTGGTTCTTCCAACCTTAGTCTTGCGAATGCTGCTACAAGCGGTAATGGATCTTCCACTTCGTATGTTGTAACAAGTGGAAGCGGAAAGCTTGTTCGGAAAGGTTTGGGTTCGTCATTTACCTACCCGATTGGAACTGCTTCAGCCTTTACTCCTACTATTTTAAATAATACAGGTACCGCCGATGACATCGGACTTCGTGTTCAGAATGATGTGCTTTCAGCCGGTCTTACAGGAAGTCCTGTTGATTCTGTTGTAGGTGTAACCTGGGTAGTAAACGAAGCAGTTACAGGTGGCTCAAATCTGGATGTAACCGCTCAGTGGCCAAGTTCTTCCGAAAAGGCAGGATTTGACAGGACCGCAACATTCTTTCAGGGATTTGTAGGAACTTGGACAACACTTTCTGGGCCTTCTGCAGTTGCAGCCTCAGGAACAGATCCATTTACTGCTGTTTATGCAGGCATTGCTGGAGATTTAGTAGATCTTCCACTTCGGATTGCAAGCAGCTCAACACCTGTAGAAACAGGTAATCTATACTACGTATCAAATGCCACTGGGGATGACAGCCGTACTCCGGCTGAAGCTAAAAATCCTACAACACCATGGCTTACTATAGGAAAGGCGGTTTCAACCGTAAATGATGGTGATTCCGTACAGGTTATGGCAGGAACATACGCCGAGAGCAATATATTGATGAACCGTTCTGTTAACCTCTTCGGAAATGTTTCAGGAGTTGGAACAGGAGTAGGTGCAGGCACAGGCACAAGGCCAGTAATAAATGGAACTACAGCAGGAACGGATTCCTCAATTTTCCTGATTCGTACTTCTAATGTATTGATTCGTAATTTCCAGATTGAAGTTGACCAGTTGAATATCAACCATGGAATTTATGGAGATAATGGTAATTACAACAACCTTCGCGTTTCAGATAGTCGGATTTTCTCAACAGGAACAGGCACTGCTCCTTGTGTTCGGTTTAACACATATGGAATGCGCTTTAAAGGCGGTTCGACCGATAGTGTTATTGTG
>Ga0114972_10001745_pt1 | contig 16261 bp, 13 predicted proteins | sample M_140807_EF_Meta_FD_87354 | JGI IMG/M metagenome (GOLD analysis project Ga0114972, IMG submission 87354) | Freshwater microbial communities from Lake Montjoie, Canada to study carbon cycling - M_140807_EF_MetaG | ecosystem: Environmental > Aquatic > Freshwater > Lake | place: Lake Montjoie... | reverse complement strand
GATTTCACAGAAAGGATATAAGCGCGTATATCGGCAAATGTTGTTTCTTCTTCCGAAAATCGACCGGGTCCGTTAAGCGGGTGCATCATGAATTGCATGATGCTCCGCACGGATCGGCTATCAGCTTCAGCTGTCGCGTACATCCATTTTTTTCGCTTAAGCAACCACCATGCTGGAACATCTTCACACATGGAGTCGTTAAGGCCGAGATTGCGCCATGTGAACGTCAAATTAAGCGAAGTATCGCGGAACCCAGAAAGGTAGACCGAAGTGGCTCCCGCTTCGTTGGTGCCCCGTGTGTTGCACATGGTGTAAGGCGGTTTCACTCGGTCTACGAAACGTCCGGATAGCTCTTCAAACAAAGCTTGTAGATCGAGTGCCGTATTTCCTAATCCAACAATGCTTTGCCCCATCAGGCTCCCGCCATGGCATGTCATGCAGTCGAGGCATACTCCAGGTGTTCCAAAGGGCATGGGAGACGGGCGGAGGCCCATGGGTAAGTTGTCGTTGGGATAAGGGGCCAGAGCCAAGCCGTACCGTTCACGGAAGCGAGCAGGAAAATCTACAGGTTTTTCGTTCAAACCCCATCGACGCCAAGCTTCATTGACAACTGTGCGCGGAAATTGGCCCGGCGCAAAAGCCCGTGTAGTAAGGCTCGTGTAACCCCGCTCCGCAGAGGGAGGTTCAGCGCTGAAGACGAGAAACATAAGGGTGCAAGCAACAGTCATTCTGGAAATCCCGTGGAACTGCTCTCGACGGCTACACTCATGTTAAGGTCGAAAGCTATTGCTGGGTTGCCATTCCAATAAGGCTGAAGGGATTGAGTTCATCATGGGAATGACCTGGACCGTTATGCACCGGGGAAAAATTGATACTGCCAGTGTGATTGCCGGGTTGCAGGATCCGTGGCAGCTCCGCCTTGTCGATGGTTTACCCGCATTTCCCAACGAGTCAGTGCCGGAGGAATTCCAAGAAATTCGATTGGCACTGAACGGGTGCATGGTGACATTAATTGCAGGGGAATCAGGATTGAAGCTTGTCACGTGGTCATCAATCGACCCTATGTTTAAGCAAGCCGTAGATCGTCTGGCGGAAGGTTTGGCCTCTGCTGGCGATGGTTCTGTGGCTGCACCTTCTGAATGATCGAACTAAGGTTGCGCTGCTTGAGATTTACCCGCAATGATCAGGCGCAGGTAAAGTGTTGTCTGCTTCTGTTCTGCTACAGCTGGTATTTCCAATGAAACAGCCCAGCAATTAGCTTCCAGTTTTTGTATTCCACGACCGTTATTTTTGCGGCCTTCCAGAACTGGCAACACTGCGGGATGTTTTGAGGTCACAGACATTGACTGCTTGAAAAGCACATCTTGTGACGGAACTGTACCGGGTTCAGTTCCCATGGGAACCAGCAACGCAAAGTGTCTGCTCGGCGCAGTGTCTGCGTGGTCATCGGTGACTGGTTGCAAGGCGTAGCGCAGGGCATAGCTACCTGCCGGAACGGTCTGGTTACGAAAATCAGTCCACGCCTTGTCGAATGTAATGCACCCCAAAAGGCTGCCGATCGTCAAGCACTCAGGTGTTAGGCCATTGGCCAATTGTTCATTTTCTGCAGTAACCCTAAGAGATCGAACGGGATGGAGCACAATACGTTGTTTGCCACTAGTACTGATGGTAATTCCATCAGGCATCAGTGCGTCGCGCCATTGTTTAGAGATTTCAGCGGATAAAGGCTCAGAATCCTTCAGGACCATCGGGTCCATGAAGTGGATGCACAGAAGTGTGGCAAGAAACGCAATCATGTTTCTGGTTCCAAATTCGCGGGTTTGCGGGCCCAGCGTAATTTGGCGGATCGACTTCTGGGATTTCCCTTTTTTTCGTAGTCCGTTGGAACCATTGGTTCTTCAGAAATGGCGTCGTACTGGCCGGTACGCAATCCATCTTTGAATGCTTGCTTGATCAGTCGATCTTCACCGGAGTGAAAGCTGATGATGCATGCTGTGCCTCCCGGTGCCAGTACGTCTGGCATGGTGCGCAGCAGGTGCTTCAAGTTCGAAATTTCCCGGTTAACCAATAATCGCAGTGTTTGGAATAAGCGCGCTGCTGGATGGGTAACCCAAGCTTGCCCCTGCCTCAGACGCCATGATGTGCCGGGCGGGGCCAGCGCTTCCTCGCAAAAATTAGCAAGTTGCGTTGTTGAAAAGAATGGAGTCGTTTGGCGAGCAGCCACGATTGCGCGCGCCAGATGCCGTGCGCGCGGTTCATCGGCAAGTTCAATCATCGATTCTGCCAAAGTGTTTTCATCAATTTTCGCAAGGATCTCACGTGCTGTTTCGCCACGGGAGCGGTCCATTCGCATGTCGAGCGGGCCGTCACGCCTGTAAGAAAAACCACGGTCTGCATCGTCGATTTGCATGCTAGAGACGCCAAGATCGGCCAACAAACCATCGATACCCAACAAGCCGTGTTCACCCAATACCTGTGGGAGGCCAGCAAAATTGCCTTGGCTGGAAATGAGCTTCGTTCCCGTCGCAGGTAACTCTTCAAGAGTGCGTGCCAGTTCGCTGCCGTCCAGGTCCATAACAATCATTGTTCCGGTACCGGCCATGCGGTCGATGATGGCGCGGGTATGTCCGCCATGGCCTAACGTGACATCTGCAATCACTTTGCCTGCTGCTGGTTGGAGGTGGTCGAGAACTTCGCGCAGAAGCACAGGTACGTGCGCGCCTTTTGGAGTAGAACGCCCATCCCGAGACTGGTTCCTGAATCGATTGGCCATAAAACTAACTGCCCACGAGAATCAAAGATGAGTTTACCAACACCGCGTGCCGTGTTCTTCGATCTAGATGGTACCCTGATCGATAGCTACGACGCTATTACGTCCAGTGTAAATCATGTCCGCCGAAACCGGTCGCTGGAGCCACTGACAGTTGATGAAGTTCGTTCAAAAGTTGGGCATGGGGTTGAAAAATTGCTTCGGTCAACCGTGCCGGGAACCGACTTAGCAAGCGATATTCCGCTTTACAAGGAACATCATCAAGTTGCTTGCGTTCAGTATACCCGGTTGCTGCCCGGAGCCGTTGAATTGTTGGATTTATTGGCCAAGCATGGCATTGGTGTGGGTATTTGCAGCAATAAACCCAAAGGGTTTACCCGCCTGATATTGCAGGCCTTGGAAATAGAAGGGCGGTTTGGCACCGTATGTGGCCCAGAAGATGCCACTCATCCCAAGCCCCATCCCGGAATGTTGCTGGAAGCAGGTCGCCGACTGAATGTATCCCTTGCCAGTTCACTTTATGTTGGAGACATGTTGGTAGATATACAGGCGGGTAGGGCTGCCGGGTGTCCGATTTGGGTTGTGGCAACTGGATCTGATACTCGCGAATCCTTGGCATTGGGCCAACCAGATGGCTTGTTTACAGACCTTTGGGAACTTGCCAGCGCATTGGATCTGAGAGAAGCGAAATGATGTCCAAAGACATTTTGCTCGTGATCTAGCACCCCGGGAGTGGACCACACATGCCGCGACTGATCGTGACCCGCGGTGCCGACGAAGGCAAGCAATATAACCTGAATGTCCCATTGGTTTTGATCGGGCGCGATCCTGCTGCCCGAGTCCGTCTGCTGGATACGGAAATATCTCGGCGCCATGCGGAACTAGTGGAAACGTCAGACGGCTACAGGTTGCGAGACCTTGGCAGTGCCAATGGAACGTTTGTCAATGGCCGCTCGGTTCAAGATGTTCTCCTGCGCTCTGGCGATCGAGTGCAAGTGGGCCAAACAGTATTGGTTATTGTTGCTGAAGGAAGCCGTAAATCGGGCGCATCTAGTCTGGCTGAGAAAATCAATCTGGTAACTGGGCAGGTTCAAGGATCCTTGGGTGGAACAGTAGTCAGTCGCCTTGGTGAAACTGAAGGCGACAAACTGCTGACTCGAGGGGGGCAGGGTGAAGGCGAATGGCTGCGGCGCGCTCTGGCTAACCTCGGAGTCATGTACGAAACTGCGACAGCTATCAGCAACATCTACGAGTTGGACAAGTTGCTGGCACGGTTGCTAGAACTGGTTTTTCGCAGTATTGATGCGGATCGGGGCTGTATTCTTCTCGACGAACGCGAGGTTGCCGGGGATCCCGACCCAACGGCTTTTACCCCTCGAGCGGTTTACTGGCGAGGTGGATTACATGGAGCACCTCCCCCGGGAATTGAAGCAATTCATGTCAGCCGCACACTGATCGAGCATGTATTAAGGCGTAAGGAAGGCGTTTTGGTTTCTGATGCCAAGGCCGATGAACGATTCCAAACCGCTCCTAGCATTGTTCGGTCCCGTGTACGTGAGATTCTGTGCGTGCCATTGCGCGGCCGTGATCAAACCGTTGGATTGCTTTACCTCGATACAACGCGCGAATCCTCGGCAATGGAACTCTTGAGACCAGCTCAGGATTCTCCATCCTTTCAGGAAGATCATCTCAAACTAGCGATGGCCATGGCGCATCTCGCAGGGTTGGCAGTAGAAGAAAATCGGCATTACCAAGCACTGATTCAGGCGGAGCGCTTGGCCGCGGTGGGAACAGCGATGGCATCGCTATCGCACCATATCAAGAACATACTTCAGGGGCTTCAAAGCGGTTCGGACATCGTCAAAATGGCAGCGGAAGACGAGTCATGGGACACGCTTAAACAGGGGTGGCGCATTGTAGAACGGAATCAAAAACGAATCTATGACCTTGTGCTGGATATGCTCAGCTACTCAAAGGAACGGGAACCATCGTTGGAATTGTGCGACCTAGGAAGCGTGGCGCAAGAAGCCTTCCAATTTATGAGCCAAAAAGCAAAAGACCTTGGTGTTGCTATGTCTTTTGAAATTGGTGAAAACCATGGAATGATCATGGCGGATCCGGAAGCCGTTCACCGGATCATTCTCAACTTATTAGGGAACGCCCTTGATGCGGTGGAACCAGAAAGTGGAATCGTAAAGTTAACAGTGCCGGCAGGAACGGATACCGAGAAAATTGAATTGACAGTGGAAGATAACGGTCCTGGGGTTCCCCGGGAAAAAATGGAAGAAATATTCAAGCCGTTTGTCAGTAGCAAGGGTAATCGCGGCACAGGGTTAGGCCTGCCAGTTAGTCGAAAACTTGCTCGTGAACATGGCGGTGATCTCACACTCGAAACAGGGCCGGAAGGGCAAACCAGATTTCGGCTGGTGATACCCAGAACAGGGCAGGATCGTTCGGAAGTTACGATGGCGCCGTGAAAGTGCAAGAAATCACATCGAGCCAATGAATGGATGGGTGGCTTGGGTGATTTGGGAGAAGGTTTCCGACATTGTCTTTTCTTTAGCCTCCACACCCTCGCTTGTTACCGAACGGTTCTTCCAAGTAAACTGATTGCATGCCTCTCCGGCACTGTTATCTGGAGAGTGTGAGGGAACATTGGATCCTTTGATCATGACTAATCCTTCCGCTGCAAGCGCGGCCAATCTTCCATTGATCGAGGACATGTACGACCGCTGGAGGAATGATCCCCAGTCGGTTGACCCCTCGTGGACATATTTCTTCGATGGATTTCAAGCGGGACTGGATCGTTCCGGCACTGGTCCAGTCACTAAAGACGGTTCAGACCATATCGGAATATCCCGACTGATCCGGCGATACCGCGATTTGGGCCATTTGGTGGCACATCTTGATCCATTGGCGCCGCCCCAATCCGATCATCCCCTTCTTGATCCAGTACAGTTTGGATTTACTCAGTCTGACTTGGATCGCTCTTTCGACTGTTCTGAATTTTATGGCATGGCTCGGGCAACATTGCGCGAACTACTTTCCGCACTTCGTGAAACGTATTGCCGCACCATTGGCGCGGAATATATGCATGTGCAAGATCCCGTAACGCGCCAGTGGCTGGCCGGAAAGATGGAAAACTGCCGTAGCCGCTCCAATCTGACACAGTCTGATCAGGCCCGCACCTTGGAAGCCCTACTGCGCGCTGAACAGTTCGAAAACTTTCTGCAAGTTAAATTCACCGGGCAAAAACGTTTTTCCCTTGAAGGTGGTGAATCACTGATTCCCCTTCTGGATATCATGGCAGATGTTTGCCCATCATTAGGGGCAGATGAAATCGTTCTAGGAATGGCCCACCGTGGTCGATTGAACGTGCTCGTTAATTTCATGGGAAAACCGGTAGACGAAGTTTTTGCTGAATTTGAAGAAAACTTTGAAAGCTCGTCGATGGATGGCGATGGCGACGTGAAGTACCATCTGGGGTATTCTGGTGACCGGAAAACGTCCGATGGCGGCAAAGTTCACCTCTCATTGACACCTAATCCAAGCCACCTTGAAGCTGTCAATCCGGTGGTAGAGGGCCGTGTCAGGGCTAAACAGTATCGCAAAACAGATACAGAACGTTCGCGGGTCATCCCGTTGCTAATTCATGGCGATGCGGCTTTTGCAGGTCAGGGGATCGTTGCAGAGTCTTTGAACTTGTCAAATTTGCAGGGGTATACCACCGGTGGCACCATTCATGTGGTGATCAACAACCAGATCGGCTTCACAACCATTCCAGCCGATGCGCGCAGTACCTACCATTGCACGGATGTTGCAAAAATCATTCAGGCACCGATTTTTCATGTGAACGGGGACGATCCAGAAGCCGTGGTTTATCTGGCACGACTTGCTGTTGAATACCGCCAGCAGTTCAAGCGAGACGTTGTCATCGACATCGTCTGTTACCGCAAACACGGCCATAATGAAGGGGACGAGCCTGCTTTCACGCAGCCTTTGATGTATTCGTTGATTCGCTCGCGTCAATCAACACCGGTACGATATGCCAAGCATCTTGAAACACACGGAATTGTCAGCGCTGAAGAAAGATCGCGCATGTCGGGTGAAATCGACAAACACCTTGAATCTTCATTGACACGAGAACGCGCCGGTATTGTCAACTACAAGGGCATGCGTGGATTTGAAGGAACATGGAAAGGTCTGAAAGGCGTTTTTTCCCACGCACCAGCACCAACTCAGGTTGCGGAGGCTACTGTTCGCGACGTGGCGATGCGCTTGGGAACCATCCCGAATGAGTTCAATGCGCATCCGAAGGTACGCGAGATCCTTTCCCGCCGCTCTGGATCTGTAAAAGACAATCAGCCACTCGACTGGGGTACTGCGGAAGCCATGGCTATGGGCACCCTTCTCAATGAAGGGATCAGTGTCAGAATCACTGGTCAGGATGTTCGAAGGGGAACATTCAGCCACCGTCATGCTGTTCTTTTTGATACCAAGACGAATGAGCGTTATAGCCCACTGTCGGCCATTTGCCCGCCTGGTACAGGCTTCGAAATCTATGACAGTTTGTTGTCCGAAGCCGCAGTTCTGGGTTTTGAATTTGGATATTCGCTCGATGCGCCAGACTGGCTTGTCATTTGGGAAGCCCAGTTTGGAGACTTTGTCAATGGCGCACAGACAATCATCGATCAATTTATCTCGGCTAGTGAATCAAAATGGCGTCGTGATAGCGGGTTGGTGATGCTTCTGCCGCACGGATACGAGGGGCAAGGGCCGGAACATTCAAGTGCGCGACTGGAAAGATTTTTGCAGCTTTGCGCTGAAGACAACATGCAGGTCGCGAGCCCAACAACACCCTCGCAGATCTATCATATCCTCAGGCGTCAGATGAAACGCAATTTCCGCAAACCGCTGATTATCATGTCGCCCAAGAGTTTATTGCGTCATAAAGCTGCTGTTTCCACCGTGGCGCAATTGGTTGAAGGTAGTTTTCAGGAAATCATTGATGACGCTTCCGCAGAACCGTCCAAGGTTAAGCGGGTTGTCCTCTGCTGCGGAAAAGTTTACTACGATCTCAATGAAGAACGTGAAAAACAAAAGTTGGTGGATGTGGCAATTGTTCGCGTGGAACAATTGTACCCACTCCACATGGATCGACTTGAAAGTGTGATCAAGCGATACAAGAAAAGCCAGCAGTTGATTTGGGCTCAGGAAGAATCCCAGAACATGGGTGCATGGTTCTTTATGGAGCCTCGTTTACGCGCATCCGGATTCAATCCTGTTTTTGTTGGTCGTGACGCTAGTGCCAGCCCTGCTACCGGGGTTAAAAAAGTCCACGAGCGTGAACAAAAAGAACTTGTTTATCAGGCATTGTGTGGCAATGGCATGCATGTAGTGGGCCCGATTGGCAAACTCGCAGGTGCAGCCGATTCTGCCGCGACTCCGCGCGACAAGGTTTCAGCACGCGTTTGATAGCAGTTACTTTACTTTTTATGAAGAAAGGGGGAATGGATCGGGAGGTGTGTTCAGGCAAATGGATGTTGCTTGCTGCTCCCGCTCGTTATCACCATGACTATTGAAATCAAAGTTCCATCTGTTGGCGAATCGGTTACCGAAGGTGTGCTTTCGCGATGGATTTGCAAGTCTGGACAGGGAATCAAAGCCGGCGATCCTGTTTTCGAACTGGAAACAGACAAGGCTTCTCAAGAGATTCCCAGCCCTGCTGAAGGTATTCTTGAAATTGTTGTTCCTGAAGGTGAAAAAGTACTCGTAGGTGCTGTTGTTGGGCGTATTGCCCCGGGCAAGATTTCGTCTGTAGTTCCTGCCGCATCAGCTTCTGCTCCAGTAGTATCGGCCCAGCCAGTTCTATCGACTGCCTCTCCTGCTGCCAGACAAATTGCCGCAGAACAGGGTATTGATACATCGAAAATCGCAGGCTCTGGTCGGGATGGACGTGTCATCAAGGAAGATGTGCAGGCCGCTGTATCCAGCCAAAAGGCTGTACCGGCTTCCACGGCTTCGACTGCCCCTGCAAACGTTGTCGTACGATCTTCTGGTGTGCGGAGCGAGAATCGTACACGCATGTCGACCTTGCGTCAGCGCATTGCGGAAAGACTTGTTTCTGCCCAGCACAATGCTGCAATCCTTACAACTTTCAACGAAGCGGACATGTCAGCCATCATGGCGCTTCGGGCAAAATACAAAGATTCATTCCAGAAAAAGTACGGTGTTGGTCTTGGGTTCATGGGATTTTTTGTCAAGGCGGTTGTTGAAGCTGCGCGTGCATTTCCAACTGTTAACGCTCGGATTGATGGTACAGATGTCATCACACCAGACTATTTGGATGTAGGTGTTGCCGTCAGTACCGGAAAGGGCCTCATGGTCCCTGTTCTACGCGACGCTGATAAGCTGTCATTCGCTCAAATTGAAAAGGGTATAGTCGATCTCGCCGTGAAGGCTCGTGACGGAAAGATATCGGTTGCAGATCTTCAAGGTGGGACATTTACCATCACCAATGGTGGTGTATTTGGCTCGTTGTTATCAACCCCTATCATTAACCCACCGCAGAGTGGGATTCTGGGCATGCACACGATCCAGAAGCGCCCGGTCGCCGTGGATGATCAAGTGGTCATCAGACCCATGATGTACCTTGCCCTCTCCTATGACCACCGCATTATTGACGGTCGTGAGGCTGTTGGATTTTTGGTAAGAGTCAAGGAATGCGTTGAAAATCCTGAGCGTTTAATGCTTGAGATTTGATTCGTGTTGGTGCAATTTTAGAGAGGTGTGAAGTGGCTTCTTACGATCTCGTTGTTATTGGTGGTGGCCCGGGTGGATATGTGGCTGCCATCCGTGCCGCTCAATTGGGAATGAGCGTTGCTTGTGTTGAAAAGCGTGCCACTCTTGGCGGAACGTGCCTCAACGTTGGATGTATCCCAAGCAAGGCACTGCTGGATTCGAGCGAACTGTTCAGCGTGATTGGCCATCAGGCCGCCAAACATGGAATTAAAGTTCCAGCGCCACAACTGGATTTGGCATCCATGCTTGGGCGTAAGGATAAAGTTGTGAAGGAACTCACTTCAGGAGTTGCCTTCCTTCTTAAAAAGAACAAAATTGACGTTTTGCATGGTGCTGGAAAAGTTTCCGGCTCTGGGCAAGTGGCTGTTGATCTTGCTTCTGGCGGAACATCGAATCTGACGTGTAAGCACATTCTGTTGGCTACTGGTAGTGAACCGATCAATTTGCCATTCTTGCCATTTGATGGGAAAACAATTGTCAGCAGCACAGAGGCACTCACTTTTGACAAGGTTCCTGATCACTTGATACTTGTCGGAGCGGGGTATATCGGCCTTGAATTAGGATCTGTATGGAAAAGACTTGGTTCCCGCGTGACCGTGGTTGAGTATCTACCACGTATCCTTGCCATCGCTGACGCCGAGATGGCCACCCTTCTTCACAAATCGCTTGAAAAACAAGGAATGGTTTTTCAGCTTGGGACAAAAGTAACCGGAGCAACTCCTGAGAAGAACGGTGTTACTCTTCGCTGTGAAGCTGATGGAAAACCTGTGAACATCAAGGGAGACAAAGTGCTTGTCTGTGTTGGCAGAAAGGCTTACACACAGGGATTGGGCCTAGAGTCTGTGGGGCTAGTGCCAGATTCCCGTACAGGCCAGTTGGCAGTTGACGCCAATTACCAAACGCAGGTGGCAGGGATTTATGCCGTAGGCGATTTAATTGCTGGGCCGATGCTGGCGCACAAAGCTGAAGACGAGGGCGTAGCTTTTGCAGAACGATTGGCGGGCCAGAAAACTCATGTTGATCATGCTACCATCCCAAGTGTGATTTACACGTGGCCGGAATTGTCCAGTGTCGGACGCCATGAAGAGGAACTCAAGGCGGCTGGAATCGCTTATAAGACTGGTAAATATGCATTCAAGGCAAATGCCCGAGCCAAGTGCATGGATGAGGAAGATGGGCTCGTGAAAATTCTGGCGGATGCCAGTACCGATCGGGTACTGGGCGTTCACATATTTGGTCCTCGCGCGTCCGATCTGATTGCTGAGGCTGTGACCATTATGGAGTTCCGTGGCTCAAGCGAAGACATCATTCGAATCTGCCACGCGCATCCCACACTTTCTGAGGTAACTCGGGAAGCTGCAATGGCGGTACACAAGCGCGCCATCCACGCCTAGCCCTACAACCTGCGCATCTGTTTCGCGTGGCCGCGTTTCGGGTGTTGCGCACCAGATTTCTTCAAGAGTGGGCGTGTGCGCGACGGGGTGTTTGCCAGAAAATAGTTGAGTCATGGCGACTCACCTCATTAGCTTCCTGATACTCGGCCTGACAGGGAACCAACTCCCTGTCCCATCCCCTCTGTTTTCTGATTCGGAATCTATTCCTTCTGCAGTTTCAGGTTCGCGCGACCTATACCAAACCGTGATTGCGCGGCGAGCGCTTGCCCAACAACCTGATATGGCATTGTTGAATCTGATCGTTCGCGTTCGAGGCAACAGGCTCACCGTTTCTGGTACTGTTCCAAATGATGTAATGGCAAAGCGTGTTGTCCAAACGCTGGAAACCCTCAGAGGTATCAGCGATGTCAGGAGTAATCTTGTTGTAGATTCTAAGGGGATTTTGCCAACCGCTAGGTTGGACCCGATTCAAGCGACACAGCCATTAGCCGTTGAAGTGCGACGAAATCATGTTCCGATCGATAATTTTCAGGAACAACCATCGAAAATATCGAACCCTCAATCAAATCAACGAACTGCTGGCACTGTGAGCCGTGTTTTAACGTTGCCACAGGTAGATATTGAACCCCTTGGCTCCCTTCCAAATCATCCTCAGAAAGAGGTTGGTTTGTTGGTCGCAGAGTTGATTCAAATGGAACCGCGTTTTGGCACGATCAAGTATGCGGTGGTGAATGGAATTCTGCGAATAGATGGTGATGTTGATAGGCAACTTGGAATGGAATTCGCCAAGCGGGTCGCGAAAATTCCGGGTGTTCAGCGTGTTCAGATTTCTGGTGAATAGTCGTTGTTTGCTCATTCATTTGCTAAGCTACCAACCTGTAAGTAAGTCCTAATAGTCAGATGGTTGCCCCAGAGTGAATTCCCTCTGTGTACTGTTCCTGTTGCCTTTCCAATTGGCCGGCCATGCTACTTTGATTGTGGTGTGTCACAATTGGTGGTATGGCAGGCTTATAGGCCGTCGATTGACGGATGCTGTTCAGCTTATTCATCTTGCGTTATTAGTCTTGATGCCGTTTTTATTTGTTCCGATTTTATGGGACCAATATCCGTTCGTGCAGTTGATCGGACAATATTACAGTTACCTATCGCTGGCAGGCTTTGGCCTACTTATTATCGTAACAATTGTCCGTTATTTAAGAATCGTGCCTAGCGAAGTTGTTTGCCTTGGTTGGGAGCATCTCAATCCACAATCGTACCTTGGCCATTCTGGATCAGGTCCAGGATGGCGAGGGCGTTTGGCAATGATTCCTGGCAACGATGTTCTGCATCCTGTCCTGAGGCGGTATGAGTTGAACCTTGGTTCACTTGATCCCCTCTTGAACGGACTCAAAATCCTTCATATTTCTGATTTCCATTTTGGGAAAACACCAACGAGGGAATGGTATCAGGCTGTTATGCGGATGTGTGGATTGGAATCACCAGACCTCGTTCTTTTTACGGGCGATTTGGTAGATGGATTGGCACAACACGATTGGATTCCGTCAACCTTGGGTCACCTTTCAGCATCTTCCACTTCTGTTGGAATTCTGGGTAACCACGACACATGGTACGAGCCCAAGATGATAGAACGCCGTCTCAGAAACATTGGGTTTCAGATGGTTGGTGGTTCAGTTCTTCAAATTCAACTGCGCGGTAAGCCTATTTGTGTCATGGGAAATGAGCTCCCTTGGCGTGGGTCTCCACCCGTGGTACCGGAAGAATTCAAAAACCAATTCCTCATTGCCTTGTGCCATTCTCCTGATGAAGCCATCTGGGCTGCTCAGAATGGAGCTCAATTAATTTTTTCTGGCCATGTTCATGGCGGGCAAATCCGCATCCCGCTAATTGGACCTGTCATCATGCCTAGCCGGTATGGACGAAGGTTTGATTCAGGATGGTTCCGAATAGGAAAATCACTTCTGCACGTTAGTTGCGGGCTAGGCGGATCGCAGCCTGTTCGCTGGTGCTGTCCCCCAGAAGTGACAATGATTACCTTGAAGGGTTCTGGCCATGACCAGTCATGTTGACAGTGGACCCGGTTCTATCTCTGCTGAAGAATATATTTCCTATTTGAAGCTTCAACCGTTGGATCGTGAAGGAGGGTGGTATCGAGAGACTTGGCGTTCAAATGAAACCATCCAACTATCAAGTCATAATGGTCTCCGAAGCGTTGCCACTACAATCTATTACCTTTTGAACATTGGACAGCATTCCCGTTTGCATTATCTGCCTGGACCAGAAATATATTGTCATCATGCTGGCGCTCCTTTATCGATCCTTTTGTTGGGCGAATCTGATTACCCAGACGGCCGTGAAGTTGTCTTGGGTAGGAATGTCGTTCAGGGTGAAGTTCCACAACTGCTTATCAACGGTGGGGTTATTCAAGCAGCAAACCCTATGGGAGTCCCAGGTTGGTCCCTTGTCAGTACGTACATGTCACCCGGATTTGAATTTGAAGACTACAAGGAACCGGATCTTGATGCCTTGATGTCACGGTATCCAAATCATCAATCTCGAATCCTGAGGCACAAGTAAGGATTTCGCCTTTATTCACCCTAGACAGAATGTCTAGCATCGTGCTAACTGCAAGCAGGATGCAAGCCAATGGTTGTGAATCGAAAACTTATAGTCGTTGCTGATGACCTTGGTATTGGTTTTGAAACTGACAGGGGAATCATTGAACTTGCATGCAAAGGTGTTGTAAGTGCAACGGTGCTGCTCGTGAATTCACCAATGGCCCGACAGGCTGTTGCGGCATGGTTAAGAGCAGGAAAACCATGTGATCTAGGCTGGCATCCCTGCCTTACGCTGGACAAGCCCATTCTTGCGCCAGAACAGGTTCCTTCATTGGTAGATAGTAATGGGAATTTTTGGAAATTGAACACGTTTTTGACGAGATGGATGTTTGGGCTGATCAGTCAGGTAGATGTTTATCAAGAATGGTGTGCTCAGTTGACTGCTTTTCGGGAGATGACAGGGGTAAATCCAGTTCTTGTCAATACGCACCAGCATGTTGGAATATTGGCACCCTTTGCAAATATTCTTGTTCAAATTCTTGAATCCCTTCCTGTAAAACCATGGGTGCGACGTGTTGTTGAATCGCAAAAGACAATCAACATGATTTCTGGTGCCCGACTGAAACGTTGGTTTTTGTGCAGTTACGGGAAAGTCCAAGCAAAAGCTCTTGATTACAATAAGTTTCCAGGTGCGAAAACGATGATCGGACTAACAGACCCATATTGTCTTAAAAATGTCCGTTTTTTTGATGAATGCTTACAATCAGGGTGCGGAGATATTGTTGAATTAATGTGCCATCCAGGTTATGTGGACACATCATTGATAGGGCGCGATGTAACCGATTATGGTGATGGATTAACCAGAAGGCAATGGGAACTGGGCATCCTCGGCAATCCACAATTTTTAAATGATGCTGCGGCATGTAATTACCAAATAGTACGCCCTTCGAGTTGCATGGGGAGCGGGAGATTGGCATGCTGATATGCCATAAGCAAGAATCGCATATCATTAAAAAAAACAGTCGTTTGTGGTGGATACTGCCAGTGGTGTTTGGTTTGCTTGTAATGGCAACAGCCATTCGCGCTTTGATTCAGCCCCGCAAGCATTCTGTATTTTCGTGTTATTATATGGCTGGATTGCACTGGGGAGAGCGTCAATCTCTTTACGACCGGTCGGACATGGTCGGTGGAATTGATGTTTACAGGTACCACCCTGTATTTGCCGCATTGATGGTTCCGTATAGTTTTCTTCCTGAAAATATTGCTGGGATGGTTTGGCGTATTTTTGGCGGCATGTGCCTAGGATACGTCATGGTTCAGGCATTACGGGCTGAATCTGGCAACATTCCTTCAGGTTTGTTGGCATTGGCCGGAATTCCTTGGATTCTTTGTTCCTTGACCAGCTTAAACAATGGACAATTGAATGTTGAATTGGTTTCCGCTACTGCAGGCGCTACTTTATTGGCAGTTCGGAAGCATTCAGTAGGATGTGGTGTTCTTCTTGGTATTGCGGTGATTCTGAAAATATTTCCAGTAGCTTATTTGGGCCTGTTTGCTTTGGTGATGCCGTGGCGCATGTTGGTTGTGGCATTCGTTGTGATTGGTGGAATGTTTATTGTTCCATTTGTTGCTGCGCCTACTAGTTATGTAATTCAAGAATATCAATCATGGATGTCATTTTTGGGTGTGGATGATAGGTCGAATTATTCATTGAAAGATGGTTATCGAGATTTATGGATGTTGTGGCGCCTTTCTGGCCTACCAACGCATCGGCCAACTTACCAAGTAATTCAAGTACTCGGTGGTCTGATGCTTTGCATTCCTATTCTATGGGCACAAAATAAATTGGATCATCGCTCGTTGTGCCGGATGATTTTCGGTTTGTCTACTGGTTGGATTTTACTGCTAGGGCCTTCCTCTGAATCAAGCACTTACATTTTACTTGGACCATGGTTGTTTTGGACGGTCATCGAATCATACAAGAATCCACGTGGATTTCAGGATTATTGCTTATTGGGTTCCATAGGTTGTCTTGTTTTAAGCGCAACTGGTGGGTTATTTAAGGCTACTGCAGATTGGCACGCAATGGGCTGGCACCCATTATCAGCACTTTTCCTCATGGTATGGGAATTCGTTGGTTTAATGCGTTTCAAATCGGTTTCTGAATCGAGTTGATTGCTTGATATGGGAGGCTGAGATAATGAGTTCAACAGCCTCTCTGGCTTTAGAAGGTGCCAAGCCTTTAGTTTCAATTGTTTGTCCTGCCTTCAATGAAGAAGCTGTGCTTCCACTTTTTCATGCTGTTCTTACCAATACATTAGAAATGACATTAGCGCCGAGTAGCTGGGAGATCATTTACGTTGATGATGGCTCTACAGATCAGACATGGGAAATCATGGTTCAGCTCATTCGGAATGTTCCAGGTGCCAAGGCTATCCGACTTGCTCGAAATGTGGGCCAGCAACATGCTATGACTGCAGGAATTGAGCATGCCATGGGAGATGCTGTTGTCACCATGGATACAGATCTGCAGCATCCGCCAGAATTAATTTTTGATCTTGTAAATGTTTGGAAAGAAGGGGCAAGCGTTGTTCAAACAGTACGCATGGAGGACCCCAATCTTTCATATTTTAAACGAATAACTTCTAGAATGTTTGGAAATGTCATGGGATGGTTAAGTGGTTTGGATGTTCGCCCAGGGGCTGCAGATTTTCGCTTACTGTATCGTGCTGCTGTTAATT
>Ga0114972_10001743_pt1 | contig 16268 bp, 15 predicted proteins | sample M_140807_EF_Meta_FD_87354 | JGI IMG/M metagenome (GOLD analysis project Ga0114972, IMG submission 87354) | Freshwater microbial communities from Lake Montjoie, Canada to study carbon cycling - M_140807_EF_MetaG | ecosystem: Environmental > Aquatic > Freshwater > Lake | place: Lake Montjoie... | reverse complement strand
GTTTTAGCCTCCTCTAATAAGGCCTGCACTACACGCTCCATACGCATAAAACGAGATCCCTTTACCAAAATATCTAAATGCATGTGCTTGCTCAACTCTTGATCTACTAGTGCTGCATTGAGCTCTTCAAGTAGGTGATCTAATGTTGCGAAATGAGTAGCGCTACTGGTAAGCAAAAAGTTCTCTGACTCATTAAACCCTTGCACCGCAAATTTGCACTGCTCTCCGAGTGCAAATAACCTACTGACACCCTGCTCAGCAGCGTAGGCGCCGACTTCCTCATGGAAGGCAGGGCCTTGATCGCCCACCTCACCCATATCGCCCAATACCAACCACGAAGTATTTCCAGACTGTTTAAGTGCATCAATAGCAGCTCTTACAGAATCGGGGTTGGCGTTATAACTGTCGTCAATCAGAGTGCGGCCTACATTTAAAGGTTTTGATTGCATGCGTCCATTTACTGGGACAAAAGATTCCAGACCCACTTGAATTTGCTCCAAACTTAAACCGGCACCTAAAGCAACTGCACTAGCGGCTAGGGCATTACTAACATTGTGGTTTCCTAAAGTGTTGAGCTGGACTTCAATTTTGCCGAGTTCAGTTGCAATTTCAATTTTTCCGCTAGCCAATACCTTGCCGGTAACAGAGGCCGTAGCTGACGCAGCCTTAGTAGATAAAGCAAAATCAATTACCTTGCGCCCTGCAGCAGCTTGATACCAAACATCAGAAAATTCAGAATCTGCCGGAAATACTGCGACACCATTCGCAGGGAGTGCGCTCAAGGCAGCTGCATGCTCTTTCGCAACAGCTTCCACAGTCGCCATAAATTCTTGATGCTCACGTTGAGCGTTATTAATTAGGGCAATATTGGCTTGAGCAATGACCGCTAACTCTGCCGTTTCACCAGGATGATTCATACCTAACTCAATCACTGCTAGGCGATCAGTCGGTCGCATGCGCAGTAAAGTTAAAGGCAGTCCAATATCGTTATTGAAGTTGCCCTTGGTCACTAAGGTACATTCCTCACCGGCAGCTACCTTGAAGATAGAGGCAATCATCTCTTTTACAGTAGTCTTACCATTTGATCCAGTCACTAAAGCTACTGGGATAGAAAACTGTGCACGCCATGCCTTTGCTAATTCACCCAAACCTTGCTTAACATCCTGGACACATACTGCAGCTAAGTTTGTAGGGCACTTTTCTTTTTGACTAATAAGTGCTGCACTTGCACCTGCCTTGGCGACATCATCCAAAAAATTATGCGCTTCAAAACGTTCTCCCGCCAAGGCAATGAATAATTCACTAGACTGAATCTGGCGACTATCACTACCAATACGAGAAATTAGGATCTCTCGAGCAGATTCCTGATCAGCATGAATCAGCTGGCTGTCTGGCAACATGGCATGAACTTGAGCAAGCGTAGTCATAGGCGCACTCATACGCTGCCCCCTGCTGCTAAACGAATGTGTTCTTGATCAGAAAAATCAAATTTTTTGCCATTGATTTCTTGAGTAGACTCATGGCCTTTACCTGCTACCAAGACGATGTCTTTGACATCGGCATGTCGTACCGCAGCCATAATAGCGGCCGCTCTATCAGGTAGCATTTGAACATTGCCCAAATCACCTGACATACCAGATTCAATCATGGCAATAATGGATGCTGGATTCTCAGATCTAGGGTTATCGCTTGTAATCACAATGTGATCAGCAAACTCTTGCGCCACACGACCCATTCGGGCACGTTTACCTGAGTCTCGGTCACCGCCGCAACCAAAAACGCACCAGACTTTTCCATTACGTTGATTTGCAATTGGGCGTAATGCGTTCAATGCTTTACTGAGGGCATCTGGTGTGTGTGCATAATCCACCACAATCAATGGACCCTCAGTTCTTTGCATTTTATTCAAGTGCATCAGTTCCATGCGACCTGGAACAGCACTCAGCTTGCTCATACGCTTAGAGGCCTCACTTGGGCTTAAGCCCTGTGCCAAAAGGACTGTCCAAACAGCAAGGCAATTACTAAGATTAAATTCACCCAATACTGCAAGCTGAACAGCGCTTAAACCTAGGGCATCGCAATTAAATTGAGATTCATAACTAGCGTTTGTAAATACAGTGTTTTCTGTATAGCTACGCTTTAGACGTTCGCCAAATTTTTCAAATCCAACAAATGCTTGACTACTTAAGGCGTAGCCCCATACTTGAGGACCAGCGCTAGCAAGAAGTTTCATCGCCAACTCTCGCCCGAATGCATCATCAAAATTGATGATGGCATTTTCAAGCTGGGGAAACTTAAAGAGTTTTGCTTTTGCTGCGGCGTACTCTCCCATCGTGCCGTGGTAATCCAAGTGATCTTGCGTCAAATTGGTAAATACCGCACTTCGTATATCTAAGCCAGTAACACGGCCTTGATCTAATGCATGAGAAGAAATCTCTATAGCAAGATTTTTAGCGCCTGTATCAAATAATTCTTTTAGTTGGGTTTGCAATTGCGGTGCATCTGGCGTGGTGTAACCAGTCTGAATTAGTGCACCCGGAAACCCAGTACCTAATGTGCCCAATACTGCAGTGCGATGATTAGGTTCATCCATAGCCTGCGCCAGCCACTGAGTAATACTGGTTTTTCCATTGGTACCTGTGACGCCGATGACATTGAGATTTTTGCTTGGGTGGTCATACCACTCCGCGCAGAGCTCTCCAGCCAAGACTGCTAAATTCTCGACGGGGAAACATTCTGGGTGGTCTAAGTATTCATTCGCAATACCATCAGCAGGATCGAATACTACTGCCGCAGCACCATTTGCTAAGGCAGCCGTAATGTAATCGCGACCATCTCGTAGCGCATTACCATGACCAACAGAGTATGCAAAGAAGATATCGCCAGAATGAATTTGACGACTATCCGCAGTCACTTTGGCATTCGCTGAAGTGAGATCACGTAAATGTGAGATTAAGAGATGGGGTTCAATATAGACCATTGCCGTCATCTTTTTAAAACCGCTGCATTTGTTTTGACTGCAGCAGTTTGAATTTCTGTAGGATTTTTATCCTGCAGCGTCATCTGCTTCAGATTGCTATCTGGTAATACATTCAAGGTGCGCAGTGTCTCACTCACAATAGTAGAGAAGACTGGTGCAGCAACATCACCACCATAATGACCGCCACCAGTCGGCTCATCAATCATGACGGCAACCACAATACGTGGTGCACTAATTGGCGCAAGACCTGCAAAGTAAGCGCGGTATTTATTAGCGTAGCTCTTGCCTACTAATTTATGTGCTGTACCTGTTTTTCCACCAACTCGATAACCTTCAGCTTGCGCTTTAATGGCTGTTCCACCAGACTCTGTTACTGACTCCATCATGTTGCGCATCTCAATGGCTGTCTTGGCAGAAATAATATGCGTTCCAGGCTTAAACTCTGGACTGCGCTCAATCGTGAGAGGGACCAATTCGCCATCACGAGCAAAAATGGTGTACGCGCGAGCAATCTGAAAGAGTGATCCTGAAATCCCATAACCAAACGCAATTCTTGCCTGATCTGTTGGCATCCACTTTTTATAAGGATGGACTGTGCCAGCTACCGCACCAGGAAAACCAATCTTCGGCGCCTGACCAAGACCAACAGATGTATAAAAATTCCACATCTCTTCGGCAGATAAATTATTCATCGCAATTTTGGCCGTACCAATATTGCTGGATTTTTGAATAATTTGAGAAATCGTTAAGTTGCTATAAGGGTGGGTATCCGTAATCGGTTTTGGACCTACTAAATATTTAGCACCAATCACCATATTTGTATTAGGAGTGATGGCACCCTTCTCCAAAGCAATCGCTACGGTTAAGGGCTTCATTGTTGAGCCAGGCTCAAAGGTGTCAGTTAAAACACGATTACGTAACTGCTCACCCGTCAACTTCTTACGATCGTTTGGGTTAAAGCTTGGGTAGTTTGCTAAAGCGAGAATCTCGCCGGTCTGCGTATCCAATACGACAGCACCACCAGCACTCGCCCGGTGCTGCTCAACTGCATTTTTAACAGCGTTGTAAGCCAGAAATTGAATCTTGCTGTCTATAGAAAGTTGTAAATCCTTGCCGTTTTGAGGTAACTGCAAAATGGCAACATCTTCAACAACGCGACCGAGACGATCAACCACTACTCGACGAGCACCCGGATGCCCAGCCAATTCTTTTTCTCTTGAAAGCTCCATGCCCTCTTGGCCACGATCTTCCACGCTTGTAAAGCCAACAACGTGCGCCATCGCTTCACCCTCTGGGTAAAAGCGACGGTATTCCTTATTTAAACCAATCCCCGGGATTTCTAATTCCTTAATCTGTTGCGCAACTACTGGATCCACTTGGCGCTTCAAAAATATCTGCTTACGATCTTCTTTTAACTTTCTACGTAATTCAGATTCACTTAGCTGCAATAGTTTTGCTAACTTCTGAACCTTATCCGCAGCTAAATCGTCGGGCACAGTATCGTTATAAGCAATCACTGACTTTGCCTCTAAGCTCGTAGCAATCACTTGTCCATTACGATCCAATATCTTTCCACGAGAAGCGGGTAGCTCTAGTTCGCGCTGTGTGCCGCGTACACCCTTGGCTTCATAAAAAGCATTTCCTGGGCCCTGAATCCAAAAAGCACGGATTAGCAACAACATAAAAACGAAGAACAACATGAACAGCATTAAGCGTGACCGCCACATTGGCAGACGCAATACTAAATTGGGTGTAGTTGAAAAACCTACAGTCCTCATCTAGTCTCCTTTAAGTACAAAGTACGCTCTGGAGATATAGGGGTCATATGTAACTGATTACGAGCAAGATCACGAATTCGTGCAGACTTCGATAGATTTCGCTGCTCATACTCCAAACGTAGCCAGTCTTGATTAAGCTTGCGCTCCTCGATTTGTGCGCGATCTAAGGAAATAAATAATTGACGTGCACGCTGCTGCGCAGCTACCAAAGATAGTGCGCAAACTAATAGCAAGACCAGCAGGGTAAGCGTAGCGCGATTCAAGCTAACACTCCTATACGTTTTTCAGCAATGCGCATGATGGCCGAACGAGCACGGGGATTTTCTCGAACCTCTTCATCGCTTGGCTTAAGGCGTCCAATGATCTCTAAGTCACTTTGCGGTAAATCTCGATCGCGGACAGGCAAACCTCGAGGTACTTCAACTTTAGCGTGTGACTGCAGGAACTGCTTCACAATTCGATCTTCGAGAGAATGAAAGCTAATTACTGCTAAGCGCGCACCTGGCTTTAGCAAATGGAGTGCCGCCTTTAATCCGAGCTCTAAATCTTCTAACTCACGATTAATAAAAATACGGAGTGCTTGGAATGTACGAGTCGCAGGATCTTGACCAAGCTCTCTGGTACGAACGACGCTAGCCACTAGGCTTGCTAATTGCAAGGTTGTTTTGGGAGATAGGCCTTCTTCTCGCTTAGCTACGATAGCTTTTGCGATCTGAAATGCAAAACGTTCCTCACCATAAGTCTTAATCACGCGGGTGATGTCCTCTTGCGATGCTTGTTCCAACCATTCTGCTGCTGTTTGACCTTGGTCCGTGTTCATACGCATATCTAGAGGACCATCTTTGCGAAAAGAAAATCCACGATGCGCTTCGTCTACTTGTGGAGAGCTGATGCCCAGATCTAACAGAATTCCATCGACTGACTCTGGGTCCGCATACTGATCCATCTGCGCAAAACTGTCGTGCACGATGCGTAAACGAGAGTCCTTGATTTTTTCCGCCACTGCGATCGCATCCAAATCCTTGTCGAAAGAAATCATTCGCGCATTTGGAGGCAGTTGCGCTAACAAGGCTTGAGTATGACCACCGCGCCCAAAGGTTCCATCGATCACTAGTAGATTTTTTGGAGCTGTGGGCGAGGTGATGAGTGGCCCACTGACCAGCGCCGTCACCGCCTCGGCCAGTAATACTGGGCGATGAGTTATGTTCATGGCACCCTGTCATCAAAAATTAAATTGCTTCAGGGCTTCAGGCATACCTTGTGCAATGGCAGCCTGTTCTTTTGCAGCGTAAGTAGCGGCGTCCCACAACTCTAGATGGCTACCCATGCCGAGCAGCATCACTTCTTTTTCAATACCGGCGGCTGATCGCAACTCTGGGCTCACCAAAATTCTTCCGGCGCTATCCAAATCGACCTCTGCAGCATTGCCAAGAAAAATACGGCGCCACCAATGGGCATCCATCGGCAATTGCGCTACACGTGAACGAAAAGTTTCCCACTCGGGTCGGGGGAATAGCAGCAGGCATCCGTCGGGGTGTTTTGTGAGCGTAATTCGACCCTCACCTTGAACTAACAAGGCGTCACGATGCTTTGCCGGCACTGACATGCGGCCTTTTGCATCTAAATTGAGAGCTGACGCACCTTGGAACACCATTTACCCCACTTTTTCACACTTCCTCCCACTTTAGAGGATCGTATTAAGAGGGTCAAGTGTTTTTGGCTTATTTTTTAGGAAATTTCCTAGTGATTACAAACACTTAGCGTAATGTGTTGATAAAATGGTGCTTATAAAAATGCTACTTGAAACAATGGCTTGGAAAATATACTTAAGAATAGGTCTTAGCTATTAAGCCTAATAATAGATAAATATACTGTATTAATGAACAGTACTTCAAAGAAAAATATCCGAAATAAATAATTTAGAACTAAATTTTGTAAGCAGTGCTTGTCATCACTTTTGACATTACCTGCATTAGATCCTGAATGGGTTTCGGTAAGACCGCTCCACCAGCCAAAATTGCGGCTTGCCCATGCTCAATTTCATCGATGCGCATTTGCTTAACAATTGCGCGAGAACGCTCATCTTCTGCAGGTAATTTTTCGAGATGACTTTCGAGGTGATTTTCTACCTGCTTTTCTGTTTCAGCAACAAACCCTAGACTCCACTTATCGCCCGCTAAGCCAGCAGCCATGCCGATTGCAAAGGATCCCGCATACCAAATTGGGTTGAGGTAACTAGTGTGTGATCCCAGCTCTTGGAGGCGTGTTTCGCACCAAGCCAAGTGATCCATTTCTTCTTGGCCAGAGCCATCTAACATCTGCCGAATTTCAGGGTTGCGAGCTACTAATTTTTGAGCTTGATAAAGAGCTTGAGCGCAGACCTCGCCAACATGATTCACACGCATTAATCCAGCTGCATGTTCACGCTCTTTGGCATCCAATAGTCCGCTTGATGGGGTATCGGAACCCGGCATTGGGCGATGAGCATGAGCGCCCCCGACTACCGAACGTAGGGCTGTATCAAACTCAGTAATGAAGCGATCAATTAGTGCCATAAGCCTGAGAAACTAGACTAAAACCTCTGTTTTGCTACTCTGCTTAGTCTTCAAACCTAACTCCGCCAAGAGCTCACAGTCTTGCTCTGCCTCAGGATTGCCGGTAGTGAGTAGTTGCTCACCATAGAAAATTGAATTGGCGCCAGCCTGGAAACACATGGCCTGAACTGCCCTACCCAGCTCCTGACGTCCAGCTGAGAGGCGCACTCGTGCACGCGGCATAGTGATACGAGCTACAGCAATAGTTCTCACGAATTCAAGTGGATCCAAGGGCTTCTGATCCGCCAAAGGGGTTCCTGCTACAGGAACCAAATGGTTGATCGGAACTGACTCTGGATATGGATTTAAGTTAGCCAAACGCGCCAAGAAAGCTGCACGTTGTTCACGGGACTCGCCCATGCCCACAATGCCGCCACAACACACTGACATACCCACAGCACGCACATTAGAAATCGTGTCCAAACGGTCTTGATAACCCCGAGTAGAGATCACTGAGCGATAGAAGTCTTCGCTGGTATCAAGGTTGTGATTGTAAAAGTCTAAGCCCGCCTCTTGGAGAGCCTGAGCCTGATTGGGCTCTAGCATCCCCAGGGTCGCACAGGTTTCAAGGCCCAAAGCCTTGACACCCTTAATCATGGCGGCGACTTTTTCAATATCGCGATCTTTAGGCTCCCGCCAAGCGGCGCCCATACAAAAACGGTTTGATCCGGCAGCTTTGGCAGCTTTGGCAGCCTCAAGCACCTCATCTAAATCCATCAACTTGTTTGCCTTGACATCAGTGTCATAACGAGCCGCCTGAGGACAATATCCACAATCCTCGGGACAACCGCCGGTCTTGATTGACAAAAGCGTAGCCAATTCCACATCACCATCAGGGAAATTGGCACGATGGGTCTCTTGTGCCTTGAACATCAAATCACTAAATGGCAGAGCAAATAGAGCCTCAACCTGGGCTACCGACCAAGCACCCAAAGCATCTACCTCCTTATGCAAATCCTTTTGAGACTTGACTTGGGTGAGTGGTTTTTCAATAGTTTGGGTGGCCTGCATGGTCGAATTCCAGAAAATAGATCAATTCAAGGCATAAACATAACAGATGCATGCCTTAATTAGGAAAAACTAGTGGTCAAATACCAAACATGAAGCTTATTTCTGATCCAAATCAAACCTCTCTGGTTGATCGCAGCCTAGATGCCGTTTGGCATCCCTGCACTCAAATGAAGCATCACGAGTCATTGCCATTAATTGCCATTACTAAAGGTAAGGGTGCTTGGCTCTTTGATGATCAAGGCAATGCCCTCCTAGATTGCATTAGCTCCTGGTGGACTAACCTGTTTGGCCATTCCAATCCGCGCATCAACCAAGCCATTACAAGTCAGCTTGAAAAAATTGAGCATGTCATGCTCGCCGGATTTACCCACCCTCCTGTTGTGGAGCTATCCGAGAAACTAGCCGCTTTGACTCAAGGCAATTTGGGTCACGTGTTTTTTGCATCCGATGGTGCGTCTGCGGTAGAGATTGCTTTAAAGATGAGTCATCACTACTGGCGACTAAACAATCAAGCTCAAAAGAAAAAATTTGTCTGTCTAGAAAATGGTTACCACGGTGAAACTTTAGGTGCATTAGCAGTCACTGATGTTGCGATCTTTCGAGAAGCATATGGATCACTATTGCAAGATGTTTTTACCGTGCCCTCACCTGATGCACGCAAAGCACAGCCTGGTGAAAGTGCTGGCGATGTTGCCGTACAGGCAGCAGAAAAATTAGAAGAGTTGCTAAAGACAGAGCATCACAATATTGCCGCGATCATTATTGAACCACTCGTGCAATGTGCTGGGCAAATGGCAATGTACTCGCCTGAATATTTGCGCCTTGTAAGATCACTCTGTGATCACTACAACATCCACCTCATCGCCGATGAGATCGCGATAGGCTGCGGTCGATCAGGAAAGTTTTTTGCTTGTGAGCATGCAGGAATTTGGCCAGACTTTCTGACACTCTCTAAAGGAATCAGCGGGGGATATCTTCCCTTGTCACTCTCCATGACGACTGACAAAATTTATCGTGCTTTTTATGGCGATCAACTACAGCAAGGTTTCTTACACTCGCATTCCTACACAGGTAACCCATTAGCATGCGCTGCCGCCCTAGCCTGCTTAGAAATCTTCGAAACTGAATCTGTTCTTGAAAAAAATATTGAACGCAGCAAAGATCTCGCTAGTGCATTTGCTTGGGTAAAATTAGACCCTCGCATCGAACATTGGCGTCAGCAGGGCATGATCCTAGCATTTGATGTTAAACCTGAATCACTCCAGCGTAAAAATACTTTTTCACGAGAGATGTTTTCAGCAGGGATGGCGGAAGGTATTCTTATTAGACCCATTGCTAATACGATTTACGTTATGCCACCGTATATTCTCTCTTCAGAAGAAACGATACAAATGGGTGCCTCTGTACAGCGCGCTCTCAATCAAGTGCTGGCATGAGTACAAACTTTAAAGCTCGAGATATGGCAGAGCACCAGATCGCCGATCTAGATGCGCAGTTGCTTAGACGTAAGTTGCGCACCAGCGCATCACCTTGCGATACTAAGGCCCAGGTTGATCAACGAGAACTCAAAGCGTTTTGTAGCAATGACTACTTAGGCCTAGCTAATCACCCTGAATTAGTTGCTGCGCTTGCAGAAGGTGCAAAACGATATGGGGTTGGAAGCGGTGCATCACACTTAATCAGCGGCCATAGCGTTGCACATGACTTGCTTGAAAAAAAATTAGCAGCTTGTGAGAGTAAACATATTCCCAATGCAAGAGCATTGTTTGTTAGTACCGGCTATCTTGCAAACATCAACGCTATTACCGGCCTCAGTAGACTTGCCAATCCAGGTGAAGTCAGTATTTATTCGGCCAAACTCAATCATGCTTCTTTAATTGATGGTGTACGTCTAGCAAGCTCACAAACTAAAGCCAAAGTGACTTTATTTGATCACCAAAATCTCGACTTTCTAGAAGAAGCATTACAGCAAGATACGCACTCACTCAAATTGATTGTGGTCGATGGTGTTTTCAGTATGGATGGGGATATCGCGCCCGTAAAAAATCTACTGCATCTTGCCGAACAATATGATGCGCTACTCCTGGTAGATGATGCGCATGGCTTTGGCGTGCTTGGCGAGCGGGGCCATGGCATTCTGGAGCAATCGGGCGTGCATTCCGAAAGAATTATTTACATTGGTACGCTTGGCAAAGCAGCTGGTGTTAGTGGTGCATTTATTTGTGCCGCCGCACCCTTTATTGAATGGCTTATCCAAAAAGGGCGTCCCTACATTTACAGTACTGCTACGCCGCCAGCGATTGCACACACTCTACTTACCAGTTTGGAGCTCATCGAAGGCAAGGAAGGTATTGCGCGTCGCAAACAATTAAATCAACTGATTCAGATTTGGCGTGATGAAATGACTTTCCAAAATTGGGAAAAAACACCTTCATCCACCCCAATACAGCCCGTGATCTTAGGAAGCAATGCCAGCGCATTGGCAGCCGCCAAGCTCTTAGATGAGGCGGGTTATTGGATACCAGCAATTCGGCCGCCCACCGTTCCCGTTGGTAGCTCGCGCCTGCGCATCACTTTTTCTGCAAACCATAGCGTTGATGATGTACGCGAACTGATCAAGACATTGCAGATGATTGAGCAAGAAGTAAAAAGCAATTGATGACACTGAGTACATCCAACGGTTTTTTTGTTACGGGCACTGATACTGAAGTTGGCAAAACTTTGGTCAGCGGCGCACTCATTCTTAAACTGAGGGAAGCTGGTATTCACACGGTGGGCTTCAAACCCGTGGTTGCAGGAACTTATGTTGACACTAGCGGTCAAAAACTCAATGAAGACTTAGAGACATTGCGCATTGCTTCAGGATTACATTCTCGCGAGCAAAGTCTCTGTCCTTTTATTTTAGATATGGCAGCAGCACCTCATCTCGTTGCTCAGAAAAATAAGGTGCATTTAGATGCCACCAGAATATTAGATGAATTCAATACATTGACCTCAGTATTTGATTCAGCAGTAGTGGAAGGCGCAGGTGGTTTTTTAGTCCCGCTAAATGAGCAGGAAGATTTGGGGGATGTAGCGCAGGCGATGGATTTACCCGTCATTCTTGTTGTGGGCATGCGCTTGGGTTGCATTAACCATGCCCTACTCACTTGTGAAGCAATTGTGTCTCGTCAGTTAACGATTGCGGGCTGGGTAGCTAATACACTTTCAGAGGAAATGCCTCTACTCACTGAAAATATTCAAACCTTGAAAGACCGAATTTTTGCGCCTTTTTTAGGCCTTGTTCCGACCCTCCCTCAGCCGCTTAAAAAATTAGAGAATGCCCCCTATTCCATTGAGGCCTTAGAGTTTGCTGCAGAACATATAAAACTGCCCGAGTAAATTCAGATAAGATGGAATTATGCGATTACTTCCAGAAATCATAGACTCTGCATTAGCTATTCAAGAGATTCGCCGTAATATTCATGCGCATCCAGAATTGCGCTTTGAAGAAAATCGCACTTCCGATCTCGTAGCTGAAGCACTTTCGAGCTGGGGAGTCACGGTTTATCGCGGCCTTGGAAAAACTGGAGTGGTTGGAAGACTGGATGGGGAACTGGGTCCAGGCAAGATGGTGGGATTGCGTGCCGACATGGATGCGCTGCCATTGCAAGAACACAATAACTTTGAACATACTTCAAAGAATCCTGGCAAGATGCATGCCTGTGGCCATGATGGTCACACTGCCATGCTCTTGGGTGCCGCTCAATACTTATCCAATCATCGAGACTTTACCGGTTCAGTCATTTTTATTTTTCAGCCCGCGGAAGAGGGTGGTGCCGGCGCACAAGAAATGATTAAGGATGGACTCTTTAAACAATTTCCTTGCGATGCTGTCTTTGGTCTGCATAACTGGCCAGGGCTTGCTGAAGGTCATTTTGGCGTGACGTCTGGGCCGATGATGGCTTCTAGCAATACTTTTGAAATCACCATTCGAGGCAAGGGTGGACATGCCGCCTTGCCACACAATAGCGCTGACCCCTTGCTTGCTGGCACTCAAGTTGTTCAAGCATTCCAAAGCATCATTACACGCAATAAGCGCCCAGTAGATGCGGCTGTGTTATCGGTAACGCAGTTCCATGCGGGCGAGACGAGCAACGTGATACCGGATAGCGCGTTTATTGGTGGAACCGTTCGCACATTTACTATCGAAGTCCTAGATTTAATTGAACAACGTTTGAGAGAGATCTCACACAATGTAGCTAGCGCATTTGACTGTCAAGCAGAAGTTAGATTTGCGCGTAACTATCCTCCGCTCATTAATCATGATAAGGAAGTGCATTTTGCAAGCGAGGTCATGAGTGAGCTGGTTGGAGCGCAAAACGTCAATACCTCTATCGATCCAACCATGGGCGCAGAAGACTTTGCGTTCATGCTGCTAGAGAAACCAGGTTGCTACGTATTTCTAGGTAACGGTGATGGCGATCACCGCTCGGTAGGTCATGGCATGGGCCCATGTCATCTTCATAATCCTTCGTATGACTTTAATGACGCACTGATCCCCGTAGGCGTTAGCTACTGGGTCAAGCTAGCTCAACGCTACTTAGAAAAATAATTAACTCTGAGTGCTGAAATTTTTACGAGTTCGTAAATTTCGCTGGACGCTTTTCCATAAAAGCTGCCATACCCTCTTTTTGATCATGAGTTGCAAAGCAAGAGTGGAACAAACGACGCTCAAGGTGCATACCCTCTGATAGCGTAGTTTCGTATGCGGCATTGATTGCCTCTTTCACCATCATCGCAGTTAACAGTGGCATATCCGCAATTGTCTTAGCAATCGCTTTCACTTCTTTTAGTAAATCTGCTTGCGGGAAAATACGGGCGACAAGACCAGAGCGCTCGGCTTCAGCCGCATCCATCATCCGGCCGGTCAGCGCTAAATCCATAGCTTTTGCTTTTGAGACTGCGCGCGGTAAACGTTGTGTACCACCAGCGCCAGGGATGATTCCCAACTTCACCTCTGGTTGAGCAAACTTTGCATTATCAGCGGCCATGATGGTGTCGCACATCATCGCCAACTCACAACCACCACCAAGAGCATATCCAGACACTGCTGCAATCACTGGCTTACGTACTTTTTTGATCTCTTCCCAGTTACGAGAAATAAAGCCGCTACGATAAACATCGGCAAATCCATATTTCGCCATCGTTGCAATATCTGCACCAGCGGCAAACGCTTTTTCACTACCGGTGATGATGATGCAACCAATATTGTCGTCAGTATCAAAGCCTAACAACGCCTTACCTAACTCATTCATTAACTCATCATTGAGAGCATTTAATACTTGAGGACGATTGAGAGTAATGATGGCAACTTTGCCATCTACTTCAGTCAATATGGTGTTGTAGGTCATCGATCTCTTTCAAAAATAATTTGTTCAGCGTGGCAACAATAACCACATCTTGCCATCTTGCTTCATGCGTCCCGCTAACTCACCTGCAGAATCCCCTGATCCCCAATAGTAATCTGCTCGTACCCCGCCCACAATGGCCTTGCCTGTATCTTGTGCCATCACTAACTTTTGTAAGGTTTGACTGCTCAAGGGTTTAGTAGTGCTTAAGAAGACAGGTGCACCTAAGGGCATCGCCTTGAGATCAATGGCAATACTACGTTCAGCTGTTAAAGGTACTCCTAAAGCACCAATAGGGCCTAGATCAGGACTGACATTACTCGGCAACTCTTTAAAAAACACAAATCGAGGATTGGCATTGAGCATCTCGTCTACTCGGCCTGGGTTGCGCTTGGCCCATGCAGAAATACCCTGCATCGTTGCCTCACCGCGCGTGATCTCCTTGCGATCAAGCAACCACTGGGCAAAAGACTTGAACGGTTGATCATTGGTGCCGGCATAACCAAGTCGCAATACGCGCCCATCCTCTATGCGAATTTTTCCAGAGCCTTGAATTTGCATAAAAGCAGCAGCAACAGGGTCTCGCACCCAGGCGATTTCTGAACCCCGGAGTACTCCAGAACTCATGAGTTCTGCACGTGCTGGCGCAGGACTTGGCTTTAAGCCTTTCCAGGCATTTGGCAGGCCGTACAAGGGAACAGGGTAAGCAGCTGTGCGGGTCTGGGAGCCATTCATGACGGGCTCGTAATAACCTGTGATTAGCCCAGATTCGTTGCCTGTAGCGCTATTGCGTACTTCGTATGCCTGAAAGTTTCCCTCAAAATATTGGCGAATTGCACGCTCATCACGGCCTGGAATCGTTGCGGCCTGGGTGCAAGCCTGGCGCCAATTAATTTCACTATTGCGTTTACGCAGGGCATCACAGCTCTTGAGCCAGGCTGGCCAAGCCTGGCTTAGATCATCCTCCTGCCAACCAGGCAAGTCTTGCCATGAGATGGATCGGAAGCTGGCGATCGAGGAGCTATAGCTAGTTGGGGCAGCACCACTAGCTCGATAAGCAGATCCACGGCTAGGAGGCGTAGAGCAAGCGGCTAATAAGCTGGCGATACTGACAGCGAATACACTGCAGACAAAGACTTGTGAAATATTTTTGCGACTTATTAATTTGGATATAGAAATCATGATTGCCAATGTACTCGATGAATACCCCATGATCTTATTTGCCTTGGAGGGTGGCCTTGCCTTAGCCCTCCTGCTTTTTATTGTCCTGTGGACTGGTAAGGGCAAAAAATAGGGGGTTTGGGAATCTAGTGCAAGGTTCTGGGCATTACTAAGGCAAATTCAGGAATTGGGGCCTGGAAAAACTGAGCTTCTTCAGTGACACAGAAATACTCCCCACGCATGGTTCCAGCCGGCGTCGGTAAAGTGGCCCAGCTGGTGTACTCGAACTGCTCCCCTGCCCGCAAAAGGGGTTGTTGACCTACCACCCCCAGACCACGCACCTCCTGGACATCATTTTCCCCATCGGTAATAAACCAATGGCGTGCAATTAACTGGATGCTGGCTGTGCCGGTGTTTTTAATAGTGACCGTGTAGGCAAAGGCAAACTGACGATTATCGGGGTCAGACTGGTCGGCCAAGTACTGGGTTTTGACTGTAATGCTGATTTCATGAGGATTCATGCTCGAATTCTGCTCCATCCTAAGCCCAACTGCAAGCTAGAATCTAGGGATGGATAGCCAGAAATCACCCTCAAATAGCCAGTTTGTCATTGCCCCCTCCATTTTGTCGGCCGACTTTGCCTGCCTAGGCAAGGAAGTTCAGGATGTTCTCATGGCGGGTGCAGACTGGATTCACTTTGATGTGATGGACAACCACTACGTCCCCAACCTGACTATTGGCCCCTTGGTTTGCGAGGCAATTCGCCCACATGCTACAAAAGATGGCAAGCCAACGATGATTGATGTGCACCTCATGGTGGAACCAGTAGATCGCCTGATTCCCGATTTTGCAAAAGCAGGTGCAAACCTGATTAGTTTTCATCCAGAGGCAAGTCCTCATGTGAACCGTACAATTAATTTGATTCGCGATCAAGGTTGTCAGGCTGGGTTGGTTTTAAACCCAGCAACACCGCTTGATCACCTCGATCACACTTTGGAATTACTCGACCTGGTTTTACTCATGTCAGTCAACCCAGGTTTTGGTGGTCAGTCATTTATACCCAGCACCTTCAATAAAATTACTCAAGTACGTGCGCGCCTAGATCGTTATCAACAAGAAACTGGTCGCCACATTCGTCTTGAAGTGGATGGTGGTATTAAGGTCGATAACATTGCAGAAGTAGCCAAAGCTGGGGCAGATACTTTTGTTGCTGGCTCCGCAATCTTTGGCAAAGAAAATTATGCCGACGTGATTAAATCGATGCGCGCAGAACTAGCGACGTCAGGAAAAGCGTAATGCAGCACGAAGAATTTCTTGCCCTCGCAAAACAGGGTTTCAATCGCATTCCATTGGT
>Ga0114972_10001741_pt1 | contig 16282 bp, 14 predicted proteins | sample M_140807_EF_Meta_FD_87354 | JGI IMG/M metagenome (GOLD analysis project Ga0114972, IMG submission 87354) | Freshwater microbial communities from Lake Montjoie, Canada to study carbon cycling - M_140807_EF_MetaG | ecosystem: Environmental > Aquatic > Freshwater > Lake | place: Lake Montjoie... | reverse complement strand
GCCGGTTGCAGGGCCGCCGCAGCCGCAGGCGTCCCCATCGCAGCCCCAGGCACAGGCGCCGCAGGCGGTTGCAGGGCCGCCGCAGGCGGTTGCAGGGCCGCCGCAGCCGCAGGCGCCCCCGGGGCAGCACCAGGCACCGCCGCCGCAGCCGGTTGCAGGGCCGCCGCAGCCGCAGGCGTCCCCATCGCAGCCCCAGGCACAGGCGCCGCAGGCGGTTGCAGGGCCGCCGCAGGCGGTTGCAGGGCCGCCGCAGCCGCAGGCGCCGTCGAACATGGCCATGGAGGAGAGCGAGAGCTATTCAGACTCCAGTAGCAGCAGCAGCTTTGAGGATGCCGAGGAGGGGGACGAGGAGGGGGACGAGGAGGGGGAGGAGGAGGAGGAGGAAGAAGTGGAGGAGGAAGAAATGGAGGAGGAAAAGGGGGACGTGAGGCAGGAGGAGCGGGCCCCCCACATCCCCGCACGCGTGGTGCTTACGCCTCGCCCAGCTTCACCAGAGGGCGCCCGGCCACAAGATGCAATGTTGCCGAAAGAAGCCACGCCACCGCCAAAAGCAGCCACACCGCCGAAAGAAGCAACGCCGCCCAAAGAAGCCACGCCACCCACTTCGCCTACCTCCGAGCGCTCATCACAGTGCCAACCACCCAAGGCTCCGCCCACCCGCGAGCCTGGACAGCAGACTCCGGAGCCTGGCACAGAGGGGCGTACATTCAACGAGGCCGAGGTGGATTTCGGCACCAGCAGCGAGGAGGAGGAGGAGGGGCACCAGTCCACCAACGCCGAGCAGGAGGATCACAGGCCGCCGCCTCGCCTGCGGCCCGTCATCCTCACGCACAACAAGGACGGGACCTGGCAGGCCCTGGAACGGGCGACATCCGAGGAGTTCATCACTGTTGTTCTCATGGCGCGCCAAAAGCACTTGGAGGCCATGTGGGCTTTGATACGACAGCCGCGGTACCCCCGCGAGCCGCCATGGCAGATGGAGCTGGACCCGACGTTCGTGTCTGATGCATACCAGACCTTGAAGGAGCATTGGATGCCGAACATCCTCAAGGGCCACCAGGAGCGCGGCGGCAAGGGCGAAAAGGGGAAGGGCAAGGGGCCTGACAGCGCGAAGAGGCGGCAGATTTTTGGCGTGCGCCTTAGCCCGAGCTAGCGGCGCGGCTAGCGGCTAGCGGCTAGCGGAATCTTTGGATTCGCTTCTCCCCATTTCAAGCGATGGCAAACACTTGAGCCGCAACCGTCATCCAAGGCCGACCCATGCCACCAGAGTCGCCATAATCAAGACTGTATCTGATATATTATTAATTAATTATCAATAAAGTAGTAACGGAACGGTCACGTTAAGTAAGTACGTAAGCACGTAAGTAAGTAAGTAAGTAAATGTGTAAGTAAGTGAGTAAGTCTGAGTAGTAGTAGGTAAGTAAGAACAAAAGCAACTGAGTTTCCGATCCAATCCGAGGTGCGTTCCTGCACCAGATCTTCGGGGACAGGAGGACGGTCGACTGGTTGCTCGCCTTTGGCACCCTTGACGCATCCGCTGTGGAGTGTATGCAGGAGGACACCCAGCGCGTCATTGCCCGGTACCGAAGCCAGCACCCGGAAGAAGCGGAAACGGCGGAAACGGCAACCACGGCAGCCGACTCGCGCCGTGTAGCAAAGCCCCGCAAAGACCCCCAGGCCCGGGAAGCCGCTGAGCTGCGGCGGCAGTCCAGATTCTTAGAGAACTGGAGCAGGCGGACCAAATATTGGGACGCCGGCCCGGGTCGCTGCGCCCTTTGCTCCTGGGAAGGGGGAGGCAGGGTGCAATGCGGCATATGCTGCAGGTGCGTTTGCGGCTGGTGCCATGTGCCGGAGCACGCCATATGCCAGCAGTGCAGGGTCAAGTCGCTGAGGGCGCAGATACCGGCCACAGTGCCGCGCCACCAGCCCTTCAAGTGCCATTGGTGCGTCAGCACCAACCTGCGGGGCGAGTGCTACCGCTGCAATCGGTGGCTTTGCAACGGGTGCAGCGTGGAGCAGCGGGTCCCGGCGTGCATCAATTGCCCGGCAGCACACGTGCCGCGAAATGGCATGCCGGGCATTTCGCTTCGCATTAACCCCGTACGCCATGCCGGGAGCTCCTTCGACAAGATCGTCAGCCGGGATCCCCGCGCAGCAGCCCAGGCTGCAGACCAGGCCACCCACGCCTGTGGCAGGGGCAGGATGAGGGTGGAGGAAGGATGGGCGCCGTCCAGCCGCTCAGGTAAGGGCCAAGTGGCGCGGGCTGGTCAGGAGTGGAAGCGCCGCCGGCAGGAGGATGGAGACCCCTTCCAATAGGCCCAGACCTGCCTAAGGGGCCTCGCAAACTCGCAGGTCTGTCCGCTCCATGGCGCCCACTTTGCTGCCGGCGGCCATCCCATCCGCTCGGATAGGCAGCAGCTAGCCGCCGCTAGCCTGGCCTAGCCCGCTGCCGCTGGCGGCGCATCTGCCTTGTGGGCCTAGCAAACTCGCAGGTCCGTACGCCATGCCATTGTGCCCGCTTGGCTGCCAGTTGCCTGCCAGCAGCCAGCGTCTCAAGTACGGCCAGGTGGTGCGGGCGGCCAGGACAGGAATCGCGGCCTGCGCCGGAGGCGGGAAGCGCAGCTGCCTAGGGCCTAGGGCCTAGGGCCTAGGAGACACAGGTGGCCATACTGCCAGCTGCCTGCCCCCGGCCGGCGGCCAAGGGGGGATCAAACACTGGCTTGACTGGGGGCCGGCCTGGCCATGCTGCAAGGTGTCTTGGTCTCACAGGTACCAGGGTACCGGGTACCAGGTATACAGGTCGGATAGGTTTGAATGGCGGCGCAGCAAGTGCCGTTAAGCGAGCTCTTCCGCGGCCTTGACACCGTTGCCGGCATCGCGCTGCCCTAATTAGGCTGCACCAGCACTGGCTGTGCAGCGCTTTCCTCGCACACACATCCGGCTTTTGATGCCTCTCTCGATCTCAAAACCATTCAAGTTCATTAAGTTCACGAGACGTTTGAGTGAGCACCTGTACTTGTACCTCTGAGTAACATCAGAACATCTAATTGGGCAAGCCGCGCAGCGACTGATAAGAAAACCGACCGATCGCAAGCAGAAGCAGGGTCGAGCAGGCAAGGCATTGGGTGCCCTTTTCTCCAGCCTCGGACTACGAGATGTTGCACTGCCTCGTCAGTTGTTATTCTTTGTTGCACTGCCTCGTCCAGTTGTTATTCTAGCAGCCGTGTCTGGTTTCGGATCAGCGTCTAGTCTAGAGTCTAGAGTCTAGAGTCTAAGCTCCTATCCTGGGCCCTAGCCTAAGGCCCTAGGTTTCGAGGCTGGCAGTTTGAATGGGGCTGAAAGCAACATCTCGGTCTCAGACCCTTGGGGTTGCTCTTGCAACTCAGGAGGGATTTCCCAGCCGCCTCGCGCTCCAGACAGACAGCCTCTGACCTGCGAGCCGAGTGGTTCGCCGTGGGAAAAATGAGCAGCGGAATGTTGGGGGCCGTGAGCAAGCATTCAACCTGGCGACCGCCTGCGGCCTGGCCCCTCAGCTCTGCGTCATGTGACAGCATTGTGTTTGTGCCGTGCGTTGGCGACATGTCGGCTGTGTGCCAGCACAATCAACTGAACTTTAACGGCCTACCTCGGCTACCTGCCTACCCTGCCCTTGGACAGTGCGGCCCTGATGCGCAAGCCACATGACGATCCATGTTGATGCCGCTGCTGGCTCGTAGCCTACCTCGTAAGGATATTCATCGGTCCTACCCATGCAGCCCCAAAGCAAGTACGCGCCCAAGCCGCCCCGAGCACCCACGGAGGAAACTGCACCAACCTTAGAGGAGAGGTTCCAAAGATTGATGGAGGAGGAAGTGCGGGCAGGTGACCAAGAGCTACGCCGCCGCATTCAAGCCCTTGTGGAATCCTGCCCCCACACCTCCTCCCCTGCCCACTCCCGCTCCCGCAGCCCGCTCCCACGGAGCTCCCGCCGATGACCCCTGAGACCCCGGCCCCAGCCATAAGTACAGGGGAAGAAGTCCAGCCTTGATTTTGACCGCAATTCCAACCGCAGTTCCAACCACAATTCCAACCACAATTCCGACCACAATTCCAACCGCCTGTTGCACACCGGCCCGCGATGGGGAGGCGCATCAGACCAACAGGCCCTGAAATGTCAGATCGGGTCAGGAGCTGCCACAGTGCCTGGCGTGGCTCGACCCAGCGCCAACCTTGCCGGCCGCCAGTGGCCTTTCCAGTGCCCAGCATTTTCGCGGGCCGGTCCCCAGTGGCCTTTCCAGTGCCCAGCATTTTCGCGGGCCGGTCGGCTCTTGGCAAAGCCACAGCCGGGTCAATTCGGTGGGTTTGGAGCAATTGCGGAGAACCCACGGTCGCCCAACGAGAGACTGCCAATGCAATGCAGGGGTTGTTCAATTGCGAGGATCGGGCACATGGCATACGGCATGTGCTGGGTCAACCTTTTCCAGGACTTCCTGTCCGCAATTTCGGAGGCTGATCACCGTGCTCGTCGACCAAGTGCTTGGCACCGCCCTGCGCCAGCCCAGCAGACCCGCGGGCGGGCCCAAGCATTGCGCCTGATGTGGCTCTCCGCCAGAAACTGGGAGCGCATGTGACATACAGCGCCGCACCGTATACCGGACCGGGAACACCGGGACACACCGTAGTATAACAGACAGGCCGGCAGGATGCCGTGCGGCGGCTGTGGGTGCAGACTTAATTTTCCACCTCGACCACAGGCGCCAACCCCAGGCGTGCGACCCCGCTGCATCTCCGGGGGGTGATCACGGAGACAGTCGCGCACACCCCCGACGACCGGGCTGAAGCTCTTCCAAGCCTGGGCACATGGGATACAGAGCGCAGCCAACCTGAACCAACGGCATTCACATGATGCCCTGGTTGGTTGCACCTTCCCTGTTCTCACCTTCCGGGGCACCCGGACGGCCTTAGTTAGGGTCTTAGGGGCGGGCATAGGGCCTAGGGCTACTACAGTGGTTTTCGCGGGCTGAACCACGGAACGAGAGGCCATTCAACAACACACCCTCCTGCACGAGATATAGGAGCAGGTGAAACCAGACGTGTTTCTTCTTCGGCAGGCACATGGGTGCAGCGGGTTTCCACAGCTCGCTGCTGCAGGCATGGCCAAAAGGTGAGGCATCAGGTGAAGGTGGGCGACAGGCATGCCCGCTCACAATCGGTCCATCAAGCATCATGCGTCAGTTTCAGCCCAATGAATGATCAAAGCAGTTCTGGGACGTGCGCCAAACTCCGCCATCAGTGCTGCTTGCGCTGCAAGCAGCAAGCCTGGAAGGGCCTAGCAGCGCAGCCGCTGCTAGCTGCTAGCTGCTAGCTAGCTAGCAGCGGCTATCGGCTAGCGGCTACCTGCTAGCCGCGTTTTAGCTGCTCTGAGCACGTTGCCTTGCCACCACCTTCCCTTCCCCGCTTCGACCCAGCCCGAAACCTCACCATATGAACACAGGATCTTATCTGATGTTTTCTTTCTGAACGTTTAGAATTTCGAATCTTATTTATTGATGGTAATATCAAGGCCTTGTTCCCCGCATTCAGTCCGCCCTACTCAGGTCCTACTCTCCTCCTGCAAGTGGGCGCCCAGCCCGATGGGCATGCTTGCGGCCGGTCGAACCACAGGCACAGCGTGACTCTCGGCGGACCGGCTGGCCCAGGAAAATAATGGAGCTGCCCGGTGCAACGGGGGGAGCTTTGAATTTTGCCTCGTCAGAAGCTAGGCGCATTTCCCGGCTGGGCGCCGCAGTGTTCAGGGGCAGCGCAAGTGTAGCAGCACTGTTAGCCGCAGCAGTGTGTAGTGTAGCATTGCAACGGAGATTTCGCAGTCCACATGTGCCCAGTGCCCGGCCTCAATGCAATGCGGCCAGTGCAGGATGGCCAGGCAGGGCTGCACTGCGTCGCTTGGCAGTTTGTGCCTTCGCAACTTGCACAAATCTGGTCCAGCAGCCTCCAGGTCTCAGGCCTTCACCATGCGCTCTCCGACGTCAAATTGTTCGTCATGGGAAGTCAAGCTTCGCCACGCTTGGAACCATTCACGCAGCCAGCCTCTTGAAGCAAACGGATGCTCGCCTGCGCCCATGATTGCACATTTTGCAAACAGGGCGACATTGTATTGATTGTATTGTACGTACATTGCACATTGTACGTACAATGCAGGTGGACATGACAGGCATGCCTACTGCCGACTCTACCACTTGTCAGGATTTATCAGACTCGGGACTCGATGGTTCCATTGCCCGCTGCTCGTCAGCCGCAGCTCGCCCTGCCCCGGTCTTACACAGGGGCAGCAGTCGCGACGACCGCTCTGCCCCATCTTGCAGTTCCCTGCCTCCAACCCAGCTAAGTCGCGGGTTGATACCGGCCCCCGCGCCATGGCAGTCCTCAACCCTGGCGACAGGGTTGTGCGCGTCAAGTCACTTCAATGCGAGACCCCCAAGCTGTTCTGGCAAGTATGGAGGGAAAGAACCAATCGCAATGGGATCATGATGGAAGACTTGACAGAGCGCCGGGGCGTGTTCGACTGGATGTGGTACCTGCAGACTGATTGGGCGGCTCACTACAAGAACATCGTCGGTGGCGGCATCTGCCAGGCGCTCATGTGCCATAACCCGCATGTTGCGGATCCGAACCGGCCCGACCAACTCCGCGTGGAGCTCATTTTGTGCCGCACCGATGGAAGTCGCGTTCGGTTGTATCATTCTGCCACCGAGCCGATTTTCGAGTCACCCGGACGGGCGGCGGCCTTCCCTCTGCTGGGCCCAGCCAACCCGCGGGCCGTGACGTGGACTTATGATGAGTTGAAGCTAACTCCACAGGTCTACGTCATGGGAAGGAAGGATGCCTGCGCCCTCCTGGAGAAGGCAGATGCGCTGCTTGGCCAGGCACAGTTTCCGCCGGGTTCGCATGGCGCGAGCATGCACGTCGTGTGGGACCTGACCGACGGCAGCGCGTGGCAGTGGTGGAGGTGGCTGCGGTCCCTTGTGGACCAAGCATGCTACAGGCCACTTTGGTCGTTTGCGGCCACCAGGGTCAAGGCCTTTGCCGTCATCGGCTTCTCACCGAGCTGGATGCTCGCCGCACGAAAGCCGCACCACCAGGGCCAATGGGAGGCCAGCTTCGGCGTCATCATGGAGGACGGCGCCGGCTACAACGCCCCCAAGCGAGTGGTGTTCATCATGCGTGCGAGCAGAGGCTGGCAGGTGAAGGAGGTGCGAGGGGACTTCATCTACCCGCTACGCATCTTGGCAGCAACGGCGGACGAACCAGCGCCCACTCGCCTGGTGATCCACGAGGAGGGTGCGGTACGGCAGCAGTGGCTGGAGGCATACAATGCGGCCGCGCTTCCCCCTCTCGAGGGCGGAGTTGGAGAGCAACGACTGGGCGAGCCGCTGATGCCACCGCAGCCGCACCCGCCACAGCACCACATGGTGCCGCCAGTGCCGTACCAGGACCAGTTGCAGCTGCATGGCGAGTCGCAAGTGCAGGTGCCGTGTTGGCCGCCAGCCCTTCAGGCGAAGCCACCGCCGGCCCATCCGCCGGAAGCGACCGCACAGCGCCTGCAGAAGCCGCCGGCACCCATGCCGCCACAATACAACCTTCCAAACACCGCACCAGCCTGTTATGCTGCCCAGCCGACTCGCGGGTGGGAGCCACCAGCAAAGAGGCCACCGCCACACCCGCCAGGGCCGGCTGCCAACCTACCGGCTCCCAAGCCAAAGCTGCCACTGGACTATCAGTCAGCGCCCCCGGCGGCCGGGGCTAGCAGCAGCAGTGCAGCCGGGCAGGAGCCGAGCTTCATGGAGCCATGGGTGCAGGAACGCTTTAACAAGTGCTTGCAGCAAGTGGCATCAGTGCAGCAAGAGCTGCAAAGGCTGGGCCACGAGGTGATGCAGCAAAAGATGCACGAGGAGCTGCAGAAGCGGGCGACATGCGAGCCCGCTGACGCAGCCCAGCTGACTCGCGGGGTGCAGCCGGACCAGCCATGCCAGCCGGAGCGTCCACAAAACGACGACCACGACTACGAGCACCAGCTGCAGCAGGACTGGCAGCAGCCCCAGCCGCCCCAGCATGCGCAACAGCACCAGCCGCAGCAGGACTGGCAGCAGCCCCAGCCGCCCCAGCATTTGCAACAGCGCCAGCTGCAGCAGCCCCAGCAAGTGCATCAGCGCCAGCAGCAGCAGGAGGACTGGTGGCAGTCCCAGCACACAGGGCAGCAGCCGCAGCAGGAACGGCAGCCGCCCCAGTCGCCCCAGCATGCGCAACAGCAGCTGCAGCACCAGCCACAGCAGCCCCAGCATGTGCAACAGCGCCAGCAGCAGCAGGAGGACTGGTGGCAGTCCCAGCACACAGGGCAGCAGCCGCAGCAGGAATGGCAGCCGCCCCAGTCGCCCCAGCATGCACAACAGCAGCGGTCAACGTGGGATTCCAGCGACTGGAGCATGGTGCCGGGCCAGCAGGACCAGCGTGCACAGCAAGCACAGCAGCCGCAGCTTGTGCAGCAATGGCAGCAGCAGCCCGCACCGACTTGGCAGCGGCGCCAAGAGTTGGGGCAAAAGATGGAGGAGTTCTTCCCACGTGACTGAGCGGGCTTCCTGCGGCTCTAGCCGCCGGGCAGCGTGCCCCAATGCTGCCCGGCTTGCCCACAGGCTGTTCAGCTGACGCCGTCCTCCACGGCGACCCAGTACGTACAGCGTCCGTACAGCCGCTGCGCCCCACCCTTCCCTCGGTTGTGCAGTTGGCGCCGCCCCTAGGCCCGCGCCCGCCCTAGGCCCTGGCCCTAGCCGCCCTAGCCCATGCAGTTTTCCGCATACGATGTGCTTGCAGCCGCACCAGGGTTCATGGCTGTGCGCTTAGACCACAGTGCTGGCTTCCATGTGCATGTGCGGACCGTGCAGGAAAGCTCGTTGCGTGGAAGCGGTCCTCATCCCATGCTGTGCGCGGGGAGAGCACTAAATGCCGCCTTGTTTTTCACGCACGGGTGGACCGCACGAGGGGCGGTTGGAGATCGCCCACTTTTTCTTGCATGGGGGCAGGGAGACAGAAGGCAGCCGGGGGCTTTCGGGTGGAAAAAAAGCGGCGTGCGCCAGCCCCAAACATGCAATGAGGGAGGCCCGCTGCCGCCAAGCCAGCCTCCAGCAATTGTTGCTGTGCGCATTTTCATTTGTCTCATTCCTGTTGCGAAGCAGCTTGAGGCTTAAGTAAGTAGTTAAGTTAAGTAATAGATTGAGGCTGAAGGCTTATGGCACCGTTAAACTTTGCACCCATCGTCGCCAGCGAAGGTTGGTCTTTCATTGCGGAAAGCAGGCCTACCGCAGTTAAGATGCGGCGCCATACACGGCGTCGAGGTACATGACATACGATATACGGCGCATACTGCTTAGCGTACGGGCGATTTCCGTACCAGCTAGCAGCTAGTAGCAGCTACAGGCAGGTACCGTGTTGCAACCTGTCGGAACGGTACAGTTAATAGTAATAGCCGCAGCCGCGACGCTGCCAGGCTCGGAAGCTCCACAACACCAGATCAGTGGCGTGCGGAAAACGACGGGTCCGCCGAGTGACGGCAAAGCTTCGTGTCGTATGACAGCTCAGGAGGCTGGAGGCTGTTGACTGGCTTCTGGGGCCGTGCATGAAATTCATTGTTTTAGGTTAGCTCAGCTAGCAGTGCACACATAATAAAAAAACAATGGGACAGTGATGATAGCAACGGACAGCTAGCAGCTAGGGCAGCTAGGGCGGCTAGCCGCCGCGTGTAGCCGGGTACCGGCTACACGGTACCGGACGGGCGGCTTGGTACACATGGTACCTGGTGCTACCTGGTACCGGGTACCGGCTAGGCTAGCTGCTAGCTGCTAGCTATCGGCTAGCTGCTGCTAGCGGCTAGCGGCTACAAGCGGTTGCCGGGCTACCGGGACCGCTGCGCCGCGCCATGCTTCGACTTTATCAGATGCTACCAACGCTGCTATGCCATGCCACTATGCGTAGCCAGGATCACTGCAAACCCCTGCGCCGCTTTCCAACGCTTTCCAACGATGCCAATGAGCAAATGACATGGTTGTTCGAAATGACTGTTGCATGGGGATCACAGGGGCTTGGCAACTTCGGCGAAATCAAGCATACGGCATACGGCGCGATGCAATCGTGCGCCACGCTCGAGCAGCTGGTTCTGGCATGATTGTTTGCGTTTGAGTGCCGTTTCTTTGCGCGCACCTCCCAACCCTGATATGTGTGGGTCCCGCACATGCAAGTCACCTTCAGCCAAGGTTCCAAACGGTTGCCTTGCCAGCACAAGGAACTTACCGGAGGCCTACCCGCCCCAATTATTCTCTCGCCCCGCCGCATTCCCCAGATGGCTCAGGGGGCTGGCGGCGGCTAGCGGCCATCCCGCCCACACGTGGATTGCTTCAGGCTGCGTACAGCCCATAACTTTGGTCCCAAGCGGGCGCGCACGCCATGATGCGGCCAAGCAGAAGATAGACGCCCAGCCGACACGCGGGTTGGCCCCAGCATGCATTTGAATGTTCTCCCCCGTCCCTTCCAGCCCTGATGCCGAACCAGACCTAGCCAGCTCGCAGGCCTGCCCAAGCCAATGTCAAGCTGATGCAAAGACCTCGTTGTGCCTGTTTTCAGGATTTTCCCCTCCGCCCAGCAGCCCCAGCAGCCCAGGGGCACCTGTCATTCAGGACGACCCAGCAGCAGCCCTCGTGCTGCGGAAGGCTGCTCGAGCCGCTCGGGCGCGCGAAGCATTGAAGCAGTCCACCACTGGGCTTGTCTCGCTCGTCGAGGCCGCAGCACCAAATAGCTTGTGGGCCACACCGGAGCACGCGGCTGCTGCAAGTGTGCAAGTGTTCAAACCGACATTATCTTCCACGGCGGCGGCCGCTCGTTTCTTGAAAGTCAGCCGCCCCTGGTTGCAGCGTTTAAATGTGGCTGCTGCCAGCTCACTTCTAAAAGCAGAATGGGAGGCCTTCGGCCACCTGTTACATGAGGTGGAGCTGGCCAAGGATCGTGCGCTTATTACACCAATATCATTTGTGTGGAGCCGCATGTATGACGAAACCCCTGCTCGCAGTTGGACTCATGTGGTCAACTCGGCCGGCGAGCTGCAAGGCCAGGCCACAATCGCCAAAGTCATGGCGTGCATGCTGGACTTCGCATTTGTATTCGCAGCCGCCCCAGACCAACATGGCGAGCCTTTGCCTGCCCAGCAGCAGCGCGGGCCTCCCACCAGCCCAGCACATTCGCGGGGTGATCCAGAACAGGCGTTGCACATGATCCGTGGAAGCCTGGGAACCCAGCTGGTGGCGCTGTCCTCTCAGCACGGGGAAGTGGTCCTGGAGGGTATTCAACGGTCCATGTCCATGACGCCCGAGCATCAAGCATTGGTCAACAAGCTCTTCCCAGCCCGGGTGGTGGTCCGCCAGACGGACATGCACAGGTCACAAATAGCTGCAGAGCGTGAGCTCTCCAGGCAAGCGCCAGGGTGGGCGTCCGCTTTGTTCCGTTGTGGCATGCACCGGGCACGAACTGGGGAACTACACACTCTAGGCCTGGACGCCAAGACGGAGAGTTTTTTCTCAACTACACGCTCATGCTACGCCAACAGCCAGATGCACAGCGATCATTCCGGGAGCGCGTCGAGCAGTGGGCGGCAGCGAAGCTCAAAGTGTATCACGGGCAGCCGGCCAAGGAGGTCCTCGACTGGAGGAAGGCAATGGAACAAACCTTGTTTCCAGAGGGCCCAGCAGACCCGCGGGCCGAAACCGGGGCCTTGATGGATTCTCGGTCTCAGGCAGCCCGGAAATTTTGCTGGGACTTCCTCACCAACGGTGATTGCCGTGTGCAGACAGAGCTGCAGCACTATTGTGCTGGCAAGAGCTGCTGCCCAGAGGGACGCCCCCAAACATTGCAGCGGATGCTAGGCAAGCAGGGCTTGCCAGCTTTGCTGCACCCGGCTCCGCCCCTGTTTCCCAGGAGGTCTTGGCACGGCCAACGCCGCTGCATGGCACACGTCATCCAGCAGGAAGCAACCCACGGCCTCCTGAGCCAAAATTTCCGAGGTGTGGCCTACACCGCGAAGATGAAAGCAGAGAAGGCTGTCGAGCAGCGGGCGAAGGAGTTGCGGCGAGCTGCACCAAGCGCTCTGGAAGAATTTGGCGCGCAGGCATCCGCAGGCCTAGCCACCTCGCAGGCCCAAACGGCAGCAGAGATGGCCGAGCAAAATGCTGAGCGTTGCAAGGATATTTTGGAGTTCTTGTTATCGGACGGCCTCGCAGCTATGATTAGGCTGACATTGCTCATCGACGCTTTCCAGAACTTGAAGGCCACAATATTAAGCAGGAATGCTTCGACCTGGCACATCCAACAGATGGCTGGCGCAGCCGCTGGCGGCCATCGGGCATACCCTTTGCAAGAAGCCACTGGTGGCCGGTACCTCAGGGCCCACCTAAGCACATGCGCTCCGGTGTTTCCTGGAAGTAACTGTAACATCCGATCCTGTTCTGGCTTTTGCATCCCGCTTGAACCCCATGCACACTATACATTGATTGTTGGTATGCTGAACTGGCCCTGCCAGCGTCGCAGGAAACGACCATAACACGACCAAGCGCACGCATAACGGCATATAGCCATGTTGGGATATGACTTCGCGACAGTTTTATGTCGAACTTAGGTCAGGACGTTAAGCAGGCGTTGCAGCAGCTGGGGGAGCAGATGGTGAAGGACATTCATTGGCACAGCTTCCAGGGACTCGCCATGTCTCAGGGCAGCTTGGCGTCGGAGTCGTGCCTCCGGTGGCGCGCCCTGAGCCGGGCCGGTGCCTGCATGCACGAGATGATTCTCACCGAGCAACAACGGTACCCTTGGAAGCTCTTCAGTTGCTTGGTGGACCCGCTGGCAGCAACCCATGTAGCTGAAGATGCTGAGCTTTGCCCCAACATCCTGGACAGCCTCTCGTTGCAGCACTGGCATCGTTACCCTAGCACAGAGCAGCTGAACAGCAAAGCAAGTTTGGCGGAGATTGAGGCCATTGCCCTGCTGGTCCATGATAACACTGCTTTGATTGAGCGCGGCCATGCGAGCAACAAGCGAGCGAGCCGGGCCAAGGAGCAAACCGTGGCTCAGCGGCTGCTGGATTCCAGCGCAGAGAGGGTACTTCGCCGATTCAGGGCCATGAGTTCTGAATGGCAGGGGCACTTGGCAAAAGAGTTATGGTCAGGGGCATGGGCAGAACCTCCAACCACAGCCAAAACGCTTCCGGCACAAAGGAGGCACCGTCGTGTGCGACCCAGAGGGGGGCCCAGCCTGAACAAATCACGGCTGATTCGCATGGCACGGCCACAGGGCTCAGCAAAATCGCGAGCCCGCACAACTTCAATTGTACAATCGGCCGCCAAGGCTGTGAACGGCACCGGCACCAGGAAGAAGCGCCTGGGCATGCTCAACAGGTTCCACGTTTGGCTATCGGCTCATGGCTCATTGGGCGGCCGGGGGCGCCTCGTCTCAAAAACAGATTTGGCCAGGTACAAGCAGGCCATGTTGGACAGCGAGACAAGGGCCAGGTACAGCACTTTGGCTCGAATAGCCACGATGGGTCGTCACCACGGTGCTCCAAAGCGCCGCCGGTCACGCCATGACCCCCTTGCATGTGAACTGCGGCGCCGGCGCCAAAATAGCAAACGGGCTTGTCTCAGCTGGGACCCAAAGGCCCAGCGGAAGGCGCTGCAAGAGGAGCTCATGTCCAGCCACAGCCAGGAGTGGCACAGGCGTCGCGGGTTGGCACACAAAGCAAAGAGCGAAGCCAAGAGCAACCGGGGTGCCGAGCTGGAAGACTTGCGAGCCTTCGCAGTGGAAGCCCGGACTGGCGGTTCAATGTTGCCCTTCTCCCCCGAGTTGCAGCAGTGCCTGTTGCCCTTTCCACTTTCAGGCGGTACAGCGGCCTTCTGGTGGCTGCCAGACACGCGCATTGCCGTTTGGCCGCAGCTAGCCAAGTCCATGCAGCGTGGGGCCACAGAGATCGAGTCGCTATGGCAGGCCCGCCATGCCACCTTCATGGCACAAACAGTTGCAAAGATCAAGCCCGTCTCCAAAGCCGAACGCAGGGCGCGTTTGTGCTGGGAGGCAGGCAGATGTATTTGCGCTCCGCGGATGCGGCACCGCCGGGCTCTTAGGGGTCGTCTAGACCGGTTGCTTTCGGATTTTATGGGGCCTGGGTCCCGCAAATCAGGGGTTTCGCCAAATCGCCGAGCTTTGGAAGATGGCATGGTCATCCTGAGGTTCTTGCCTACGACACCAGACGGCCTAGCAAACCCGCAGGCAAGCCGGTGGTTTCATGTCCCCTTGATGTCCCTTGACCCCCTTCGCCCAACCTTCCTCCGCCTGGATGCCGGCCACGGCCAAGACAAGGTCTGCTTGTCAGCAGCTTTCTCAACTCAGCACCACCATCCTGAATGGCTGACTGCATGGGACGCGTTGGAAGGCCTGGACATTGAATCCGCGTGGATGGTGGAATTTTGGGTCCTAGCTGGAGCTTCCGCAACTTCACAAGGCGCCGTTGCACCCAAGAGCATGGAGGCAATTCCCTTGACGTGTCGGAAACCAAGCACGCTCTGGGCTGGGTCCGCAAAAGAGGATGTCCCTCTAAATTCCGCGAGCTCGTCTGAAGAGACAGAGCGCTCCCTCAGTGCTGACGGCGATGGGGCCGAAAGATGTTCACGGCCACGCAAGCGCCGGCGACAACATGCCGCTTCTGGTCCAGAGCCAACGCCGGAGCCAAATCCAGCCATCGTCGGTGGCGACCCGCCAGCAAGCCTAGCGCCAAGCAGACTCGCTGGCAGTACCAGTGCCCCTGCAGAGGACGCTGGCCTGCTGGCACGCATTCGCAACAATCGCAACGGAGTTCCGGAAGTTGTGAGGGCCCCCGACGGCAGCACGCTGAGATTGCGATTCACGTGGAGGAAGGCCAGCAAAGGTTCCGAGTTTGGCGGTGTGCAAGCCACGTGTTATCAACATGAGGCTGAGCGCCGCCAGAAGAGGGGTGCCGGCGGCTACTACAAACTGGCCTGCCGTAAGGAACTCCGCTTTCAATCGGCTCAGGACGGCCCACGGGTCCTGGATCGGCTGCGCTGCTGGATCATGCGCAGCCGCGATTTCCCAGATCGCCTGAGCCACCAAAGCTTCTTGCCATCCGAGGTTGAAGGCGGAGATGAACGCATCCAAGAAGAGGGGGGCAGCTCCAGCGATAGCAGCAGCTCGACCAGTAGTTCCAGCACCACGTTTGCAGGTACTAGTGTCACTAAGGCTAAGGCTAAGACTCCGGCGGCTCCAGCGGCGGCGGCTAAGGCTAAGGCTGCGGCGCAGGCTAAGGCTAAGGCGGCTAAGGCTAAGGCGACAGCTGCTGGTGCGGCTGAACATAAAGCTAAGGCTACGGCCGCAAAAGCCCAGCCTCCTCACGGGCTGACCCCGCCGCGCCAGCTGCCTCTTCCACCTGCATCATCCTTTCAATCCCCCCCGCCACAGACCAACCAACCGGCGGCCAGGGCACAGCATTTTTGCAGACCCGGCATGTTGTCGCATCAGGGCCAGACTTTGCCAGTCTCATCTGCAGCCAGCTCCCGCTCCCCAGCGCCCCAGGCCAAAGGGGCTCAGGCCAAGGCCCAGCCTCCACGCGGGCCTGCACTAGCAGAGGCTCCCCTGGCGACCAGGTCAGGGCAAGGTCCAGGCTGCCTGTTGCCCAAGGAGCTGGTGCAGACCAAGGATGTGCCACGTGATGGCGACTGCTTGTTCCATGCCTGGGGGGCGGAAGTGCAAAGTCGATATGGGGACCAAGACATGCCTAGTCATGTGAGGCGCGACACGCACTCAGGGAAAGCTTGGCGACGCTTCATGCTGACGTGGCTGAGGGAGAACTTCAGCAAGGTGGTCGATGGTGTCGCCATGGTAGATTGGCTTGGAGAACCACTCGATGCCTATTGCACACGCATGCAGCGAGCCCTTGGCCGGGACACCTGGGGCGGGATGTTGGAGACGGTATTGCTGGGCCTGGCCTGGGGCCGACCCTTGCAGTGTGTGTTGCTGTCGTCCACAACAGATGGCTGGCAGGTGATGCATGTCTCGGGAGGCCAGAAAAGTTTGGCACGAGAGGCGTCTCAACTTGTGATAGCCATTGCCTGGGATGGAACCCATTGGGTGCGGGCTCGCTTCCTCAGTCGGCGGGCCCTGGAAGCTCTGGCCTCTTGGCAGGCCCGCAGCTAGCAGCGCGATGCCT
>Ga0114972_10001739_pt1 | contig 16296 bp, 12 predicted proteins | sample M_140807_EF_Meta_FD_87354 | JGI IMG/M metagenome (GOLD analysis project Ga0114972, IMG submission 87354) | Freshwater microbial communities from Lake Montjoie, Canada to study carbon cycling - M_140807_EF_MetaG | ecosystem: Environmental > Aquatic > Freshwater > Lake | place: Lake Montjoie... | reverse complement strand
CGACTCGATGAGCTCAACTGCGCGCAGGACCCGGGCGGGGTGATCCGTCTGAATCACGTCGATCCCCCATTCTATGGCTTGGCGGTATTTCTCAATGGACTCATTGGATCCAAGTGCATCAGAAAAGACGAGGATACCTTTCTCGTGACACACAGCGATGAAATCCTTCGAGAGGCTTCGCCAAGCAGCGTCCACAGCAAAGGGCTTGATCTCCGCGGCCTTCTGCAAGTCGGCTATGTTCCGTAGTGGTGGCATCGCGCGGACCCGCGGTTCGATTCGCTTTAAGTCGCGAAGATATTCGAGCGACTGGTAGACCACTGAGCGATCGAGTAGGTCTCGGTCTCGCATGATCTTCGCCAGCGATTCAGGGGTAATGTCTTTGCAATCGAGGTACGCGAAAGACTGGTTGTCCATTGCGGTGAGGGCGACATCCAGGGTGGGAACCTTGATGCTAGTGAACGAATTGCTAAACCAATCGCCTGCATCGAGAACCTCAACCTCCGCGGCGGTCCGTTCCTTCAATGGCCCGTTGCCGTTCGTGGTACGATCCAGAGTAGTGTCGTGCAGAACTAAAAATTTGCCGTCCTTGGACGTACGAATATCGATCTCGATGTAGTCTGCACCGAGTTCTACTGCTAGCGCGATAGCAGGGAGTGTGTTCTCAGGTGCGTAACGGTTAGCCCCACGATGGTAGGCTACCTTCACAGGCCACACTCTATTGCGGCTTCGGAACGAGGTCATCAGCACTTCCAACGGTTTGTCGGTCTGGAGCCAATCCGTACCTGCTTCAATCACCTTTTTCCAGGTCCTCGGGTTGTCCGATATCTCGCCCAAGACTTTTGCCTGTGTCTTCACTCCAGCTTTCTTGAACTCACCAATCACTTGGGATGTGATATCTTCTGCATCAATCTCCACTGCTGCTAAGTCGTGCTGGGCGGCGAATGCAACCGGATCGCCCAAAGCGGGTCGCCACTTCGCCATCACCGGAATGGTCTTGTTGGAATACTCTCTGACTTTGGAGATGACTTTCGAGTTGCCGTAGACAATCACCTGCTTTTCCATGCCCGCATGAATGACCTCCTCGACCAGCAGTTCCGGGTCGATTTGCTTGCAGTCGAGATAGAAGTTTACCCTTTCTTTGCCCATTGCCAGCGCATCGGCTAGCGTCAGCAGTTTTTCACCCGCGAACTTGGAGGCGAACCAATTGCCGGCGTCGAGGGAAAGTAACTGTTCCAGCGTGTGGTCGGCAATTGCTCCCTCGCCATCTGACTTGCTCTCTAAGTGGTTATCATGGAACAAGACATGCTTGCCGTCCTTTGTTAGGCGTACATCGATCTCGACCCACTCGTAGTTGTCCTCAACGCACATCTCGATAGCGCGCCGAGTGTTCTCGGGAGCAGCAACACTCAGCCCACGGTGGACCATGACCTGCACGGGGCGGGGCGGCTTCACGGGCTCGAAGAACGGGAAAGGTTCGGCTGACCCAGTTTGTGTCAGTAACAAAGCAGTGAACAGTGAGATACAAGGGAACACAGTCGACTCCTGCAGTTATGACTTATGTGGTTGATTAAGCGTATGCCCATTGTGGGCATTAGCCTGTTCAAGTTGTGGCGGAATCGTGATTTCTAGGCTTCTTCATGGATTATGACACTTCGAAAGCTTCTGGCCAAGAAAAATGGGTTTTGCAGTCAGCAGGGATCCGTAGGGGCGTTCCCCCTGTCGGTTGCAACGCGCACGCAACTTCAAGTTCCGATCGAATCGCTCCCGATCGGAACGCTCCGACCAAGAACCCCCAGCCGCTTCGCGGCTAGAGAGTAGATTTGAGAGAGTTGAAAGTAGACCATGTGCGATTGGATGTTCGACAAAATCTGAACCGAACCAAAAAATAATCCATTAGCGTTCATCAGTGTCCATCAGCGGTCCGGTTTCTTGAACCGCTGATAAACGCTGACATCGGAGCCGGACTCCATCGAATCTCATCCGTCCACCAACGAATGGCCGACGGTCTGGCGAGCTTCGGCTTCTACCTGTTTTTCGTCGGTTAATTCTGTAGCGATGACCAACGAGGATTCCTGGGTCTTGTTCTGAGCGGTTCTCTCCATCGATTTGCAAGAGCTCTCCACGCTCAGCATGGCGGACAACACGGATAGCAGCAGGGAAGTTCGTAACATGTTCTCGACTCCTAGGGATTCGAAAGAGACTGAGGTTTTTATGAGCGTCTGCGATAGTCGATATGCATTTCACGTGCCAATGCGACAATTCGACGCAAGCCTTGGTTTTTTGCGGTTGGAAGCCTGGGGGTTCGCGCAAGCATCGAGACAACCTGGAAACAAAGTTGCCAGACATGGACAAAAATCCGCAAGCTGCCCGGTGAGTCTAAACATCCAGTGGTTTCCTGAGTGTTCGAGCGTGGAACACTACCCTTCACCCTTCGCCCTTCACCGGAGGGTTTGTGCCCAACCGCTTTCAAAAACCCCTCGGCATGCGCCGAAATATACTCAAATACAATCTTTCCTAAAATGGAAACGGTCGCTAAGTACTCTTGCGACGCGTGGGGGCCTCGCCATTCTCACTGTCCCTCGGAGCTGCATCATCCCAGTCCTTGGTAAGCGCCTTGCCGTCGGCTCCAACACTCTGAAGTTGCGCAATGCGACGACGGGCTCCCTCGAGCTGCCGATGGCAAACCTGCACGTACTCGACCGCCTTGGCGTACTCGGCAAGCATCTGCTCCAAAGGCAGCGAACCACCCTCGAGCTTACGAACCACCTGCTCAAGCGATGCCATCGCTGCCTCAAAACTCAATTCGCTCGTTTCCTCTTCGTTTGCCTTGGATTTGGCCATGGGGGTGTCTTGGTGAAGGTGTCGACGCTGAAAAGTTCGATTGGGTTTGAGAATTTCGGGAGCTTTCGCAAGGTCCACTACAGTATAAAGGTTTTCTATCGATCTGGTAGCGTGTAGAAGACCGCAGGGGGCAAAGCAAATTTGGCTGGCAAGGGCAGATTCGTATCGGACTCCTGCCACGCGTACTTTGCCTGCATCGAGCCCGATAGGGTTACCTCCCCAATTGCGGCCAACACGATCGGTGCCGAATCCAAAACTAAATCGCCAGCCTCGATTTGCAGGACTAAAACATTCGCATCATCGTTTCCAAAGGTCTGCGATTTTTCGATCTCAAACGTGGTCAGTGAACTGGAGTTCTTGGCAATCTCAAGCCGATGGCCGTTGACCCAAGCCTTCTTGATGCGTGGATGGCTCAATGTCACTTGCCCAGAAAACGCCTCTGTAGGGATCCTCAGCGAACAACGGACCAACGGGCTCTGGGCTCCCTGCAAACGGGCCGAATCGAGCAAGCTCTTCCAGGGAACCAATTCCCAAGCCGCAGGCTTAGCCCCCAACCCCGGAATCTCTGAACCCATCAAATCCTTTTTGTCTCGCGTGTCCTTGGAAAACATCGCCGGCTTGCCTCCCAAAATCTGGTCGCTGGTGATCGTCGAGCAAACGGCCTGCTCGACATAACCAATCATCAAATCGTTCCCCGTATAGTGGTCGACGTACGGCCAACGTTTCGGGTTGTACATGCAGTCGGTCAGATCCCTGACCAAGACCACGTCGATGCCGTTGCTGGCAAGTTGACGTAGCCCAAAGGGCCGTCCCAAAACGCACATGTTGGTATGCACCCCAATCATGAGGACGTGCTCGATTTTATTACTCTGGAGTATCGCCCAAACTTCGTCTCCCCGATCGCTGATGTAATCCTTCGTCGCATCGATCGACAAAGCTGAATTCTGGGCCTTCCACGGAAGCCCCGGATCGCGCCCGAGAGTCTTGAGCTGCTCAGCCCACAGGCGATGCTCCTGTGGATCGTCATCTTCACCTCCATCGGACTGATCTAGAGGATAAACAAACAGAGCCGGATCCTCCTTGGGCGTCTTGCAGTTCCACGAAGCAATCTGTTTGGGAAGATCCCTTTTTGGCGCGTTCATTGCCCGTAGCCTGGCAGGATGTCCATCATACCCTGGCATGCAATCGCTCGGAGAATGGATCACAACCGATCCGGATTGCCTTGCAGTCCGCAGGAGACTGTCCATGCTCGGGAGCATCTCCTCGAGACGTCGCACGGCATTGATCGAGTGGTGATAGTCCCAAACATCGCAAACCATTACGGCCGTCTTCTTGGGATCCCACACAGCGGGACTCTCTGTGCGGACCATTCGATCGCCCTCTTGGTGGATCGTTCTTTTCGCCAAACGATAGACCTCCGAGTTTTGTCCAATCGCGATGGGTGCAAATTCAATCGACAGGACCATCGCCAAAACCCCCCATACGAGGATCGAACTTCGATTGCTTCTCAAAAGAATGTGTTTCATGATTCCAGCCCAAGGGCAAACGTGTACCTTGCACTCGATGAGTGCAGCATCCAATAGAAAGCATCTATTATAAGCCCATCAACGATCTCGTGGGACGACGCGTAACCACGCAAGGCTCGAAAGGGCCCCGAAGAGAGCCAGGACGACCGCCAAACCAGCCTCGCGATTCTTGGTCCCATAATGCAGCAGATCAAACATCCGCATCGCGACGGTCGTCACCCCGGGAGGTTGGACCAGCAAATAGCTCGCAAGGTCCCCAAAGGAGATCGAAAATCCGATCCAAAACACGATAACCCAACCCCATTGCGAGTACTTTAACCATGAATACCATCGCATCCAAACCGGTAGCTGGCCCTCGAGCCGTAGCAAATCGCCGTACCTGTGCAGGTATTGCTGACGAATGATCCACAGCAATCCAAACATGATCGGCAAGACTCGAAACTGCAAGGCCATGATCGGGCCAAGCAAGGTCCGATCCGAAAGAAAACTCAGCGAACTGGGCATCCAGCGATTGAGCAACTGACCTATCAACAAATTGATCAGCGGTCCGGGTGTGGTGAACATACAACCTAGAACAGCAAACACCACTGCCATGCGATATCGATCTCGACTCAGCCCCATAAGCAGCACACAGAGCACCATGCTCAAACCTGTAGCCCAAAGACTCAATTGCAAACTCCAGCCAAACTCCTCGCGAAAATCCTGAACGTGCCCGAGCGAATCCATACACTCAGCGATGCTCCAACTCCGTACCCCACGTCCATCGACCATCGACGACCGCCAGCCCATCCTCGAGACAAGATTCAACCAGGGGACCACGCAGCAGATCGACAACAAACCCCAAATCGCTAGGCTCAAGCCTTGATGCCAAAAGGAGGAAAGCCGCACGTTGGATCCAAGACTCCCAACCGCCACTCCTGGATTGGACTTGTGCGCGGAGGAAAGAAACACACTGGTTGCCAATGCACCACCACAGAGGATCGAAAGAAACCAAGCAACCAGAATCGGCACACTTCGGAGCCTACCGAACTGGACCTGCTGATAAACGCTCTCGCATAGCGTCGGGGTCTGGAAGAGATTCGTGACGACCATGTCGTACTGCACTGAGGCAAACGCAAAGAGAAAGGATCCCAGGAGCCAGGGCTTGAGCCTGGGGAGTATCTGCTGACGGAGCGAGAACCATGGGCCTAGCTCCACCAAGGCCTGATCGACCGCCGGATCATGAGCTCGTCGCAACCCGAGCGTTACGATCCAGAAGCAGTAGGGCAGGGCAGCACAAGCGTGAATCCATACGACGCTGGCGACTCCCAACCAAGGTGCCTTGGCCGCATCAACCTGACTTAGCCTAAACCAACCGTTCGAGCCAAACCCCGCGCTCCACGCTGTGGCTTGTACATACAACGGCACAAGCAGAAAACTGGAGATTAAACCCACCGCAACTCTCGATCCGGCGATACGGAACCAGAATGTCGCAAGACTGATCCACAGTGCGAAGAGCGTTGCCAGGACGCCGACCGAAAGGCCGATAAGTAGCGTCAGCAGCGTCGCTTGGCCGATCGAAACATCCCACTGCACCTAAGGGTCCTCTGGAAGACTTATTGAGATCAGTGATTGTGCAGGCATCATTGGATAGGAGGAGGTGCCATTTGGATGGCATTCGGATCGACCCCGGCATACTTTGGTATCGCAGGTTCCTTGATGTCTTTGAGCAACCGTGTGATGATTTTGTCGGTCGTCATCCCCTCGGCTTGCGCCTGGAAGTTGGTGCTCAGTCGGTGTCGCAAGACGGGGATTGCGATCCGTTTGATGTCCTCGATGGCGATATTGAATCGTCCATCCATGGCCGCCATCGCCTTTCCGGCTTGGATCAAAAACTGACCGGCGCGGGGACCGGCGCCAAAGTCTAAAAGCTCCTTGACCACTTCGGGAGAATCGGCTTCTCCAGGCCGTGTCGCGCGCACCAGAGCCACGACGTACTTGATCACAAAAGGACTCACCGCAACGGAATTGACCAGCTTCTGAATATTCAGAATCGCGCGGACCGAAAGGACCTTGGCGATCTCAGGTTTTTCCCCTCGTGTGGTTGTGGTCAAGATCTTCTCCTCTTCGTCGGCGCTGGGATAACCGACTTTGATGTTGAACATGAATCGGTCGAGCTGGGCTTCGGGAAGCGGATAGGTTCCTTCTTGCTCGATCGGGTTCTGTGTCGCGATGGTAAAGAAAGGGTCGGGAAGCGAGTAGGTTTGTCTGCCGATGCTGATCTCACGCTCCTGCATGGCTTGCAACAGGGCAGCTTGCGTTTTCGGTGGCGTGCGGTTGATTTCGTCGGCAAGCAAGATGTTTGTAAAAATCGGTCCTTCAACGAACCGGAACTCTCGTCGACCTTGAGCGTCTTCCTCTAGAACGTTCGTGCCTGTGATGTCCGAAGGCATCAGGTCAGGTGTGAACTGGATCCGTTTGAAATTCACATCGAGAATCTTGGCTAGCGAAGAAACCATCAGGGTTTTAGCAAGCCCCGGGACGCCTTCGAGCAAGCAGTGTCCGCGAGTGAAGACAGCGGCAAAGAGCTGCTCGACGACTTCTTCTTGTCCGACGATCGCTTTGCCCAACTCGATTTTCATCTGCTCGTGGTGCTCGCGAAATTCACGAAGCAAATCACCGATGCTACGAGGGGTTTTGCCACTGGGACCGCTGGCGTTGCTCACAATAATTTCCGTGTGAAAATGCTAAGGTAGATGGAACCATCAGGAACCGGTATCATACCATCTTTCGCCATATTTTGGTCGAAGGAGTCTTGAACAATTATGTCCAATCAAAAAGTCGATGTCATCGCCCACATACACGCCAAACCAGGTCGGGAAGAGGACCTGCGCAAGGTTCTTGAATCGTTCGTCGCTCCGACTCGTTTGGAAGACGGTTGCATTCGCTACGACCTGTTCGTCGACCTGGATCACCCTACCAAGTTCACGTTCATCGAAGAGTGGGCAAGTCGCGAGGCGCTGAACAATCATGGCCAATCGGCTCACATCCAAGAGGGCCGCAAGCACTTTCCGGAACTGCTCGGCGAACCAGCTTGGGTCCAAGTCGCGGTCCGTATCCTCTAACCTATTGAACTTGTTTAACCTGCTCTTAACCTGTTGACGAATCAGAGTTTCAACGCCCGGATACAATGATCTCATGAACACTCAACACAGTCTTAGGCCAATGCTTGCGCCTCGCTCGGTGGCGGTTGTCGGCGCGAGCGACACGGCTGGCAAAGTCGGGACGAGCATCTTTCGAAACTTGCTCGAACATCGATTCACCGGGACCGCTTATCCGGTCAATCTCAAAAATAAAACGGTCGCCGGCCAGCGAGCGTATGCATCGCTTGCCGATTTACCTGAGCCCGTCGAACTGGCTGTGCTATGCACACCTTCGACGACCATCCCGTCGCTCATCGATCAATGCGGCAGCTTGAATATTCCTGCAGCATTGATCATCACTGCGGGCTTCCATGAGATGGGTGCAGCGGGCCTGGAACTACAGCACCAGCTCGACTCCGCCCGAGCCAAGCATCCCTCTTTGAGGGTCTTGGGACCGAATTGCCTGGGATTGATCCATCCCGAGTCGCGATTGAGCGCCAGCTTTGCCCGCGGCATTCCACAAACCGGGAGCCTCGCGTTTCTTTCGCAATCGGGCGCTCTGTGCACCGCGTTCCTCGACTGGTCGATCCAGGAAGGGATCGGCTTCTCAAACTTCGTTTCCCTCGGCAATCAACTCGATGTGGGCTTCTCGGACCTGCTGGAGTATCTTGCCGACGACCCAGAGACAACCGCCGCGATTCTTTACATCGAATCGATCACCAAGCCCCAAGAGTTCATTGCAGCCGCCAGAAAGTTTACGTTGCGCAAGCCCCTGATCGCTTATAAAGCAGGTCGATTTGCTGCCTCGGCTCAGGCAGCGGCCTCTCATACCGGGTCGCTAGCTGGCATGGATGAAGTCTATCAAGCGGTCATCGAGCAATGCGGGATCGTGCGAGTCTACGACATGGATTCCATGGTCCAGTGTGCAGAACTTCTCTCGCAGCAAGCTTCCTCGAATCCACCTCCGATCGGCGAGCGGATCGCGATCGTAACCAATGCCGGGGGACCTGGCGTGATGGCCAGCGATATGCTTATCGAACAAGGTGGCTGCTTGACTCCGCTAACACCCGCCACACTATCCGCCCTCGATGGCTGCTTGCCAGCCAACTGGTCGCGAGGCAACCCTGTCGATGTGATCGGCGATGCACCACCCGAGCGCTTTGCCCAAGCCCTCCGAATCGTGCTCGCCGATCCCAACGTAGATACCATTCTTGCGATTCTTTCACCCCAGGCAATGACCAGCCCAACCCAGACCGCAGAACAGCTCGTGCAGATCCCCATCCCTGCTAACAAACGTGTCGTATCGGCTTGGATGGGTGGCGTATCGATGCAAGCGGGTATCGAGATACTTCAAGCCAGCGGGATCCGAAACTTTGAAACCCCCGAGCAGGCCATTCGCGGACTCATGCGCCTGATCGATTACAAACGCATGAACCAACAGATCAACGACCTCGAGCGGATCGAAGCAATCCACCGAAGCAACTCGATGGCCAAAAATACGTCCAACAAGAAGCCGTCGCCCCAAATCCTCGATCGAAAACGATTTATCCAATTCGCAGGTTCCCAGATTATTGGCGAAAGTTCGCCTAACAAGATCTTCACAGAGGTCGAATCCAAGCTGCTGCTGAACCTCTATCAGATTCCAACCCCAAGCATCCAAATCGCCACCAACGCTCATCAAGCCATCGGGCTGGCCGATTCGTTTGGCTATCCGGTCGTCCTAAAAGTGCACGCCAATGAGATCACTCACAAGACCGACGTAGGGGGAGTTTTGCTCTCGCTCAAGGATGCCGAAGAAGTAGCCAAGGGGTTCGATCGGATCATGGAGAATGTCGGCAAAGCCAAGCCCGATGTCCGGGTCGAAGGGATTACCGTGCAACCGATGATCCAATTGTCAAATGCCATCGAGTTGATTTTCGGATCCAAGAAAGATCCGGTTTTTGGACCCGTGATTTTGGTTGGCTTTGGAGGGGTTACCGCAGAGCTTTACAAAGATCGCGCCTTGGCATTACCGCCTGTGAGCCCAGAGCGGCTAAAACGGATGCTAAGCTCGCTTCGGTGCTGGCCACTGCTCAATGGATATCGCGGCCGCCCGAAAGCCAACATCGACGCCCTAGTGGATATCATCGAGAAGTACTCAGAGCTGATCTTAGAGCAGGAATGGATCCAGGAGTCCGATCTGAATCCGGTGCTGGTCAACGATCAACAAGCGATCGCCTTGGACGCTCGATTCATCGGCTGAGAGACTCTGCGCAAGCAGACGTAGAATGTCTTTATTGCTTCTTCGCTGCTTCCGAGAGCAAGAACTCGGCTTGCTCGTCGGCGAGCTGCGCTTCGCGGTTGGCACCGCGACGGCGGTAGAGTTCGGCAAGATTTCGCCAAGAGTATGCGGTCGGGCCGGCATCGAGGGCTTGTTGCATCGCTTTGGCAGCCTCATCGAGCGATCCGGTATGGAGATAGCTGTAACCGAGCTGATTGGCGATGTAACCCCGCGATGGGGCCATCCGAAGCGCGACTTTGTAGCACTCGAGCGATTGCTGCCGCAAAACATCTTGCTGCTTGGGTGCATACTCCAATTCGCGCTCGTAGGTTTTCCCAAGTGCGTACAACAGGTCCGCTGCCCAAGGGTGATTCAAGGTCGCTTGGGGGATCAGGTCCGAGAAGGTTTCAAGCGTCTGTGCAAGCTCGTGGTGCGGAGCATAAGCGCACTGGTCGATTTCTCGCAGTGCATGCTGCAAAGCCAATTCGTGAGGCATCGATTTGCGTATGGCGGCTTTGCGCTGGGCTTGCGCATTGCCCGGCACGGTGATCTGATCAAGCTTGCGAGCAAGAAGCGCAAGTCCGCTTCGGATCTCATCGCGTGCGCTGTAGATGCTGTTTTTTCTCAGGAGCATGTCGCAGGCTTGAAGCTTGGTCAGGAGTTGCGGACGGAGCTCTTGCCAAGCCGCATCGGCAGCAGACTCCAACCGCGATCTGGGCTCCTTACCGTCGGAACTCCGTGTCGGGACCCACTGATCGCTTAAGAATTGAAATAGGCCTGGATCTGCCGAATCGAGCAAAAAGTCGCGTGGATAGTTTTCTGCTAAACGACGCTGCTGGCTGCTCCGCTGCCTCGCAGATTTCTTTGTATCGCCTTGATCATCCTGGCCATCATCGAGCATATCCTCATCGCCTTGCGCTTCGGCCAGCCCAGGACCCGCGTTGGAAACCAACTCGGATCGCAGCACCGGCTTTTCCGCACGATCGACATCAGGTAGTCCGACAGGAATCTTGCTCCCAAACCTAGGCGGCGCGCTGGTCGGCGATTGGAACGGTGAAGCCGGATCTGCCGCATCGAATGCGTCCGAAGCACCCGGATCCAAAACAACCCCTTCTTGAGGTAGTCGGTTCCACTGCTGTGCCGTGCTTGAAGGCAGCGCCCTAGGGGCAATGAGCCGAAGTGGCTGAGACGGCGCAATCACCGTCTGAGCGGCTGCTCTTAAGCCAAACAATCCGATGAATGCAAGGGTTGCAAGCAATCCAAACAAGCCAGACGTCGAGACGCCGAGGCGTATCGGCTGTTCGAATCGAAGGAATGTCAGGTTTGGCGATGGCTGGATCGACTCCATGCTCGGATTGATCGGAGAGGGAGCACAAGCCCATGCAGTTTCGATGGAGCAGGCAGGGCAAGCAGCCTCGATCCAAGCGATTCATTAGGCACGAAACGAAGAGTCCCCGCAGTTTAACATGCAAGTCGATGGTAAACTGCAGGGACTTTTTCGTTCGTAGCGATTCTATCGCACTGACGACCAAGCGATTACTTATCGTTTGCGATCTGCGGATAAGCGACACCGGCTAGGAAGGCACCCAAGATAGGTGCGAGCCAAAAGAGCCATACTTGCCAAATGGCAGTCCAATCACCACCAAAGAGTGCTGTGATCAGGGCCGGCCCGGTGCTACGGGCTGGGTTGACCGACAAATTGGTAACTGGAATACCGATCAAGTGGATCAGGGTCAAACCCAGTCCGATGGCGATCGGGGCGAATCCCGCAGGGGCTCGCTTGTCGGTTGCCCCGAGAATGATCATCAAGAAGAAGAACGTCAGGACGACTTCCGCGACGAAGGCAGAAACAAGGTTGTACTTGCCCGGCGAATAATCGTCAAAGCCGTTTAATGCGAATCCGTTTTTCAAATCGAACGAGGCAGTTCCAGAAGCGATCACGTAGAGGACCGCAGCACCTAGAAATGCCCCGACGAGTTGCGAGATCACGTAGGGAACCAACTCCGCAAAAGGGAATCGCTTAGCAACCCAAAGACCCACACTCACAGCGGGGTTTAAGTGGCAACCCGAAATGTGACCTATTGCATAAGCCATCGTAAGGACCGTCAAGCCGAAGGCCAGCGAGACGCCAACAAAGCCGATTCCGAGATTCAGAGGGGTCGAGCCCTCGGTCGCAATGAACTTGGCAGCTAGCACCGCGCTACCGCAGCCTCCAAAGACCAACCAAAACGTGCCGAGTAGTTCGGCCGCACAACGCTTCCCGATATTCATGATTTGCTCCGCAGGAAAAAGAGTAGTCCTAAGTCTAGTCTATAAGGATACTGGCGGCAGAACTCGCGCTGGTCCTTGCGCACAGAATCCTTGGTCGGGCAACTACCCAACCCAAGTTGGTATATTACCGACTATATCGAAACATACCATGTACCTAGATAGCAGATAGCAGCAGATCGTGCATTTTCCTAGGGATGGCTTGCTGTTTCCAACCGAGTGAAACCACTTAATGAATTTTCGATTGAGGAACCGTACCACGCGAACTTTTCTGGATTTGACGCGTCTAAATCGTTGAATTAGCAAGGTGGTTGGTCTTGGTGAACTTTCAATCGGAAAGCGATTTTCTAGGATGATTCAAGATTTTTGGCAGTACTTATCGTCCCTTCTCCAGAACAACCAAATCTTCAGCGGTGGTTTGGTGCTGATGGTCGGTGGTGCGTTGCTGGCTTATTTTCGCCAAGTACCGTCGCAGATCTACCAGTTCGTCCGTCGCCGGGTGATCACGGAGATCGATATTTTGGATCGGGATCCGGCGTTCCAATGGATTGAAAAATGGCTAGCCCAGCACGCTTATGCCAAAAACCGAGCCCGCTCGCTGACGGTCAAAACCGAGTCGATCGATTACGACGAGCGACGTGACAACCCGAACATGGACCCACGCCCACGAATTCTTTTTACTCCCGCTCCGGGCGTGCATTGGTTGTTTTTCCGCAATCGGCTGATCTGCTTGCACCGAGAGCGTCCCAAGCCCAACGAGGGCGCCGGCCAAACAGTGAACGTTCGGGAGTGTTTCAACATCACCATCTTTTCGCGCGATCGCAAGCTGGCTCAGCAGTTGGTCGAAGAAGCTCGCGATGTAGCGATTCCAAAATCCGAAATGCGGCTGACTGTCCATCGGGCAGGACAAGGCTATTGGATGGAGCAGATGAAGCGTCTGCCACGCCCCATCGATTCGGTGATTCTGGCTAACGGCCTGATGGACGATTTGCTCGAAGATGCCAAATCGTTTTTGTCGCGGCGCGAGTGGTATGTCCAGCGAGGTATCCCTTACCGACGCGGCTACCTGCTCCACGGCCCTCCAGGGACCGGCAAGAGCTCGGCGGTCGTGGCACTAGCCTCGGCCCTGCAGATGGACATCGCCGTTCTTAGCTTGGGAGATTCGAACCTCGACGACAACAGTGTCTCGGAGCTTTTCAGCTCGATACCTGTCAACAGCATCGTGCTCATGGAGGACATCGACTGCGCTTTCTTGGAACGCAAAGAAGGCGAAGACAAACGAAGCAAAGTCACCTTCAGCGGACTTCTCAACGCGATCGATGGGGTCGCGGCTGGCGAAGGTCGGTTGCTCTTTGCAACCACCAACCATATCGCTCGCTTGGACCCAGCCTTGATCCGTCCAGGCAGAATCGATCGCAAGCTCTATATCGGGACGGCCAACCGGGACCAAGCCGAACGATTGTTCCTGCGGTTCTTTCCTGATGCTAAGGCGGAATGCTCCCAGGCATTTGCAGAGCGTATACCGCTTGGGAAAGTGACCATGTCGGCCTTGCAAACGCATCTGCTGATGTATGCTGACGACATGGACGAGGCGATCGGGCAGCTCGATGACATGATCGAGTCGCTTGAGTATCAGGTCCCAATAGCTATCGAAACCTGACTTTGACGCTCTCTCGGTGGGCGGCGAGACCTTCAAAGAATGACAATTGTGTAACATGTGGCTCGATGGCGCGCAAGGCCTCGAGCGTGAACTCGATCTCGCTGTAGGACCGCAAAAAATGATTCGCAGATAATCCAGATGCCCACCGTGCTGTCCCACCCGTGGGCAATACGTGCGACGGCCCCGCGGCGTAATCTCCAAGCGCCACCGGAGAGTAATGCCCTTTGAAGATCGCGCCCGCATTGCGAATCCGAGTCGAGTACCAATCGGGACGGTCGACCGAGATCTGCAAATGCTCGGGGGCCAATCGATCGCAGATCTCCGCGACCTCATCTTCAGACCCACACTGAATGCTCGCCCCAAACTCGACCAAGGAAGTCCTTGCTAACTCGGCTCGTTCCAACGTCTGAAGCTGAAACTCGATTTCTCGATCGATGGCATCGAGCACCCGTGCATCGGCAGACAACACAATGCTCGAACCTGGCGAATGTTCCGCTTGTGCGATCACGTCCGATGCGGCATTGGCCGGCTTGGTGCTTGCATCGGCAATGACGACCACCTCGCTCGGTCCGGCAATCGAATCGATCGCAACCGTTCCGTAAACCAAACGCTTGGCCAAGGCCACAAACAAATTCCCAGGTCCAACGATCATATCCACGGCGGGGATTTCAGGGATGCCGTAAGCCATACTGGCGATGCCTTGCGCACCTCCTACCGCATAAACCTCCTGGATCCCTAAATCGTGGCATGTCGCAAGAACTTCGGGATTGTAAGCACCAAAAGGGGTAGGGGGGGCCATGATCGCGATCTGCCGAACCCCGGCGATCTGTGCCGGCACGGCAGTCATCAAGACGGTGGATGGATAAGCTGCTGCGCCGCCAGGAACGCAAATGCCGATGCGTTCCAAAGGCGTGTAACGCTGCTTGAGAACCTGACCTGCTCCATCAGAAACCTCGACATCACGGTGCAAAATCGCTCGCTGAAAGCGTTCGATGTTGCTGCGAATCGCGCGGACCGCTTGCAAGAACTCAGGTGCGACGGATCGATGAGCGGCCAACAACCTCTCCACGGGTACCCTCAGACGATCGGCCTGAATGTTCGGATCGTCCAAAGCTCGGGCGTATCTCAGCACCGCTTGCGTCTTGCCATCTCGAACATCCCTACAGATCCGCTCGACGACCTGCTGAGGACTAAGAGCCTCACCAAACAGAGATATCGTTAACTGAGCCGATCGCTCAGAGACCACCGTCCCGTCGGGACTCAACTTCTTTCGCAACGTATCGAGTCGCTCTTCGAAGTCCGACGCCGAGGTGTCGAGTCGCGTTAGCATCCACTTACTCGTTGGGTCAGAGAATCTCTAAGTCTGGAAAGACTGAAGCTGCTCGGCAGTGAAATTGACGTTGGTCGCAACCGACTGAACATCGTCATGGTCCTCGAGTTTCTCAAGCAACTTCATCACCGAAACGGACGTCTCGGAATCCACTTCGACAGTGAGATTCGGGATGCGGGTGACCTGCTTGGACTCAACCGCAATCTGGGCGGCTTCCAAGGCATCGACAAGTTCGGTGTACACATCGGTCGGGCAGGTCACGTCAAAGCCTGATTCGCTCTCAGTGACATCCTCGGCGCCGTTTTCCAAGGCCAACTCCATGAGCTTATCCAGATCCACAGCCGACTTGCTGATCGAAATCAAGCCTTTGCGCTCGAACAAATAGGCCACGCAGTTGGTCGATCCGAGGTTCCCGCCATGGTTTTCAAAGAGCTTTCGAACCTCAGGGGCCGTGCGGTTGCGGTTATCGGTCATGATATCGCATAGGATCGCTACACCTCCGGGTCCATACCCTTCGTAGAGCACTTCTTCGACATCCCCACCGTCGATTTCACCAATACCTTTTTTGATTGCACGATCGATGTTGTCCCTGGGCAGTGAAACCGCCTTGGCATCGATGATCGCAGCCCGCAAACGGATGTTGCTAGACGGATCTCCACCACCTAACTTTGCGGCCACGATGATCGCTTTGGAAAGCTTGCTCCAGAGCTTGCTCCGCTTGCTATCGACAAGCGCTTTGCGGTGCTTGATGTTCGCCCACTGTGAGTGTCCTGCCATGGGTGGTCCTCTCGAATACTACTTGCTTGCGAATGTTCTTGCGTAGTTGAAAATTGGGATATACTACCGAGGTTTCTTTTTCGTAAGGCTCTCGCTGGTCGTGACGTGATTTCCTTTGGCCTGAGCTTTACCCACTTTGCCAGCCTCCTCGCTGTCCTTCTTGGTAGGCTTGGACTTCTCCGGCTTACTTTTGTCAGCCTTGCTCTTGTCAGCTTTGCTGTTAACGGCCTTGGTCTTATCGGCCTTGCTTTTGTCCATGGTAGGCTTGGCGTTTTTGTCGGTGCTTGCAGTCGGCTTTACCGTTCCCTTTATAGCTGGCTTCTCATTTGCCTTTACCGTTGGCTTTTCCACCGGCTTAACGGTGGGCTTAACGGTGGGCTTACCCGGTGGCTTGCTCGTAGACACGGAGGCTTTGGTCTGCTCGTTTGGTTTGGTAGCAGGGGGTTTGCCATCAAGAACCTTGTCCGCTTTGGCAGACTTCTCGTGCTTGACAGCTTTATCTGATTTGTCTG
>Ga0114972_10001736_pt1 | contig 16305 bp, 19 predicted proteins | sample M_140807_EF_Meta_FD_87354 | JGI IMG/M metagenome (GOLD analysis project Ga0114972, IMG submission 87354) | Freshwater microbial communities from Lake Montjoie, Canada to study carbon cycling - M_140807_EF_MetaG | ecosystem: Environmental > Aquatic > Freshwater > Lake | place: Lake Montjoie... | reverse complement strand
TAAAATTTATTTCAATTTTTTTAAGATTATTTAATTTTTTTATAAATATTATCATCTATTTTCATAAATTTTTTATCATTTAAAGTTCCTTCTTCTAAATAAAACTTTTTGATTATATTCAATCATTATATTTTATCTATAAAAATATAATTTATAATTATAAATTAATGATCACTATATGGTATTCCACAATTACAAAAAATATTCTCAAATTTTTCAGCTGTCTCAACAAATATATTTTCTATGTTTTGATTTGAATTATTCCAATCAAAATTATACCATCTTTTAACTGAAGTTTTTTCTCCTTTTTCATTTGTAAAATATGCAACCTTTTCTCGATCATCTCTATAACCTTCAATTTCTGGCTTATTAATTAATTTACCAAGATATTTATTAGTTGATCCTAGCATATAACATTTTCCTACAATTAGATTGTCAATATTTACTTTTTCCATATTATATTTAAATAAAGTCTATATCTATAATTAGATATTTGATAATTAAATTATATATCAATTTTTTATAATTGAATAAATTAAATTTAAATCTTCATAAAATTTTCAATTGCATTTGTTAACTCATTAATATCTGCACCAACTACTTGCTTATATTCATCTCCATTATTTAAAAATAAAAATGTAGGTAGTGATGAAACATTAAATGCTTCTGCTATCTTTTCAGCTTCATCTACATCAACTTTTAGAAATACAATATCAGTATATTTATTTGCTAATTGAATAAAGGCAGGAGCAATTTTTTTACAAGGTCCACACCATGTTGCGTGAAAGTCAATAACTACCTTCTTATCTTGAGGGATTTGTTTAACATCAGTTATCTCTAAAACCATCTTATAATATGATTATTATAAAATTTAGTCGCATAATTTTTATAAATCAATTTTTTATTTATAAATTTATAAATAAAAAATTGATAATATAATATGTAGCTATTAAGGATGTAATAAACATATATATTAAAATGAATAATAATAAACATGTATTTCATACTGTGGATCCTTCTCTAGAATCATATAGAGTATTATATGATTTTGAAAAAGATTCTTTAATTCAAAAATTAAAAGATGATAAAATAAATTTATATGGAATTAGTATTAATGATTGGAGATGTGTTGCAATGAAAGTTAAAATTGATGATATTATTTGTATTAAAAATCATATAAGTAACATCTATAGAAAAGTTATTTACTAAATTTAATTTATTTTTTGCCAGATGGTCATTTCCGTTATTCCATGCTCAAACTTTCTTTTTGTTTCACGTATGACAAATTCAATATCTTTAGTATGAATTAATTTAAAATGAGCGGATAAAATTGTTTCTAATCTTTGTAATCCTGTTTCATCTTCTCCATTTACTTTTCTTCCTCCAAGCCAATTTTCTTTTTTTGTATATGTTTCAAGCCATGTATAAGGACATGTTAAAACCAATAATCCATTTATAATAATTCTTTCATGTATAGTTTCTATAAATAATTGTGGATCTGAAAGACGATCAATTAAATTACCACAAAATACTAAATCATATCCACTATATTCTAATACAGGTAATATACATACATCTTTTTGTAAGAAATTAATTCGACCACAATCATCATCTAATATACCTAATTCACTACGTATTTCAATAGGACTTATTTTTTTATATTCTTTTAAATCCCCTTCAATTGGTATTACATAAGGTATACAATTTTCATGATCTCTTACATTATAACATACTTGTATAAATCTAGCTGACAAATCTATTCCTAATATAGTATCACAATATTTAGCTATTTCAAATGTAAATCTTCCTACGCTACATCCTATATCTATGGCTTTTTCAAATTTCTTCTTATTATTAATTCCTAAAAATTTAATTACTTCATTAACACATACTTTATTGTAGTTTTCTACATTAAAATATTGCTGTCCATAATGGAATTCGATATATAGACACACTAATTCATCTGTCTCATACGGATTAATATTCTTGCTCAATCTTATATCCAAATTTGACTTTGAATTATCATTTCTTACATATCTAAATCCAGCATATTGATAAAAATGTTGACGAAATGCATATCTTGATTCTGGTTCAATCTCATTTCCACATGAAACCCATGATGAACCCTTAATTAAATTATGTTTATTATCAAAACAAGGAATTGTAAAATCATCATAAGCTGGATGGACTGTAAATCCTTGAAATGGATACATATAACTTTCAGTCCATTGCCATACATTACCAACTATATCATTTAATAAACCTTGGTTATATTTATATATAGAACATGGTGATTGATGGACAAGTCCATGATTTGCCTCTGTTGAATCTGTAACATATCTATCTCTTAATAACTTATGTTCTGATTCTGTTAATAGTCTACATTCTTTCCAATTACAAAATGCTTTTGCTTCTAAATAATTTACTTCTACTGGCCAATCCCAAGGCATTTCAATCTCTTTTAATAATGTTCTAAGACACCAATTATTATTACTATCTTTTCTCCAAAAACGAGGACTAGTTAAATCTTTGAATGATTTAAGATATGCTTTTCCATCTTCTGTCCAATATTCTAATTTTAAATATCCATCATCTTCAACAAATTTAAGAAACTCTCTATTTGATACTAAAAATTTAGATGTCTTAAATTCTTCTACTTCAAATGAATCTTCACCAAATTCATTATCCCATCCATATTTATTTGGATTATTAACAGAACGTCCTAATTTAACTGATCCTCCATCTATTTTTACTAAATAATTATTAGAGACTGATATAGAAGATGAAGAAGATGCCTTTAAATTGGGACATAATAATGACCAATCGTTCTTTTGAATTAACAGTTCTACTGGTAATTGACGTATAAGCATAGTTGATGTTTCTAAATGAATATTTTCATGTTCTATTCCCATCATAATAATCCACCATTTAGAATTAAATGTTATTGGTGAAGTAAGTGGTAAATTATTTATTACATTTATTATTGTATTAAATACTTTTTCACGATATTCTTTTATTCTTTGAATAGTTGGCCAATTATCTCTATCATGTAATTTATCATCCCATGACATTTCATCTACTCCAATAGCTAAACTACTTTCTAAATATGGATCAATTCTATCTTTATTACTAAGAATATTTGATACAATACATTTATTTATGTAGAATGTTGCAGTATGTCCATAATAAAATATTAATGGATGACGTAATGGATCTGCTCTTTTATAAAATGCTTTTTCTGTTAAACATTCAAATAAAGATTCATATCTTTTATAAACTTGAATAAAATAATTTTTAATCTCTTCTTTTAATAAATCATAATTATTATGAAAATAAATAGTTTTTACTTGATTTTGTGACATTTTATATATAATTAATTATGTAAAAAATATTATTTATAAACATAAATATTTTATAATAAAAGAAATAATTTTCTTATTTTTTAATTAAATACATATTACAAATTTCATCTAAAATTATCATTTCTTTATAAAAACTAAATATGGTTATATCATCAATTATTTCAATATTAACTCTTGTTGTTTTACAAATATATTCTTGATGTTTCATAACAATAGATGTATATTTATTTGTCTTCATCACTAATCTTAAATTATCATAAACATGAAATCCTCCAAGTTTTCTTAATTTTTGAAATGTTGTAGCAATCAATTTAGCAATATATAATTCATTTGTTGTATCATCTAATAATACATTTAGTTTAATCTTTAATTTACTTGATAAATCTTCACTAATTTTATATCCATCTTCTTGACTTGTTGGAATTAATTGATGAACTGTAACTAAATTAGAATCAATTGTATTTGTTTCATATAATAGTGAAACACCATTATACAAATTTTCAAGATTTTCTTGAGTAATTGTTGTCATAAATTGTTCAAAGTCTTTTCTTTTACTCTTAAATTGTGAACCTGCAGCCTTCATATTAATTGTGTATTTATATTCATAGGTTGTTGCCTCCCAGTTCTTCCATTCAATTTCCATAATATTCCCCTCACCCATAATATATGATTCTACTTTTTGAAGTAGGGACCTATTTTCATCACTCGCATAAATAATTATATTCTTTAAAGGCTTTGTTAGCTGAATATCATTCGTATTACGGATTTGACGAACCATATTTACTATCATTAATAAATTATGAATCATCTTAGTATCATTATCATTTATATTATATTTTTCAATATCGTATGAATTTAGATTTGAAAGATGAACAGATTCTGATTCTTTTTTTAAATTTAATCTTGTATGCATATTTTCAGTAAAAAATGGTAGAATTGGACTTAAGTATACACATAAAAGTGTTAATACCTTTTGTAAGGTATTTAATGCTTTGTGACATTTAGAACCATCCCCCTCAATATCATCTTCATCTTTTCCCTTAATGATATCACGATTGAACTTAATATAATTATTATTTAAATCATCAATATATTTTACTAAAAGATCATTGATTGGATTAATCTTATATTCATTAAGTAGAGTTGAATATGTAGATAAGAAATCGTATGTTTTAGCTAAGATCCATTTATCAAATGGTAAATCTGAATCAATATTTGAAAAAGTATTTTTAATAGTATATAACTTATAATATTCCTCAAAAAATGAAAGAGAATTTGTTAATGGAATTATAACTGTCTGCAATACTTCTTTAACATCATTATTTTTGAATCTTAATTCAGATGCCATTGATGCTCCTGACATAATTAAATAATATCTTAATGCATCTGCTCCATACTCATTAACTACTTCCAATGGATCAGGATAATTCTTTAGTCTTTTACTCATTTTCTTACCATCTTCTGCTAAGACTAAACCAGTAGAAATAACTGATAGAAATGGCGTCTTATTTTGAATAACTGTTGATATTACCATCGTTGAATACCACCATCCTCTAACTTGATCAGATGATTCACAAATAAAATCTGCTACATTAGTAGGCACAAAAGGTGATGCAAATGGCACACAACCAGATTCAAACCAACAGTCTAAAACTGTTTCTTCTCTCTTATATGATTTACCATCTTTAGTAATTATTAATTGATCAACAAAATGTCTATGAATATCAGTTAGCTTAGTTCCTGTTAATTCTTCTAAGTGTTCTTTAGATGTTATGACTAAAATTGATCCATCATCTGCTTTCCAAATAGGAATTGGCGTTCCCCAATATCTATTTCTTGAGAGACACCAATCATGAGTATTTTCTAACCAATTATGAAATCTTCTACCAATATCGGGAGGGGTCCAATTTACTACTTTATTATTTTGAATCATATCATCTTTAATAGATTCTACATTTAAGAACCAGCATTTTACAGCTTTGTAAATTAATGGTGTATCAGAACGCCAACAGAAAGGATAACTATGATTATAATCAAATATTACAAGCGATTTATTATCTGTTTGTAAATTCTTAAGAATTGTATTTGTTATCTTCTTAATATCCATTCCTGTATATTCACCACAATTTTGACCCATTCCACTATCATCAATATGACAATATAACGATGATAACTCTTTAGTAATTAAATTATATTTTAATGATACTCTGTAATCATCTTCGCCAAATGCTGGAGCAATATGAACTACACCAGTTCCTGAATCATCTGTTACATAATCATCCTCAATAATAGTATATGATTTTTGATTGTGAAAATTATATAATGGTTCATATTCAAGATTAACTAATTTATCTCCTGTAACTTCAGAAATAATAGTGATAGTTTTAATATCAATTTTAAGCTTTTCACATAGAAATTCTAAACGAGTTTTTGCAACATAATATCTTTCTGTTTTATTCTCTAATATATGTTCTATTAGAACATAGGTAATATTCTTATTGATACATAAAGCATAATGACTTGGAAGAGTCCAAGGTGTTGTAGTCCAACTTAAAATAAAAGTATTTGTATTTGTATTTGTATTTGTATTTTTAAGTTTAAATTTAACTATAACTGTTCTATCTGATACATTCTGATAATTAGATGTAGCTTCAAAATTTGATAAAGGAGTTGTGCAAGCAACTGAATATGGCATAATTTTAACTCCTTCATAAATTAGTCCCTTCTCGTATATCTTAGAAAATACATTCCATACCTTACTCATAAATTCTAAATCCATCGTCTTGTAATCATTGTCAAAATCAACCCATCTTCCTAAACGATTATTAGTTGATTTCCATTCTCCTGCACATCTCATTACAATATCTCTGCATGCTTCATTGTAATTTCCAATTCCATACTCTAATACCTGTTGTTTGGTTTTAATTCCTAACTTCTTCTCAATTTCATATTCAATTGGTAATCCATGCGTATCCCATCCAGCATTTCTTTCTACACAGAAATTGTTTATAGTCTTCCATCTTCCAATTGTATCTTTAACTGTTCCGACTAGAATGTGTCCATAATGTGGTGATCCACTTGAGAATGGTGGACCATCCATGAAAATAAATTGTTTATTTAACTTATTTTTAGATATAGATTTTTCAAAGATTTTATTATCATTCCAATATTTTACAATAGATTCTTCATTTTCAGTAATGTTGTATGATTTGCTAAATTCAGACATTTTATAAATTTAACTTTCATTTATCTTGTTGATTAAAATTATTATATTCAATTTTTAATTTGAAATTTTTTTAAATATAAACAAAAAATTGAAATATTTTTCAATGACTATACCCTTTAAAAAATATTGTATATGGGCAATCAGCCTTCGCCTCGCCACCCCATTTTGCTCCTCCTCGTCCAACTCTAGGATGTCGTCGATCGTCCGCCTTCTCTTCCTTTTCTTCCTGTCTTTCTCGTTGAATGTGTTGCTTGTTTCTTCCACGAGCAGCACATCCAACGAGTTTAGGCAGTTGAACAACGCAGCCATCAACGCCGACGCTGCCGCCAAGAAGGCTGCAGCAGAAGCCGCACAAGTTGCCTTCAATCTGGCGAATCCGTGCAGGATTCTCCAAGGATACAACATCACCAACGGCACACTCTACAACATCTCCTTCGACGGTGGTGGCTCCTACCTGAGTTTTTATGCAGTTCCAAAAAACTCTTCTAACTCGAGCTTCTTTCGCACATGCCCTCCTGCGACTGCAAATACTGGATGGTGTCCTCCGAGCGACGAAACTAATTGCTCTTTAGGGCTTTTTATCGTAGCTGGATCCATTTGTGTTAGCATCCTATGCTGCATTGCATGTTGCGTTTGTGCATGCGTGAACGATTGTATCCGCAATTGCAAAAGACACCGAGAGCTTTCTGCTTTTAAGGCTTCTCAGAACAAGATCATCATTCGTGAGGTTGCGTGAACACATGAATAAAAAAATTAATTTATTAAATTTTTTATTCATCTTTAAGGTTATAAATAAATGCACTACTCAATCAATATTAATTAATTGATTCTTAGTAATCCTACATAAACTACATTTATCCATCCTTCTATCACATTCTATGCAATGTAGGTGAGTAAAGCAATCAAAAAGAATTAAATCTTTTTCTTCCAAACATATTGAACATTCACCAAATTGTGCATATTTCATTTTACCTTTTAAAATACTTTCTTCAGATTGTATCTTTAATTTTAAATCATCATTTTTTAATCCTAACCTATCACAATGTTCTAATAGTAACTTACTATCAACATTTTTCTTCAATAGAAAACTAAACATACTGCTCATATTACGAAAAGCAGTAATATTTCTATCCCATTTAACAATTATTTCTGTTAATAATTCTTTTTCTCTTTCTTTACTACATCCTAATTTAATTATACCAAGATTACCTATTATATATCCAATCTCATTCAACATTTTAAAATATTTTAATGCTTTTTCTTGATCACGTTCTAAGTAAAATTCACCCAAATAATCAATTGCCTTAAAATATTTTTTTTCAATTAATTCATCAAATAATTTATCTGATTCTTTATCACAAAATTCTGGTTCATCATTAAACACATTATCAACATAAAAAATAGCTAATCTGTATTTTGCATATAGATTATCCATTTCTACTGCTTTTAATAATAATTCTTTTGATTTAATCCTATCGTCGTCTTCACTTAATAATAATAATGCCATATCGACATATGATTGTGAATAATTATTATCAATACCAATTTGAAAATATTTCTTTGTATTTTCAATATCATTTTTAAAATAATAGTAGTATCCTAAAAATTTAATGTAATCTTCTGTCTCATTTGTAAAATCAATTTTATCATCTATTAAAAGATCATAGATTTGATTAACAAATGATTCTGAATATTGATCGTAATAATCAATATGTATAAAATCTATTTTTGCTTTTCCTTTGCGTAGATTAATCGCATCTACTTTTTCTCGATGTAAATGGTTCATAAAATATATATTATACTTTAAATCTCTTGGGAGTATAAAATAATATTTTCAATTTTTCAACGATCTTCAAAATTAATAAGTTGATTACGTGATATCCTACATATGCTACATTTATCCAATTTAGCATCACATTCTACGCAATGAAAATGACCAAAACAATCAAAAGGAATTAATTCTTTTTCAGTTAAACAAATTGGACATTCATTCAATTGCTTATATTTCATCTTATTTTTTAATACTGTATCTTGTGTCTGAATCTTAATCCGCAGACTACTGTTTTCAAAACCTAGTCTATTCGAATGTTCTACTAAAAATGATAGATCATAATTTAATTTATATAATACAGTGATAAAATTCCCCATATGAGGAAAAGTACATCTATTTGTTTCCCACTTTAGTATGATTTCAGCAAGTAATTCTTTTTCTTCTGCTTTACTTACTCCTAGTTTTATTAAACCAAAATTACCATAAATATATCCCGTATTATTCATCATAGTAAAATATCCTTTTGCTTTTAATTTATCTTTATTTAAATAATAATTCCCTAAATAATTCATTGTTTCATGATGTCTTAAATCTATAAGCTTATCAAATAGTTGTGTTGCTTCCTTTTTAGAAAATTCTTCCTCATCGTCATATATATTATTATTATAAGCAAGTGCTAATGTAAACATCGCATCTTGATTATTTAAATTTATTGCATCTCTTAAAAGATTTATAGATTTGCTTTTATCTTTATCAATATAAATATGATATTTCGCAAGTTCAACAATTGATTGTGAATCACCTTTTACAATACCTTTTTTAAAATACTTTATCATCTCTTCTAAATTATCTTCCAAATAATAATAATATCCAATATATCGATTGTATGTTGGATCGATGATTGAATCATCTATTTTATCGTTAGTAATAAGATCATAAATTTTATTTATGATTGTTTTCGAATTTTCATCATAGAAATCAATATATCCATAATCTATTTTAAAGTTTTCTCTCCAGAGATTTATCTGATTGACTTTATATCGATGTGAATTTATAATATCAAGATTGGACATTAGGTATTGTTTTAATAAATTATCATAAATTAACGTCAAATATTATATTTTCAATTTTTTACACATATATAATCTTCAATCATTTCATTTGATATTGAACTATTATTACCAAACATTAATATAAAATCAATTAATGGCTTTCTACGAATATTACATTGTTCATCAAAATATTTATTATGAATTGGAAAAAATGTCAATCTTAATAATTTATCATAATAATGATCTATCATTGATTTACTATTTCCATCATAAGAATTATATCTTTCTTTTGTTGCAATAGACCAAAGTTCTTCTTCAGTCTTCGGTTTTGGTGTATCATTTAAAAACAAAGGCATCTTCGCTTTTTTTGAATAGATATAACATCTTTCAATTCCAATAAGACCAATAGCTTCTAATCTATCTGCATATCTAGGAATTAATTTCCATTCTTGACCTATTATAAAATCTGGAATTGAATCTCCATTTTTTGATGATGATACTAAATTTACCATTGATATAACTAACTCTATAAATTCTAAAGGTGTATCAAATAATACTAATCTTAAATTTTCATTATTTGTATGTGTTGGAAAAAATTTACGATCATCTGCATCGTGTAATAAAGCTGCTGCTAAAATTGCTTTTTCTTGGTATGGGGATAATTCATATGATGCAACTTTTAATGCATTTTCTGCATTTTCTAAAACTTGTTTTGCATGTTCAATACCATGACATACACTAACATTATTAGTTATAAAAATAATATGAATACGATTAATATAGGAATCCATTGCTAATTTATATATTATGTTAGATATATATTTGGAAATAATTTATTTATCAATTTTTAGAGTTATAGATAAATTTAGAATTTAATATCCAATCATGATTAAAATCAAGTCTACCCATAATATACTTATTTTTATGAACTATATAATTAAATTTATTAATATTAGATGGAATATATTCTGATATATCAATATATTCATGCTCATAAGAATATCCATCATTAAATAAATAAATATTAATTTGCAAATTTGAATTTTGTATAGCATATTCTTTGATAAAATTTAATACAACTGATAATTGAGGGGGTTCAATTGTGCAATCATATAAATTTTCTTTCTTTTCTACACGATTTTTATTATAACTATATAAATCATATCTTAAATTCGGATTTTCTTTTATGAAATTATCAATGTCTTTAATTATATATTGATTTTTATGATATGTAGGATAAAAGATTAGTGTATTTATCATTATTATAATATAATTATAAATTAATTCATATATTATTTCAAACTTTATTTCTTACTAACTCTTATTTTCTTTTCAATCTTTGGAATTATCTTACTATTCATCCATTCATTTATTAATTTCATTTTTTCTTCATTTGTTAAATAATTCATTAATATATTTAATAATTCATTATTTTTATTAGTATGTGCTATTTCAAGATATCTTAGATTATTAACTTTTGCTCCATATAAAATTAATTCTCTAACCATATCAAAATTATTATTTTTTATAGCAATATTAATATATTTATTATCTCTTACAGATATACCTTTTGTTAATATTTCTCTAACCACTAATAAATGATTATCTTCTATTGCTAACATTAATGCATCATAATTATCAAGATTTAATAAATCCACATTTAATGATTGATATGATAATAATTTACGAACAATTTCTAGTTGACCTGCTTGACATGCAAACATAAAAGGTGTCATTTCTAAATCATATGTCTTAGAATTTATTTGTGCTCCTTCTTCTATTAATTTAGTAACTATATTTAAATGTCCAGCTTCACAACCCATCATTAATGCATTAAGACCATTTTTTCTTAATGCATTAATTTTTGCTCCAAATAAAATTAATTCGTGAACTATATCTAAATGACCTTTTGTTGTTGCCCACATTAAAGATGTGCAACCATCAGATATTCTTCCTATATTTGTATCTGCATTTTTTGCTAATAATTCACATACTATATTTAAATGACCTTCTGCTGATGCAAACATTAATGCATTACTACATTGACCAACTTCATCTTTATGACACTGCTTATTAATTGATGTATTTCTTGCTAATAACCATCGAAGACGTTTAACATCGCCTTTGTATGAAGCATACATTAATTTAGTTTTTTTTCGATTGCCATATGAATCATCTTTTATGATGTTATATAAAGAGGTTGAATTATAAAATTCTCTATTTAACGTTCCAATAATATGTGTATTTTCAATAAATTTAGATTTACAAACAATGCTTAAAACATTAATTAATTTATCCATCTATATGAGATTGATGATATTTTATATAAAATAAAATTTAATCAATTTTTTAATATCTTTTATATTTGAACCATGCTAAAAATAATCCAATCAAAAATCCATAAAGAAGACCAATTGAACCAAATTGCCATGTATAAATAATTACAGGAGCAGAAATTAGAATTATACTATCAAGTATATCATTTGTCATTGTTATTTTTAAATTATTTTTATATAGAAAAATAAATAATTTTTTCAATTTTTTATATTTCAATAACTGATGATTCAAACTGATAAAGATAGTCTCTAATTTTATAATCAATTAATTCATTCTCATAATACAAATCAATTAATCTATCACTGTTACTTGGTTTTTTTTGTAAAAATAATGGGGCGTATCTAGTTATACTATCTAATAGTGCTGGAATTTTCCCACAAATAATTTTCATATTTGCACCATTCTCTTCAAATAATTTTAAAGCTTCTAATTTTTTATTATAAAATTCTAATTTATCATATGAAATATGAGATGGCATAGTATATAAAATTTTCACTAACGGATAAATCATTTCAGAACTATATTTTTCATCTTTCATTTTAGAATTTAAAATATCTCTTATTTTATCTTGCCCATGATTTGTTTTTAATGATTCAATTGCATGAGATAAATTTGAAACACTTAAACCTACATGAATAACATCATGTATATAATGCATAAATGATTCTTGTTCTTGAACACAGATCATTTTAGTTTTTAAAATATTAGAATAATATGTTAAAATATAAAGTTTCAGTTTTTATTTGGCGGTATCTAATCTCTTCAAAGCAAGGTACTTTTTTTTATATTTTAAATACTTCTCATAATATCCACCTCCAAATCCCACTCCTGCAACACCAACTCTAAATTCAATATGTCCTAATATAGGTAAATGATCTGATAATAATCTATTCATATTAGGTTTTACTGGATAATTAATTCCTGTAAATTTTAATTTATCATTAATTAATATGTGATCCCAATTTTTATAATCATTGCGATTTGCATCTAAATTTCCTCCTACATCATAGCAACATGTTCCAATTGTTTTTATTTTTTGAATAGGAAATCCACGTTCTTTAACAACTATATGTTCTTCACCAGCACCTGGAGGACTATTTTCTTCATAATCAAATTCTAATCCATATAGTGATATTTTTTTATTAATAACATCATTAAAATCTCCTGCCATAATAATACCATCAGTTTCATATACTAATCTAAACTTACTTTTTAATATAGATATTATATATTTTAAATTTTCAATGAAAGATAAAGTTTTAGTATCACCTAAGACATTTTCTGTATGAGGTAAGTGAACATTTATAATATATACAATTTTTTGAGTTGTTCTATGTTTAACTTTAACAATTAAAAATGGTCTACTATTACTAAATCCCCATTTATGTTTTTCAAGTATTTCATAATTATTATTTACTAATGTTATTAATGTACTAATTTCTAATTTATAATAAATAGAAGTAAAATTTTGTAGAAATGGTCTTTGAAATGTTGCTACTCCATCGTTAACAAATAAATTAGATGCTTCTTGAAGACATATAAAATCTAATTGATATGCAGTATGTATTTCATCTATTTTATCTAATATATTTTCTCTACATTTAGAATCCTTTTTATTATATATATTTATTTTTTCTTGAATATTTTCTACTTCTCTTTTAATATTTTGCATATATTCAGGAGTAACATTTTGTGTATTAATTTGATTAAGATTCTGAATATTTTCATTTATAGATTTTTTTAATTTAAATGGATTAACTAATTCTTTATCTAATGATACTAATTTTTTAGTTGCTTCCTCAAAGGGTAAGTCAGGTATCTTACATATATTTGCTTTAGTTGGATCAGCCACTAATCCCTCCCAATATAAATTCCAACTTAATAATTTCATCTATTATATAATAAAAAAATAAAAAATAATTATTATAACCTAAAAATTATTAGGTGTAGTATTTGAACTTAATGCTGTTAATAGATCTTTATGATAGTAACGTTTTATAGCATTACCATTCTTCCTACATATAAAACATCTATATATTTTTTCTTGATGACTTATAATTTCAATTCCATCATGTTTACAACACCAATCAGGATTTTTTGATATTGTATTAACAATATTTTTTAAAGGATTGATTGTAATAATATCACTTGCAAATACCATCTTTAAACTACGAGGACTTTTTGGTGTTACACTTATTATATCTTTCATATAACTAAAACCAATAATTTCTTCTTTAGGACTTTTTTGAGGACTTCTTGGAATTTTTATAGTTGTAAATGCAGATGAGGAATTCATTGAACTATAATATAGATTATAAAAAAATTTTTGGAAATAATCAATTAGTTTTATATCTTATAATAACCTTTTTAACAATATCAACTATATCATCTATATATATTGAATCATCAGTTGTTTGTATTAATTTTAAATCATTATCTAATATCATATTTATATAGAATATATTACAACATTCACAATTCTTTTTATGTTTTTTTAATATTGAACATTCTTTTAAAACTGTCGCACTATACATAACCATAATGTAAATGGTATTGTCTTCTAATCTTTTCATTTTTAAAATAGAAATACATGATTCTTTTCCTAAATTATCATAATTTGGTATAAGGGAGTCTATATATTGATTTATTCCGTCTATTAAATTCTCATTTTCCATTCAATTAATTAAGTATGAATCTCTTATAATAATTATAATAATATATTATATTTTCATTTTTTTGGTGACAAATACATCTATTATATGTATATAAAATTTTAGCCCAAGTGGTTGAAAACCACTAAAAATGATATAAAATATCATTTTTATTAATATTAAGAAATCCTAAAAAATATTAAAAATGAATCTTATGAATTTAACTACATTAAGTACTTTAAGTACTATAACTCATTATGCTTCAATTATACCTATTATGAAATATGCTAATAATGATATTTTATTATATCGATATAGAAATATTATTTTTTTATCATCTTCTGCTTCTGTTATATGGCATTCATATAATGAACCAACAAATATATTATATTATATAGATTATAGTGGTATAATTATATGGTTTATATTTGATTTGATATTAGCTATAAATTCAAAAGATAAAATAACAATCGTAAAATTTTTATTATTAAATTTATTAATTTTAACAAGTAACCTATTAATTGATAAAAAATCAATTCATTATAATATTCTTCATAGTGCTTGGCATATATTATCTTCATTAAAATGTTATTATATTTCAAATGCGTGTATACCTAAACCAAGAATTGTAAAACCAACAATTGTATAAAGTCATAATAACACTAATTATTACAATTGTTGTTATAAATATTGGTATATATAAATCAAAAAATAAATTTGATTCATTAACTTTATCCAATAATTCTTGATACTCTAAAAGTGATCTTGAATTATCTGTTTTTTTATTGTTTGTAATATTTGCAGAATGATTACAGATAATTGATGTTGTTTTTATTTTAGTAAAAAATATAGGTTGTAATGGCGATACTTTTTTTACAATTACATTGTTATTTCGTAATACTCTAGTAATCTTACCAATAGATACATTATTATTTTTTTCATCATTATATGTTATCTTATCATTAATCTGAAACATTTAAACTATTATTGATTTCTTATTTAAAATAAATAAATAATAACTAATAATATCAATTTTTATTATTTTTCAGATATTTCTTCTGTTTCAATAATATTTTCTAATTGTTTTTTTTTCATAAATTTAACGGTTTCACATAATAATCCATAATTCCAAATATCTTCAGGTATAATATTTCTAATTTGAATTGGAAATATTCTTACTGTCTCACATAAATTTTCGATTGGTATTAATTTCCAAATTTCTGGTTTTCTACTTGCTATTATTTCAGCACATCGTATATTTACGATATTGATTTTTTCCATTGGTAATTGCTTTAATAAAAAGCTACTATTTTCAAAATTAGATAATAGAATATAAATTATTTCATCAATACTTTTCTTTTTAAAATCAGTTTGTTCTACATAATTCATTTTGTTAAGAATTTTCTTAGATGTATATATGTATTTATTTTATCAATTTTTTTAAATATAAAGACTATTTATTATAATAATTATAATAATAAATATGAAAACTAAAAGGTCTAATTCTGATGAATCAAGTAAAAATCCATGGTGGAGGAATCCATTAAATAATCCATTAAGAAGAAGTGAAAGATTAAAAAAAAGAAAAATAATTAAATGTCATGGATTTGATAGTGGATGCACCGAATGTTATTATGATGAATATCATTGTGTATATTGTCCAAAATTTAAAAATGATAGTTTTAAACCAAGGATAAATTTCTTTGAACCAGTATTGAATTTACCCACTTGTGATTTTCTACCACCAGAATGTGATTGTTCACCACCAGAATGTAATGAAATCATGACGGGTGAATTAGATAATTATATCGATAATGAAATCCGAATGGATAAAAATCAAGGGGAGGGTGAGGGGGAGGGGGAGGGGGAGGGGGAGGGGGGGGCTTGTAAGGAGGAGGAGGGGGAG
>Ga0114972_10001732_pt1 | contig 16336 bp, 6 predicted proteins | sample M_140807_EF_Meta_FD_87354 | JGI IMG/M metagenome (GOLD analysis project Ga0114972, IMG submission 87354) | Freshwater microbial communities from Lake Montjoie, Canada to study carbon cycling - M_140807_EF_MetaG | ecosystem: Environmental > Aquatic > Freshwater > Lake | place: Lake Montjoie... | reverse complement strand
GATGCCCAAACTATTATTCCCAAAGTGGATGAAGTCGCATTTGTTGTTGATTTAAAACGGGCCGAGCGGGCGATCGTCCTAGATACCCTAGAAAATCTGAGAACAAATCAAAGCCAAATAGCAGGAATTATTGTCAATAATGTAGATTAAAATACCATGCAATAAATTATCCAAAACCTTACGAATTAAACTATTTAAACTCTTTTAATATGACTGCTAAATCGACTATTATTATCGAAGCTGGACGCACCGAAAAACAGTATTGGCAAGATATTTGGAAATATCGAGAACTTTTCTATTTTCTCGCTTGGCGCGATATTTTAGTCCGCTATAAACAAACCTTCATTGGCATTGCTTGGGCCTTAATTCGTCCTTTTTTAACAATGATTGTTTTTACCATTGTTTTCGGAAGTATCGCCAAACTTCCTTCCCAGGGCGTTCCCTACCCGATTTTAGTCTTTTCAGCCATGTTACCTTGGCAATTTTTTTCTAATTCTTTGTCTGAATGTAGCAATAGTTTGGTTACTAATTCAAACCTGATTTCTAAAATTTATTTCCCTCGATTAATTGTTCCCACTAGTGCAGTGGTCGTGAGTTTCGTAGATTTTATGATTTCAGGCATCATCCTCTTAGCCTTAATGGCTTGGTATAACTTTGTTCCCAGTTGGCGTATTCTGACTCTACCCTTCTTTATCGCGATCGCCTTTGCCGCTTCAATGGGAGCAGGTTTATGGTTAGCCTCATTGAATGTAAAATATCGTGATTTTCGCTATATTGTTCCTTTTATTGTTCAATTTGGACTCTATATTTCTCCCGTCGGCTTCAGTAGCAATATCGTTCCTCAAAAGTGGCGTTTGCTGTACTCTTTAAATCCGATGGTTGGGGTAATCGATGGGTTTCGATGGGCAATTTTAGGAAGACAATACAATATCTATTTACCTGGCTTTCTTTTATCTTTGTTTATAGTCGCTTTTTTCGTTATTACAGGCATTTGGTATTTCCGTAAAACAGAACGGACTTTTGCTGATGTGATTTAGAAAAGTTAATAAAGACATAGGATATTCGAGTAGGCTTGTTAAATTATATTAAGCCAATAGTATTTTTTGATATTTTTCACAAATCCCCCACAACTTTTTTTTAGAGTTGAAGCATATAGACAATTTTAATTAAGTGATTTTAATGAATGTAAGTAGGTAGGTGTAATTAAATTTTCAGAGAATTTACTCGCTAGCAAGGCTGTTTAATTCCAGCCAGCAGCTTAGAGTGAGCAATTTAAATTAAGTATTGTCATTGTTGTTATAGCGGTAATCACATAAGTGAGGTGTATTGGAGTCTTGTACAGCAAGCCTTTCGGAAAATTTATTACCCCTCATACGACTGAATACCGCTATATTAATTATAAAGAATACAAGAAATTTTAGAGCTAATTTTTTAGTTTTGGTATTCTTTGGTTATTTATAAATTTATAATCTTATAGCGGTAATCGCATGAGTGAGGTGTATTGAAGTCTTGTACAGTAAACCTTTCGAGAATTTTATTGCCCCTTATACGACTGAATACCGCTATAGCTTCGTTCGTTTATTAAAATTGAAAGTATTTTTTAGAAAATAGACATTTGGAAATTACGACCATGTTAGATCCAACCTCATTAATATCCATAAATGATAATCCTTTTGGCTATTCTAATTTTGTTAGCACAGATCAAAATAGTTTAATGGTTTTACCATCCAATAAAAACTCGTTATTATCTTCTGAATATAAGATTGGAGATCCCCTAACTTCTATTCCTCTTGCTTTAGATAACAATGTATTTACTCCAATAAATGACACTCAACGTTCTGATGGTTCGGTCAAAATTAGTAAGGATAAGAAAGATAAAAATAAAGAAAAAAATGCCTATATAAGCCCTGAATTAGCTGAAGTTTTCGGTAATTACGAGAATGTGAGGATTAAGGCGGGTGGTAGGGAAATAAAAGATTCATCTAAGAAAACTTGGGCGGCTGATACTAACTTTATTGATGGAAAAGAATTTTCTACAATATTACCTGTTGGAAATACCAACGATTCTAACTTGTTTCAATCTGGTCGTATGGGAGATCATTTTTCCTATCAGGTCTATTTACCCAATGGCAAATATGAAATTAATTTAAATTTTGTTGAATCTCCCTACATTACTGGCAAAGGGCAGCGTGTCTTTGATGTAACTGTTGAGGACAAGGTAGAACTTAATAACTTGGATATTTGGTCTGAAGTTGGTTCTCAAAAGGCATTAACTAAAACGATTAAAGTAAATCTAAAAGATGGATTTTTGGATATTGATTTTGATTCAGTTGTTGGGCAGGCTCTAGTTTCCTCTATTGAAATTATTCCTGACAAAATTAAGGCTAAGGGAAATACCAAAGCCGATGTTGTACTAACCCAGCCGGAAAGTGGAAAGATTGCTCTGGCAGCGATCGCGCCAATTGAACCAAGCCTTCTCGCCGCTAATGAGGCATTACCCCACGATCACACGAATGATACCTTCATTAATGCAGGTGGCCCCCAATATACCGCCACAGATGGCCATATCTGGTCAGCAGATAACAGCTTTACGGGAGGTAATACATTTGCGACAACTCTACCTATTACTGGTACAAGTGATCCAGCCCTTTTTCAAACAGAGCGTTGGGGAAATTTTTCTTACAACATTCCTGTCGCCACTGCTGGAACTTATCAAGTCGAACTTAACTTCGCCGAAATTTATTGGAATGGGCCAGGATTGCGTGTTTTTGACGTAAAAGCTGAGGGGCAATTGGTTCTTAATAATCTTGATATTTGGTCAGAAGTAGGAGTTAATACCGCACTGACTAAATTGATTGAAATTGGTGTATCCGATGGAGTTCTCAATCTCGAATTTATTACCGAGATCGATAATGCCAAAATTTCGTCCATTCATGTTTTTCCTAGCGTGAATCAGACCAGTGATCCTTTCCTCCATGTGGTTGCCAGGGTTCCCACCTATGCAGTTGACTATGAAGGTAACGGAAGTGAAGTAATCGCCTTAAGAGGAGATGAATCCCATACCCATGAATTTGGTCGTGAGCTGACTGGCTTTACGTGGAAAGATCGAACAAACATTATTGGAACTGTAGCCAATATTGCGCCAACGCTTAATCTTGGACAACACCAAATTTCCTTAGCGATCGCTGACAATAATTCCCCTCCTCGAACCCTTGTCGATCCCGCACAACTTCTGAATATCTATCCGATCAATGCAGTTGGAGGTGTATTAACCAAATATTTCATCAACTCAGGAATCACACTCCTACCAGAAAAGCCTGATTTTCAAGAAATTAACCCTACCTTACAAATTAACGAAGTTGCTGGCAATCTTGGGAATTCTTCTATTTCAGGTAATGTTGCCGTCGTCATGAGTGGCAAATTTAATGTGACAACAGCAGCCAGTTATAACTTTAGTGTCGGTGGTGGAAATGCTAGCAACATTTATATAGATGGAAATCTGGTTACATCTCCTATTACCTTAAATTCAGGAACCCATACCCTAGAAGCTCGAATTGCCCGTCTAGCCGCAGCAGTTGAGCCGATAGAACTTTTTGCCTCGATCAATGGGGGAGCCTTTTCTCTCTTCAATCCCGCTAACCTTGCCCATGATGAAAGTACCCTGAAACCTTTTATTAATAGCCTTTCAGAAACAAAAGGTTCTACTTTGGGGGGTCAAACAGTAACGCTTAAAGGAGTTGCCTTTTTTGATGGCGATGCTTCCAATCTTGTCAAGGTCAAATGGGGAAACACCGTCCTCACTAAACCGAATATTACTGTTAAACAAGGAGAAATTACCTTAGTTACTCCGCCTGGGAATCTAGGTACGGTTTTAGTGACTGTCGAAACTCCCAATGGCATTAGTGAAGCAGTAACCTACGAATATTCAGGATCTGCCGTGCCAGTTACGTTTAATACCTCTACCGTAGTTGCTAATCCTTTTGCCCCTACTCAAGCAGAATGGGGTCCCGATGGTCGGCTTTATGTCGCTTCAATTGATGGCAAGATTTCAATTTATACATTTGATGAGAATTACACGGTCACAAACTTTCAAGAAATAAACACTATTGCAAATCTCACCAATAACAACATTTTAGGGATCGCCTTTAATCCCTTTGATTCCTCTCCCAAAATTTATGTTGCTCACAGCCAGTTATTTGCAAATAATGGCGGCCAGTTTATTAATCCCACTGATTTTTCGGCCTACAGCGGTCAAATTTCAATTCTTCAAGGGCCAAGTTTTGCAACTGTAACCCCACTCGTTACTGGACTTCCAGTTTCCAATCACGATCACGGCATCAATGGACTAACTTTTGATAACAATGGGGATCTGTTAATCGCCGTTGGCAGTAATACCAATGCAGGAATCCCAGCGAATGGTTTAGGTGGTTTGCCTGAATCTCCCTTGTCAGGAGCCGTCCTCAAAGCAAAACTATCCGATCCCAATTTTCAAGGCAATATTAATTATCTAGAAACTGCGACAGGTAATATTAACAACAACCAAGTATCAGGAGGTATCGTTGATGTCGCGCCAGGGAATGGAGTAACGGTTTTTTCATCAGGACTGCGTAATCCCTTTGACGTGGCATACACCACAAAAGATAAAATCTATTCCACTGTTAATGGCCCTAATACTGGTTTTGGAGCCGCCTCAACTTCTACAATAACGCAGGGGCCTGACCCCAATGATCCCGATGAACTTAACTTGTTAGTGGAAGGAAGTTATTATGGACATCCCAACCGTAATCGTGGACGTTATGATAACCGCCAGAATATTTACCAAGGGTCTTCGATTGGAAGTACTAGCGACTATACAGCACCATTGACAACTTTTCAGCCCTCAACCAATGGATTGACTGAATATCGAGCTGACACTTTTAATGGGCAACAAAAAGGCAATTTACTGGCGCAGAAATGGAATGGCCCACTTTACAATATCCAGTTATCTTCTGATGGTACGACTGTCCAGAATGTTACAACTGTCACTAATGGGCCGACTGCCCTTGATGTAGTGGCGGGGCCTGGCGGGGCTGTTCTTGGGATAGATTATACTGACAATGCCATTACCGTCTCCATACCAAATATTTCTGGGCTAACCAATGCAACGGCTTACGACATTTTCCCTTGGCGCGCACCGGCTGGGGGAGGGGGTAAATTTGTTATTGGTGGTCAAAACTTTGGAAACTTAGCCAATACTACGGTGACGATTGGTGGAGTTCAGGCTGTTCTCACGTTAGTATCATCGAAGCGAATCGAAGGAGTTATTCCTGCTCAAGGATCGGCTCCTGCGGGGATGATTAATGTAGTTGTTAATAGTAATGGCAACACCTCAACTTTGGCAAATGCCTTCCGATATCTGACGAGTCCTTCTACACCTTCTGCGGGAACATTTAACTTTAGTTCTCCGAGCTATACGGTTAACGAAAATGGAACAGCTGTCTCGGCGGTTACTATTACTCGCACAGGAGGAACTAGTGGAGCAGTCAGTGTTACTCTCACTCCTAGCAATGGAACGGCGATCGCCTCAACGGATTACAATAACAGCCCCATTACCATTAATTTTGCTAACGGTGAAACCACAAAGACGGTAACAATTCCGATCATTGATGATACGGCGGTAGAAAGTGCCGAAACCGTTAATCTAACCTTAAGTATAATTAATCCAATGGGAGGAGCCGCTATTGGCAGCCAAAACAAAGCGATTCTCTCTATTGTAGATAATGACAGTTTGGCAAAAATTCTGATTAATACAGGAGGAAATTCCTATACGGATATAGCAGGTCAGGTGTGGTCAGCCGATCAATATTTCACTGGTTCTACAAGTTATTCCTATACTCCTACCCCCCTACCAACGATTACGGGAACAAATGATCCAGCACTCTATCAAAACGAGCGGTCAGGCAATCCTTTTTCATATCAAATCCCTGTCACCAATGGCACTTATTTAGTGAACTTGAACTTTGCAGAACTTTATTGGACTGCCGCAGGTAAACGAGTATTTAATGTCAATCTTGAAGGACAGCCATTTTTGCAAAATTTTGATATCTGGTCACAAGCAGGTGGTCAAAACAAGGCGTTAACTAAATCCAATCAAGTGACGGTGACGGATGGTGTTTTGAATATCGATTTTACCGCTACTATTGATAACCCTGAAATTACCTCTATCGAATTGCTGAAAATTGCTAATCCTATCCAACCTTCCCAAGGTACATTCAACTTTAGCTCTCCGACTTATACGGTAAATGAAAATGGGACACTTGTTTCTGCGGTGACTATTACTCGCACAGGAGGAAGTAGCGGAGCGGTAAGTGTTACTCTCACACCTAGCAATGGAACGGCGATCGCACCAGCAGATTATAACAGCACGCCAATCGTTATTAATTTTGCTAACGGTGAAACTACAAAGACTGTAACGGTTCCTATTATTGATGATACGACGGTAGAAAGTGCCGAAACCCTTAATCTAACCTTAAGTAACCCAATAGGAGGAGCCTTGATTGGCATCTCAAATAAAGCGATCCTCTCTATTTTAGATAATGATAGCTTGGCAAAAGTTCTGATTAATACGGGAGGAAATTCATATACAGATATAGCAGGTCAGGTGTGGTCAGCCGATCAATATTTTGTCGGTTCTACCAGTTATTCCTATACTCCAAACCCCCTACCAACAATTACAGGAACAAATGATCCAGCCCTTTATCAAAACGAGCGATCAGGCAATCCTTTTTCCTATCAAATCCCTGTCACCAATGGCATTTATTTAGTGAACTTGAACTTTGCAGAGCTTTATTGGAATGCGGCAGGGAAACGAATTTTTAATGTCAATCTTGAAGGACAGTCATTCTTGCAAAATTTTGATATCTGGTCACAAGCGGGTGGTCAAAACAAGGCGTTAACTAAATCCAATCAAGTGACGGTGACGGATGGTGTTTTGAATATCGATTTTACCGCTACTATTGATAACCCTGAAATTACCTCTATCGAATTACTGAAAGTTTCCAATCCTTCTTCTGGTTCGGCGGGAACCTTAGCATTTAGTTCTCCAACCTATACAGTAAATGAAAATGGAACACCTGTTTCTGTGGTTACTATAACCCGTACAGGAGGAAGCAATGGCACTGTTAGTGTGACTGTCACGCCAACTAATGGAACTGCTAGTTCATTGGACTACAACAGCGCACCTCAGATAATTACTTTTGGTGATGGTGTAACCAGTAAGACAGTCACTATTCCGATTGTGGATGACACCGTGATAGAAACCACTGAGACCATCAATCTAACCTTAAGTAACCCAATAGGAGGAGTCATTATTGGCGGACAAAATACATCCGTTCTTTCTATTTTAGATAATGACACTCCCCTTCGTGTACAAGCTGAATCAATGAGCTTAAGCACCTATCGAGTTGAAGCAAATACTTCCGCTTCAGGTGGGCAACTTATAAGCCTGAAAGATGGAGGAACGGCTGAGACAGGTTTTGCTACCTATACTTTTACTGGTTTAGGGCAAATATGATGTTGTACTCGGTTACTACGATGAAGATGAAACTAATACCAATGGGAATGCAACCATTGAGGTTAAAAAGGGAAATACGGTTCTGGATTCTTGGACATTAGATCTAAAATTGGGTAGTGTTGATCCGGTTCTTCAAACCTTTGTTCGGCGGAAGATTGCAACGGCAATCTCAATTCTTCCTGCGGATATTTTTCAGCTTAAGGGAATTGAATCTCCAGGAGAGAAAGCCAGAATCGATTATCTAGAATTTATTTCAGTTTAAATCTCTTTTCCTCTTGAGAATAGTAATTTTCGGTTATTTGAATAAACGTTATTCTTCTCCCTGCGATCGCTGAGTTAGATAACTAAATATTGACCAACAGTCTTTATTAAATTAAAAGGAGGATAATCCATTATGGATTTTACTAAAATGTTTACGAACCATGATCAAGGACAGTACGTTGGTTCCTTTTTATCAAAACTCCGATTAAGAAATTTCCGTGAAATCCTGATTTTAGATCCTAACATTGACGATTTTCAAGCTTTTCTCAGTGGGATCACACCAGGAACTGAGGTGTTTGTCCTTGACTCAGCACGAGATGGCGTTCAACAAATCACAGATATTCTCATCCTCAAACGGGGAATCTCTTGTCTTCATATTGTTTCTCACGGCGAATCAGGCTGTCTAAAACTGGGTATGACTCGGCTAGATGGAAATACTATTCACCGTTATGCCAAAGATTTGGAACTGTGGAAACTCTCCCTCCAACCACACGCTGAGATTCTACTTTATGGATGTAATGTAGCGGCAGGCGATCGCGGTATAGCCCTTGTACGGGAACTCAGTCAACGCACGAGTGCTTATATTGCCGCCTCGACAAACCTTACGGGTAGCAAAACCCTGGGAGGTGATTGGGAACTTCAATTTAAAACAGGCGACATTAAAACCTCTCTAGCGATTCAGCCTTGGTTGAAAGAATCCTATGGGGCCGTTCTGCACGCGGGACATGATCATTCAAGTTTGCCCCTATTGCCTCTGATTACTAGCGGTACGTTCATTGCGCGGATCAATGCTGGCGGTGGTTCCTATGTGGATTCCCTAGGAAAAATGTGGTCTGCTGATCAAAATTTTGTGGGGACGAGTTATACCTACGGGATTAGTCAAGTCATTGCAGGAACCAATGATAGCCCGCTTTACCAAAATGAGCGATCGGGAATGAATGGTAGTTCCTTTGCCTACGAAATTCCAGTAACAACACCTGGTATTTATAATGTCAATCTTCACTTTGCTGAGCTTTACTGGCAGCAAGCAGGGCAGAGAATTTTTGATGTGGATATTGAAGGTCAATCCTTCCTCAATGACTTTGATATTCTTTTAGAGGGAGGAGCAAAGACAGCCCTGACGAAATCAACCCAGGTGCAAGTCACCGATGGCAAGCTCAATATCAACTTTGATGCGGTGGTTGATAATGCAGAAGTAACAGCCATTGAGATTTTAAGAGAGGGTGATATTCCTGCTCCATCCGCCGCAGGTGTTCTAGCGTTCAGTTCTCCCACTTTCACGGTTAATGAAAATGGTACTGCTGTCAGTGCTGTGACGGTAACTCGTACAGGTGGTAGTAGCGGGATAGTGGGTGCAACAATCATACCAACAGAGGGAACTGCTCTAGCTCCTGCCGATTTTACCAACACTCCCATTACTGTTAGTTTCGCTGATGGAGATACCACCGCGAAAACCATATCTATTCCGATTGTGAATGACACAGTAACTGAGAGTGCTGAAACCATCAATCTAGCCTTGGGAAATGTTACTGGCGGTGCTTCCCTGGGAACGCAAAAGACAGCCATTCTTTCTATTTTAGATAATGATAGCTTGGCAAAAATTTTGATTAATGCGGGTGGAGGTCAATATACGGATATCGCGGGTCAAGTCTGGTCGGCTGATCAATTCTTTTCAGGAAATAGCTATCAGTACACTCCGAATCCTCTACCCACTATCGTCTCAACAAATGACCAAGCCCTGTATCAAAATGAGCGATCGGGTACAAATAAAAGTCCTTTTTCCTATCAAGTTCCTGTGACAAATGGCACTTATTTAGTCAACCTCAATTTTGCAGAACTTTACTGGAATGCAGCAGGTAAACGAGTCTTTAATGTCAATGTTGAAGGACAGCCATTCTTGCAAAATTTCGATATTTGGTCTCAAACGGGAGGCCAGAACCGAGCTTTAACAAAATCTGCTCAAGCTACTGTTAATGATGGTATTTTAAATATTGATTTTTCAGCCTTGCTTGATAATGCTGAAATTACTTCTATTGAAATTCTGAGAACGGGAGATGTTCCTCCGACCCCTATCGCTGGAACCTTAGCCTTTAGCTCTCCCACTTTTTCGGTGAATGAAGATGGCACTGTTCTTTCTGCCGTAACGGTAAGCCGTATTGGGGGTAGTAATGGGGCTGTTAGTGCAACAGTTTCCCTTAATGATGGTACAGCAATCGCGCCCAATGATTACACAAAAACACCGATTACTGTTAACTTTGCCGATGGAGATAATATCGCCAAAACGGTTATTGTATCCATTAATAATGACACCTCACAAGAACGAGTCGAGGGAATCAATTTGAGCTTGGGTAACGTCACTGGTGGAGCCGTTTTGGGTTCCCAAAATACCGCCATACTTTCAATTGTTGATAACGATCTCAATTCTGCTTTTTCTACCCTTACTTGGCAAACTGAAACTAATGCGACAGAAGGCGTTTCTGAGAGTTTAGGTGCGGTTGTTGATGGCAAACTATACGTTTTTGGCGGTTTTAATACGGCTGATTTTGTAAGTGGAACAAGCCAAAGGGTTTCATTCTACAATCCAGCCACTAACACCTGGACAAGAAAAGGAGATATGCCGACTCAGCTGACTCACTCTCCAACAGTCGTTGATGGACATAACGTATACTTTATCGGTGGTTATGATGGTTTACATCCCAAAAATTATTCAACTACGGCGGTATGGAAATATGACACTATCAATGATACCTGGACACCCTTTGTTCCCTTACCAGTCTCGCGTGGAGCTGGAGGGGCGGCCTTAATTGGTCGAAATATTCATTTCTTTGGAGGAACGAACTTTAATCGTACCGTCGATTCTGGTGATCATTTTGTTATATCTCTAGATGATCCTAATCCAACTTGGCAAACTGCGGCTTCCATGCCCAACCCTCGTAACCATTTAGGTGGCGTGGCGATCGATAACAAAGTGTATGCGGTCGGTGGTCAGTTTAAGGAAGAGGAATATTCAATTTTTCAGACCTTTGTTGATGTCTATGACCCAGTAACCAATAAATGGACAACTGTTGCTCCTTTACCGAAGCCCCGTGCGCAAATAGGATCAGCAACCTTTGTTATGGGGGGTCGTATTATAGTTGCTGGTGGGAAAGAAGTTCAACATGATGGTCTTGCTGATGTTACTGCTTACGATCCTTTAACCAATAAATGGACTGAACTAACTCCATTGCCCTATAAAACCAATTCAGGAGTTGCAGGTGTGATCGGTAGTGAATTTATCTACACGACGGGATATGATTATAAGCGTTTTAACCAGGGTTATTTTACTTGGTCCGGACTTCCTTTTACTCCCGCTGTAGATACGACTGCTCCTACGGCCAATTTTAATGTCATTAATATCACAACGGCAGGAACATCAAAACAGTTGACCGTAACTTACACGGATAACGTAGCTGTCGATGTAACGGATCTGAATAATTCGGATATTCGTATTACTGGCCCCAATGGATTTAATCAATTAGGAACTTTCGTGAGTGTAAATACTAATACTAATGGAACACCGCGTGCGGCGACCTACCAAATCGTTGGGCCAGGAGGGGGCTGGGACAATACAGATAACGGACTTTATACTGTCCTAATGGAACCCAATCAGGTCAGTGATAGCAGTAACAATAATTTTGTGGCTAGCGGCTCAATCGGAAACTTCACTGTTAATATTCCTACCCCAAATACGCTTCGTATAGAGGCTGAGTCGATGAATTTAAGCGTACCTCCAAACTCCCCCCCTGGATCAGTGCCTTATCGGATCGAAGCGAATAGTTTCGCGTCAGGAGGGCAAATCTTGAGCCTGAAAAATGGAGGGGCCATTGAAACAGGATTTGCGACCTATACTTTTGCAGGTATAGCTGGTAACTATGATGTCATACTCGGCTACTATGACGAAAATGATGGAGTAGCACAATTGCAATTGCAATTGCAAGTCAAACAAGGCAATACAGTACTGGATTCTTGGTTATTAAATCAAAATCTAGGTAGCCCTGATGCGGTTCCTCAAACGTTTGTTCGGCGGACGGTTGCGAAGGCAATTTCGATTCTTCCTGGAACTATTTTTGAGTTGAAAGGAATTGAAACCCTAAACACCGAAAAAGCCAGAATTGACTATTTGGAATTTATTCGAGTCTAAAAACTCTCACAAAAATTTTTATTTCACAAGGAAATTTACTAATGGATTATCCAAGACATATCCTCTTGGGTAATCTATTTCCTTAAACTTCTTTATAATCTAGTTTTTAATTAAAAGGGAAAAACTAAAACTTATGTCTAACTCTATAATCAAGGTCGAAAATCTAAGTAAACATTATATTATTAGTCATAAACAAGATAGTACTAATAAACTAAAATATAAGACTATACGAGATACGCTTGTGGAGGGAGCTAACTCGATTAGTCAGAGATTAGTCGCACCATCTCATAAGCAAACCTTCAATCCTAAAAGAGAAGAGTTTTGGGCATTAAAAGATGTTTCCTTTGAAGTTAAACAAGGCGATCGCGTCGGGATTGTTGGACGGAATGGGGCGGGAAAATCAACCTTGCTCAAAATTCTTAGCCGCATTACCGATCCGACAAGCGGAAAAATTAGCATCAAAGGACGAGTTGCCAGTTTATTAGAAGTGGGGACGGGATTTCATCCTGAATTAACAGGGCGAGAAAATATTTCTCTCAACGGCGCAATTTTAGGTATGAGCAAAATGGATATTAAACGAAAGTTTGATGAAATTGTCGCTTTTGCTGAGGTAGAAAAATTTTTAGATACTCCTGTTAAATTTTATTCTTCGGGAATGTATGTACGCCTTGCTTTTGCGGTTGCGGCTCATTTGGAACCTGAGATTTTAATTGTGGATGAAGTATTAGCTGTTGGAGACATTCGTTTTCAGAAAAAGTGTCTGGGAAAAATGGAAGAAGTCGGAAAGGAAGGGCGGACGGTTTTATTTGTCAGCCATAATATGAGTACGGTGAGTCATTTATGCAATCGAGCAATTTTACTAGAATCTGGCTCTTTATCCTTAGATAGTAGTGCAGAAAAAGTCATTAGTGTCTATCTAGAAAATTCCTATAAAGTTTCTCAAAATTTACCGTTACATCAAAGACGCGATCGCAGTGGTTCAGGAAAAGTTAAGGTCTCTAGTTTTAGAACATTAAATGAGGAGGGAATTGAAGAAAAAGTTTTGCAGTCAGGGAAAGACTATGATTTTGAAATAGGCTATGAAAACTATGCTGACCAAATCCTAGATAATGTTGTTATTAGTCTTGATTTCTATGATGAAAAGGGTGTAAGAATACTGATGTTGAGAACTAATTTTACGAATAATAACGTTACGATTAATTTAGGCACAGGCTCTGTTATTTGTCATGTTAAAAATTTACCGTTAGCCAATAGTTTGTATCGAGTATCCCTCTGGCTCTCTGAGGGCGATCGTGAAACGCTCGATTTTATAGAAGATGCCGCGATAGTAATGGTAGAAGGGGGTGATTTCTTTGGGACAGGAAATCCAGGATTGCCAAGTCACTGTAAAACTTTAGTAAAAGCTGATTGGATTAATGTATAGCAATTAATTATCAATTGTGAGTTTTTTTAAGGAAAGATCTAACGGAGTATTAACAGACAACTTAGGTTCTCACGTATTATTTCTTATTTTGTAAAATAGAGATTTAAAAATGTTAAACAAAACAATATGGCTATTATGGTTACAAGGATGGGATAACCCACCTTGGTTAGTCGAGCAAGTTGCAGAATCGTGGGAAATTAATAATCCAGACTGGAATATCGAATATGTGACATTAGACAATCTTTATAAATATGTTCATGATGTAGATTATATCTATGATAAAACTAAAAAAATAGAGCCTCCAGCTCAATCTGATATTATTCGGTTAAGTTTATTAAAAAATCATGGCGGTGTTTGGGCCGATGCTACTCTATTGTGTATGCAACCATTAAATGGATGGGTAGAAGAAACGGTAAAACCTGCTGGTTTATGGATGTATCACGGTAATGGTGGTGGAATGAATAGCAAAAATGGGCCAGCCAGTTGGTTTATCATATCGGAAAAAGATTCTTTAATGATAAATAAATGGAAAAATGCTTGTGATGAATATTGGAAAAATAGAACTAAGACTGATGATTATTTTTGGCTAGATGGGCTATTTAAGAAGTTATTTGAATCTGACATAGACTTTAAAAACAAGTGGGATCTTGCCCCTCACTTATACTGTGAATTAAAAGGACAAGCTCATACATTGAGCAAGCTTATTGGAAAATCAAAATGGATAAATTTAATGGAATTTGACAATGTAGATCTAAAAAGAATTTTTTTAGAAAAGCCTCCATATGTACTTAAGTTATGGTGGAAAAGATGGGAAGAAAATTTTCCTGACATAAATACGACTGAATGTAAGAATTCAAATGCTTATTATGCTATACAAATGTCTAAAAGAAAATTCATATTCAAGCATAAGATGTTATCTAAAAATTCTAGTATTTTTGAAATAAAGATGTTTATAGTGAAGATCCTCTTCGCATTTAGGACAATTTTATATACTGTTTTTTTATTTCCACAGAGACTCTTGATGTTTGCCAAACGAATTACTCGTAAGGTGAAAAATATTGTTTTATCTTATTAAAAAATTTATGAATCCTGAAAATTCTTATTGTGCTACAATCCCTCCTGTTCCAGAAGATACACATCGTCCTCTCTGGTCAGTTATGATTCCCACTTATAACTGTGCAAACTATCTACGGGAAACTTTAACTAGTGTTTTGGCTCAAGATCCTGGTCCAGAAATTATGCAGATAGAAGTGATTGATGATCAGTCTACTAAAGATGATCCCCAAGCTGTTGTTGAAGAACTCGGAAAAGGTCGTGTTGGATTTTATCGTCAACCTCAGAATGTCGGTCATACAAAAAATTTTGAAACCTGTTTAACGCGATCACGAGGAAAGCTAATTCATCTATTACATGGTGATGATTGTGTGCGAGATGGCTTTTATCAAAAAATGCAAAAAGGTTTTGAAATCCAACCCGACATTGGTTCTGCATTCTGTCGTTCAATTTTTATCGATGAACATAGCCAATGGCAAAATTTTAATACGTTTCTAGCTCAAAATAAAAGTGGTATAGTTGATAATTGGTTAGAACAAATTGCATTACAACAATTAATTTACACCCCTGCCGTTGTAGTTAGACGGGAAGTCTATGAAAATTTAGGTGGGTTTGATACCCGTCTTTCCTGGTCAGAAGATTGGGAGATGTGGACAAGAATTGCTGCTTATTATCCAGTTTGGTACGAAATTGAACCACTAGCAATGTATCGTGTACATTCTAGTTCTAACACTGGAAAATATATCAAAATGGGTGAAAATATTAAAGACTTACGCAGAGCAATTGATATTATTCAATTCTATTTACCTGATGATATCGTAAAAAAAATCTCTAAAAAATCTAAAGATTTAGCCGTATTACAGTCTCACTATTTTTCTCGTAAAATGGTGGCGGAAAGGGAGCTAATTCCAGCAATTATCCAAATTAATGAAGGTCTCAAATGTGGCTACTCCATTAGTTCGATTAGATCATTAAGTTTTTTTCTGATTTGGGCAATATGGAAAGTTAAAAAGTACCCATTTCTTTACATAAGCAAAAAGTTAAAATTTAGTTAATTCCTGTGACCAAAAAACAGATTTTTTGTATCTATTCAACTTGGAGAAGTTTATGAATGTTGTCTTCATTGCTACGAACGAATATGCACCTTGGGGCGGTAGTGAAGAGCTTTGGTCTCAAGCTGCTGTACGCATGGCAAAAGATAAATTTACGGTAATTGCAAGCATAAAAGGCTGGAAAAATGAGGCAAGACAAATATCTGAGATGGAAAATGCTGGTTGTGTCTTCCTACGTCGTAACCGTTATCGATATCAAAAATTGATAACTAAGCTTTTTCCCCATAAAATTTTTTCATTTTTAGATGAATTCAGCCCTGAATTAGTAGTTATTTCTCAGGCTCATAATCTTGATGGTTTGGTTTGGATGGAAGCTTGTGTTGCTAAAAACATTCCTTTTGTGACTATTGCTCATAGTTCTGCGGCAGAAAGCTTATGGCCCTGTGATGACGCAGCTATAAGACTAGCTAAAGCTTATACACAAGCAGAGCAATGTTTTTTTGTATCGTTTGCTAATTTGCAGCTTACTGAAAAACAACTAGCTGTAAATTTAAAAAATGCCAAAGTTATTGCTAATCCGTTTAAGGTTTCTTACGATATTAAAATTCCCTGGCCTAAACAAAATCAAACTTTTAAATTAGCGTGTGTTGGACGCATTGAACCTTGGCAAAAGGGGCAAGATTTATTATTTGAAGTATTGAAATTAGATAAATGGAAAAACCGACCCATTGAAGTATCACTTTTTGGTAAAGGAATTAATGAAAAATCATTGTATGAATTAAAAAAACTTTGGGATTTAGACAATGTTTTTTTTG
>Ga0114972_10001731_pt1 | contig 16349 bp, 18 predicted proteins | sample M_140807_EF_Meta_FD_87354 | JGI IMG/M metagenome (GOLD analysis project Ga0114972, IMG submission 87354) | Freshwater microbial communities from Lake Montjoie, Canada to study carbon cycling - M_140807_EF_MetaG | ecosystem: Environmental > Aquatic > Freshwater > Lake | place: Lake Montjoie... | reverse complement strand
CTCCGGTGGTTACACCCCGCGCGCCGAAGGTGAACGCTCCAGCGGCGAAGGTCGCGGCGAATTCCGAGGCGAGAGCCGCGGTGAAGGCCGTGGTGACTATCGCGGCGGTGGCGAAGGCCATCGCGGCGGCGGTCGCTCTCGCGGCGGTCGCGGCCGGGATCGTGGTGAACGTGGCCCTCGCGGTGATCGCGGCGGTCCCGATCCCCGCCCCGAAGGCCAGCAAGGCGGCGGCGCGATCTGATCGCGTTTCCCGTTAAAACTTGCCAATGCGCGCCCCACTCCGCGCATTTCCAAGGCGTCCCTTTGCGGGACGCCTTTTTTATGGACGACCCGGGCGCCAGCTCGCGGTTTTCCCCACCAATCGCTCCCGTTCGAGGCTATTTTTAAAAACCATGTCCGACCTCATCGTCCACGGCGGTCGCCCGCTCTCCGGCACCATCACGCCTTCCGGCAACAAAAACTCCGTCCTCCCGATTTTCTGCGCCACGTTGCTCACCGATGAGCCCGTGACGCTCCTCAACGTACCCGATATCACCGATCTCAATAAACTCGTCGCCTTCTTTCAGGCGCAAGGTTCGCAGATCAACTGGGACCGCACGGCCGGCACGATGCGCGTCGATCACTCGACGTTTCGCCCGTCTCTCGCCGACGACGAGCTCCCGCAGGACATGCGTTCCACGGTCCTGCTTTATCCCGCGCTGCTCCACCGTTTCCGCAAACTCACCATCCGCGCCAACACCAAGGGCTGCTCCCTCGGCGTGCGCGAGATCGACCCACACCTCGAAATCCTCCGCGCCCTCGGCACCGAGATCCACGACGGAGAACCGCTCCTCCTCGCCCTGCCCGCCGGCTTCTCCGGCGCCCGCCACTGGTGCGATTACATGTCGGTCACCGTGACGGAAAACTTCGCCATGGCGGCCGCCCTCGCCTCCGGCCATTCCACGCTCATCAACGCCGCCAGCGAGCCGCACGTCCAAGATCTTTGCGCTGCTCTGGTCGCGATGGGCGCTCAGATCGAAGGCCTCGGCACCAGCCGCCTCGAAATCACCGGCGTTAAAAAACTCCACGGCGCCACCATCACGATCAGCAGCGATTACCACGAGATCGTCACCTTCCTCGCCCTCGGCGCGATCACGGGCGGCGAAGTTCGCGTCACTCAATCGCTCCCGCACCACTTCGACCTCATCACCCGCGCCTTCGCCAAACTCGGCGTCGTCGTCGAACACGAAGGCGACACCGCCATCGTACGCCGCAACCAGACGCTCCGCATCGAGCAACCCTTCACCAGCAATCTTCTGCCCAAAATCGAAGCCGCGCCGTGGCCGTACTTCTCGGTGGATTTGTTGCCGCTCATGATTGCCCTCAGCACGCGGGCCGAAGGTACGATCCATTTTTGGAACAAGGTCTACGAAAATGGTTTTTCGTGGATTCCCGAGCTAGCGAAATTTGGCGCCCACGCGCTCGTGAGCGATCCGCACCGCATCGTCGTCTTCGGCAATCGCCCGCTCCATCCCGCCACCGTCGACTCGCCCTACATCATCCGCGCCGCCGTCGCCCTCGCGATGGTTGCCGCCGCCATCCCCGGCAAATCCGTCGTGCGCAATGCCGAGATCATCAAGCGCGCCCATCCTCGCTTCGTCGAAAACCTCCGCAGCCTCGGCGCGGAGCTCGAGTGGAAATAATCTCATGGCCGCCGATCCCTCCGCCAACAAAGGCGTCAACTTTCTCGCCTCCGCCCTCGCCTCGCCCGTCTCGCCCGCCGAGGCCGCGCTGCGCCCGCTCTCGTTTGCCGACTTCACCGGCCAACTCAAAACCATCGAGCGCCTCCAAGTCATGGTCGGCGCCGCCAAGAAACGCGGCGAAGCACTCAATCACATTCTCCTCTCCGGCCCGCCTGGCCTCGGCAAAACCACCCTCGCCTTCATCCTCGGCAACGAACTCGGCAAAGCCGTCCGCGTCACCTCCGGTCCCGTCATCGAAAAAGCCGGCGACCTCGCTGGCCTCCTGACGAGCCTCGAAGAAGGCGACATCCTCTTCATCGACGAAATCCACCGCATCCCCAAAACCGTCGAGGAATATCTCTATTCCGCGATGGAGGATTTCCGCCTCGATATCATGATCGACCAAGGCCCCAACGCTCGCAGCGTGCGCCTCTCGATTCCGCGCTTCACGCTCGTCGGCGCCACCACGCGCTCCGGCTTACTCACCGCCCCGCTGCGCTCGCGCTTCACGTTGCAGACGCGCCTCGACTACTACGACCACGCGACCCTGCAAGGAATCGTCCGCCGCAGTTGCGGTCTGCTCGGCGTCGCGATCGACGAAGGCGGCGCGCAAGAAATCGCCACCCGCGCCCGCGGCACGCCCCGCGTCGCCAACAACCTCATCAACTTCTGTCGCGATTATGCCCAAGAGCGCGCCAAAGGCAAAATCACCCAACCCGCCGCCGCCGCCGCGCTCGAGCTGTTGGAAATCGACGCCGCCGGCCTCGATGAAATGGACAAACGCATGTTGCGCGTCATGGCCGAAAACTATCGCGGCGGTCCCGTCGGCATGAGCACGATCGCCGTCGCCGTCGGCGAAGAAGCCGAGACGCTCGAAGAAGTGCACGAACCGTTTCTCATTCAAGAAGGCTACCTCCAGCGCACGCCCCAAGGCCGCACGCTTACGCCGAAAGGCTACGCCGCCGTCGGCCTCAAAGCCGCACTCGGGGGCGATCAAGGCTCGCTGCTTTAAAATCGCTCAGGCTGAAACCGAGGCGAGCACCGCGCGCCACTGCGCCGACTCGCCGCGCACGCCGTGCGCCTCCAGCGCCGCCGCGATCTGCTCGATCTCGGGCTCGACCACAACGTGCCGCGGGTCCGCCGGAAATTCCGGCCGCACCGCGCGCGTGAGCGCCCAACACGCCCACGCCCGCCAACGACGTTGCTCGCGGCGGGGTTCGTTCATGCGATCGGCGTAGTGCTGAAAATGCACCCGCGGATTCCCGATAAACACCGTGGTCGGCGTCTGCGCGATGCACCACGCCATCGCGGCATACGGCAACGGCCAGTCGCGTAAAACCACTTCTTCCCCGCTCAAATCCGCGCCCATGGCCCGGTCGAGACACAACAACGCCCGCGCCGCGAGGCCGCGTTGCCAGAGCGTCTGCGCGTATTCCAAACACGAAAAATAAAAGTCCTCGCCGCGCACCTCAGCGCGAAAGGCGTGCAACGCCCGCCAATCCAGCTCCGGTCGAGCGGCGGGCAAATGCGGGCACGGCGGCAAGGTCTCAGGCATCGGCGCCAGATTCGGGCCGGGCGCGCGCGGGTCAACGCTGCGCACTGAGCGGAACTTTCGCTTGGCGACGCCCGAGCTTTGCGCGACAACCACGAGCCTGAAAGCCACCGCATCCCAACCTTGCTCGCCGTCCTCCCACGGCCCCACTGAGCCCGCGCCGGCCGAAGCCGCGCACGCGATCGGGGGCTGGCGTCGGGTCGCGCTGTGGCCGCTGGCGTTGTTAATGAAACTTTGGGGACGTTCCCTGCGCTTCGAGACCACGCCGGAAGATCTGCGCGCGTTCACGAAAAACGACGAGCCCGTCGCCATCGTGCTCTGGCACAACCGTCTTTTTCTCTCCGCGGAAATCGTGCGGCGCTATCGTCAAGGCCGACCGGCGCATGCGCTCGTGAGCGCGAGCCAAGACGGCGCGTGGCTCAGCGCATTTTTCTCGCTCGCCGGGATGCGCACCGTCCGCGGTTCCAGCAGCCGGCTCGGGCGCGAGGCCGCCACGGCACTCGTGGAGGTGTTGCGGGCCGGTAATGACATCGGCATTACGCCCGACGGTCCGCGCGGGCCCTGCTACGATTTTAAACCGGGGGCACTCATCGTCACGCGGCGCACGCGCACACCGCTGTTGTTGATCGGCGCCGAATTCGAATCCGCGTGGCAACTTCGTTCGTGGGACCGTTTTTACCTGCCGAAACCGTTTTCGCGCGTGCGCATGCGCTGCCGCCACGTGCCGGCTACGGAGCTGCAAGATCGCGACGCGGCCACCGTGGCCGTTTCCGCGCAGCTGCACGCGATCAACCCCGATCTTCACGCTCGCAATAAAAAAGCCCCGAACGCATCGGCGCAGAGGCTTTAGCCGAATCAGAGAGTTGCGATTTTACTTCGCGACTCAAAACGTCGGAGTCGTGGCCAGCGTATCGCCGGAGGCGACCGTGTAATCTTGGCCGGCGCTCCACGAGAGATCGTTGACGAGAAACTTAAAAATCACCGGACGGCCGGACTCAGGTAATTCGAGCGACCAGCAGTTATCTGCGACGCAATTCATGAGCGTGCCGCGATCCCAGCTCAAATCGGCGCCTTCACCGCGAAGGTAAAGTGCGTTGCCGAAGCCGATGTCGATGTGCGCCGTGATGGTGGTAAATATGGGTTTACGGACAACAACCAGCGCGAGCTGCGCCGTGGGCGTGGGAGCAGGAGTGGGCGGAGCCGAGGTCCGACGTTTTTTGACTCGGGTTTTAGCCTTAACGGGAGCGATTTTCTTGGTGCTCCGGGAAGTGCCGCGAGCCGCGGTGGCCTTGGTGGGTTGAGCTTTAGTTTGAGCGACAGGCTTCTTGGACGCGGAGGTGGAAGACTTGGCAGTTTTTTTGATCTTTTTCATGGCGTCAGTGATTTGGGCTGGAGCGGATGGATCTCGCTAAGACAGCAACTACGATAGCAAGTGCGGGGCCAGTCGCAAGATCACGTACTTTACATTCGAGCGACACCCCGAAACACCGTGGCCTTTAACCTGCTTACAGGCCTAGCAATGGTGGAGCAGATCGGGATCAAACCGACGACCTCGTCGTTGCGAACGACGCGCTCTATCAACTGAGCTACTGCCCCATGCGCTGGGAGTGCTGATATGGGAAAATCGCTTGCCGCAAGTAAACACCATTTTTCTCTCGGGAATCCGTCGCGGCTTCCCGCACGGGCGCACACAAGGCCTAATCGACGACCGTACCAGCCATTCGCGCAAAAATCATTTTCCCGCCGGCGGAAGGAATGACGCTCACGATTTCCGCCGTCACCCGCCGACCGATATGGGAGCGTCCAGCCGCGACCACCACCATCGAACCATCCGACAAAAATCCAACCGCTTGTCCCTCTTCTTTACCGGGTTTGATCAATTCGACCTCAACGTCTTCGCCCACGATCAAATCGGGCTGCATCGCTTTGGCGAGTTGGTTGAGATTAAGCCACGGCACCCCCTGAAACTCGGCCATCTTCGCGAGATTGTAATCGGTCGTGAGCAATTTCGCCCGCATCGAAGCCGCGAGAAACACCAACTTCGCATCCACATCTGCGCTGCTCACGACTTCGCTTTCGGGGATACGAATATCAAGATGCTTGATGCGCCGCAGCTCCGCCAACACATCCAATCCACGCCGGCCCCGGCCCTGTTTCACCGGATCAGAGGAATCCGCGACCGCCTGCAATTCCCGCAAAACAAAACGCGGAATCACCAACGCCGCACTAAGAAACCCAGCCTCACACACCCGCGCGATTCGGCCATCAATCAAGACATTGGTGTCCACCACGACCAGCGGAACGTCCACTTCATGCGGCACGAAGCGCACATAAGGAATCACCAGATTAAATTCATCCCGTCCACGGAGAGCGATCACCGTCCCCAGATAAGTGCAGATCAAAAACAACGCCAAACGCACCAGATAAATTAGCGCCTCATCGCCCTTTTCCAATAACGGAGAAGCACTGATCATGTAAGCCACGAGCAGCCCCATCCCCAAGCCGAAGGTAACCGCCGACAAACCCCGCAGCGAAAACCCGCGCAATAGCAGATCCATCAATACCACCAGCGCACCAATACTGAAGCCGACAAACACCGCCAACAGCCTAAATTTATCCCAATCGGTGATCGAGTAACACACCAACCAACCCGCCGTCGCACACAGTAGCACAAAAAAAATCCGCAGAGAAATAAGGGTACGATTCATGGTAAAAGCGCAGAGTTTCAGGGTGTTATCTCAGCAGATAAGCCACCACCAACGGTGCAATCACGAACACCGCCATCAACGCATAGATCAAGCGCTGCATCTTCCGGGCTTTAGCCTTTTCTGCTTCGTCGAGGTCCATCACGCTGTTTAAGCAAAGCCCCCTCCATGAAAAAGCAATCGCAACACTGGCTCGTGAAATCGGAACCCGAAGCCTACGCTTGGGCCACCTTCGTGCGCGAGCGCCGCACCGCGTGGACCGGCGTCCGCAATTATCAAGCCCGCAACCACCTCAACGCCATGCGCCCCGGCGATCCCGTGTTGTTCTACGAAAGCGTTGGGCCGAAGGCCGTCGCCGGTCTCGCCGAAGTCACCCAAACCGCCTTCCCCGACACCACGACCACCGAACCCGGCTGGGTCGCCGTCGAACTCAAAGCCGTCCGCGCCCTCGCCCACCCCGTCACGCTCGCCGCCATCAAAGCCGATCCCGCGCTGAGCGACATCGCCCTGATCCGCCAAAGCCGACTTTCTGTTTTGCCGCTCACCGCCAGCGAATTTAAACGCATTATCGAACTGGGCAGTTAAACGCTCGGGACGTCGCACCGTCTCCCCGCTCGACACCACGCGCCGATTTTGCGTCGCTCCGCACGTCATGTTGCCCCAGCTCACGATTCTAGCCCCCGGCCTACTCGGCGCCTCCGTCGCCCGGGCCGCTCGCGCCCGCAACCTCGCGCAGCGTATCGTAATCTGGTCCCGCCGCGCCGAAACCCGCGTCGCCCTCGCCGGCCAACCTTGGTGCGACGCCGTCGCCGAAACCCCTGAGACCGCCGTCGCCGGCGCCACCCTCGTTGTCATTGCCTCGCCCGTTGACCAGATCGTCCCCCTCATTCGCCAAATCGCCGCCCATCTCAACGCCGGAGCGATCGTGACCGACGTCGGCAGCGTCAAAGAAGAAATCACCCGCCTCGGCACCCACGCCCTCGGCGCCCACGCCCATTTCGTCGGTGCGCACCCGATGGCCGGCTCAGAAAAAACCGGCTGGGAACACGGCACCGCTGAGCTCTTCCAAGGCCGCACGTGTTTCGTGACACCGCTCGTGAACACCGCACCTGCCGCCACTGCGACCGTCCTGAAATTCTGGCGCGACCTCGGCGCCACCACCACGACGGTAGAACCTGCCCGCCACGACGAAATCGTCGCGCACATCAGCCACCTGCCGCAAATCCTCGCTTCCACGCTCTGCGCGTTTCTCGCGCAGCGCGATCCGGCCTGGCGTGACTTCGCGGGCGGTGGCTTACGTGACACGACCCGCATCGCCGGCAGCGACCCTCAACTCTGGCGCACGATCCTAGAGCAAAACCACACCGAAGTCCTCGGTGCGCTCCAGCACTATCAAGCCGAACTTAACCGCTTTGAAAAAGCATTGGTCGCAGGTGACTACACCGCGCTCACCGCGCAGTTGCAACGCGGCCAAGACTACCGTCGGGGGATGCGACCGGCGTCTTAAGTCGCGGACGCATCACACGTAAAATGGTGCCCGGGAGCGGACTCGAACCGCTACACCGTGAGGCACAGGCTTCTGAGACCTGCGTGTCTACCAATTCCACCACCCGGGCACGAGCGGAGAGGAAACCACACACGCGACCCTCACCCTGAGCAAGAAAATTGATTTTTGCCGCCCCGCGGCCGCCTCACAGCAGCGCGAGCTCTTTTTTGTTTTGGAAAATCATCCGCGCACCCGTTTCACCGAAAAACTGCTTGCAGCTTTCGGTCATTTTTTGGGTCAAGTTATCCACTTCCAAATCCGTCATCGGCTTCCACGTACGTTCCAATTCCGCGGCTTTCCCGACCTTGGCGTTGAGGGCATTTAATTCTTTGCGGTTTTCCTCGAAGCGCGCCTCCAAGGCCCGCATCGCTTCCTGCGCCTTACGCAAGCGCTGGCTGACCGCCAAAAAACCTTCTTCCTTAAATGCGCTCACTTTCCGTTTCAGCTCTTCGTCAAACGCCGCAAAAGCCACGCCGCTGGCCAGCCACGACAGAAGCCCCACGATCAATAAAACCAATCCCAGCACTCCGACGGCGGCCGCGATGATGATAGAGATGTTGATTAAAACCATCCCCAACAGCGCGACGCCCAAGGCGATCGCCGCGCCTTTCTGCGCCTTGCGGGTCCGTAGAAACGCTTCGACGCATGCGCTCTCTTTTTCGGCTTCGGCGGTTTCTTCCCGAGCTTCTTCGATTTTCTTTTCGATCCCCATCGCCCGCGATTCCAGTCCGGCTTTCTCGCGGCGTAATTTTACGAATTCACCGAGGGCATAAATGCGCTCGGGAAAATGAAACGTGTCCGTCATCGTCCGCATGCTGTCTTCGCCGAGATTTAGCCGCAGCGAATCAAACGTGGATTGATATTCACGGATGAGCTGAGCGTGCCGGTTTTTATCCTCACGCGCGGCCAACATCCGCGGATCCAGCCCCTCGAGTTTAAGAGCGTTGTCGACGAGCATGCGGGCCCGAATCGCAGGGCTGGCGGTGGCCTCGTCGCTCAAGCCTTTGAGGCGGGAGGAAAGCTCCCAAAGCAGGTTGCGCGAGCGCCGCTGTTGTAGTTCGGCTCGTTCCTTAGCATCAGCGGCTTCGGTGGCGTCGGTCGTAGCTTTGACCACATCGGCTTGAAATACCTGCCACACTTCGGTGGAAGTCGCGGCCAGCTGCGTGAGCTGTTTGAGACTGATCATAGGAGCGACGTTTAGGGCGCGGCGGCCGTGTACTGACAATCGATCTCAACGGTTTTGCCGCATTCACACGTCACGATCAGTTTTTTGATCACGTCGCCCTCGCGGACGCATTGGACCGAAGAGGCTCCGGCTTTCGGCGCGGCGGCGCTGGGCGGCGTGCCCGCGGCCGCCAGCAACGAAAGACCCGTGGAGGCTTCGGATTCGACGGGAGCAGGAGAATCCGAAACAGCAGCGCCGGTTCGGCCGGATAAAAAGGACTTCATGGTTTTGCTTTTTCGGCCGGTTTTTCCGGCGCGGGGTCACCGAGTTTTCGGTTACCGACCGAGAGTTTGATTTCTACGCGGTGGTCGTTTTCAGGATCAGCCTTACCCGCTTTAGCTGGACGGGTGTCGCCGAAGGACGTCACACGTTCGAATTGTTCGGCGGCGACGGCGACATTCGCCATGAGTCGGCGGACGTTGTTGGCGCGATCGCCCGAGAGCTCCCAAGCTGAATAGGCTGGAGATAACATTTTCAAACCGCTGCGCGAGTGACCTTCGATGGAAACGCGGAAAGCGTGGCGATCGACCAGCCAGGCGAGATTTTGGAAAACGAAATCACCCCACTGCGAGAGTTCGGCGGAGGCTTCGCCTTGGAAAAGCGGTTTACGCGTCCGGTCGTAGAGCGTGATCAACACGCCGTCGTTGGAGACAACGATGTCGACGGGCCGATTGGGATCTTCGGACTTCACATTGATCATACCGTAAAAACCCATCGCGATGGCGTTGAGATTTTTTTGCTCGGCCGAGGCGGCTTTAGCGGCGTTTTCCTTGCTGGATTTGGCGTTGATGTCGCGGACGGTCGCTTCCTTGGCTTGGTCTTTGAGCACGCCGGTGTTCCAGGGCATGCGAATTTTGGGTGGGTCGCGGAAGTACTTCGCGGTTCCTTCCAAGAGCTCAGGTTTTTGCCCGAGAATCCACATCACCAAAAAGAAAGCCATCAATGCGGTCATAAAGTCCGCAAAGGCTACTTTCCATGCTCCGCCGCCGTGTCCAGCCATGATAATTAAAGGGATCGAGGGTGGTTATTTGGTGGCAGCACCGCCACGCAGGGCGGTTTCCAAGGCTTCCGCCGAGGGTTGCACGGAGTGATCGAGCGAGCGGCGCGCCAACTCGGCCGCGGTCAACGGCGCCATGCCTTTGGCAAAAGCCACCACCGCGATTTTGGTGCAACGCAGGTATTGGATGTAGCCGTCGTTCAAGGCGCGGATACTACTGGCCAGAGGATTCGCAAAACCGTACGCGGCGAACACGCCCAACATCGTGCCGGACAGCGCGGCCGCCATGTGCGAGGCGACGGCTTCGGTGCCTTGGTCGATGATGGCCATGGTGTTGATGATGCCCATCACCGCGGCGACGATACCGATGCCAGGCAGGGAATCGCCGGCAAAGTTAAGGACGTGGGCGGCGTGGTCGACCTCGCGGGTCTTGGTCTCGATATCCACGTCGATGACGGCCTCAAGTTGGTCGGGTTTAATACGTCCGTCGACGAGGGGCTTGAGACTATCGACGATAAACGCCAAACGTTCAGGCGAAGACAGCAGCGTGGGATACTTGCGGAAGACCGAACTCTGGGTGGGCGCGGAAACGTGTTCTTCGAGCGCGAGCAAACCGCTTTTACGACCCGTCTGAAACAGTTCGTAGAGTGCGCCGATCAACTCGAAGTAATGATTTTTACCGATGGTTTTACCGGTGAGAACCGCGATGATTTTGACGACCGTCTCCTTGAGCACGTGCGCAGGCGTGGCAATCAAGACCGCGCCCAAGGTGATCCCGAAAATGGCGACAATCTCAGCCACGTGGATCAACAAGCCGATCTTGTTGATATTAAAATCTCCCCAGATGAAGGAAAGACAGGTGCAAGCAATTACGAGTACTAAGCCGACGATAATGAGCATGGGATCACCTATTTATTTTGATTACGTTCGATAAAGCTACGCAGCGCCAGGATCGCCTGGGTGTGGATCTGACTGATCCGGGCTTCCGTCAAATCCATCGCCTCGGCGATTTCAGCGAGCCGGAGCCCTTCAAAATGGTACAACGCCAGCACTTTTCGCTGCGTCTCGGGCAACAATTCAATCCGGTCCGCCACCAATCGCCACAACTCGGCCCGCTCCAAGCCCGCGGAGGCAGGCTCTAGATTCTCATCGGCAATTGTCTCGTGCAGCTTGAAACCGTCGCCGTCGTCATGCGCCGACGCATCGATGTTGATAAAGGTAACCGGGCTCGATTCCTGCAGCCACTCTTCGTACTCCGCCGCAGTAAGCTGCAAGTGACGCTGGATCTCCTCCGCCGTCGCCGCGCGCTGGTGTTTCTGCTCCAATTCGGCGATCGCATCTTTTAGTTTACGCGCCTTGGCCCGGGTGCGACGGGGACACCAATCCAAGCGCCGGAGTTCATCCAAAATCGCGCCACGAATTTTCGTGTACGCATACCCGGCAAAGGTCCGGCCCTCTTGAGGGACGTAACGCTGCGCCGCAGCGATCAAACCTATCACCCCCACCGAATGCAGATCATCCGCATCGATATGCGGCGGTAGACTCATCTTGATCCGACCGACGACCTGACGCACCAACGGCAGGTGCTCCTCGACTAAAGCCATCGAAGCACCGTTCGTCTGTTGGTAAGCCTTATACGCGAGAGGCGAGATCGGTGGCGGAGGCGTATCGGATGAAAGAGGAGGTTCCATGGTGTTATTCTAGGTTAATCAACACGTTCATTTCTTAGCTTTGGCGACCACGGTTTCACCCTTTTTCTGCCGATTGGCTTTGATGGCCGCCTCAGCTGCAGCGCGCTTTACACCGACGGTGACGCGCATCGCATCCAAAACGTGATTCCAAAACCACTGCCCCGCGAGTCCGCCCACGAGAGCGGCGATGCAAGCATCCCGCACGATCAACGCGAACGTTCGCTCGGCCCAAAGGCCGACCACAAAGACCATCGTGAAGAAAACAAAACCGAAAACCAAAAATATGTAACGCATACGAATCAGCCCTTACCTAAGGTTTTTTTGGCCAGGAAATCGAGCGGATCAACGCCGATGGGGCCAAGCAAGTTGCCGTCATGCGAGAAGAAAAGGGGCCGCATCTCCCCCTCGAGCAGTATTTCCCAAAGTTTACCCACATCTTTGGCCTCATCCAAGTGCGTGAGCACCAAGTGAGTGGCCCCCAGCGAACGTCCCGATTTCAAGCCCGCTCGCAGGCTTTCGATTTCGTACGCCGCATTCAAAACGAGCACCCGCGTCTCGATCGCCTGTTGCTTCAACAAATCGGCCAACTGGGGCGTTTCGTCGCCCGCAGCAGCGCCGAAGCAAGGCACATCCCAATACACACGCGCACTCTCATTACTCAGCCGCAGATCCGGCGTGTAATGGGTGAGCCCCACGCCCACCGCATCGCAAAATACTTCCAGCTCCAAACAGGGGTTGGGCCGGCTAAATTCCACGTGGCACACCCGGCACTTCGTACCCTGTTGAAACACTTCCCACGTCAGCCATTGCCCGAGCGCCAACGATTTATCCGCCGGCGAGCTGCCGATGAAAACCACCCGCTGACTCAGCGGCACCGCCGGAAATGCGCCGACTAATTGGCGCAATTCGCGCACAAATTCCGCCAGCGCATCACCCAAAGGTTTCTCGCCCGAGATCGACCAACGCCGCTCCGTTTCGACGCGCCAAATGAGCGCTTCAGAAAATCCCGCCGACTTCAACGCGGCCCGCAAATCCACGGGGCGGCTTCCACGCGCTAATCCAGCCGCATACGTCGAACTCAACACCCCCGGCACCGGCGGTGCGATCGCCGGCTCCATCGCCGATTCAGGCGCCGCGAGTTCAGCGATGACTTCCAGTTTAGCGCCGCCGAAAATACGTTTGAAAAAACCCTGCCGCACGGGCCGCACCGAAAGCACGCGCGCCTCCGGCCCCAACTGCGATTTGAGCACCGAAAGCGCCTCGTTCACGGAGCGCACGATGAACCGGTAGGTGCCCGGCGCGGGAGATTTAAGAGCAGATGAAGCCATGGGATTAAGCCGCCGCGCGGGCCGTTTCAACCGGCGCCGAAATTATACCAGCATTCTCGATCTGATATGTCCCCGGTATTTCCTGGAAGGATACAACCGTGAGCCGCGGGAACGTCGACTCCAAGAAACGCCGCAGCGCCAACCGCAACTCGGCGCCCACCACGATGCAAGGCGCGCTGCCGCCGGCGGCAAATTGCGCCTGCTTGGCGTTGATCCCTTCGAGCAGATGCGCGCTCAAAGCCGGATCGAGCGCCAGCCCGAAGTCCGCCGCCGTTCGATGGATTTTCGCCACCAGCTCTTTTTCGAGGCGCAGATCGAACGTCAACGCCCGCACCGTGCCCGGAGCCGATTCCAACAACGGTACAAAATAAGGCCCGAGCCGGCGACGTACCAACTCGCTCAAATCGTCGGGATTCTTCGTCAACGCCGCGTAATCGGCGATCCCTTCCAAAATCAATGGCAGATTGAGAATCGGGACATTTTCGCGAAGCAAATTTTGCAACACGCGCTGGATGATCCCGAGATTGACCAAGTCCGGCAGCAACTCGCTGACGAGCGCCGGATGCGATTGCTTCACATGATCGATCAACGCCTGCACATCCTGTCGGCCGAGCAAAACGTGCGCGTTCGACTTCAAAATTTCAGAAAGATGCGTGACGATGATCGAGGCACAATCCACCACCGAGTAACCGTTGATCTCCGCATTCTTCTTTTCGGCTTCTTCGATCCACACGGCCGCCAGCCCGAAGACCGGCTCCTGACACGCGACGCCGCGCAATTGCACGCGACTGCCCGAGACATTCATCGCCATCCAGCGCCCCATCATGAGCGAACCACGCCCCACGATCCGGCCGCGCAAAAGAAAACGGTACTCGCCACTCGCCAGCTCGAGATTATCGCGCACGGCCACTTGCGGCACGATTACGCCCAGTTCGCGGGCCAAGGTTTTACGTACGCCCGTGATGCGCGAGGGCAAATCCCCCCCTTGCTTCTGATCCGCCAAGCCCACGAGGCCGAAGCCTACTTCTACGGCGAACACATCGACGTCGATCAAACGACGCACTTCCTCCACTGAGCCACTCTTGGGCGGCGCGGCTTCTTTATCCTTGGCCTTCTCGGCGGCAGACTTAGCGACCGGTTCTGCCTCAGGCGCGACGGCGGGAAGTTTGTAGCCGATGAAGAGAAAAAATCCGCCGATCAATCCGAGTGGTAACAACGGCAACCCGGGCATAAAGGCCATGAGCAACATCACCCCGCCGACCATCTTAAGCGCTACGGGGTAGCGCACCAATTGCCCGCCGACTTGTTGACCCATGTCGCCGTTATCGGCCGCACGCGTGACTAGCAAACCCGCCGCGACCGAAATCACCAGCGCTGGAATTTGGGTCACCAGACCATCACCGATCGAGAGCAGGGTGAATTTTTGTAGCGACTCCATCAGCGACAAATCCATCTGCAAAACGCCGATCATGAAGCCGCCCAAAACGTTGACCAAGGTGATCAAAATACCCGCGATCGCTTCACCGCGCACAAACTTGGACGAACCGTCCATCGCTCCGTAAAAATCTGCTTCGCGTTGTAATTTAAGCCGCCGGGCCGTGGCTGTAGGCTCATCGATTGCCCCAGCGTTCAGCTCCGCATCGATCGCCATTTGTTTACCCGGCAACGCATCCAAAGTAAACCGCGCTGACACTTCCGCGATACGACCCGCACCTTTGGTGATAACGACAAAGTTAATCACGACCAAAATTACGAACACCACGAAGCCTACCACGTAATTACCCTGAATCACGATTTTGCCAAACGCTTCGATGATATGACCCGCCTCACCCCGCGTCAGCACCAAGCGCGTCGAACAGATATTGAGCGCCAAACGGAAGAGCGTCAGGCCCAGCAACACGGTCGGAAACGCCGAAAATTCTACGGGTTGGCGCACGTAAATAACCACCAACATGATCAACAACGACGAAGCGATGCTCAGCGCCAGCAGCATATCCATCACCATTGATGGCACCGGCAACACCAACAGCATGATCGTGCCAAACAAACCGGCCGTGAATATAAGATCGGCCCGGCCCATGAGTTGGCGGGAGAACGTCGTCGCGGGAACTGGAACAACAGCAGGCATGCTAATTAATTAGAAAGCGCCGCCGCACGTCGGCTGGGCAGAGTGAAATAATAGTAACGGTAAGTCCGGTAAACGAAGGCGAGGATCTCGGCCACCGCCTCAAACATATCTTGAGGAATCGGCTCCCCTACTTTCCCGGTGGCGTAAAGTAAGCGCGCGACCGGACGGTTCTCCACGATCGGCACCCCATGTTGCGCGCCCAATTCTTTGATCCGCAGCGCATGCCGATCTTCGCCCTTGGCGACGATCACCGGGGCCGCGTCCGATCCCCGCTCGTAGCGGAGCGCCACGGCAAAGTGCGTCGGATTAGCCACGATCACATCTGCGGTCGGAACCGCGTCCATCATCTGCTTCTGCAAGAGCCGACGCGCGAAACGGCGCATCGCGGCTTTCACCAGCGGATTACCATCGGACTGCGTCCGCTCGTCTTTGACCTCCTGCCGCGACATCATCAATTCTTGGTTCGATTTATAAAGTTCGTACGCGTAACTGAAGGCCGCGATCACCGCGATCGCGCCCAGAAATCTCCACATCAGCGACATCGCGCTGGTGTGCATAAAGTTCGCGAGGTACAACGTTTCGACCGGAGCCGAGAAAATCACATCGCTGAAAATTTTACTCGTCGCCGCCGCCAGACACGCGAACACCGCTATCACTTTCAACAAATCCAGCGAAGCCGTAACCCAAATTTTGCCCGAGAATATGCGACCCAGTCCGGCGATCGGATTGAAACGCTCGAAATTGGGCTGCATCGCTTCCGGCGTGAGTTGAAAACCGCTTTGCACGCCGCCGGCTAGAATCGCCGCCAACGCCGTAGCCAAGACCACGGGCAAAGCGATCGAGACAAACGTCGTCATCGCCAATTCCGCCACCGCGGGGACCTCGTCGCCCTGTACTCGCAACTCCCCCAAACGGCCAAAAATCGCCACGGCCAGCCGCGTCATTTTATCGGATGCCTCACGGGCCGCCAAACCGAGGGTAAATAACGCCGCCCCCAACGTGAAAGCCAGGGTCAACTCCGGCGCACGCGCGAACTGCCCCTTCGAATGGGCTTCGGAAAGCCGCTTCGCGGAGGGTGCCTCGGTTTTTGAATCTTGATCTTCAGCGCTCAATGCCAGCCATTAAGCAAGTTGAAGGCCAGCTGAAACATACTATTATAAATACGTATTTTACATATATTTATAAAAATATTAACCCTGAAATATGTCGATTTTTAGCCGGTTGAAAGCGGCATTTTTTTCCCCAAGTTCAAGGCCCGGCGGAGCGTAGACTCACTTCCAACATATCCCAGGGCAGCGCCTGCCACAGCGGATCCAAATTGCGCAGCAAAAGCGCCCCAAAGCCCGAGAGCAGCAACAACCCCGCCCACAGCCGCACCGAAACACTCGCGATGAACACATTCATCCGCGGCACCGCTTTGCCCAAAATACTAAAGGCCAGATTGATGATAAAACTT
>Ga0114972_10001728_pt1 | contig 16371 bp, 16 predicted proteins | sample M_140807_EF_Meta_FD_87354 | JGI IMG/M metagenome (GOLD analysis project Ga0114972, IMG submission 87354) | Freshwater microbial communities from Lake Montjoie, Canada to study carbon cycling - M_140807_EF_MetaG | ecosystem: Environmental > Aquatic > Freshwater > Lake | place: Lake Montjoie... | reverse complement strand
TTCCAATTCAGCAATGATCCCCTGATCGGCCGCCGGCCGATCTGCCTTGCCTACTTTGCCGGAGTCAAAAATGTCCAATGCTGCTTCACTTCGCGCGCTGCTTCGCGCTGGCAAGATGATCGTCGCCCCCGGTGCCATCGACGGCATCACCGGGCGCGCGATCGATCGGGCAGGGTTCCAGGCGGCCTACATGACCGGTGCCGGTACATCGATGACACTGGGCTATCCCGACTATGGCCTGATCACGATGACCGAGATGGTTGCGAATGCGACCCGGATCGTGAATTCGATTTCGATTCCGCTCATCAGCGACGCCGATACCGGTTATGGCAATGAACTGAATGTGTTCCGTACGGTGCAGGAATTCGAGCGTGCGGGCGTCGCGGCGATCCATATTGAAGATCAGGTATTCCCCAAGCGCTGCGGCCATCTCGACAGCAAGGAAGTGACTTCTCGCGAAGACTATATTGCCAAGATTCGTGCTGCAGCAGCTGCGCGCAAGTCAAAGGATTTCGTGATCATCGCGCGTACCGATTCGCGCGCGGTCCTCGGTCTTGACGAAGCGGTAGCCCGCGGACGGTTGGCACTCGCCAACGGCGCTGATATCGTTTTTCTCGAAGCGCCCCAGAGCATCGAAGAGGTGGCCTCGATTCCGAAGCTGATCGGCGGCCCTTGCCTTCTCAACGTCGTACAGGGCGGCAAGACCCCCGACCTGCCGCTCGATGATGCCGAGGGCATGGGTTATGTGATCGCCATCCTTCCGGGCCTGCTGCTGGGCAGCATCATCACCGCGTGCGATGACGCGCTGGAGGCGGTCAAGCGTGACCGCCGTTACCCGGCGCCGAAGGTCGCATCCTCGCCCGCCAGAACTTTCGCGCGCTTCGGTTCGGCCCAGTGGGATGAGCGCCGCACAGCGTTTCGCGATCCGCTCGAGCCGGTGCCCGCCCGCGTTGCGCCGTCTGCAGTCACGGCAAAGTAAGCCTCGGCATGGTCGCGTCACGAACCCTCTTCGACAAGATCTGGCACAGCCATGTCGTTGTCGACCGCGGTGACGGTTATCACCTGCTGTATGTCGACCGTCATCTGATGCACGATGGCTCGGCAGCAGGCTTTGCCCGATTGCAGGCGCGCGGCATTGCGCTGCGCCGCCCGGAGCTCGCGCTGGCAACGCCGGATCATTACAACTCGACGTCGAGGCGGGATGTGGCCGCCATCGAGGATCCTCAGCATCGGCGCCTGATCGAGCAATTGAAAATTAATACCCGCCAGGCTGGTGTGCCGTTGTTCTTCCTCGATGACGAGCGCCAGGGGATTGCCCATGTGGTCAGTCCGGAGCAGGGTCTGACTCAGCCCGGTCTGACCCTGGTGTGTGGTGACTCCCATACCGCCACGCACGGTGCGCTGGGCGCGCTGGCATTCGGCATCGGTTCGTCCGAGGTCACTCATGTGATGGCGACCCAGTGCCTGTGGCAACGCAAGCCGAAAGCGATGCGGATCAGCCTCGAGGGTATGCCCGGGCATGGCATCACTGCGAAAGACCTGGTGCTGGCGATCATCGCCAGAATCGGTGCAGCCGGTGGCGTCGGGCACGTTATTGAATATGCCGGCAGCGCAATCCGCAGCCTGTCGATCGAAGGCCGGCTCACGGGCTGCAATATGTCGATTGAAGCCGGAGCCAGCGCGGGGATGGTCGCGCCCGACGATGTGACTTATGCCTATCTGCAGGGCCGTCCGCTTGCCCCGAGCGGTGCGGCATGGGACCAGGCGCTCAAGCACTGGCGTACGCTTCCCAGTGATGTCGAGGCGCACTTTGATCGTGAAGTCTCGATCGATGCCACGCAAATTGCGCCGATGCTCACCTGGGGTACGAGTCCTGAGGATGCGGTGGCCATCGGCGATTGCGTGCCGGATCCGGCTGACGCACCCGATGCGATCAAACGCGGCGCAATGCAGCAGTCGCTGGACTACATGGGTCTGGTACCCGGCACGCCGATGGATGGCATTGCGGTCGACCGAGTTTTCATCGGGTCCTGCACAAACAGCAGGATCGAGGATCTGCGTGCTGCAGCGGTGGTCTTGCGCGGCAGGAAGGCGGTGGTGCCGTCATGGGTCGTTCCGGGCTCCGGACTGGTCAAGCGGCAGGCCGAAGCGGAAGGCCTGGACCGAATCTTTCGCGAAGCGGGTTTGCAGTGGCGCGAGCCCGGCTGCTCGATGTGCGTTGGAATGAATGGCGACACCGGCCTGCCGGGACAGCGGATCGCATCGACATCGAACAGAAATTTCGTGGGGCGCCAGGGTCGCGGCGTTCGCACGCATCTTTTGAGTCCGGCGATGGCGGCTGCCGCTGCGGTCACTGGCCGTCTGACCGATGTGCGCCGTCTGATGTCGGGGGAGCGCTGACATGGAAGCGTTCACGTCGGTCACTGCGATTGCGGTACCGGTCGAGCTGGCCAACGTCGACACCGACCAGATCATCCCAGCGCGATTTCTGGGCCGGTCTCGAACCGAGCAAGTGGGGGCGATGTTTCATGACCTTCGCTACGACGCGAAGGGCCAGCCTCGTGATGATTTCGTTCTCAATCGCCCCGCTTATGCCGGCGCAAGGATCATGGTCGCCGATCGAAATTTCGGTTGCGGGTCGTCGCGCGAAAATGCAGTCACGGTGATGGTCGACAACGGGTTCCGGGCCTTCATTGCACCGAGTTTCGGCGATATCTTCTTCAACAACTGTTTCCAGAACGGCGTGCTGCCGATTCGCTTGCCGCACGATCGGGTGGCGGATCTCCTTCGTTTGCTCAAAGCCGTGCCAGGCACTCAACTCTGCGTCGACTTGCGCAGCCTGACCGTGACCGGCCCGGATGGTCGCAGCGATGCCTTTGAAATCGATGCCTTCCGCAGGGATTGCCTGTTGCAGGGCGTCGACGAGATCAGCCTGACGCTCGGCCATGAGGAGGCGATTTCGCAGTTCGAGGCGCGTCGACGACGAGAGTTTCCCTGGCTCTAGACGTCAGCCCCACACTTCCCGAGCGGTTTCGACCACCAGCGCCAGCTTGTCGCGCTGGGCTTGCACGGCGATGTTGTTGCCGTGCACCGTACTCGAAAAGCCGCACTGCGGTGACAGGCAAAGCTGATCGAGCGGCGCATATCGTGAGGCCTCGTCGATGCGACGCTTGAGTGCGTCCTTGCTTTCCATCTCGCCGAACTTGGTGGTCACCAGACCGAGCACGACAATCTTTCCCTTGCCCAGAAAACGCAGTGGCTTGAAGTCACCCGACCGGTCGTCGTCGTACTCCAGGAAGAAAGCATCCAGATTCATTTCCGACAGGAGCGCCTCGGCGACCGGCTCGTAATTGCCGGCCGCGGCGTGGGTGCTCTTGAAGTTGCCACGGCACAGATGCATCGCCAGGGTCATGCCGACCGGCTTGTGGGCGACGACCTTGTTGATGAACTGCGCATAACGATGGGGCAATTCGTTGGGGTCGTCGCCTCGCTGTCGCGCCGCTTCGCGCATGCGCTCGTCGCACAGGTAGGCGAGGTTGGTGTCATCCATCTGCACATAGGTGCAGCCGGCATCGGCGAGCGATCGCAGCTCCTCGCCGTAGGCGCGCGCCACGTCGTCGTAGAACACCGGGTCGAGTTCGGGATAGGCCTGGCGGCTGATGCCGGCACGACCGCCGCGAAAGTGCAGCATCGTGGGCGATGGGATGGTTACCTTGGCTGTCATGCCAGGGGCCACCTGGGATTGCAGGTAGTCGAAGTCGGCCCGCTGGATATCGCGGACATGGCGAACGGTGTCGATGACCCTGATGGTTGGCGGCGCGAGCTCTTCGGTGCCGTCGGGCTTGATCACCGTGACCGGGATGTCTGTCTTGACGCCGCCCAGCTGGTCGAGAAAATCGATGTGAAAGTAGGTGCGCCGATACTCGCCGTCAGTGATGCTCTGGAGTCCGACATCCTGCTGAAATTTGACGACCTCGGTGATTGCACGGTCTTCGACCTTGCGAAGCGCTTGCGCGGTGATCTCGCCCTTTGCGCGTTGCTCGCGGGCTTGAAGCAGATATTCCGGGCGCAGAAAGCTGCCGACATGGTCGGCCCGAAAAGGTGGTGTGGTTCGCAATGTCATGAGGGGCTGCTCCGAAAAATGGCCTGATTAATGCGCGCCAACTCCCAGCCAAGCGTGCAGCGGGGTCGTATCTTGCAGCAAATTTGCACTGCGCGCACGCAGGACGATCCTGCCGCGATCAAGGACCAGCGCGTCGTCGGTCACGCTCAGCACCATCTGCGGATGCTGCTCCACGACAATTGATGCGAGGCCCTCTTCGCGCGCGACGCGACGGATCGCCGCGAGCAGCTCCTGCACGATGATCGGGGCGAGGCCTTCGAGCGGTTCGTCAAGCAGCAACACGCGCGGATTGAGAGCCAGCGCTCGTCCGAAGGCCAGCATCTGCTGTTCTCCGCCGGACAGCTGCGCGCCCAGGTTGCGACGCCTTTCGGCCAGACGCGGAAAGAGCTCGAAAACCCGGGCTGGCGTCCAGGGGCCGGGGCGTGCCACCGCGGTCAGGTTCTCAAGGACTGTGAGCGATTTGAAAATATTGCGTTCCTGCGGCACCCAGCCGATACCGGCTGATGCCCGCTCGTAGGCGGGCAGGGATTGAATCTCGCGTCCTGCCAGGAGGATGCGGCCGGCGTGTCGACGGGTCACACCCACCAGTGTGTCGATCAGCGTGGTTTTGCCGGTGCCGTTTCGACCCAGCAGTGCAAGGGATCGTCCGTGTTCCAGACTAAAGCTGATGTCGCTCAGCACGACGGCCTCGCCATAGCCGCAGCTCAGCGCTTCGACGTCGAGCAGGGCCTCAGCCATGGGCTCCCCCTGGCGCGGCGCCATCAAGCGAATCGCCGAGATAGACAGCCTTGACTCGCGGGTCGGCGGCGATCTGACTCGGTGAACCTTCGGTGAGTACGGCCCCATTGACCATCACGGTGATCTGCCGCGCAAAGCTGAAGACCAGGTCCATGTCGTGTTCGATCAGTAACACCGAGACGTCCTGCGACAGACCGGCCACGGTATCGAGAATGTCCTGGCGCTCGGCAGCTGGCACGCCCGCCGCCGGCTCATCCAGCAGCAGCACCTTCGGTTGCATCGCGACCGCCAGGCCGATTTCGAGCAGACGACGCTTGCCATAGGGCAGCTCGCTGGTTCTTTGCCCGGCATGGTCGAGCAATCTGAACTGCGCCAGCAAGGATTCACACTGGGCACCGATGGCCCGATCACTGCCAAGCGGGCGCCACCATTGCGCACCGCCGCCGGTACGGCTGGCGACCGCGAGCGCCAGGCTTTGCAGCGGGGTCAGCGAATCGAAGAGCTGGTTGATCTGGAACGTGCGTACCAGGCCGAGTGCGACTCGCCGATGCGGTGCCATGTTGGTGATGTCCTGCCCGCCGAGCAGTACCTGCCCGCTGTCGGGAGCCAGCACGCCGGTCAGCTGGTTGATCAGCGTTGTCTTGCCGGCGCCGTTCGGGCCGATGAGTGCATGGCGCGCGCCATGTTCGACTCGCAGCGAGACCTCGCTGGTTGCGACAATGCCGCCGAATCGTTTGACCAGCGCGCGGGTCTGCAGAACGCTGTCATTCATTGCCGCTGCCCGCGCCCTTGCGTTTGAGGAGTCCTTGCCAGGGCCGCACCAGCCGTTCGCGCCCGGCGAGCATCAGCACGACCAGAAACAGGCCGATCCAGAAGGTCCAGTATTGGGGGGTGAACGACGAGATCACGTCATGCAGGACTTTGAACGCGATCGCGCCGATCAGCCCGCCCCAGAGCCAGCCCGCGCCGCCGATCACCAGCGCCAGCAGCACGTCAGCGCTGCGATGAAAATCCAGCACATCGAGCGAGACGAAGCCGGTGGTCTGTGCGAGCAAGGCGCCGGCGGCGCCGGCCAGGGCGGCACCCAGCGCATAGGCAATCGACAGACGCGCATTGACCGACAGTCCGATGGCTGCCAATCGCAGCCGATTGTCACGCAGGGCCTGCAGACTCAGCCCCCATGGCGAATGCACGATACGACGCATGATGACGAAGGCCAGGAAAAGCACGGCCAGCGAATAGAACGACGCGGTGCGTGCGGCCAGATCGAATTCGAAATTGCCGGGTAAGGGGCCGATGACGACGCCCTGCAGTCCGTCTGCGCCGCCGGTAAGCTGGTCGAATCGGTTGGCGAGCTCCATGAGCACCAGGGCAACGCCCATGGTCACCATCAGGCGGGTGAGGTCTGTGCCGCGCACGATCAGTGGGCTGGTCAGCACGCCCAGCAGTCCGCCTGCGAGCGTGCCGACGGCCAATCCGACCAGGGGGTCGGGCATGACATGTTTGGCGAAGAGTGCCGCCGCATAAGCTCCGGTACCGAAGAAGGCAGCGTGGCCCAACGAGACGATCCCGGCGTATCCCAGAACGATGTCAAGGGAGAGCGCAAACAGACCGAGGATCGCAATCTCGTTGACCAGCGCCGCATGCTGCGGCAGCACGACGGGAACGATCCAGATGAGCAGCCACAAGGCGATTTCCCAGGGGCGCCAGCGTGCCGGTGCGCTCAGGCTGCGGGTGATGTCGTGTGCAGTCATCGTCCGCCGCCCGACCGGGTAAACAGGCCCTGCGGCCGCCACAGCAGGATGGCGATCATCAGCATGTAGACGATGAAGGCGCCCAGCTTGGGCAGGTAGTACTTGCCGAAGACGTCGGCGATGCCCAGCAGCAGCGCTGCGACCAGCGGCCCGGTAATCGAACTGGTGCCACCGACGGCGCAGACGATCAGGAAGTACACCATGAACTTGAAGGGAAAGCCCGGGTCCAGTCCGAGGATGTCGACGCCGAGCGCTCCTCCCAGGCCTGCCAGTCCTGATCCGGCCGCAAAGGTCAGCAGAAACACGCGGTTGACCGGGATGCCCAGGCCCGCGGCAACCCGCGGATCGTCCACGGCCGCGCGCAGGCGGCTGCCAAAGCGCGTGCGGTTGAGCAGCGTCTGCAGGCCGAGGGTCAGCGCCACGCAGACCGCGATGATGAACAGGCGATACGCCCCCATGCCCAGGCTGAGCGCGCCGCTGCCAAATTCGAAGCGTCCGCGCAGCCACTCCGGTGTCTGGACATTGACCTGCGACGAGCCCATGACGTAATCGACCGCAGCCACTGCCATGAAGGTCAAGCCGATGCTGAAGAGGACCTGGTCAAGATGCGGCTTGCTGTACATGCGCCGGTAGAGCGTTCGTTCGAGCACAGCACCGAGCAAGGCGGTCACCGCAAACGCCGCAGGCAGGCAGGCAAGAAAGGGCCAGCCATATCCGCGCATCAGCACAACCAGCACATACCCGCCTGCCATGGCAAAGGCGCCGTGGGCCAGATTGACGAAGTTCATCAGGCCCATCGTCACCGCCAGGCCCAGCGACAGGACGAAAAGCAGCATGCCGTAGGCAATGCCGTCAAAGAGCAGGGTCAGCACGGCAGCTCGCTCGTCAGGACCCCGTCGCGCACGCAAGACTCATCGGTTCTTGCCGGGGTCCTTGACCGACTTGATGGTGTCGAACTCGATGTTCCAGAGTTGTCCGTCCTTCTTTTCGACCTTGCGGATGTAGACATCCTGGATGATGTCGCGAGTTTGCGCGTCGATCAGCACCTGTCCGCGCGGGCTCTCGAACAGCTGCCCCTTCATTGCGGCGACCAGCGCATCGCCACCGGCACCTTTGGTCGCGTCAAGGCCCTTGTAGAGCAGCCGCATGCCGTCGTAGCCGCCAACCGCCATGAAGTTCGGCCGGAACTTGTTGGCGGCCTGGAAGGCCTCGACAAACTTCTTGTTCGCCGGGCTCGGGTGAGCGGCCGAGTAATGATGAGAGCTCACCACGCCGATGGCGACATCGCCCATGTCGTTGAGCTGATCGTCGTCGGTCACATCGCCGGTGGCAATCAGTCTGATACCGGCTTTGTCGAGTCCGCGTTCGCCGAACTGTTTCATGAAGGCTGCCCCCTGGCCGGAGGGCAGGAAGACAAAGAGCGCGTCCGGATTGGCGTCGCGTACTTTCTGCAGAACCGGCGCGAAGTCGGGCGCCCGCAGTGGCGTGCGCAGTTTTTCGATCACCTGTCCGCCGTTGAAGAGGATTCGCTCGGCGAAGAACTTTTCGGCGTCGTAGCCCGGCCCGTAATCGGCCACCAGTGAGACGACCTTTTTGATCTTGTTGGCGCTCGCCCATTCGGCGAGCCCGACCGAAACCTGCGGCAGCGTAAAGCTGGTGCGAACCACATAAGGCGACGCCTCGGTGATGCTGGATGTGGCTGCGGCCATCACCACCAGGGGGGTCTTGCTCTGGGTGGCAATCGGCGCGGCGGCCATTGCCGACGGCGTGATGCCAAAGCCGGCCAGTGCGACCACCTTGTCATTGACCACCAACTCCTGCGCCAGGCGTCGGGTGGCATCGGGCAGGCTGCCGTCGTCCTTGATGATGACTTCGACCTTCTTGCCGCCTGCCCTGTTGCCGTTCTGAGCGACCCACAGCTTGATGGCCGCATCGATCTGTCGGCCGGTTGAGGCCTGCTGGCCTGTCATCGGAAGGATGACGCCAATTTTTAGTGTGTCGCTTTGGGCCTGTGCGCCTGAACCGATCAGGGCAAGGGCCGACATCGCGGTCAGCATCACGCGCTTTCTGGTGTTGATCATCCTGGTGTCTCCAAGTTTGTTTCGGGGGCGTGCGGATCGGAACGGGCATCACCGCAGCAAGGGGCCGTTCGCGATTATGCTTTCTTTCCCGTCTGAACCGGTGGCCCTCGGGGTCCATCAGGCCCCCATGAATCAATCCGAGGAAGCGCAATGACCGAATCCACCGTTCTGATCGAAAAATCCGCCGAGGGCTATGCCGTGGTCACCCTCAATCGGCCCGCAGCCATGAATGCCCTGTCGAGGCAGTTGCGCCAGGAGCTCGCGCAAGCGATCGATGCGATGCAGGCCGACCCCGATGTTCGCGTCCTTATCCTGACCGGTGCCGGTCGGGCCTTTACCGCGGGCCTCGATCTCAAGGAGCTCGGGGTCAAGGGGCTCAAAGGCGATGCCGCGGCTCAGTCGATGCAGGATGCGGTGCAGGTGGGTGATCCGGTCAAGTCCATTGGACGGTTTACCGGTCCGGTGATCGGCGCGATCAATGGCGTCGCGATCACCGGCGGCTTTGAACTCGCGCTTGCCTGCGATGTGCTGCTCGCTTCGTCTGAAGCCCGGTTTGCCGATACCCATGCCCGCGTGGGTGTGATGCCCGGCTGGGGTTTGTCGCAAAAGCTCAGCCGGACCATCGGTATTTCGCGTGCCAAGGAGCTGTCGCTGACCGGTAATTTTCTGGGCGCCGATCAGGCGCTGGCCTGGGGGCTGGTCAATCGCGTTGTGCCGCCTTCGCAGCTGCTGACGCAGGCGCGAGCCTTGGCCTGCGACATGCTGTCGGTGCTGCCCCATATGCTGGTGGCCTACAAAAAAGTCATCGACGACGGCTATGCGGTGTCGTTTTCGCAAGGCATGGCGATCGAGCGCGAGAGGGCCGATGCGAATAATGTCTCAGTCAGCGCCGAAGACATCGAGGCACGTCGCGAAGCGGTAAGAGCGCGCGCCCACAATCAATGACCTGCGAGTCGAACAGGCGGATCGCAATCGCTGAAGACATCTGCGGTGATCTGATGCTGCTCGCACCGGTTCGAAAGCGCGGAAAGAGGTATCGTGACGCCTGATCGAGAGGCAAGCTCGATAAAAATTATTTTTTCAAAATTTTATTCTGATCTCAGACTTTGATGCAGCTGGCTATCAAAATGCTTTCCCGACACGTTTTCGCCCTTGCAATCGTATGGGTGTGTGCGGCGCTTCTGTCACATGCCAATCCGGTTTATGCCGGGAAGGCCGATACCTATCAGATGCACCTGACGGTCGATCGCTCGACGCCCGAGCGATGTCTGAGCTTCTTCATCAATGCGACCAGCGATGTGGAGGGCGTGATGGAGCGCCTGAAGACGCAGTTCGATCAGGAGAAGTCCTGGAAGTATCCGCAGCCGGTTGACATCGAGCGCAAGCGGGTCGATTTTCTGATGACTGAAGTCCTCGACAGCATGGATCTGAGCGCGGTGCCGCAATGGTCACGTCAGTCGATTGGCACCGGAACGGCCTTCATGATCAGCGAAATCCTGCGCCTGTCGAATGTCCAGGCCGACACCCCATTGCGCAAGCTAAAGGATGACCTCTGGATCGTTCCAGGGACCTACCTCCAGATCGGCCGAATCAAGGAAGGCATGCGCATGGGCGATGTCGTTTTCACCGCCGATACCGTCGCGAATGCCCCGACCCTCTATCGCAAGATCATCGCTGCACAGCCACGGGATGAATTCAACCCGTACAAGTTTTTTACCGAGAGTCCGGGTGGCGTCATCCCGCCGGCGTGGGCGGGGGTGTTTTTCTCGCTGCCGGGTTTCTGGCTTGCTTCGTATGGCACCAACACCGTCTGGCAGTGGACGCTCTTCGGCGTGTGCCTGTTGCTGGTGTTTGTCGGTCCGTATCTGTTGAGGCGCCTGTTTCGACAAGGCGCGGCAAGAGTGCTGGGGGTCGCGGTGCTCACGATGTTCTTTGCACGACTCGGTGATTATGTCTCGATCGATCTGGGCAGCCTCTCGTCTCACGGTGCCACGATCGGGTCGGTGATCTTCACGATTGTTTTTTATCTCGCCCTCAGTCTGACGGTATTCATGGTGAGCGAAGTCCTCGCCGGCAATTATCTGAAAATTGCCCGCTTCAGTGCGAATACCCTCGACTCGAGCATCATCCGGCTCTTGTGCCGGGTGGGCGGTGTTTTCGCCTCGCTTGGCATCATCATTTACGGTCTGAATACGGCAGGATTTCCCGTGGTGGGGATCATTGCCGGCCTGGGCGTCGGTGGCCTCGCGTTTGCCTTGGCTGCGCGCCCCACGCTCGAAAATCTTCTGGCCGGCGTGGTGATCTACATGGACAAGTCGATCAAGGTCGGCGATCACATCGAGTCGGGAGATGTCGAGGGGGTTGTGGAAGACATCGGCATGCGTTCTACCCGAATCAGGGGTTCTGACGGCACGCTGATCAGCGTGACCAACGCCGATATGTCCGCCAAGATTATCCGCAATAAGACCATGCGCATCACACCGCGCGCAGACGACTCAATCGGTCAGAACCCGACTTAGTCGGTGTGTTTTTCCAGCCCTTTCGGCCTAGGACGGTTTCACCCAGTCGATGATCAGACGGTTGACGGCTGCCGGCTGCTCAAGCTGCAAAAAATGCCCTGCGTCATCGACGATTCTGATCGTCGCCCAGGGACACAGTGTGCGTGCCGATTCGGCGACCTCCACGCCGATGCAGCCGTCATTGCGGCCATGCAGATAGAGTGTCGGTTGGGTCAGTTCGCCGCGGCCGAGCGCCTGTATGGCGTCGTAGTGGTCGGTGTGCGGCGCGTCACCGAGCGAGGCTCGGTAATACGCCAGCGCGGCCGCCAGATGGGCCGGGTCCCGCAGGCAGGCCTTGCAGTTTTCAGCATCGAAGGCACCATCGAAGCCCGGTGACCAGTCGCGCCACAGCATGTCGATGAATGCGAGATCGTTGGCAGGAACGACCTTGTTCGACAACGCGTGCTGGAAATAAAACATGTACCAGCTGCGCTTGGTCTGCTCGAGGTTGGTCGCAAAAGCCCGGCCCATCGCGTTTCCTGGCGGCACCGCCATGCCGACCACACGCTTCCATCGCCCAGGCTCGCTCGCCGCCGCACCGTAGACGCTCGGTGCGCCCCAGTCATGCCCGATGATGACCGCCTGCTCGTCTGCGCCCAGCGCCTCATGCAGCGCATTGGCATCGGCTGACAGCGCGCCGGTCTGGTACATGCCGTCAGGCGCAACCGAGGTCGGCGCATATCCGCGCATGAAAGGTGCTACCGCCCGAAAGCCGGCGGCCGCCAGTTCGGGCAGCAAATGGCGCCAGCTGTGAGCCGAGTCGGGAAAACCGTGCAGGCATAGTGCAAGCGGTCCGGTGCCGGCTTCAAGGCAGGTAAAGGCGATGCCGTTGGCAGTCAGATGCAGGGGGCTGATCGGAGGGGTCATGGTGTCGGTAATAAGCGTTATCGATAGGGAGCGAAGGCCAATGCAGGCAAAATCAATGTTGCCGGCACACACGAGGAAACGATGAGGCAATTATTGCTGCTGCAGTTGATGCTGAGCTTGCTGCTGGTGCTGGACCCTCTGCCGGCCCTGGCCGAGTGGACCAGAATGGAGGGTAATGCCACAACCGCCATGTATATCGACATGGGTGCGATCCGCAAGAGCCCGCAGGGTCGTCAGACCGCCTTTTTGATGGATCGCAGCACGCCCGATGGTGAAGGCGTGCGCTCGATGATCGATGTCTATGAGTTCGATTGCGCAGGAAAGCGGGTGCGCTCGGTGCAGAGTACCGATTTCAAGGGCGCGATGGGAACCGGCGCGATTGTGTCGGCCAACCGCACACCGCTCGAATGGAGCGATGTCCTGCCCGGAACGCGACTCGATGTGTCATTGAAGTCGGTCTGTAAAGCGCCGCTGAAGTGACTCGAATCTTTTGTGGAGCGCAGCGCAAGATGGCCAGCAGCCTGACCGATTTCCTCCAGGGCTTGCCCTCGGATTCACTTGCGATCGATGACGATCATCGCCCTTGGACGAATGGCGATCTGCAGTCCGAGTCCCGGCGTCTGGCGTGCGGCCTGCGGGCCCTCGGTATCGGGCCGGGCGACCGTGTCGCCTTGTGGTTGCCCAATATCCCGCAATGGCTGGCCCTGTTTTTTGCGTGCGCCCGCATCGGCGCGATTGCGGTCTCGGTCAACACCCGATTCAGGGCGAATGAGGTTCAGGACATCGTCGGACGGTCTGGCTGCCGAGCGCTGGTGTTATGGCCCGCCTTCAAGGGCATCGACTTTGCCGGCATTCTGAACGCGGTCGATCCTGCTGCCCTGTCATCGCTCACCGACATCATCCTGTTTTCGCCTGCGGGCGAACACTCGGCTTTCCAGTTTGCAGACCGCCGATGCACGGCCTATGCGGATCTTGCGCGACATGACGAAGATTGCGCGCAGGCGGCTGATGCACAGTCGCGCTGCGTCATCTTCACCACTTCCGGCACGACCAAGGCGCCCAAGTTCGTTTGCCATGCCCAGCAGGGGATCGTGCAGCACATCCGGGATGTGGCACTTGGCTTCGGCATGACGGCGCCAGGGTCACGCGTTCTGCAGGCATTGCCGCTTTGTGGTGTTTTTGGCTTCACTCAGGCGCTGGCCGCGCTCGCGGCGGGCGCGCCGATGCGGATGATGGCGGTCTTTGATGAGGCATCCGCGGCGGTCGTGATGCAATCCGAGTGCATCACCCATGTCAACGGCAGTGATGAAATGCTGGTGCGGCTGCTTGCGTCGCGCCCCGAGCCACAACCCTTTCCGCATTTGCGCAGTTTCGGCTTTGCCCGATTCAATCCGGCGCTTGACGATCTGGTCGAGCGGGCGCAGGCCCGTGGGGTGATCGCGTGCGGGCTGTATGGCATGAGCGAGTGCCTTGCCTTGTATGCGCGTCAGCCGCTCACGATGTCAACGATCGAACGCGCCAAAGGGGGCGGCGCACTGATCTCGCCTGAAGCCTCGGTTCGTGTGGTTGATCCCGAGACCGGGCGGGTTATTGCTGCCGGTGAGCATGGCGAACTCGAATTGCGTGGCCCGAGTCTGCTGCTCGAGTATTACGGCAACCCGCAGGCCACCAAAGAGGCGTTCACCGCTGACGGATGGTTTCGCAGCGGCGACCTCGGTTATCTCGAAGCCGATGGTCGATTCTGCTATTTGACCCGCATCGGGGATGTTCTGCGCCTGGGCGGATTTCTGACCAGCCCTCAGGAAATCGAGGCGGTGCTCGAAGCCGCACCGGCGGTGGCAGGGGCCCAGGTGGTCGGAATCAACCTGAACGGCGAGCCGGTCGCGGTCGGCTTTGTGATTGCGAGCGGCCAGCCTGCCTTCGATGAGGACGCTCTGCGCGAATGGTGCCGCGCCCGACTGGCGAGCTACAAGGTGCCGAGGCGAATTTTCTCGATCGACGAGTTCCCGACGACACCGAGCGCCAACGGTACGAAGATCCAGCGCACCAGGCTTCGCCAGTTGGCGATCGAGCGTTGCGCATGAATCGCCCGGTGAGTCGCTAGATGAATCAGCCTTTGCCTTATGCCGGGATCCGTGTGGTCGAGTTTTCCCATATGGTCATGGGCCCGACTTGCGGCATGGTGCTGGCCGACCTGGGCGCTGAGGTGATCAAGGTCGAGGCGGTCGGGAACGGCCGGGAGGGTGACAACACCCGCAATCTGCTGGGCTCGGGAGCCGGCTTTTTCCCGCTTTTCAACCGCAACAAGAAGAGCCTTGCGCTGGATCTGCAATCCCCCGAGGGCAGGCAGGCGGTGTTGCGACTCATCGGCACGGCCGACATCGTCAGCGAAAACTTCAAGGCGGGGGCGATGAAGACTATAGGGCTCGATTATTCAAGTCTGAAGGCTTTGAATCCGCGCCTGATCTATGTCAGCCATAAAGGATTTTTGCCGGGGCCTTATGAGCACCGCACGGCATTGGACGAAGTCGTCCAGATGATGGGCGGTCTTGCCTATATGACCGGACGCCCGGGCGATCCGCTGCGGGCCGGCGCCAGTGTCAACGACATCATGGGCGGGATGTTTGGTGCGATCGGCGCGATGGCCGCGCTGGCGGCTCGCGAAAAGACCGGGCTCGGGCAGGAGGTGCAGTCGGCGCTGTTTGAAAATAATGTTTTTCTCGTTGCCCAGCACATGATGCAGTTTGCGGTCACCGGTCAGCCGGCCGCGCCCATGCCGGCCCGTATTTCTGCCTGGGGTATCTATGACGTCTTCAAGGTCCGCGATGACGAGCAGATCTTTCTGGCGGTTGTCAGCGATACCGCCTGGGCGATTTTCTGTGCGGCATTCGGCTTCGAGGATCTGTTTGCCGATGCCCGACTCACCTCGAATAACGACCGGGTCAGGGCGCGTGACTGGTTGCTGCCGAGATTGCGTGAGCGGCTTGCGGGCTTTTCGGCGAGCGAACTGGCAAGCCTCTTTGAAAAGCACGGCCTGCCCTTTGCACCGATCACCCGCCCGCAGGATCTGTTCGATGATCCGCACCTGCTGGCCACCGGTGGGCTCGCCCCAATGACATTGCCCGATGGCCGTGACACCCGAACGGTTTTGCTGCCATTGACCCTGGATGGTGAACGGCCGGGTGTACGCCTGTCGCCACCGCGCCTTGGCGAGCACAACGCCGAGATTCTTCGCAGCCTTGGCTACAGTGAGGCCGAGATTCAAACGCTCGTGTTCGACGGGTAAACTGTCGCGGATATCCAAGACAATCGTGCCTGAGCACGCGCAAGGAGACGAATCATGATTTCGATCGGCACGCGCCAGCACGGCGCTGCTCGCAGGCGATCCATCGACGTGCGGGGCGACAGCTACTTCAAGGGCGAGTGGATGGAATCGGGCGATGACCCGATCCTGTCGCCAACGGTCTTTCTGATTGAGCAGCCGCCAAATGCGACGCTTGTGCCGCACTTTCATCGCCAGAACCAGTTCCAGCTCTTTGTGGAGGGTGGCGGCACGCTTGGCAAGCATCCGGTCGAGACGGTCACCGTGCACTATGCCGGCGCCTATACCGGCTACGGCCCGCTGATTTCGGGTAGTGAGGGAATCAAGTACTTCACGATCCGACCGGTGTGCGAAGCCGGCATGATGTCCCTCGACGAGTCACGCGACAAAATGATCCGCGGCCCCAAGCGCCATGAGAGTGTCGGGCCGGTCAGGGTGCTGGATGAGGCTGGCCGCAGAGCGGCGACGCGTGAGCAGGACAAGCAGCGCGAGCGGTTTCTGTTGGCGATCGGCGACGACGGTCTGGGCGTGGGTGAGGTCTGCCTGGATCAAGGTCAGTTGATGACTGTGCAGCGGCACGCGGCAAGTCAGGGTGAATTCATCGTCGTGCTGTCGGGGCGTCTTCAGTTCGGCGAGCGCGAACTCACCGAGTGGGAGTCGATCTTTGTCTCCGCCGATGAGCCCTTTCCTGATCTGCGCGGCGCCGAAGGTGGCGTGCAGTGCGTCATTCTGCACTGCCCGCCTCGCGAAAAAATTTATTTCCCACCCACTGTCTGATGATGGAGCGTTCCGCATGACTGATTCGAGTCGCAGAAACCTGTTGCTTGCCGGCGCTGGCGTCGGTGCTGGTCTTGTTGCCCCGCGGTCCTTTGCGCAAAGCGGCCCATATCCGAACAGGCAGGTCAAAATCGTTGTCGGCGCCCAGACA
>Ga0114972_10001727_pt1 | contig 16371 bp, 13 predicted proteins | sample M_140807_EF_Meta_FD_87354 | JGI IMG/M metagenome (GOLD analysis project Ga0114972, IMG submission 87354) | Freshwater microbial communities from Lake Montjoie, Canada to study carbon cycling - M_140807_EF_MetaG | ecosystem: Environmental > Aquatic > Freshwater > Lake | place: Lake Montjoie... | reverse complement strand
CTGGCACTGGCACTGGCACTGGCGATGGCGATGGCGATGGTGGTAGCGAGAAAGATGGTGGTAGCGAGAAAGATGGCGGCGTGGCCCCCGGGGTTGCAGCGAATCGTGCCGGGAAGACCGTTCCGGCCGGCCGCGCTGAGGAATCCAGTCCGGCCGGTCGCATCGACGGATCACCGGATCGGACGGCGACGGTGCCAGAGCGGCGATGCCGCCGCAGCAGCTCCAAGGAGGCCTCCCAGTCGTTGTTCCAGCAGCCCTCCGCCTTCAGGGCGTCAATCACCGCCGGATCAGGGCGCCAGCCGCTGTAGTGGTGCACCGTTTCCACAATGGCGCGGCGGTAGCTGCCGCCCACATCCCGGATCACGCCATCGATATCGAACAGCAGAACGGCGCGGGGAATCAGGGTGGCCATCCGAATCGGCTGGTAGGCTAATTGTTTGCTTACGCGCCCCTTGAGCCCCGAGACGATGACAGCATCCGAGAGCGCCGTTGATGCGGCTGAGCTGAGCGCTGCTGCCGGGGCCGAGCTGGGCGCTCCGGTGACCACCACCGAAGGACGTCCGGTGATGCGCGGTGGCACCGCCGCCCTGGCCACCGCCACCATCGACGAAGACGGCGTTCCCTCCGGCTACACCCCCAAAGCCGACGAAGGCCGCTTCCTGCTCAAGATTCTCTGGCTGCCTGACAACGTCGCCCTGGCTGTGGATCAGATCGTTGGCGGCGGCCCCAGCCCCCTCACCGCCTACTTCTTCTGGCCCCGAGAAGATGCCTGGGAAACCCTCAAGGGCGAACTGGAAGGCAAAAGCTGGATCACCGACAACGAGCGGGTGGAGATCCTCAACAAGGCCACCGAGGTGATCAACTACTGGCAGGAGGAAGGCCGCGGCAAATCCCTCGACGAAGCCAAGCTGAAGTTCCCCGACATCACCTTCTGCGGGACCGCCTGAATCCTGCCCAACGGCCAGCCTGGCCATCCCGAATCTGCTCAAGGCGCTCCCCCAGGGGCGCTTTTTTTATGGGCAGGCGCCAGTGGGGGAGACCATGGGATGGTCTGAGGCCGCGGGTTCCTCAAGTCCACCAAGCCAGAGATCTCGGATTCACCTGGTCAGAGACCTCGGTTCACCTGGTTCCGGGCCTCGGGTCCCCGTGGTCAAGATCTCGGGTCCGCATGGACATAGGCCTGGGGTTCAGGTGCTGGTCGGGTTCACCTCCCACTGGCGGCCACGGGGGGGGAGCCGGGCTCAGGGGACACGGGGCCGCGCGGCCGCAGCACCGCCCCGAAGGCACTGGCGATCACCCGGGGGGGATCGGCACTGGTGTCGACAGTGAACGAACGGCGTTCCGTCTGGCGGGACCCATCGGGGTACACGAAGGTGACCACCCCATCAAGGCTCACGGAGGTCGGCGAGATGGCGCTGGGCTGCAGAGCGGCCACCTCCACCCGCGCGAACTGGCGGAAGAAGGCCGGGTCGAACTGATCGGCAGCCTCGCCGGCGAAATAGCCTCGTGCGGCGGCGGCATCGTGACGGCCCAGGGCTCCGTACAGGGCCTCCACCGTGCGGATCGCAGCCGCGGTGGAGGGCTCGGCAACGGCGGCCGGCCCCGCAGCTTGTTGGGCCTGGGGCAGTTCGGGCGCCGCCGGGGTCGCCGCCCCACCGTCCGGACGGGCCATGGCCGGATCGCCAGGAGGCAGGGTCGATGTGGTGGGCGATGGGGTCGGCGCCATGTTGGAGGGCGTGGTCGCCAGGGCATCGGCCGACTGGTCAGCACCGGTCGCTGGGCCGGCTGGGGCGTCCGCCGCTGGTCCAGAGGCGGCCGCACCGGCCGATTCGGGCGGCGCGGCCGGGATCAGTGCTGTTTCAGGGGCAAGGGAACGGCGCAGGCTGACCGGCAGCAGCAGCCCCACCAGCGCCAGCAGGCAGCCAGCGAGGACGCCGGCCAGCATGAGGGTCCAGAGGTTCCGGCCCCCTGAGGAACCCACACAGGTATCGGGATCCTGCCGGGGTGACACCGGGGTGAGCGCGCCGGCTGCCGGAGTTTCGGCTGCAAGCGGAACGGGACGGGGCTCCGCCGCAGCGATCGGGGCGGAGCGAGACGCCAACGGCTCGAACGGGGCCTGGGACGCTTGGTCGGTGCCGCGGGGAGCGGCAGGGAGATCCAGCAGGCCATCGATCACCTCATCCATGCGGTCGCACAGGGGTGAGGCGAACACCCCCCGCAACTCCTGCTGGAAGCGGGCACGGCTGCGGGGTTCCATCAGTGGCGGCGTGCGGGAGGCCTCTCCCAGCAGCACCGGCGACAGCACCAGATGACGCAGGGGCGGCAGCAGGGCCTGCTGCTCGCCCTGGCACAAATCCCCCACCAGGGCCTGGAGCCGACGACCGTCGAGCGCCTGCGCCAGGCCCCGCTCCTGGAGCAGGGCCTGGCGCAGGCGGAGCCCGAGGTCGTGGTCACCCATCACGGCGGCAGCGGCGGGAAGTCGGGAGGATTAAGGCTGCAACGCTGGGGTCGGAGCGTCCGGAAGAAGCCAGAGCGCCTCCAGATCCTTCCGCAGAGCCGGGCACAGGTCCACTTCGGCAAGCGCATTCTGACGGGCCATGGCGGGATGTTCCGGATCGAAACCCGCCGCGATCAAGGCCCCCAGCGGATCCCGCGCCGCCGCGGCCAGCAGGTCGTCCCGGCGGAGGGCGCCCCGCCGCAACCCGAGCAGCTGGCTGCGTCGGCTGGCCAGACTCGGCCCCACCAGGGCGGGATTGGCGCAGAGGCGGGCCACCTCGGCGCTCAGGGGGGCGAGGCTGGCCGGAGGCAGCGGCAGAACGGAGGGCCGCGGCCCTGCTCCGATCGCCGGCCAGGGCAGGGGAAGGCCCTGGCGCAGGGCCGCTGCGGCAAGCAGGGCAAGCCCCACGGCCAGGGCGAGCGGCAACGGCGACACCGAGCGGCGGCGGAACAACGGCGTGGGCTGGACCGGCGGCGGCTCGCGACGGGCCCTGGGGAGGGCAGGGGAAACCCCACCAGGCGCAGGAGGCCGGGCCGCCGCCGGCCCCTCCCCGGGCGCTGCCGCTGGAGCCTGGGGCAGGGCATCCATCGTTCCCCAGTGCACGGTCGCCACGCTCACGTCATCGCCGCAGCCCTCGGCGCTGATCCGGTCCAGAGCGGCGGCCAGGGATCCTTCGGGTGCCGCAAGATCGGAGCGATGGTCTCCGCCTGGGTCCGCAGGCGCCACGTCCAGCGCGGCGCCATCCGCCTCGGGCTCCACCCCCACGGCGAGCCAGGCGGCTAGAGCGAGGAAATCGTCATCGCTGGCACAGGATTTGCGGATGCCATCGGTGCTGAGCGCCAGGGCGAACGGAGCCTCGCTCCCTGCCAACGGCCAGACCCAGGAGCGGAATCCCGCCGCCACATCCGCAGGCTCCTGGCAGAGGCTGCCGGTGACTTCGCCCGCGCCGGGCCCATGGACCTCCTGGCTGACCAACTCGGCGTCTCCGCCCCGGCGCACCCGCACCAGATCCCAATCCCCCACACCGGCCAGGGCCCACCAGCGGGGCGCCAGCAGGAGAAAGCCCACGGTGGTGCCATAGGCCAGCGTGGTGAAGTCGGCCTCCCCGCGGGCAGGATCCTCCAGCCAATGACGTCGCACCGCCGCCAGCCATCGCTGGTGCAGCGCCAGCGGCAGATCAGCCGCCAGCCAACGCCGCAGCGCCAAGAGCTCGGCGCCACCACGAGCCGCATTCCCAGCCGGCAGCGTCGCCAAGGAATCCTCCACCAGCTCGGTGACGACCCGGCAGGCCAGGGCACTTCCCACATCGCTGTGGATGTAGGTGGTTCCGCCATGGCCATCGGCCACCGCCAGCACGGTGAGGGGCATCCCATCGCGAAGCGTGAAACGCTGCACCAGGGAGCTGTCCTGGCAAGGCTGCCCCCGCCGCCGATGGGCAGCACCGAGGCGGGTGCCGACCCGGGGAATCCGCCAGCCGTTCAACATGGCCGGCTCACCACTTGAGGGGATCGGGTTCATCGAGCGGATCGAGCTCGGTGGGGGGCAGATCGGGGAGGGGCACCGCCTCATGGCTGACGGCCGCATCGGCCAAGCGGCTGGCACTGCTGGAGGCGGCCCCCACCACGGCGGTGGAGGCCCACTGGATGTAGCGAGACAGGGTGGTGGCATTGGCGGCCTGCAGCGGCCTGCGGGGCGAACGGCCCGGACCATGGCGGGGCATCTCGCCACTGGCCCCCGGCACCTCACCGGGGGGCAACGTCCCGGCGCTGGCGGCAGCATCGGGATCGGGACCGATGAAGCGCTGCAGCACCTCGGCGTCGGCGTCATGGCCCATGGCGATCGCCAGCCGCACCGCCCGCCGCGCCCAGGGCTGGGCCATCAGGGTCTGCAAGCCCAGCTCGAAGTCGTCGGTGGGCTGGCCATCGGAGATCAGCACCAGCACCGGCGGCAGGGCCCGCTCCTCCATCGGGGGGCTGCGCAGCTCGGCCGCCACCAGCTCCAGGGCCTCTCCCAGGGCCGTCACCCCGCCCGCCTGCAGGTCCTGCCAGTGCAACTCCTCCATCGGGGTGGGAGCAGCGATGTGCCAGGCGGCCCGGTCGGCGAAGCGCACCGCACGCACCAGCACACGAGCCTCAGGGTTGTCGCGGGCCACGGCCGCCATGCCCGGCAGGGACTGACGGATCGCCTGGTTGAGCGCCTGGATCTTGCCCTGGGCCTCCATCGAACCGGAGCAGTCGCAGAGATAGATGAAGTGGAGCGGACGACTCGCCAGCCGGACGTTGGGAAAGGCCATCGGGGGGCAGGGTCGGGGGGCGGTGACGGGGCGTGTGGGGAAGGGGCGTGTGGGGAAGGGGATTGGGGCTGGGCCGAATTCGACTGGTGCCCTGAAGCCGTTCACCGAGGTGGTGATTCCGCCAAGACGTCGCCGGGCCGTTCGAGCGTGATCACGCCGTCCTGCGTGCTGAGGGTCACCGCATGGCCGAGGTTACCGGTTTCCCCGGGAGCCACCGTGATCTCCTCACCCCCCTGCAGCGTGAGGGTCCAGGGATGGAGCGAGAGGTTCCGCAGACCCAGCAGACGGGGACGCTCGGGATGGGCCACCACCCGGGCCAGGGGGTGCTCCAGGTCTTCCGGCAGCAGGGGATCGAGGTGGTGCGGGTGAAGGTCGTTGCCGGCGGCCACGGCCACCAGGCCGGCCGCCGTGCGCAACCGCGGCGGGGGCGGCAGGGGGGCACCGCAAGAGCGACACAGCCCGGCGGCCCTCACCTCCAGGAGATTCTCCTCGGCGCAGACCGGGCAGAGGCGCCGCAGATCCAGGCAGGCGGCGAGCTGCTGGCACCACTGGCCGGTGAGGGTGCGGCTGCGGGGATCCGCCAGCCCAGGGCCGAAGCTGCGCTCAAACAGCTGCTGCAGGGCCCGGGGGTACAGGGGCCAGGTGAGCAGCGCCGCCGTGTGCTCGATCGGATCCGGGCGGTTGCGGCTGTCGCGCGGATCGAACACAAACAGCGGCTCCTCGGCATAGAGGCGGCGGCGGGAGGGCAGATCCAGGCAGGGAATCGCCCGCTCCAGGGCCCCCTTGAAGGGATCGTGGCGGGTGAGCAGATGAAAGAGCAGAACGGCCAGGGAGAAGAGGTCGGAGCCGCCGTCCGGCCGGGCCCTGCCCAGGGCCACTTCCGGCGCCATGAAGCCCCAGGTGCCCACCACGGCGCCACCGCCGCGGCCGCTCACCTCCACGTTGTCGTTGTCGCCGATCAGGATGCGGCCCCGCCCGGCATCGAAAAACAGATTCCCCAGGGACACGTCCTTGTAACAGAGTCCGCGGCTGTGAAGGGCATGGAAGGCCCGGGCCAGAAAGAAGGCACTGCGCAGCACGTTCTGGAGGCTGATCGTGAGCCGGCCCGCCGCATGATCCACGGCCCCGCAGAAGCTGGCGGGGCGCAGGGGCATCAGGTAGCCGAAGCCCGAACCCACGGTGCCCGGCAGCGCCGCTGGCGCCTCGGTCGGACGCAGCAGGGCCAGGGGCCAAAGGAAATCGCCGTTGGGGGCGCCGCGGCGGATGCTTTCAGCCAGCCGATCTGCCAGGCCCGGATCACGCCGCAGAAAACCGGGCAGATACCACTTCAGCGCCAGGAGCTCGTCGCCAACCGCCACCTCGAACACCTGGCCCTGGCTGCCCCCCCCCAGCCCCCTGAGGATGCGCACCGGGGCATCGATTCCTCCGAAGCGGTGGGTGCTGCCGATCGGCAGAAGCCAGGCCATCGTCATGGATCAGAACCCGAAACCTGGCCGAGGGCCCGCCGCACCCCCTGACCATGGGCCAAGGCCGTGCCGCGATCGGCGAAGACGTGGCGATGGGCGCGGCCGTCCCGCAGGGTGAGGATCAGGGTGTGCTCGCGGCGGCGGCCCAGCAGGATCGCCATCAGCAGCGCCGCGGCCTGCCAGGGCCAGAACAGCAGCGGGAAGGGCAGCAACAGCAGCCCCCCCAGGCAGGCCGGCACCCACCAGCTGAACACGTGGGGATGGCGGGCCTGGCTGCGCACCTCCACGCCACGGATCTGCTCGAGGGGGATGGCTCGGCCGGCCACGGTGATGCTGCCGGCGAGCACCGCCGGGTTTGAGGGTGCCCGCAAGGGAACGGCGCCGGCCGAGGGCACCGGGCGGCCTCGCGCTGGGAGCGGCGGCTGGGCTGGGAGGCCCCCGGCGGTGGGCCGAGCCGAGCCGAGCCGAGCGGGGGCAGGGTCGACTAGGGCGGACGGCCGGGTGGCAGGGGGTCGGGAAGGATCGACGCGATCACCGCCCGGCGTCGGCAGGGGGGCGGAGGCCGGAAAGGATTCGGCAGCGGAGCACAACGGGGCCGGCTGGGGATCGGCGGGATCGACAGCGGCCCCCGCCAGGAACTGCAGCAGCGGCCCCCGCCGCCCCAACTGGATGCGATCGCCGGGAGCCAGCGGCCGGCAACCGCTCAGCCGTTCCCCCTCCACAAAGGTGCCATTGCTGCTGCCCAGATCGCAGACCAGCCACCGGCCCTCGCCGGCGGGACGCAGTTCGGCATGGTGGCGGGAGAGACCCGTTTCGGCGGCCAGGCAGAGCCGGTTGGCGGGATCCCGGCCAATCGTGAGGGGAATCGCCCCCTCTAGGGGCACGGGGGCGCCCGATCGATCGAGCCAGACCAACCGGGCAGCGGGGGCCATCACGGTCCTTCCCGCCAGCGCTGCACCCGTCCCGGCCGCAGCAGGGCCAGGGCGGCGAGCACCTGGGCCACCAGCACCATCAGCAGCACCACAAAGCCCGGGATCGCGCCGAGCGGCGTGGTCACCAGGGCCGCCCTGAGGGCATAGAGCCCGATCGTGAGGGCGATCCAGATCCGGAATGGGGCCCAGGGATCCCGCCGTCGCTTCACCGAATGGGTCCGATCCACCCCGGTAGCCTATGGGGCCCGGGACCAAGCCCGCCACGCCGCGATGGCCATCTCCCCCCCGTCCCCGGCTCCAGGCGCAAGCCTCCCTCCCGACTCCGGCTCCAGGCCCATCACCGGCTCAGGCCCCGTTCCGGGCTCCAGTCCCATTGCGGCCCCGGACGCCATCCCCTCCTCCGAACAGGCATCGCCCTCTGCCCAGCGACCTGGGGATGCCAACGGCCCTGAAGGGCCTGGGCTACGGGAGCAGGCCGACCAAACGGGTGAACCGGCAGGCGATCGAACGGTGGATCAGCCTTCAACCCCGGAGCAAGGCCATCCCCCAGTAGATCTCCAAGCGACCGCTATCCCCGCCCAATCCGGCGCCAGGCCATCCCCGCCTGGCCTAGGGGGCCTGCCCATCTCTCCCCAGTCCGCGGCGCGGGCACCCTGGAGGGATCTGAGCCGAGCCCTGCTAGAGCCGGTTCCCTGGTCAAGCCGCCGCCGCGCGCTGGCGGAGGCCTGGCGGAAGCTCACCCGCCACCAGGCCCATCTGGAACTCTGGGAAGGAGAGCGCTGCACGGGCCGCATCCCCCTGGCGGAGGAGCGGGTGCGGATCGGTCGGGATCCAGATTGCGAGCTCTCCTGCCAGGCCACTGGGATCAGCCGAGTGCACGCCTTCGTGGAACGGGAGCGGCGCGGCGACCGCGACCACCGCCTCGAGGATTTCAATTCGGCCAATGGGATCTTCTGGCGCGACCAGCGGATCCGCTCGATCGGCCTCCGCCATGGCGACCAAATCCAGCTTGGCTCCCCCCTGAAGGGAGCCACCCCCACCCTGCGCTACCGGCACCCCCCGAGCCATCTGGAGCGGCTGCTGCGGGCCGCCGGCCTGGCCTCCCTGGTGGGTTCCGCCCTGCTGGTGGCAGCCCTGCTCGGGGCCAGCAGCATCGCGGGCGGTTCCAGGATCCGTTTCTACGGCGGCCCCCTCAAAATCGTGGCGGCCGATTTCCGCCGCATCGATGCCCGTGAGGGCGCCGCTACCGCGCTGCCCACCCTGGCCGACTATCCCAGCCACCTGCGCCTGGCCCTGATTGCCTCGGAGGATGCCCGCTTCGGCTGGAACAGCGGCCTCGACCTGTTCGGAACCCTGCGCTCCCTGGTGAAGGGCACGGGCGGCGGCAGCGGCCTCACCCAGCAGGTGGCCCGCCTCTACGACCCGGCCGTGGGCAACGACGTGAGCCTGGGCCGCAAGCTGCGCGAACTCTGGGTGGCCTGGCAGCTGGAGACCGGCTACAGCAAGGGCCGCATCCTGAAGATGTACCTCGATCGCGCCCCCCTGGGCCTGGGCACCGAGGGCTTCGAGCAGGCGGCCCAGCTCTATTTCCGCAAGTCAGCCCGCGAGCTCGACCTGGCCGAATCCGCCTTCCTGGTGGGGTTGCTGCCCAGCCCCAATGGCTACAGCCCCTGCTTCGCTCCGCTGCCGCCCGATGCGCCGGTGGACAGCTGGGCGCCCCTGCAGCGCCGCAACCTGGTGCTGCGGCGCATGCATGAGGAGGGCTTCATCGACCAGGACAGCCTGCGCGACGCCCTGCGCCGGCCCCTGAACATCGATCCCTCTGCTTGCCGCGAATCCAGCCGCGAGAGCTACCCCTATTTCAGCGACTACGTGCGCGGCGAGCTGGAGGGTCGCCGCTTCGGCCTCAACCTCGACCCCCAGCGGGGCGGCGGCAACTACGCCGTGGTGAGCACGGTGGATCCCCGCCTCCAGAAGCTGGCCCAGCGCGAGGTGGGCCGCTTCCTGGAGAAGGAGGCCAAGCCGATGGGCCTCAACCAGGCCGCCCTGATCAGCCTCGATGTGCGCAGCGGCGCGATCCTCGCCTACGTGGGCGGCGGCGACTACCGCAAGAGCAGCTTTGATCGCGTTCAGGCCCTGCGCCAGCCCGGCTCCACCTTCAAGCTGTTCACCTTCTTGACCGCGCTCAGCCAGGACATCGAAACCAGTGAGCGGATCAGCTGCGCGCCGCTGGCAGGCGTGGCGGGCTGCAGCCACGGTGCCGGTGAAAGCGATGGCAGCACCAGCCTGGCGACGGGGTTCGCCAAATCGGAAAACGTGGTGGCGCTGCGGCTGGCGGATCGGGTGGGACTGGAGCGGGTGATCGCCCAGGCGCGGCGGCTCGGCATCAGCACACCGCTCCATGCCGACCACAACATGGTGCTGGGCGGCGATGCCACCTACCTCTATGAGATGGCTCGGGCCTATGCCGTGGTGGCCAACGGCGGCCGCTCCGTGCCGATGCATGGCGTGCAGCGCATCATCGACCTGGGCCTCTGCCCCGACTACAGCAAACCGGCGGCCTGCCCGCCCCGGGCGATCACCGACCCGGTGGGCGAGGAGGCGCGCCAGCTGATCGATCCCACCGTGGCTGCCCGCATGGACCGGCTGCTGCGGGACGTGGTGATCGAGGGCACCGGCCGGGCCGCCGGCGTGATCGCCGATGCCCGCGGCAAAACCGGCACCACCAACGACGGGGTGGACGTGCTGTTCATCGGCTACTCCCCCGCCAGCGGCATCCTCACGGGCGTGTGGATGGGCAACGACGACAACCGACCCGCTGAGTCCGCCAGCAGCGTGCTGGCCGCTCGGCTCTGGGGGCGCTACATGCAAGCGGCCCAGGGAGCGGAGGGAGCCGCCTGAGATCGCCGGCTCAGCCCGGGCGGTGATGCAACCATCCCTGCAGCAGAACCGATCCCCAGCTCACCACCGCCCAGCCCAGACCCACCATCAGGCCCCACCACCAGGTCGAGGCCAGCAGCCGTTGGAAGGGCCTGCCGGAATCGCTGGGGTGGGGACGGGGCAGGATCCAGGCGAGCTGCAGGCTGCCCGCCACCACCAGCAGCACCCAGGCGGGAACGGTGATCTCCCCGATGGGGAAGCCGATCACCCGCCAGTGCAGCACGCTCAGACCCACCGCCAGGCCCACCAAGGCGCCGACGGCGCCGGAAGCACCGCCCCAGACTTGATGGCGCAGGCCCTGACGGCGGGCCGTGAGGGCCGCAAGCGCCATGCAGGCCAGGGCGGTGAGGCTGTAGCGCAGCACCACCTGATCGAGCGCCAGGGGCGTGGGAGCGAGGATCAGCGCCAGCAGTAACCCATTCACAAGGGCCTCGCCATTGCGACGATGCAGCCAGGGCGCGCTCACCCACCGCCAGGCCAGCCGGGGCTGGCCGCTGTCCTCCTGGTCCAGCAACGCCGCGCGGCGCAGGGCGCGCAGTGGGCCCGGCAGGGTGACGATCTGAAGAACGGCGAGGGTCAGGACAAGTGCCAGGCCAGCGCTCCACTGCCGGGGGGCCAGCAGCTCCCGGTCGAGCACGCCGGCCAGCCAGGCGAGCACCAGGGCCATGGCCGCCCCCAGAGCCAAAGCGGGCCCGAGCGGGATGAGATCACGCCGCAATTGCCGCAGGTTCGGCGATGGCCGTCGGCGAGCCAGGGATGGGCCCGGGGGATCCGCTGGCGACAGCACCGGCGCAGGCGAGACGACCGCTCCCGGTTGAAGGACCTCGCCCGGTTGCAGGCCGTGCCGGATGGAGGGGAGCTCCGCCCCTGACGCGACGGCCCCAGGGAACGCCCCCCCGCCAGGCCCCTGCAATGGCGCGAGCTGGGCCGGGACCGCTTCCCTGCCTGCCGCGACAGCCTCGGACCCTCCAGCAGAGCGGGGACCATCCGCCGCCCCAGAACCGCCGCCGTTGCCGCCACCAGGGAAGGAAGGAGCCAGGCCGCCAACCCCCAGCCCGACCTCGAGCAGATCGACCAGCTCGGCCAGCACCGCCGGCGCATAGGTGCTCTGGAGCTCCTCCACCAGGACAGCCAGGGCGGCCCTACGCGCCATGCCGCTACTGGCAAGGGCCTGGCGCAACAGGGGTCGGCGGGCCAGATCGCGCACGGGGCCCGCCAGAGCCTGCTCGGCGCCCAGCACATCCACCAGGCGGTTGCCGAGGGCCACACCGTTCTCGAGGCCAGGGATGCCGGCCTCCAGCCAACCGGCCAACGCCAAGCCCAGGGTCCGCCCGATGCCCATCAACCGTTCCTTGTGCGGCGAGCTTAGGCAGCCCCGGCGCCACGACCCTCAGGAAGTCGGATGGCACGGCCGGGCAGGCCATCAGCCGCGGCTTCAGCCTGCCCGTCCTGGGTCGCCGTTGCCTTCTCCATCGCCGGCAGCCGCAGCGTCCCGCTCGAACTGCGCTGCCGCCTCGAGCGTCGGGTCGCTGGCAAAAAGGTCCGCCGCCACCGCGGGGGCCAGGGTGAAGCAGCCCACACCGGCGGCGGCCAGGCGGGTCAAGTCCGTGGGGTGACGCAGGCTGGCCACCAGCAGTTGCGTGGTGGCGCTTACACCATCGAGGGCCTGCTGCATCGCGATCAGATCGGCGTGGCCATCACGGCCGAGGTCGCCGATACGGCCCAGATAGGGGGCGATGTAGCGGGCACCCAGGGCGGCAGCCACCAGCACCTGGGGCACCGCGTAGCAGGCGGTAAACGTCACCGGCACTCCTGCGTCGATCAGGCGCCGGGCCGCCTCTGCCCCGCACCGGGTGATCGGCAGCTTCACCAGCACCCGGCCCGGTGCCAATGCCGCCAGGCATGTCCCGCACTCCGCCAGGGCGTCGGCATCACCACCCCAGGCCTGCAGATGGATCTCCCGCATCCCCCGATCCAGCGCCTCGCGGGTGAGGCGCTCCAGCTCATCAACGCGACAGGGCCTGGCCGCCCGGAGCAGCAGGGTGGGATTGGTGGTCACGCCGTGGAACAGACCGCTGGGCAACCACTCGGCCCAGGCGACCGGATCAGCCGAATCGAGCAGCAGACGCAAATGCATGACACGAGGCCGGGGTGCCTGTCCCTCCGGTTGTCGCGCCGGGGGCGCAGACAACCTACGGGACAGGCACCCCGGCCCTTTGGGCGGGGGGGGAGGGGAGGGACTGGGGCTGGAGGGAAGATACCTGCTGATCAAACAGCTTTCCGGAGCTGATGGGAGACGACAACGGGTGCTGACATGCGGCATGCGGGCACGGCAGGAGGTTGTCGCATGGGGCTATCGCAACCAGGATCCGAGTGAAAGACCGCAGCAAAAAGCCCCGGGCCATGGCTCGGGGCTCAAGACGATAGGGAACGAGCAACGCGACGGGTGACGAAGCATTCGTGGGCCGACCGGCTGCTGGTGGAAGTGCCCGGAGATCAGTCCGTGGAGAACTGTTGGATCAGGCGATCAGCCGCCGCGGCTTGCGGAGAGACGGGCCCGGCTGCGGGCCAGGGCCTGCTCGGCTTTCACCTTCTCGGGGCTGGGGGGCTTGCCCTCGAAGGCGGTGTAGGTCTGACGGGCTTGCTCGAACTCCTTCTCGGCGGTGGCGGTGTCGATGGTGCTACCCAGCTGGGCGGCATTCACAAGCACGGTCACCTCATTGGCTTCCACCTCGGCAAAACCGCCGCTGAGGGCGATGGCGGTCCAGGTGTTGCCTTCACGCAGGCGCAGAACGCCGCTGTCAAGGGCGGTGAGCATCGACACATGGCCGGTGAGGATGCCCACCTGGCCGGTGGTGCTGGGGAGAATCACTTCGTCGGCACTGCCGTCGAAGACGCTCTGATCGGGGGCGAGAACGCGCAGGTTGAGGGTCATCAGAGATCAGCCCTTGGCTTCGGAGAGGATCTTGGCGGCCTTGGCCTTCACTTCATCGATGCTGCCCACCAGGTAGAAGGCCGCCTCGGGCAGATCGTCGAGTTCGCCGGCGAGGATCTGGTTAAAGCCCTTGATGGTGTCGTCGAGCTTCACGTACTTGCCGGGCATGCCGGTGAAGATCTCAGCCACGAAGAAAGGCTGGGAAAGGAACTTCTCGATCTTGCGGGCCCGGTCCACCGTGCGGCGGTCGTCCTCGGAGAGTTCGTCCAGGCCAAGGATCGCGATGATGTCCTGCAGTTCCTTGTAGCGCTGCAGGGTGCTCTGCACGGCGCGGGCGGTGCGGTAGTGCTCATCACCCACCACGGCGGGCTGGAGCATGGTGCTGGTGGAATCGAGCGGATCCACAGCGGGGTAAATGCCCTTGGAAGCCAGGCCGCGGCTCAGCACCGTGGTGGCGTCGAGGTGGGCGAAGGTGGTGGCAGGGGCGGGGTCGGTGAGGTCGTCGGCAGGCACATAGACAGCCTGGATTGAGGTGATCGAACCCTCCAGTGTGGAAGTAATGCGCTCCTGAAGCTCACCCACATCGGTGCCGAGGGTGGGCTGGTAGCCCACAGCGGAGGGCATGCGACCCAGCAGAGCGGACACTTCCGAGCCAGCCTGGACAAAGCGGAAGATGTTGTCCACGAATAGCAGCACATCCTGCTTGTTCACATCGCGGAAGTGCTCGGCCATGGTGAGCGCGGAGAGACCCACCCGCATGCGAGCACCGGGGGGCTCGTTCATCTGGCCGTAGCAAAGCGCCACCTTCGACTTCGAGAGATCCTCGGAGTTGATCACTCCAGATTCCTTGAATTCCTCGTAGAGGTCGTTGCCCTCGCGGGTGCGCTCACCCACACCGGCAAACACAGACACACCACCGTGTTCCTTGGCGATGTTGTTGATCAGTTCCTGGATCAGCACGGTCTTGCCCACGCCGGCGCCACCGAACAGGCCCACCTTGCCGCCCTGGCGGTAGGGGGCCAGCAGGTCAATCACCTTGATGCCGGTCTCGAACACCTTGGGCTTGGTTTCCAGGTCGGTGAGCGTGGGGGCCTCGCGGTGGATCGGGGAGGTCTGGGTGGTGGCCACAGGGCCCTTCTCGTCAACAGGCTCCCCCAACACGTTGAAGATGCGGCCCAGGGTGGCCTCACCCACGGGCACGGAAATGGGAGCGCCGGTGTCGGAGGCGGTCATGCCGCGCACCAGTCCATCGGTGCTGCTCATCGCCACGGCGCGAACGCGGTGATCGCCGAGCAGCTGCTGAACCTCGGCGGTCAGGGCCACGTCCTGGCCGGCGGCGTTTCTGCCGGTCACCCGGAGGGCGTTGTAGATGCGGGGCAGCTTGCCGGCGGGAAACTCCACGTCCAGCACCGGGCCGATCACCTGTTTGACGACACCGTTAGTGCCGGAGGCGGCGGGAGCAGCTGCAGCCATAGGAAAAATGTAGTGGCGGGGAGCGCGCAGGGGGTGATCCGACCCGCCTGAAGCGGCGCAACTTTACCACTGCGTCCCCCGCTGCTGGCGAGCGGGATCCAGGCCGGCAGCGGGCCGGCGGCGCCAAGTTAAGCCGGCGGCGCCAAGGTGGTTTCCGCCGGCGCACCGATGCGGTGCGCCCCAACGCCGCCCGGAATCAATGCAGCGCCACCCAAGCAGCCAACCCGAAACGGCCCAGTCCGATGCGGCCCAGCCGAAGCGGCGCGATCCCGACGCAGATCCGCAAAGGTTCGGTCACCCGAACCGGGAAGGCCTGCCCGACAGGAACCCACCCATCTAAGTTGGCAGTCGACGGGCACGAGTGCCAAAGCGGCTGCCGCCGCGGTTGCCTCCGAGGCTCCCCGCGGCAACGCCGCGCATCTAGCCCGCTCCTCCCCGATCGGAGCAGGCGTGTCCGGTCCGAGTCCAATCCATCGCGACAACTCATGGCTGCTGTTTCCCTCAGCGTCTCCACGGTCAAGCCCCTCGGCGATCGCATCTTCATCAAGGTGTCCGAATCCGAGGAGAAAACCGCTGGCGGCATCCTTCTGCCCGACACCGCCAAGGAAAAGCCCCAGGTGGGTGAGGTGGTACAGGTGGGCCCCGGCAAGCGCAACGAAGACGGCTCCCGCCAGGCTCCCGAAGTGAGCATCGGCGACAAGGTGCTCTACAGCAAGTACGCCGGCACCGACATCAAGCTCGGCTCCGATGAATACGTGCTGCTCTCTGAGAAGGACATCCTCGCCATCGTGAACTGAATCGGATACGGATTCAGCCGATTAAGGCTGATCCAATCCTTTCACGAGCTTCGGGTCAGGGCACTAAATGCTTCCGACCCACCTCTTCACCCTTTCCCTCCCAAGAGACTTTCCATGGCCAAGCGCATTATTTACAACGAACAGGCCCGCCGTGCCCTTGAGCGCGGCATCGACATCCTGGCGGAAGCCGTGGCTGTCACCCTCGGCCCCAAGGGTCGCAACGTGGTGCTCGAGAAGAAGTTCGGTGCACCCCAGATCATCAACGACGGCGTGACGATCGCCAAGGAGATCGAACTCGAAGACCACATCGAGAACACCGGTGTCGCCCTGATCCGCCAGGCCGCCAGCAAGACCAACGACGCCGCCGGTGACGGCACCACCACCGCCACCGTGCTGGCCCACGCCATGGTGAAGGCCGGCCTGCGCAACGTGGCCGCCGGCGCCAATGCCATCACCCTCAAGCGCGGCATCGACAAGGCTTCCGACTTCCTAGTCGGCAAGATCAAGGAGCACGCCAAGCCCATCAGCGACAGCAACGCCATCGCCCAGGTGGGCACCATCTCCGCCGGCAACGACGAAGAGGTGGGCCGCATGATCGCCGACGCCATGGACAAGGTGGGCAAAGAGGGTGTGATCTCCCTCGAGGAAGGCAAGTCGATGACCACCGAACTGGAGGTCACCGAGGGCATGCGCTTCGACAAGGGCTACATCTCCCCCTACTTCGCCACCGACACCGAGCGGATGGAGGCGGTGCTTGAGGAGCCCTACATCCTGATCACCGACAAGAAGATCGCCCTGGTGCAGGACCTAGTGCCTGTTCTCGAGCAGATCGCCCGCACCGGCCGTCCTCTGCTGATCATCGCCGAGGACATCGAGAAGGAAGCCCTCGCCACCCTGGTGGTGAACCGCCTGCGCGGCGTGCTCAACGTGGCCGCCGTCAAGGCCCCCGGCTTCGGTGACCGCCGCAAGGCCATGCTCGAGGACATCGCCGTTCTCACCAACGGTCAGCTGATCACCGAGGACGCCGGCCTCAAGCTG
>Ga0114972_10001725_pt1 | contig 16377 bp, 14 predicted proteins | sample M_140807_EF_Meta_FD_87354 | JGI IMG/M metagenome (GOLD analysis project Ga0114972, IMG submission 87354) | Freshwater microbial communities from Lake Montjoie, Canada to study carbon cycling - M_140807_EF_MetaG | ecosystem: Environmental > Aquatic > Freshwater > Lake | place: Lake Montjoie... | reverse complement strand
TGATCGCCCTCATCGCCGGACTGGCCGCGACTGTCCCGCTGCTTGTCGGGGCGGGCGTGCGCGTCAATCGCGAACTGGGTGAAGGCCGCCGCACACGTCGGCGCCTCGAGACAATCCGGCACGACCACGGATTCCCGGACGACGGCGACTTCTATTGATCCCGCCGCTGATCCTCGCCTCGCGATCGCCGCGGCGTCGCGATCTTCTCCTCGCCGCCGGAGTGCCGGAGGTGACTGTTGTTGTTTCCGACATCGAGGAAAGTGCTGACGCATCGGCTGGACTGGCCCAACTCGTGCTTGCCAACGCGCGGAGCAAAGCGGCCGATGTGGCGACACAGCATCCCAAATCGGTGGTGCTCGGCGCGGACACCCTGGTCTGGCTCGACGGTGATGCACTGGGCAAACCGGAAAGCCCGCAGGCTGCGCGCGAAATGCTCGCGCGACTCTCGGGCCGTGTCCATGAGGTCTGCACCGGCGTGCATCTCGTCCGGCTCGATCCGCATCTTCAAATCGAATTCCTGGAAACGACCCGCGTACAGTTCCGTTCGCTCGGCCCGGCGGCCATCGAGGCCTACCTCGCGAAGGTCGACGTGCTCGACAAGGCGGGCGCTTATGCCTTGCAGGAACACGGGGAAATGCTGGTCGAATCGGTGGAGGGCAGCCGCTCGAACGTGGTCGGACTTCCCATCGAACGCACGCTGGGAGCCTTGCGGCGCTTTGCCGGGCAGGCATAGAGTGCGGCTGTGAGCACCCCCGACACGACCAAGCATCGCGGCAAGATCATCGATCTTGCCAACCGCAAGATCTACCCGGGCTACATCGAGGTGAAGGATGGCAAGATTTCCGCCGTACGCGAAGACCACAGCGTGACGGAACAGGGCTATCTCTGCCCCGGTTTTGTCGATGCGCACGTGCACATCGAAAGCTCGATGCTGACCCCGCCGGAATTCGCGCGCATCGCCGTGATCCACGGCACGGTGGCAACCGTGTCCGACCCGCACGAGATCGCCAATGTCCTCGGAACGGAAGGCGTACGCTATATGCAGAAACTGGCCGCGCAAACGCCGTGCAAAATCCATTTCGGTATCCCCTCCTGCGTTCCGGCGACGGATTTCGAGACAGCGGGTGCCACCATGGGTCCGGACGCGATCGAGGAACTGTGCGCCGATCCGACACTCCTCTATCTTTCCGAGATGATGAACTTCCCCGGCGTGATCCATCGCGACCCGGAGGTGATGAAAAAAATCGAGATCGCCAAGAAGCACGGCAAGCGTATCGACGGGCACGCGCCGGGGCTGCGAGGTGAAGATTTGAAATCGTATGTCTCGGCGGGCATCGAGACGGACCATGAATGTTTCCAGATCGACGAGGCGCGGGAAAAAATTTCGCTCGGTCAGAAAATCCTCATCCGCGAGGGCTCCGCGGCGAAAAACTTCAAAGAATTGTGGCCCTTGCTCAACGAGCATCCTGAACGGTGCATGTTCTGCAGCGACGACAAGCATCCGGACGAATTGCTCGAGGGCCACATCAACAACCTTTGCGCCCGCGCCGTGGCGAAGGGGGTGCAGGTCTTCGATGTGCTGCGCGCGGCCTGCCTCAATCCCGTCGAGCACTACGGACTGCGCAGCGGGCTTTTGCGGCCCGGCGACCCGGCGGACTTCATCCGTCTGCACGACCTGACCGGCTTCAAAGTCGAGGAGACCTGGATCGATGGAAAATGCGTGGCCCGCGGCGGAAAGTCGCTGCTGCCGCGCACCAAATCACCGCGCGCCAACAAATTCCACACCACACCGAAAAAGCCGGAGGATTTTTCCGTCCCCGCCGGGAAGGGAAAAATCCGCGTCATCGAGGCGATCGACGGGCAGATCGTGACGGGCGCGTCCGAGGTGGAAGCGACCTTGCGCGATGGATTCGCCGAGGTCGATCCCTCGCACGACATCCTGAAAATTGCCGTGGTCAACCGCTACGATGACAAACCGCCGGCCGTGGCTTTCGTGCGCGGCATCGGGCTGAAGCGCGGTGCGATCGCCTCCAGCGTGGCGCACGATTGCCACAACATCGTGGCGGTCGGCGCCTCCGATGCGGAACTGACACGCGCGGTCAATCTGCTCATCGCTGCCGAGGGCGGGATCGCCGTGGCGGCGGACGGAGAAGAGGACAAAGTTCTTCCCCTCCCCGTAGCCGGGTTGATGAGCGATGGATATGCCGAGGACGTGGCCGAGGGCTACGCCGTGCTGACGCACGAGGCGAAGGAACTGGGGAGCAAATTGCACGCACCGTTCATGACGTTGTCATTCCTCGCCTTGCTTGTCATACCCGCTTTGAAATTGAGCGATCTCGGTCTGTTCGACGGAACGAAATTCGCCTTTGTGCCGGTCTTCACCGGCGACGCTCACTCGCCCTCGTAGGGCGAAGGTTCTGAGCTGCGCTCGAACGCGGCGTTCTCGAAACGCGTGTATTCCTTGATGAAGGTGAGCGGGATCTCCCCGATCGGCCCGTTGCGTTGCTTGGCGATGATGAGTTCTGCTTTGCCGGCCAGGTCGGATTTTGCCTCCTCGTCCTCCTCGTAGACCTCGGGACGGACGAGAAGCCCGACCAAGTCCGCATCCTGCTCGAGCGATCCCGATTCACGCAGGTCGGACATGCGCGGTTTGCCGCCGCCGCGCTGCTCGGGCTGGCGGTTGAGCTGGGCAAGGACAATAACGGGAATTTCCAGTTCCTTGGCCAGCCCCTTGATGCCGGCGGAGATTTCGGCGATCTCGATCTGGCGGTTATCCTGCCCGCGCTTGGAATTCGAACGGCAAAGCTGGAGGTAGTCGATGGCGATGAGTTCCACGCGGTGACGCTCGCGGAGGCGGCGCGCCTTGGCGCGCAGATCCAGAATGGTGAGCCCCGGCGTGTCGTCGATGAAGATATTGCTTTCGCTCAGTGCGGCAGCGGCATCGTTGAGCTTCCCGTGCTCGGCGCGGGCCAGCATGCCGGAGCGGATTTTTTTCATGTTCACGCGGGCACGGGAGCAGAGCATGCGCTGCACGAGTTGCTGCGTGCTCATCTCGAGACTGAAGACACCGACCGGTTTCGGTTCCTCGAGATCGAGGGCCACGTGCTCGACGATGTTCATGGCCAGCGCGGTTTTCCCCATGGAGGGACGCGCGGCGACGATGATCATCTCGCCGGGATGGAGCCCGTCGGTCATCTGGTCGAAAACGGTGAACCCGGTGGCGAGCCCGCTGATGCGACCGCGCTGCTGGTACATTTTCTCGATGTTTTCCAAGGCGGTGAAAACCTCGTCGCGCATGAGGGGCGTGCCTTTGCGCAGTCGACTTTCCCCGATGGTGAAGATCTCGCGCTCCACGTCGTCGAGCAACTGCGGAACATCGGCCTGCTCCTCGTAGCAACGCGCGGCGGAGGTGGTGCAGGCCAGGATCATTTTGCGCAGCAGCCATTTCTCGCGGACGATCTCGAGATAGTGGGGCGCGTTGGCCGCGGTCGGCACGTAGCCGTAAAGCTCGGTCACGGCACCCGGGCCGCCCACCGCGTCGAGTTGCGAGAGGTCACGCAGGCGGTTGGTCAGCGTGATGACATCGACCTCCTGGTTGGCATTCCACATTTCGAGGAGCACGCTGAAGACAGTCCCGTGAGCCGGCGAATAGAACGCGTCCTCGCCGATCTGGTCGGCGCAATCATTCAACACTTCGCGCGGCGAGAGCAGGATGGATCCGAGTAAACCTTTCTCCGCGTCGATGGCCTGCGGCAACGGACGGTGCGGGTCGGCGGAACCCGCGGCGGGCTTCGGTGTGCCGTTCCCGTTACGTCGTGGCGATGACGGGCGACGTGCGGCGGCACCGGTGAGATCGACGGGAGGCATCATGGGGATTCGGGCCGGCGCGGGGACGGAAAAACATCCGCGCGCTGGAGGTAAGATTGTGCGTCCGCGGAGGCGGCGCGGTCAAACGCCGAGACGGAAAATGTCTCAGGCTTCGGAAGATTCGGACGCTTCCGTCTTGGGAGCGCGGCGGGCGCGGGGCCTTCTGCCCTCTTCGTCTTCCTCTTCCCGGGCAGGGACGGAGGACGTTTTGGCGGTGACCGAGACCTTGAGCTTGGCGTGCACCTCGGGATGGAGGCGGACGTCGATGGTGAAATCACCCGACTCTTTGATCGGACGCTCGAGAGAAATGCGGTGGCGGTCCACTTCCTGGCCGGTCTCGGCCTTGAGTTTCTCCGCAATGTCCTTGGCCGTGACAGCGCCGAAGGATTTGCCGCTTTCGCCGGTTTCGAGAACGAAGGAAAGCTTGGCTTTGGAAAGACGGCGACCGAGTTCCTCGGCCTCGTTGAGCTCGCGTGCTTCGCGCTCGGCACGGCGGGCCTTGAGGGTATTGGTCATGCGCAGCGCACCGGGGGTGACTTCATGGGCCATGCCGCGGGGAATGAGAAGGTTGCGGGCGTGGCCGCGGCGGACTTTGACGATATCCGCCTCGGCTCCCAGGCCGGGAACGAGGGTGGTCAGAATGACTTCGGTTTGTGACATGGTCGGAAAGAATTTGTAGGGCCGGAGAGAATGCCCGACCAAGGGGAGGCATGTCAATCTCTGCTCATCCGGCAGCCAGACGCACAGGCTCGAACAACTCTGTCCGCAGCCGTCCAGAGAGGTCCGCCACCCGGTCGAGCGGGGCCAGCGCGCCCGCCTCCTCCAACCACTCCAGACGGACTGGAGGGCGCGCGACGAGTCCGGCCGGGACATCCCCCGCCCGCACGGGCCACCAAACAGTGGTCGGCACGCAGAGGCGATCCGTTTCGGGCACCGAATCCAACCGGAACCGCCCCGACATAATGCGTGCCACGGCCCACTCCGCGCCGTATTGCCGGGCAAAGGACGCATAGACGGAGACGGCCTCGGCGAGATCGATGGGTTCGCCCTCGCTACGGCGTTTGGACAGCCAGCGTTCGATGCAGGCCGGCTTGGCCATGTATCGATCGTAAATCCAACGGCGTCCGCGCGCCGACCAGGCCGTGGCCCGCACCGGCGCCGGAACCCAAGGGGCGAGCCAGTCCTCCGTCCCGGCCGGATGAAAAAGGAACAGACGCGAGGCAAGCTCGGGATGCTGGGCGCAGGCAAGACAGGCCAAGGATGCGCCGAGTCCGGATCCGACGATGACAGGCCTGCGTCCGGCGCAGGTGGCGCGGACAAATTCGTGCAGACTTTGCGCGTAATCCTCCGCGCGCAAGGCGCGATCGGGGCGCTCACTTTCGCCGAAGCCGATCCAATCCGGCGCGAGCACACGGTGCGTCGAGGCGAATTGGGGATAAACCTTCGACCACTCATAAGAGGCCGCTCCGGGAAAAAGATCGTGGAGAAAAACAAGGGGATCCCCCTCCCCGCTGGCGTGGTAGACAATCTGCCCGCGGGTGGTGCGTTGCACGCGCCGCGCGAAAACCGCCGGCGAAATTACATCCGGCAGCGAAGGCTGCGGGAGCGGCCGCGAGCGCAGACGCAACGCGACGACGGCGGCGCCGAGCAACCCGGCACCGACTCCCATACCCAGACCCTTTTTCCAGAATGCCGCCATGACAGTCAGACAAATTGCACGCCGCGACGTCCCTTGACCACTTCGCCGATGACGCGGCCGCCGAGTTTTTTGGCCGCCGCGGCGGCGTCATTGCCGGCGATAACGAGCACCATGCCGACACCCATGTTGAAAACACGGAACATTTCGTCCTCGGGCACGCCTCCTTCTTCCGCGATCAGCCTGAAAATATGGGGAACGCGCAAGCGACGCCGGTCGATGACCGCGCGGCAACCGGATGGCAAAGCGCGGGGCAGATTGTCGGGGAGTCCGCCGCCGGTGATGTGCGCCGCGGCATGGAGGACGCGCGGAGAAAGAGAACGCAACGCAGGTTCGTAATTGCGGTGCACACGCAGGAGTTCGTCCGCCACCGTGCGCCGCGAGCCAGGGAGAGGACCGGCCACCGGCAATTTCATTTTTCCGAGAAGGACGCGGCGAGCCAGCGTGTAGCCGTTGGTGTGCAGCCCGTTCGAGGGCAACGCAACGAGCGCGTCCCCCGGGCGCACGCGTGAACCGTCGAGAATCTTCGTGCGATCGACCACGCCGACGATGCAGCCGACCAGGTCGTAGTCCTGCCCGCGGTAAAGACCGGGCATCTGCGCCGTTTCGCCGCCAAGCAGCGCGCAACCGGCGCGGCGGCAGGCACGGGCCAACCCGGCGACGACCGCGGTGAAAACCCGCGGGTCGAGTTTGCCCGCGCCGAGATAATCGAGGAAGAAGAGCGGACGCGCACCCATCACCGCGATGTCGTTCACACAATGGTTGACCAGATCCTCGCCCACCGTGCCGTGACGGCCGGCCAGCACGGCGATGTTCAGCTTCGTGCCCACGCCGTCCATGCTCGCGACAAGCACGGGATCCTTGATGCCAGCGAAAGAGGCGCGGAACAATCCGCCGAAAGCCCCGATACCACCGAGGACGCGCGGCCCGTGCGTGCTGCGCACGAGGGCCGGCAACCGCTCTTTGAGCGCGTTGCCCAGACCGATGTCGACACCGGCCTTGGCGTAGGCTGACGGCGTGCGCTTCATGCCGGCAGGTTTTCAAAGAGACCCGGCGAACCTCCCGCGAAAAATCCGGAGCGCGCACGGCGATTTTCCATGATGTCCTTGCCGGAGACTTCACCAACGGGCAAAGGGTAGTCGCCGGTGAAGCACGCCGTGCAGAAGGAGTCCGACGGCCATCCGGTCGACGCGATCATGTCGTTGAGCGGAAGATAAGCCAGGCTGTCCACGCCGAGAAATTTGACGATCTCCGTGGTGGTCATGCGATTGGCCAGCAGTTCCTGCGGGTCCGGAAAATCGATGCCGTAATGGCAGGGAAAACGGTGGGCCGGGCAACTGATGCGCAGATGGACCTCGCGCGCGCCGCTCTCGCGCAGGTTGACCACCCGCGCCCTCGCGGTTGTTCCGCGCACGATGGAGTCGTCGACCACCACGACACGCTTGCCGCGGACCGCGTCGGCGATGAGGTTGAGTTTCACGCGCACATCGAAATCGCGGATCATCTGCGAGGGCTGGAGAAAGGTTCGCCCGATGTAGTGGTTGCGCACGAAAGCATGGCCGAGCGGGATCCCGCTTTCCTCGGAGTAGCCTTGAGCAGCGTAGTTTCCCGAGTCGGGCACGGGCACAACGATGTCGGCTTCGACAGGTTGTGTGCGTGCAAGGCGGCGTCCCATTTCGACGCGCATCTCGGCCACGTTGCGTCCGCCGAGATTGCTATCCGGCCGCGCGAAATAGACCAACTCGAAGATGCAGAAGGCGGGCCGCGCCGGGTCGAACGGGCGGAGCGACCGCACGCCTTTGGCATCGATGACCACGACCTCGCCGGGGGCGATCTCGCGCTCGAATTTGGCGCCGATGAGGTCGAAGGCGCTCGTCTCCGAGGCCAAGACGTGCGCGTTGTCGAGACGACCGAGGACGAGCGGACGGAATCCGCGCGGGTCGCGCACGCCGACGAGCGCCTCGGGCGTGAGCATGACGAGACTGAACGCGCCCTGCAGCGCGCGCAGAGCGGAGAGCGGTTCCCGGGATGCGGCCTGACGCGCGAGGAGGTGGAGAATGATCTCGCTGTCGGCCGTGGTCTGGAAGATGGAGCCGGCGTTTTCCAATTCGGCGCGCAGCTGCGCGGCGTTGACCAGATTGCCGTTGTGCGCAATGGCCAAGGGGCCGCGGACGGTGTCGGCGACGAGGGGTTGGGCGTTGGCCAAGGTGCTCGACCCGGTTGTCGAGTAGCGCACGTGCCCTATGGCGCGGTCGCCCTTCAGTTTCCCGAGCGAGACGGAATCGAAAACTTGGGAGACGAGGCCCATGGCGCGATGCACATGGAACGGATGGCCGGGACCCTCGCAAGACACCAAGCCCGCGCTCTCCTGCCCGCGGTGCTGCAGCGCGAAGAGCCCGTAGTAGGAGAGCTGTGCCGCGTTTTCATGCTGGAAGACGCCGAACACGCCGCATTCATGCCGGGGTCTGTCTGCAGCGGTGGTTAAAGACATGGAAATATGCACTAAGATTATTGCTCAGGCATTTTTTTGCAATTCACCGCTCGCTTGCCGTAGGAGGATCGGGAATCCAGCATGGTGGCACCATATGGCCAAACGCTACCGCCCCAACGTGGCCGCCATCCTGCAGCGGTCAGACGGCCGCATCCTCATCGCGCGGCGTTCCGACCACCCCGAGAGTTGGCAATTTCCCCAGGGGGGGGTCGACAAGGGGGAAAGTCCGGAGCAGGCCCTGCGGCGCGAGGTCAGCGAGGAAGTAGCGCTACCTCCCGAAGCTTACCGCATCGCCGCGGAACGCGACGGCTATTGCTACGACTTCCCGGCCGGCCCGGACAAACGCGGCTTCCACGGCCAGGAGCAGACCTATTTCCTCTGCGTCCTGGCAAAGGACGCCGAGACAGGTGTGGACCCGCGCCGGGGGTGCGGCGAGTTCACCGAGGCCAGGTGGGTTCCGGCGGATACCTTCCCCCACGAGTTGGTTCCACCGATGAAGCAGGCCGTTTACCGCCAAGTCCTGCACGACTTCTTCGGTGCATCCGGCGATTCACATTGACTCGCAAGGAGCATCCACTACCTTCATCGTCAACATGTTGAGCTTCGGAACTCTCGCGATCTTTGTGGCAGCTTTGTTCGGCACCGTTTGGTGGGTCAGTCGCGACGACAGCCGCGGCTCGGATTCCTGAAGAGAGGACACGGGAGCCGATGTCCATTCAGTCAAGGCCGGTCGAACTCCAGCGCTTTCTCTGGGACCTGAAGCAACTGCCCGAGGGGGTCGGCGAGCTATCTACACCTTTCGTCCTGCGTAGCGCCAGTGAACAGGAGGCCGACGAGGCCCTGTCCATCATTCAAGCCAGTTACAACCTCGATCCGGAATGGAGCGGTTGTGCCTCGCACATCAAAGACACCGTGCTCCCGGGAGTGATGAAGACGCTGGCCAAGGAGCCGACCTGCCTCTTCGTCCAGCACGGCAACCGCATCATCGCGGCATCGGTCTACGATTGCGAACCGGAAGATGGCGGCGTGCATCTTGTCAGCGGCCCCTGCGTTCTCAGTGAATACTGCAGTCGCGGCATCGGCGGCGCTCTGCTCGGCGCAACGCTCGGCGCCCTGCGCAGCCGGGGTCTCACCGAGGTCGCCGGGCAAACGAAGCCAAAGGGCCCGTCAGCCAAATATCTTTTCACCAAGTTCGGCGGCAAAGCCGCAGCCAACCCCGCTCCCGCCGCGGCCGAGGCCGAGGAAGCCGACGCGGCCTGATCCTCAGCTTCCCAGCGGAGGCACCGAACGGACGGCGGCAGAATCCGTAGACAGGCCAAGAGCACGTCCCGCCACCTCGAGAAAGCGATCCGGCGGATCGGTGAATCCGAGTTCGAGCGATCCTGTTCCAACGTCGGCAAGAATCCCATCGTGTGCAAGGCGCCGCGCCACCGCACTCGCGCAGTTGGCAGCCGAGTCCACCAACGCGAACTGCGGCCCGAGCACGCGGGCAATCGCCGCGGCCAAGAGGGGGTAATGCGTACAACCGAGAACGATCGCATCCGCATCGGTGCCGAGCAGCGGCGAAAGATACCGCCGCAAGACCGACTCAGTCACTTCGTCATCGAACATTCCTTCCTCGATGAGTGGAACGAGCAGCGGGCAAGCGATGCTGGTCACCCGTATATCGGCGCGCGCCGCGCGCAGTCCCTTCTCGTAAGCGCCGCTGCCGATGGTCGCCTTCGTGCCGATCACCGCGACATGCCCGGATCGCGTGGCCGGGAGCGCGGCCTGCACCCCCGGATCGATGACGCCCACGACAGGCACGGAGATCGTTGCGCGCAGGTGCTCCAGAGCCAGGGCGGATGCGGTGTTGCAGGCCACGACAACCATCTTTGCGCCCTCCGCCACGAGCATCCGCGCGATCTCCTCACTGTAGCGCTCGATCGTCTTCTGCGATTTTCCCCCGTAGGGCACGCGCGCCGTGTCGCCGAGATAAACAATGGCCTCCGCGGGAAGTTCGCGCCGCAGGGCGCCGACCACAGTCAGGCCCCCCACGCCGGAATCGAAGACAGCAATCGGCGCAATCATGATTTTCCGGACACGGGAGAATCCGCGGGAGCCGGGGGCATCAATAATTCTGCTGGTCCTGCTGGGTTCCGATCGCGTCGAAGGCCAGCGGGAGATTGACCTGCGGCGCATCCTTCAGCGACAGCATGAGGAGCACCCCGACACCGACTTCACCCGAACTCTGGTTTCCGAAGGTAGCCCGGTTGTCGGTCACGAGAAATCCCGCGGAGAGCAACCACGAACTGAGATCGCGGTGGACCATGTAGCGCTGCACATACCAAGTGTCGTAGGTGAAATCGTAACTCCCCGCCGCGCTGACCGCCCAGTTGTCGTTGATGCGCCAAAAAACGCTTCCCGATGCCATGCTGTCATCCTGAAAATATGGGTTGCCGTTGATGTAGCGCTGCGAGACCGTGAAAGACAAATCACGGATAGGCTGCCAGCTCATGAAAGTGTTCGCATCGGTAAAACTTCCGGTGCCGTCGGAGATCGGCAACTGCGTGAGAGAGCCGACAATGAACCACGGCACGGGGCTCAAGGTGAAGATATTGTAAACATTCGAGAGAGCGCCGGGGTCGTCGAGGTAGGGATTTTGGAAATTGACGTCGACGAACGTATCCAGCGTGAACCACTCGAAATTCTCGTTGTCACGCCTGGTGATGAGGCGGTTGCGCACCCCGAGCCGGAGAATGTTCGACGTGTCGATGCTGTCGATCGCTGTAAACTGGGGAAAATTGAGCGAGGGAAGAATGGTCGACGGAACCAGCCGGTCGAATTGCAGAATCTCATCCGGACTCGGCCCCATGTTCGCCACGTAGGAGTAGTTCGCATAGGGCTGGATGACGTGCATCAGGCCATCCAGACCGAGGAAGGTGGATTGCACATTTTCGTATTTTGCGGAAAGTTTGAATGAGGCCTCCAGCCCCGCATTGACGATGGGACGGAATGTGGCGCCTTCGTATTCTCCGGTCACGCCGACGTATTCGGGCGAGTTTGGATCGGATTTGCCGGTCCGGCTGTAGTAGGTGCCGCGGACTCCGAGCCTCGGCGTGAGGGAGAGCCAGCCGAAGTAAGTGTTCGGGTAAGAGATCTGGTGGAAGGTGTCGAAACGCACCGCGCTGTAGGACTGGAGTTCGCTCGTGGAATCGAAGGGCAATCCGGCGAAGAGACTCTGGTTGAAAACCGCCTCCTGAAGTTGCGTGATGTATTCGGGCGTGGCGCCGGCGGGAAACGCGCGCTCAAGATAGCCGATGCGGGTCTGGCCGTCGTAAAAGATGGGCAAGCCGAACAAGGGCGCCTGTTTTGCCGTCCAGGTGAACTCCGGCAAGCGCGAGGTCACCTCCTGCCAATCGTTCATCTGCCATCGGGCGAGGACGTTGAACTGGAAGTTTTCCGTGAGCCAGTTGGCCGACACGTTGTTGTCCGGTTGTGGATCGACGACGAATTCGTTTGGGAAGTAATCCTGCAGGAAATACTGGTCGCTGATCGCGTTGATGTCCGCCGTGGCATAGACGTCGTCGTTCACGACCAGACGGTTCTGGAACGAGATAATCCAGCGGTCGCTGCTCGGTTCGTCGGTGCGCGTGAAGGCGGTGTTGTTCTCCGTGGGATTGGTGTCGTTGGCGTAGTAAGCGCGGAACCGGCCGTTGCTCTTGTCATTCGGACCGTAGACAGAGTCCAGATCGATACCGACGCCGACACCGCGCTCGCTGCGGTAGTCGAAATGCGCGGTCGCCTCGGTCTTGCTGGTCAAAGGAAACTGGTAGCCGAGCAGCAGGAAGGCTCCCCACGTGGAGTTGAAGCCCGGCTTGATATCCCAACCTGCTTCGCCAAGCGGCGCGTAAAGGTAAGGGAACCAGAAAACCGGCGTCTCGCCGACATAGAGCGAGGCGTTGGAAAGGATCACACGGTCGTTCGGGTAGATCCGCGCGCCCTTGGCCCGCACGCGGTAGTCGGGCTGCGAACTGTCGCTGGTCGTGAGCGTGAGGGAGCGCCCGCGAAACTGCTTCAACGTCGGCGCGCGCATGCTCAGCGTGCTGAATTTGAAGACTTGGTCGCCCCCCTCGAAATCGAGCGCGCGAATCTTCCGGCTCTCCATGTTGTAGACGGCCCGCTGCCCGTTGAGCACCTGACCTTCGTTGTAGATGCGGATATTGCCGACAAGCAGAATCTCGCGGGTCTCCGGATTGTATTCCGCGTAGTCGCAATAAATGTCGGTCCCGCGGAAATGGATCTGCACATTGTCCTCGGCAACGGCCACACCACCCTCGAAGCGCGTTTCACCGTCGGACCGGATTTCCACCGGCACATCGGTAAAGCTGCCGAACTGGGCGCGCGCAGGCAGGCAAAGCAGAAGGAGACCCAACAGGGCCGGGAAAAGTTTGCGCATGCTGAGCAAAAACTAAGGCACCCGCCCAGCGAGGCCAAGCAAATCCGCAGCCCGGGAGGGACCCGACCCCACCCTCAATCTGCGTAGCCTTGGGGGTGCTTCACGTGCCAGTCCCAAGCACTGCGCACAATCGCCTCGATGCTCTGGAATTTGGGCTGCCAGCCCAGCGCGGCACGGATCCTGTCCGATGACGCGATCAGCCTCGGCGGGTCGCCCGGACGGCGCGGCTTTTCCCGCACCGTGATCTCGCGCCCCGTCACGCTGCGGCAACAATCGATAACTTCGCGCACCGATGTGCCACCGCCCGTGCCAAGATTGAAAAAGCCGCTCTGGTCCCGCCCGAGTGCACGGATGTGCGCGTCGGCCAGGTCGAGGATATGGATGTAGTCGCGGATGCACGTGCCGTCCGGCGTTTCGTAGTCGGTCCCGTAAATTTCCACGGCATCCTTCTGCCCGAGCGCGACCTTCAGGACATTGGGGATGAGGTGGGTCTCGATGCGGTGGTGTTCTCCAAACCTTCCCGAGGCACCGGCCGCGTTGAAATAGCGCAGGGCGGTGAAGCGCAAGCCGTGGATTTCGTCATACCAGCGGAGGATCCTCTCGAACATCAGCTTCGATTCGCCGTAGGGGTTGATCGGACGCTGCGGCAGCGTTTCGTCGATCGGCATGCGTTCGGGAACGCCAAAGGTCGCGCAGGTCGAGCTGAAAACGAATTTCTTCACGCCGTTATCCACCATGGCATCGAGCAGGTTCACGCCGCTCGAAACATTGTTGCGGAAATACTTCGACGGATTTTCCATCGACTCGCCGACCAGCGCATTGGCCGCGAAATGCATGACCGCCTCGGGCCCGAACTCCCCGATGGCCCGCGTCACCGCTTCGCGATCGGACAAGTCGGCCCGGAAGAAGGTGGCCCGCGGATCGACTGCCGAGCGGTGCCCCTCAGTCAGGTTGTCGAGCACAGCCACTTGATGACCGCGACCGAGCATCTCCTCCACGCAGATGCTCCCGATGTAACCTGCGCCGCCGGTGACGAAAATTTTCACACGTAAGGACTAAGCGAATCGAGCGCTCCGCTCAAACCATCTCTCAATAGGCGCAATAGGTGCAGTGGAACGCCACATCCAACTCGATGAGGCGCGCCTGCACACCGTCCAGATACTCGTGGAGACCCTGGCGGAAAATACTGTCGACCGTCGCGTAGTCGAGCTGGGAGCGCAGCAGGCCGGAGAGCCTCTCCGGCTCGTTGGCGAAATGCCCCTCGCCGGTCCCGCTGATGTCGTGCAGCACGCTGTCGAGACGGTCGACGCAGAAGCGGATGGAGCGCGGGAACTCGCCGTGGCAGATGAGAAACTCGGCCACACCCCAAGGCGTCACGTCACCGTGCCTGATCTTGAGGTACGCCTCCATGCCGCTGCAGGAGCGGAGCAGATACATCCACTGCGAGATGTCGACATTGCCGCCCACTTGTTCCCCGTTGGGAAGAAGGATGTGGTATTTCAGGTCGAGGATACGCGAGGTGCAGTCGGCGCGCTCGATGAACTTGCCCGCCTGGATGAAGCGCCATGCTTCGCCATGCGTCATGGTCGCATCGGTCACACCTTGGATGAGTTGCGATGCGTAGGTCACTTTGTCGTAGAACTCGTGCGAGCTTGCCCGGAAATCGCGCGCCGCCGTGCCGTCGTTGAAATAAAGGTAAAGCCCGTTGATTTTCTCCCACATTTCGCTCGAGATTTGGTCGCGCACGCCGCGTGCATTCTCGCGCGCGAAAGCCACACACGACTGGATCGAATTCGGATTGCGCGGTTCGAAGGTGACATAATCGAGCACCGCCGCCGCCGTGAACTCGGGGTGCAACTGGCGGAACAACTCGGTGTCCTCCAGCGTGCTGAGGATCGGCAACCAGAACTGACGCTCGGTCTCCTCGCTCCGGTTTTCCAGGTCGAGAAGCATCTGGCTGTTCACGTCAAGCAGACGCGAGTTGTTCTCGGCACGCTCGACATAGCGGCCGACCCAATAAGTGGAATCCCCGACCCGGCTCAGCATGGCACGTCACCTCCGTCGAGCACCCATGTGTCTTTGCTTCCCCCTCCCTGCGAGGAATTCACGACAAGCGATCCTTTGCGCATGGCCACGCGCGTCAGGCCCCCGGGGATGATGCGGACTTCCTCGCCGCAGAGGATGAAGGGCCGCAGATCGATGTGCCGGCCCTCCATTCTTGCGTCGCACCAGGTGGGCGAACGCGAAAGGGAAATGACCGGCTGCGCGATGAAGTTGCGCGGGTCGGCTTCGATCAACCCGCGGAAACGCTCGATCTCCTCCTTCGTCGCATGCGGCCCGATGAGCATCCCGTAGCCTCCGCTCTCGTTGGCCGACTTGACCACGAGATCGGCCAGATTTTCCAGAATGTATTTCCGGTCTGTTTCGACGGCCGACAAATACGTCTCCACGTTCGGCAGGATCGCCTCCTCACCGAGGTAAAATTTGATCATGGCAGGAACATAGTAGTAGACGACCTTGTCGTCGGCCACGCCGGTTCCGATGGCGTTGGCCAGACTCACGTTGCCCTTGCGGTAAGCTTCGACCAAACCCGGAACGCCGAGCAGAGAATCGGCGCGGAAAACTTTCGGATCGAGGAAATCGTCGTCGATGCGCCGGTAGATGACGTGCACCGGCTTGGGCCCCTTGGTCGTCTTCATGAAGACACGGTCTTTCTGCACGAGAAGATCGGCACCGGTCACGATCTCGATGCCCATGGACCGCGCGAGGAAGGAGTGCTCGAAATACGCCGAGTTGTGTATGCCCGGGGTGAGCAGCACCACGGTCGGGCCGCTCGCAGCGGAAGCCGGCGCGATGTGCTGCAGAACGTCGAGAAGATCCTGCGCGTAGCGGTCGACCGGGCGCACCCCGTAGCGCGCGAACAAATGCGGAAAGACGCGCTTCATCGTCATGCGGCTTTCCAAAACGTAGGAAACGCCGGACGGACACCTCGCGTTGTCCTCCAGAACCAGGTAGCGCCCGTCGCGGTCGCGGATCAGATCGCTGCCGCAGACATGGATGTAGATGTTCTTCGGGATGTCGAACCCCATGAACTCCGGCCGGAAATGCTTCGCGCTGCGGATGATCTCCTCCGGAATGACGCGCTCTTTGAGGATGCGCTGCTCGTGGTAGATGTCGTGGAGGAACGCGTTCAGCGCGTTGAGGCGCTGCTTCAAGCCGCGCTCGATTTGCCCCCACTCCTCCCGCGGGATGATTCGCGGAACAAGATCGAACGGGAAGATGCGCTCGGTGCCCTCCTGCTTGTCGTTGTAGACGGTGAAGGTGATGCCTTGGTTCAGGTAGGACCGCTCGGCGATCTGCCGCTTGCGGTTGAAGTCCTCCGCCGACATCTCCCCCGCCCGCTTGAGCAGCATCCGGTAATGCGGGCGCGCCTCTCCCGGCGCGGCAAACATCTCGTCGAAGAAATCGCCGGGGTCGTAGTTGGAAAAAAGGGTCTCCATGAAGGGCAGAGACCCTACACCGCAGCAGAATTTATGCCACCCTGCGGATCCTCAGGAGGCCGCGCCGACAGCCGTTGCCTCCGCGATTTCCTCCAGCTTCCCGGTCCGCACGTCGTAGAGATACCCGTAGATCGGGATACTTTTCGGCACGAGCGGGTGATTGCGGATTTTTTCCACGTCATCGATTACCGCCTGGCGGTCATCGGTGAAGGTCAGCCAGTCGACCTTCGCGCCCTCCGGTGAACCGGGTCCCCTGCCCACGTCGCGCCAGCCGTTTTCGTCCACCACCGCCTGCTCGAGGCTCTTCGAAAGCAGGTCGGTCATGATTTTGTTGTCGAAAAGCACCATGCCGCAGTTGGTGTGGTGAACGACGAAAAACTCCCTG
>Ga0114972_10001723_pt1 | contig 16385 bp, 14 predicted proteins | sample M_140807_EF_Meta_FD_87354 | JGI IMG/M metagenome (GOLD analysis project Ga0114972, IMG submission 87354) | Freshwater microbial communities from Lake Montjoie, Canada to study carbon cycling - M_140807_EF_MetaG | ecosystem: Environmental > Aquatic > Freshwater > Lake | place: Lake Montjoie... | reverse complement strand
CTGAGCGAATTCATCGTCGGACTGTTGTTCGGCTGCGGCCTGCTCCTCTCCGGCATGACCGACCCCGGCAAGGTCCTCGGTTTCCTGGACCTGGCCGGTTCTTGGGATCCTTCTCTGGCCCTGGTGATGGGCGGCGCGATCGCAGTGGGCTTCTTCGCATTCGCCCTTGCGAAAAGACGAACGACCAGTTTTTTCGGCGGGGCGCTTCAGCTGCCCACCTCGAAAGACATCGACAAACGACTCGTGATCGGCGGACTGCTCTTTGGCGCCGGCTGGGGACTGGCCGGGTTTTGCCCGGGCCCGGGGATCGTGTCGATGGCCGCGGGTCAACCCAAGGCGCTGATGTTCGTGCTTGCCATGCTGCTCGGCATGGGTGTGTTCGAGGGCTACGACCGGATGGTGCGTCGCGCCTAGAGGGCGGCGTGAATCGAACTCAAATCGATGTGCTGCCGGCTGAAAGCAGCCTGGCTTCCAGTCGGGCAATCGAGTCTTCCAGGGCCCGGTTGGCATCGCGCAGCGCTTCGAACTCACTGCGATCGACCAGTTGACGACCGTCTTCGACCAAAAACTGGCGCAGCCCCGATTCGATCCGCTCGCGGCTCGCCTTCGACTGCTCGGCGCCCCGTCTGGCCGTCTCACCGAGCCGATGAGCGATCTGATCGCCAACGACCCGGCTGAGGTCTTCTTCGACATCCCAACGCAGGTGCTGGGCGATCTCGCCAACCGCAGCCGCAACCATCACATCGCCCTCGACCTTCAGGTGGCCGGACAGCGCACGGGGCCCCTCGCGCAAGGCACCGAAGATCGCATCGACCGAAGGGGTGAGCGACAGCGTGACACTGGGCGATTCAGCCGCCGTGGCCTCAAGCGTTCCATCAGCGGCGATGCGCGCATCCGAGGAAACAGGCCCCAGCGGCGAGCGCACCACCATCCGCACCGTGCGACCGGCGTGGGCGCGAAGCCTGTCTCGAGCCCAGGACTGCTGGCGCAGCACATGGTTGAGTGCGCTCAGTCCAGTCTGAGACAGGGGCAGGGGCAGAGCAGCCATCAAGCGAATCAGGCTGGCGACACCTGCTGGATGCCAGCGAGCACCCAGCCACCCTGCGAACCGATCGGGCGGGTGAAGTTCCAGACTTCGTCGAATGGCTGCGCAGCTGCACCGGCCTCTTCGCGGATCATGCCGGTAAAGCGCACGCTGGCCATCTGTTCAATCGGGCCTGTGTCCACGCCGAGCAACTCGGCCTCCAGGGTGACCACATCGGTCTGATTCGCAGCACCCTTGCGAGCGTCGATTTCAAGTTTGAGCTCGGCAAACATCTCCGGGCTGGTGAACTCGCGCAGATCGGCGGTGTTGGCTGCGTCATAGGAAGCCTGCATGCGCACGAAGCACACCTTGGCACTGCGCAGGAAACCTTCCGAGTCGAAGTCAGCCGGAATGTGGCTCATGGCGACGTCAGACGCATCGACCCCAGTGCGATGAGACGGGGATGCGAGCGAGCCGGTCTGTGATGACTGCAGGGATTCAAAGGAGGACTGAGTCTGAACCGGAACCGGCGACACCGTGGCCTCACGACCCAGGTTCGAGGGCGAGTAGCCACCGGCGTAAGCCGGCTCGGCGCGCAGACCCTGCGAGGCGCCTGCACGACGCGACCGGATCCAGGCGAACAAAGCCAGACCGGCCATCACCACCAGCCCGATCATCAGCATCGAGCCTACCATCGAGGCGAGTTCACCACCGAAACCAAGGTGACTGGCCAGTGCAGCCAAACCCAGGCCGGCCGCCAAACCCGCGATGGGACCGAGCCAGCGGTTGCGCTGGGGCTGTGCAGCCTGCGGGGGTGCCGCCGGCCGAGCCGGCGCGGCGTTCTGCGCTGCGGCCGGAGCGGCAGGCGTGGCGGGGGTGGCGTTCTGCCCGGCTGGTGTCGAAGGCGTGGTGCTGCGCTGCATCGTGCCGCTGGGCGCTTGCTTGCCCACCGAACCGCCACCGCCAACGCGCTTGGCCTGCGCATCGGTGAGGCCGACCGAGCTGACCATGAACACAGCAACAAGGGCAATCCAGAAACTTTTCATGTCCGATCTCCTGATTTTCATGAACTCGACCGTGAGCACGTCATGCGCGGGTTGCACAAACATGCCCCTATTCTATTGGCGAAAGATGCCCGCCGTCAGAACTTCACCCCTTCATGTAGGGCCACCACGCCAAGACTCAAGTTGAAGTAGCGAACTCGGGCGAATCCGGCGTCTTCCATCATCGACTTGAGTGTGTCCTGGTCCGGGTGCATCCGGATCGATTCGGCCAGATAACGGTAACTGCTGGCGTCACCGGCCACCATCTTGCCCAGCTGAGGCAGGACACCAAAGGAGTAGGCATCGTATGCCGGTGCGAGCGGTTTCCAGACCTTGGAGAACTCGAGCACCAGCAGCCGTCCGGACGGCCGCAACACCCGGTGCATCTCGCGCAGGGCCGACTCCTTGTGGGTCATGTTGCGCAAGCCAAAGGCCACGCAAACCCGGTCGAAATGATTGTCGGGAAACGGCAGTGCCTCGGCATCGCACTGAGCGACCGCCTGAATGATCCCCTCGTCGAGAAGACGATCCCGGCCACGCGCCAGCATGGAGCCGTTGATGTCGGTGAGCCAGACTTCACCCTGTGGCCCGACCTCCCGGCTGAATGCGCGGGTCAGGTCGCCAGTACCACCGGCAATGTCGAGCACCTTCATGCCGCGACGCAGACCCGCCTGCCTGACGGTGAAGGCCTTCCAGACGCGATGCAAGCCGCCCGACATCAGGTCATTCATGAGGTCATAGCGCTCGGCCACTGAATCAAAGACCTCGGCCACTTTGCCGGCCTTTTCAGTCTCGGAGACCGTGTCGTAACCGAAGTGGGTGCTGCCCTCCGAGGGGCGACCGGATGATTCGCTCATGATCGGGGCCTCGTGAGGGCGACGCTGTCGAGCTCCGATGCAGTATCGACCGCTGGGCCGCCTTGCGGATCGCGGCTTGCACCCGCCGCTGCAAGCCGGTCCAGATAGTCCTGCCAGAGTGAGGACTGCTTGCTGCCGAGCCAGTGAAGATAGTCCCAGGAGTAGATGCCGGTGCTGTGGCCATCGGTGAATCGGGGCTGGATGGCATAGTGGCCCACGCCTTCGACACCCTCGATGCCAACGCTGCGTTTGCCCACCTGCAGCACTTCCTGACCCGGCCCGTGCCCACGGACTTCGGCAGACGGTGAATACACCCGAAGCAACTCGAACGGCAGCCTGAAGACCTGACCATCGGAAAATCCGATCTCAAGAATGCGCGACTGCTGATGCACCGTAATCTGAGTCGGTGTCGGGGTGTCCGAATCGAGTCCGGCCATAAGGCATTCCCGGGTGAATGAAGAGCGAGCGATGTTAGCTTGAATCGGCCATCCGGCCCGGCATCGCCCCGATCAGATGTCGATCACCCGCATCGGATCGAAGCGGGGGTTTTCGAAGCCGCCGGCTCGCATCGGATAACCGCGGGGATTGCAGACCACCCGGCAGCCGGCGCAGTAGTAGTCGTGCGAACTGTGGGTGTGTCCGTGGATCCAGAGGTCGACGCCGTCAAACAATTCATCGAGGTCGCTTGCAAAGGCTGGGTTGGTGAATGAATCTGCATAGGTCGGCGACACAGAATGCCAGCTCGGCAGGTGATGGGTGACAACGACCCGACGAGCGACCGGACACGGTCGGGCCAGGGTGCGCGTGAGCCAATTGCGGGTGTGCTGATGCAGTGCGACCGAGTCGGACGCCCTGAAGGGCCTCATGCCCTGCTGCGAGGAGGCGTCTTCGACCCAGATGCGACGGTAATCGAGCATCACGGGTTCGGTCGCGGCCATCACCTCGTGTGCATGCATGTGGCGCGGGCGCCCCGCCCGCTCGTAGAGCCGGTAATCAGTCCAGGTGGTGCAGCCGATGAACTCAACATCACCGATGATGATTGAGTCGGATTCGATCAGATCGACCTGGAGCGTTCGGGCGGTGTCGCGCATGGCCTGCAAGGCCGGTTCACGCACGGTGTTGAAATACTCGTGGTTGCCGGCGATCTGGACGATGCGGTGGTCAGGGAAGACCTCGCGCGCCCAACGGACCGCGAGGCTGGCCTGACCGATGTCCCCGGCCAGCACCACGACATCGAAGGCATCGCGATCGAGCGGCGCCGCGAACGGCGCGTACTCGATATGCAGGTCTGACAGGACCAGCAGGCGCATCGATCGTCTCTCAGAACTTGGTGTAGCCGCCGTCGATGGTGAACTGCTCGCCGGTGGTGTAGGCGGCCGCATCGCTGGCCAGGTAGACGGCGATGCCGCCGAAGTCATCGATATGCCCCCAGCGCCGCGACGGGATGCGGGGCATGACATTGCCCGCGAATTTTTCGTTGTTGAACGAACGCTCGGTCATTTCAGTCTCGATCCAGCCGGGCAGGATCGAATTGACTCGGATGCGGTATCGGGCCAATTCGACAGCGGTTGCCCGGACAAACGAAGTGACCGCGCCCTTGGATGCGCCGTAGTGGCTGTTGCGCGCAGCGCCCTCGATGGCGGCCGTGCTGGCGGTGGCCACCAGCGAGCCGCCTTGCCCGTGCTCGACCATGTGGCGCGCGGCCGCCCGGAAGGTCATGAACACGCCTTCGACATTGATACGCTGGACCCGCCGAAACTCTTCCAGGCTCATCTCGAGGACGGTGGTTCCCTTGCCGGAGACCCCGGCATTCGCAAAGCAGGCATCGACCCGGCCCAGCGCAGCCACCGACGCGGCAAAGCAGCTTTCGATCTGTGACTCATCGCCGACATCGCAGGTGAAGGCATGGACACGCTTGGGGTCTGCGCATTCGGCGGCCAGGGCATCGCAAGCCTTGGTCGTTTTGTCGGGGTTGGAGCCCCAGATGGCGACCGAGGCACCGGATGCGAGCAGGGCACGAGCCATGCCGTAGCCGATGCCGCCATTGCCGCCGGTGATGACAACGCCGCGGCCGGTCAGATTAAACGGGGTGTACATGAGTGGGTCTCCTTGGTGCGGCATGGGCCGCGTCGTGAAGTCTGGACTTTTATGCGCCTGATTTGAACTGCCATGATACCTAGGCCAATCGTTCAATTGCCCGGGCTCCACGGCCTTGGTACGCTCAATGGAATCGTGCTCGTGGCACTCGGTTTCAAGGATCAAGTTCAGTGGCCCCGTCCTCTTTCCAATCGCCTAAGCCCAGACGCCGACTGTTGCGGGCCGGCCTGCTGCCCCTGCTGGGTGGCATCACCCTGGCACCCAGCCTGTCGTCCACAGCCTTGGCGCAGGCTTGGCCTGGCAAGCCAGTTCGGCTGGTGATCCCCTTTCCGCCGGGCGGAGCAACCGACATCATCGGCCGGGTGCTGGCACTCAGACTCTCAGCCCAGCTCGGTCAGCAGGTGACGATCGAGAATCGACCCGGCGCTGGGGGCACGATCGGCGCAGACACCGTGGCCAAGTCAGCACCCGACGGCTATACGCTGGTCCTGGCCACCGGCTCGACGCACTCGGTCGGGCCGGCCATCAATCCGGCCAAGCTGCCCTACAACGCCTTCAAGGACTTCACCCCGATCGTGCACGTGGCCAATGCGGTCAATGTGATGGTCGTCGGTCGGGACTTCCCGGCCAAAACCCTCAAGGAAGCTGTTGCGCTCATGAAGGCTGCACCCGGCCGATACAACTTCGGATCCAGCGGCATCGGCACCTATCCGCATCTGGTCGCTGAGCTGTTCAAGTGGCGCGCAGGCGGCCTGTTTGCGGTGCATATCCCCTATCGAGGAACGCAACTCGTGATTAACGATCTGGTCTCGGGACAAATCGCCTTTCTCATGGACAGCGTGGTCTCGGCGCAGCCCAACCTTCGTGATGGACGGGTGCGCGCATTGGCCGTCACCGGCAATCGGCGCTCCAGCGTTCTGCCCAACGTCCCAACCTTTGCTGAAGGCGGCGTGCCCGGCATGGATCAGTCAAACTGGTTCGGACTGTTCGGGCCGGCTGGCCTGCCGGCCGATATCTCCGAGCGGGTTCGGCGTGAAGTCAATGTGGCCTTGAAGTCAAGCGATCTGATCGAGCGCTTCGACAAGGTCGGGGCAGAGCCAGTGGGCGGCACGGCCGAGCAGTTCGTCAAGACCTACACCGACGAATACGAAAGCTGGAAGGCGGTCATCAAGAGGGCCAACATCACACCCGAGTAAGCATCGAAGGCTATGCTCGCGGCGCATTGAACACTTCTTCTGGAGCAAAGATGGGCTGGTTCTCTAAATCCGACGCCAACTTTTTTCTATCGACTGTGGTTCCACAGGGCGACGGCGCCCGCGTGGCCCAGATGCTGGGCATCGTCAATGGCGAGGCGATCATCGGGGCGAACATCTTTCGCGACCTGTTCTCGTCGGTGCGCGATGTGGTCGGCGGGCGGGCTGGCGGCTATGAACGTGCTCTGTCGGGTGCCCGCGATGCAGCCATGCAGGACATGATCGCGGCCGCCCGGGAAATGGGCGCTGATGGCGTGGTCGGTATCGACTTCGACTATGAAGTCCTGGGTGAATCGAACGGCATGATGATGGTGGCTGTCAGCGGCACGGCAGTGAAAATGGCCTGAACACAGCCTCAGCCAGTCCTGAGGCCTGCGGTGGGCTCAGGACTGGCTCGATTCGGCTCAATCACACCAGCACGCGCTCGATGCCGCCGTTGTTTGCCCGTGCAACATACTCGGGCATCCAGTTTTCTCCGAGCACATGGCGGGCGATCTCGACCACGATGTAGTCGGCCTCCACCGGCGCATCGCCTTCATAGCGAGACAGCCCCTGCAGACACGACGGGCAGGAGGTCAGCACTTTCACTGGCCCATCGAAAGCCTGTCCTGACTCGCCTGCAGGCGCCCCCTGGCGACCTGCCCGGATCGCCTCGACCCCGGCCTTCATTTCCTGCTCTTTCCTGAAGCGCACCTGCGTCGAGATGTCAGGGCGGGTCACGGCAAGCGTGCCCGATTCGCCGCAGCAGCGGTCGTTTTTCTCGACCTTGCCGTTGACCGCCTCATTCATCAGCGCATTGACCACCTTGAGCGGTGCATGCGCCTTCATCGGACTGTGGCAGGGGTCGTGATACATGTAGCGCGTCCCGGTCACACCCTCGAGCTGCACCCCTTTTTCCATCAGGAACTCGTGGATGTCGAGAATCCGGCAGCCCGGGAAAATCCGCTCGAACTCGTATTTCTGCAGCTGGTCGTAACAGGTGCCGCAGGACACCACCACGGTGCGGATGTCGAGGTAGTTCAGCGTGTTGGCGACACGATGGAAGAGCACCCGGTTGTCGGTGATGATTTTCTCGGCGGCATCGAACTCGCCTGAGCCACGCTGCGGATAACCGCAGCACAGGTAACCCGGTGGCAGGACGGTCTGCACGCCGACATGCCAGAGCATCGCCTGCGTGGCCAGACCCACCTGCGAGAACAGCCGCTCCGAGCCACAGCCCGGGAAATAGAACACCGCCTGCGCATCGACCGCAGTGGACTTCGGGTTGCGAATCACCGGCACGTAACGCGCATCTTCGATGTCGAGCAGCGCACGCGCCGCCTTCTTGGGCAGATTGCCCGGCATCTTCTTGTTGACGAAATGAATGACCTGCTCGGTGAGTTTTGCGCGACCCAGTGTTGCTGGCGGCTTGGCGGTTTGGGCCAGGGCCGGACGCTTAAGCACATCATGCGCAATACGCTGGGCCTTGTAACCCCATTCGATCATGACCTTGCGGGTGGCATTGATCGTGGCCGGGTTGGTGGCGTTCAAAAAGAACATCGATGCAGCCGTGCCCGGATTGAACCGCTTTTGCCCCATCTTGCGCAGCAGGTTGCGCATGGCCATCGACACATCGCCGAAGTCGATGTCGACCGGGCAGGGCGCCAGGCACTTGTGGCACACGGTGCAGTGGTCGGCGATATCGCCGAACTCGTCCCAATGCCGGATCGACACACCACGCCGGGTCTGCTCCTCGTACAGGAAGGCTTCGATCAGCAATGAGGTGGCGAGGATCTTGTTGCGCGGGCTGTACTGAAGGTTGGCGCGCGGCACATGCGTGCTGCACACCGGTTTGCATTTACCGCAGCGCAGGCAGTCCTTGATCGAGTCGGCAATCGAGCCGATGTCGGACTGCTGCAGGATCAGCGATTCAGCGCCCATCAGACCGAAGCTCGGCGTGTAGGCATTGCGAAGATCGCCGCCCTCAAGCAGCTTGCCCTTGTTGAACCGACCCTCGGGATCGATGCGCTGCTTGTAGTCGCGGAATTCCTGGATCTCGGCTGGCGTGAGGAACTCGAGCTTGGTGATACCGATGCCATGCTCGCCCGAGATAACGCCATCCAGCGACCGGGCCAGTGCCATGATGCGCACCACCGCATCGTTGGCCTCCTGCAGCATCTCGTAGTCGTCGGAATTGACCGGCAGGTTGGTGTGCACATTGCCGTCTCCGGCATGCATGTGCAGGGCGACGAACACCCGGCCTCGCAGCACCTTGCGATGCAGCTCGACGCAACGATCCAGCAAGGGGCGATAGGCCTGGCCGGCGAAAATAGTCGACAGCGGCGCCAGCAGCTCAGTCTTCCAGGACACACGAATGCTGCGGTCCTGCAGCAGGTGGAACAGGCGCTGGGACGGGTCACGCTGCCCCCGTTCGAGCGCCATCGCAGCCGCTTCTTCGAGCCCCACAGACGCCAGTCGGCTTGCCGCTTCAACCAGCGGTTCATCCAGCGAACCGAGCAGGTACTGCCAGCGGGTGCGCACCGCGCTCAGTCGCTGCCGCGCATCGACCACGCGCTGCTCGAGCAACTCGGCCGGCAGGCGGCCGTCCGGGCCGGCCTCGTCGGTCTTGCCAAGGGGCAGGCTCGCCGGATCGGCAGACAGCATCGATTCGAGGGCAGCCACGAGCTTGAGCTTGTTGCCGATCGACAGCTCGATGTTGATGCGCTCGATGCCGTCGGTGTACTCGGCCATGCGAGGCAGCGGAATCACCACGTCTTCGTTGATCTTGAAGGCGTTGGTGTGGCGGGCAATCGCCGCGGTGCGAGCGCGATCGAGCCAGAAGGTCTTGCGCGCGTCGGGCGACACCGCCACGAAGCCTTCGCCCGACCGCCCGTTCGCCAGCCTCACCACCTCGGAGGTGGCGCGGGCGACGCCGTCTTCGTCGTCCCCGACGATGTCGCCGAACAGGACCATCTTGGGAAACCCGCCCCGGCGCGACTTGGTGGCATAGCCCACCGCACGCAGGTACCGCTCATCCAGATGCTCCAGCCCGGCCAGGATTGCGCCATGCGGGCAGGCATCGAGGTAGTTCTTGATCTCGACGATCGACGGCACCGCATCCTTGGCCTGCCCGAAGAATTCCAGACAGACGGTGCGGACATGGCTCGGCATGCGGTGCAGCACCCAGCGCGCCGACGTGATCAGGCCATCGCAGCCTTCTTTCTGGATACCAGGCAGACCGGCCAGAAACTTGTCGGTGACATCCTTGCCCAGGCCCTGCTTGCGAAAACGCCGGCCTTCGATCTCGAGTGTCTGGCTGCGCAGCGCTTCGCCCTGCATGCGGCCATCTGCGCCGAGTTGTCCAGGGGCGAACCAGTCAAGGCGGAACCGGGCGAGTTCGACATCATGGATCTTGCCCATGTTGTGGTCGAGGCGGGTCACTTCGAGCCAGTCGCCCTGTGGATCAACCATGCGCCACCAGGCGAGGTTGTCCAGCGCCGTCCCCCAGAGCACCGCCTTCTTGCCGCCTGCATTCATCGCGATATTGCCGCCGATGCACGAGGCCTCGAGCGAGGTCGGGTCGACTGCAAACACCAGGCCTGCGGCGTCGGCAGATTCGGTCACCCGCTTGGTGACCACGCCGGCTTCGGAAAAGATCGTGGCGACCTCGTGCTCCACACCCGGCAGGCGAAGGCGTTCAACCACGCCCAGGCCGATCAGCTTCTCGGTGTTGATGACCGCCGACAGGGGCGTCAGGGGCACGGCACCACCGGTGTATCCGGTGCCACCCCCACGGGGAATGATCGTCAAGCCCAGCTCGATGCACGCAGCCACCATCGGCGCAATCTCGGCCTCGCTGTCGGGATTGAGCACCACGAAGGGATACTCGACGCGCCAGTCAGTTGCATCGGTCACATGCGAGACCCGCGACATGCCATCGAAGCGGATGTTGTCGGTGGCGGTGATCTTGGACAAGCGCTTGAGCGCACGGGCACGCAATTGCCCGGTCTGCCCGAAGGTGGCTTCAAAACGCTCGACCGCACTGCGGGCGAGCTCGAGCAGGCGCACCACCCTCGATGCCCGGTGCCGGGCAGACCCGGTTTGCTCAGCGCCGGTCTCGACCTCACGGCGCCGATCGATTTCGGTCAGCCGATGCTGCAAGGCCTCGATCAGGGCTGCACGACGGCGCGGATTGTCGAGCAGGTCATCTTGCAGGAAGGGGTTGCGCTGGACGACCCAGATGTCGCCGAGCACCTCGTAGAGCATCCGCGCCGATCGACCGGTACGCCGCTCGATGCGCAGTTCTTCGACGATCTGCCAGGCCTCGTCTCCGAGCACGCGGCAGACGATCTCGCGATCGGAGAACGAGGTGTAGTTGTACGGGATTTCGCGCAACCGGGCAGGTGCGTCGGCAGCCTGGCCGGCAAGGGCCATCGGGATCGGCGCGTTCATCAGGGTCTGTCCGTTGAGCGAATGGCTTTAAAGCGCCGATTGTAGCCCTCGACCCGGTTCCCACCTTCGGAGGAAGGGCATGCCTCAGGCGCCGGTGAACATCGAAATCAGGCGCCGCCACCACTCGTCAGGAATCCAGAGCAGGGCCGAGGTCATGGTGGTGTAGCGCAGCAGCTTGCCCAGCGCCATCCAGGCCACGCACGACCAAACCGGCAAACGAAGCCAACCGGCCACCGCACACAGCGGATCGCCCACCACCGGCAGCCAGGACAGCAGCAACGTCTTTGCACCAAACCGCTGGAACCAGGCCAGATACCGGGTGCCATCCTGAGGCGCCACCGCCGCCTTGGCGGCGCGGCCCAGCGCGTAGTTCGTGAGTCCACCGAGCGTGTTGGCCAAAGTCGCCACCAGCACCGTCACCCAGAACGCATCCGGATTGAGCTTCACATACCCGAAGACGGCGGGCTCGGAGCCCATCGGCAAAAGGGTCGCCGAGACGAACGAGATGATGAACACGCTGGCCAGGCCGTTGCGTGGCAAGGCGAACCAGGCGATCAGGCTCTCGACCAGGGATTCCATCATGCGATCGCGATTCTATGCCGAGGGTAGAATCGCGGGCTGACCTTCGGGAATGTATGCCGGCCCAATACCTCAAGCGCATCCTCAGCGCCCGCGTTTATGAAGTCGCCAGCGAGTCGCCACTCGAACGGGCAGACTGGCTCAGCGAACGGCTCGGCAACACCGTGCTGCTGAAGCGCGAAGACCTGCAGCCGGTGCATTCCTTCAAGCTGCGCGGTGCCTATAACAAGATGGCTCACCTGACCGAAGCGCAGCGGGCCTGTGGCGTCATTGCGGCGTCTGCCGGCAACCATGCTCAGGGCGTGGCGCTGGCCGCCCAGCGTCTGGGCTGCAGGGCCGTCATCGTGATGCCGGTCACCACCCCTCAGGTCAAGATCGACGCGGTGCTGGCCCGCGGTGCAAATGTGGTGCTGCACGGCGACTCCTACAGCGACGCTTATGCCCATGCGATCGAGTTGCAGGCCCGGGAATCGCTGACCTTCGTGCACCCATTCGACGACCCGGACGTCATTGCCGGTCAGGGCACGATCGGCATGGAAATTTTGCGCCAGCACCCCGGCCCGATCGATGCAATCTTCATTGCGATCGGGGGCGGCGGGCTGGCCGCCGGCATCGCAGCTTATGTGCGTGAACTGCGCCCCGAGGTGAAGCTGATCGGCGTTCAGACCTTCGACTCCGATGCCATGGCCCGCTCGATCGAAGCCGGTGAGCGGGTCGTGCTGAAAGACGTCGGACTGTTTTCAGACGGCACCGCGGTGAAGCTGGTCGGTGAGGAAACATTCCGACTGTGCCGCGAGTGCCTCGACGAAATCATCCGGGTCGACACCGATGCCGCCTGCGCCGCAATCAAGGATGTCTTTCAGGACACCCGCTCCATTCTGGAGCCGGCCGGGGCGCTGGCGATTGCTGGGCTGAAGGCCTGGGTCGAGCGCGAATCGCAGACCCTTGGCGCGCCGCTGCGCGACAAGACGCTGATCGCCATTGCCTGCGGTGCGAACATGAACTTCGATCGACTGCGCTTCGTCTCGGAACGTGCCGAGATCGGCGAGCAACGGGAAGCGATCTTCGCCATCACCATCCCGGAGGAGCGGGGCAGTTTCCGGCGGCTGTGTGAGCTGGTCGGTCCGCACAACGTCACCGAATTCAACTACAGGATCGCCGATTCAAGTCTGGCGCATGTTTTTGTCGGACTGCAGGTGCCCGACCGGCGCCATGCCCACGAGACCGCTGCAGGCTTCGAGGCGGCGGGTTTTCGCACGCTGGACCTGACCGACGACGAGTTGGCCAAGCTGCATGTGCGCTACATGGTGGGCGGACACTCCGTGCTGGCCCGTGACGAAATCGTCTACCGCTTCGAGTTCCCTGAGCGCCCGGGCGCCCTGATGCGCTTTCTGACCGCGATGAGCCCGAACTGGAACATCTCGATGTTTCATTATCGGAATCACGGTGCCGACTACGGGCGAATTCTGGTTGGCGTGCAGGTTCCGCCCGAAGAACGTGCAGAATTCGATGCCTTCGTGGACTCCTTGGGCTACCCCCATTGGGACGAGTCGGACAATCCGGTCTATAAATTATTCCTGTCTGCACACTGAAACCATATCCCCGTGTAAACTCAGCCTGACACTCGGGCATGACATGAATCTGCTGACACTCGGTCTGAACCACACCACTGCGCCGCTCTCGCTGCGTGAGAAGGTCGCCTTTCCGGGCGACGTGCTGCGTGACGCGGTGGCCGACCTGCGCAGACAGCTGCGTTCTGTGCTGCCTGAGACAGCGATCCTCTCGACGTGCAACCGCACCGAAATCTACTGTGCGACCCCCGCCCCGGAGGAAGCACGGGCAGCGATCTCCAGCTGGATGATCGAGCGCAACGGCCTGACCGCCGCGCCAGCCCTGGACGAACACTTGTATGCCCTGCCCAATCACGAGGCGGTGCGCCATGCATTCAGGGTCGCCTCCGGGCTGGATTCCATGGTGCTCGGTGAGCCGCAGATCCTGGGTCAGATGAAAGATGCCGCCCGGGTCGCGCAGGAAGCCGACGCCCTGGGGACTCATCTGCACCAGCTGTTTCAGCGAACCTTCGCGGTGGCCAAGGAGGTGCGCAGTCAGACCGAGATCGGGGCGCATTCGGTGTCAATGTCGGCCGCCGCCGTGCGACTGGCTCAGCGCATTTTCGAAGACCTGCGCGACACATCGATCCTGTTCGTGGGCGCCGGCGAGATGATCGAACTGGCTGCAACCCACTTTGCAGCGCAGCAGCCGCGTCGCATCTCGGTGGCCAACCGGACTGCCGAGCGCGCCGAAAAACTCGCCCAGCGCTTCGGCGCACAGACCCTGCGGCTGGCCGATCTGCCCGATCGCATCGCAGAACACGACATCGTGGTGTCCTGCACGGCAAGCTCGCTGCCGATCATTGGCCTGGGCATGGTCGAGCGGGCCCTGAAGGTCCGCCGCCGTCGGCCCATCTTCATGATCGATCTGGCCGTGCCGCGCGACATCGAACCGGAAGTCGCACGCCTCGATGACGTCTTTCTGTATACCGTCGATGACCTGGGCAAGGCGGTTCAGACCGGCATGGAGAACCGTCAGATGGCGGTGAGCCAGGCCGAATCGATCATCGACACCCGAGTGGGCGCCTTCATGGACTGGCTGTCGGCCCGACAGGCCGTCCCGGCGATTCGCGCCCTGCATGCGCGAGGCGAGGCCCTGAAAGCCAGCGAACTCGAGCGGGCGCGTAAAATGCTGGCTCGCGGTGACGATCCCGGCGTTGTGCTGGAAGCCCTGGCCAACGGCCTGACCGGCAAATTCCTGCACGGCCCGACCACGCTGTTGCAGCGGCCCGGTCCGGCACAGCAACAGATCGGCGCCCTGATCGATCGACTCCTGCCTGAAGACAAGTCCTGAGGGGGCCGGTTTCGCCGGCCTCGCACGGCGAAATCCAGCTCAACCCATCTGCGTCGCGTCTGCCTGATCACCCATGAAAGCCTCGATGCTTGCCAAGCTCGCCCGCCTCGAGGAGCGGCTTGAAGAAGTTTCGGCCCTGCTCTCGAGCGAGGACGCATCGCGCGACATGGCCGCCTGGCGCAAGCTCAACCGGGAGCATGCCGAGCTGGTCGAGTTGGTCGAGCATTTCGTTGCCTGGCGTCAGGCCCGAGGCGACCTCGACACCGCCCTGCAGTTGCGCGAAGACCCGCAGATGCGAGAGTTTGCCCTGGAGGAAATCGCCCAGGCCGATGCCCGCCTGGCCACCGAGTCGGCCCTGCTCGAGCAGTTGCTGCTGCCGCGCGATCCGGACGATGCCCGTGATGTGATTCTCGAGATCCGCGCCGGCACTGGTGGCGACGAAAGCGCCCTGTTCGCCGCAGACCTGCTGCGCATGTACCTGCGCTATGCCGAGCGACGCGGCTGGCAGACCGAATTGCTCTCGGAGAGTCCGTCCGATCTGGGTGGCTACAAGGAAGCGATCGTTCGGATCGCAGGCCATGCCGTCTATTCGCGCTTGAAGTTCGAATCCGGCGGACACCGGGTGCAGCGTGTGCCACAGACTGAAACTCAGGGCCGCATTCACACCTCCGCCTGCACGGTAGCAGTCATGCCCGAGGCCGATGAGACCGGCGAGGTCACGATCTCGCCCGACGACATCCGGATCGACGTCTTTCGTGCCTCCGGCGCAGGCGGGCAGCATGTCAACAAGACCGAATCGGCCGTGCGGATCACCCACCTGCCGACCGGGCTGGTTGCCGAGTGCCAGGACGACCGCTCGCAGCACCGCAACAAGGACAAGGCGATGAAAGTGCTCGCCACCCGGATTCGCGACCAGCAGGTCCGCGCAGCGCAGGCGCAAGAAGCCGCCACCCGCAAGTCGCTGGTCGGCTCGGGCGACCGATCCGAGCGCATCCGCACCTACAACTTTCCACAAGGCCGGGTCACGGACCATCGCATCAACCTCACCCTCTACAAGATTGCGGCGGTCATGGAAGGCGACCTCGACGACCTGCTCGGCCCAATCCTGGCCGAGCATCAGGCCGAAAAGCTGGCCGCCCTGGCCGACGAATCACTCTGAACCGCCCTGCCCCAATGAGCGATTCAAGCCCCACGCCGTGCAGTTGGGATGCGCTGCTGGCGGCCGCCGGCCTGCCGCGTCTGGACGCGCGCGCACTGCTCGAATCGGTCAGTGGACAGGGTCGCGAGTGGCTGCTCGCCCATGGCGACGAGCCGGCGCCCGCGCAGGCCCGAAGCCGATTCGAGACGCTGGCAATGCGCAGGCGTCAGGGCGAGCCACTGGCCTACCTGCTCGGATCGCGTGAGTTTCTGGGCCGCTGGTTCACCGTCTGCCCTGATGTGCTGGTGCCGCGCCCCGAAACCGAGGGGCTGGTCGAGGCAGCGCTGGAGTTGCTCGATGCGATGGCCGCGCTCGACAGACCCGCACGCCAACCCCTGCGAGTGATCGACCTGGGCACCGGCAGCGGCGTGATCGCAATCAGCCTGGCCCTGGCCCGACCGAAGCTGCGCATCAGTGCGACCGACGCCTCGGCCCAGGCGCTCGGGGTGGCCCGTGGCAATGCCCGATCCCTTGGCACAGGGCCGATCCACTGGCACCTGGGCGACTGGTGGGCGGCCGTGCCCCCGACTGCAGGCCCCTTCGACCTGGTGGTCTCCAACCCACCCTATCTGGCTGATGACGACGCCCACCTGCTCGACCCGGCACTGACCCATGAACCTCGGATGGCTCTGGCCTGCGGTCCGCGCGGCATGGAAGCGATCGAGGCGATCATCGCCGGCGCAATCGGCAGGATGTCACCCGGCGGCTGGCTGGCCTTCGAGCACGGCGCCGCTCAGGGGGCGGCAACACGCGCCTGCCTGCTGGGCGAGGGCTTTACCGAGGTGCAAACCCACCGCGACCTGGCCGGTCTGGACCGCATCACACGAGGGCGCAGCCTAGGGCGCTGAGGCCTTCGTCAGGGTGGCAGATCTCCGAGGCGCCGCCATCGCGAATCACCCTTGGGTTTGACGCGCGAAAGCCCCCTGCCTAGACTCAAGCCACTTCAACCGGCGAGCGCCGGCTTTATCGGATCATTCTTCAGACAGGATCAGGATCATG